>Ga0196972_1000625_pt1 | contig 15636 bp, 15 predicted proteins | sample S1v_2013CmetaG_FD_148618 | JGI IMG/M metagenome (GOLD analysis project Ga0196972, IMG submission 148618) | Soil microbial communities from Anza Borrego desert, Southern California, United States - S1+v_20-13C | ecosystem: Environmental > Terrestrial > Soil > Desert | place: USA: California...
CGGTTGTCCTCGCCGGCCTGGTTGGCGCAGCCGTACAGCACGTCGCTGACCGCCTGCCAGTCGGCCTTGGGGTTGCGCGCCATCAAAGTCCGGATGGGCAGGGCGGCCAGGTCGTCGGTGCGCACCGAGGATAGGGCGCCCCCGTAGCGGCCGAAGGGGGTGCGGATGGCGTCGCAGATGAAGGCTTGAGAAGTCATGGCTAGATCCTGAAAGGAGGTCGGGTAGTGCCGACGGATGAGCGCGGCGGTCAGCGAAACGCGTCGGGACGTGAACAGGGGTCCACGGCCGATGTGGGCGTCGCCCGAGATGCGTTAGGCGTCCCGCATCAGGTGCTTGCCGATTACCACTTGCTGGATCTGCGTGGTGCCCTCGTAGAGGCGCAGCAGCCGCACGTCGCGATAGAAGCGCTCCACCTTGTATTCGTTGACATAGCCGGCGCCGCCATGCACCTGCACCCCGCGATCGGCCACTCGGCCGACCATCTCGGTAGTGAACATCTTCGTGCACGACGCCTGCATGCTCACCTCAGGATCGGTGACGCCCAGCGGTTTGGCGTCGTAGCGGCGCGCAACCTGCTGGACGAGCGACCAGCCGGCAAGCAGTTCGGCCTGGCTGTCGGCCAGCATCGCCTGCACTAGCTGAAAGTCGCCGATCCTCTGGCCGAACTGCCTGCGCTGGTGCGCGTAAACAATGCTCTCGCGCAGGATGCGTTGGGCCATGCCGCAGGCGACCGCGGAGAGGTGCAGACGGCCGCGGTCCAGCACCTTCATGGCCGTCTTGAAGCCCTTTCCAGGCTGGCCGCCGATGATGTTGGCAGCCGGCACGCGCACATTGTCCAGATTGACGTCACAGGTCATCGTGCCGCGCTGTCCCATCTTGCGATCAGGCCTGCCCAGCGAGAGGCCCGGCAGGCCTGCCGGAACGATGAACGCGGTGATGCCTGCGGCGCCCGCGCCGTCGGTGCGGGCCATGAGTGTGAATGCCCCGGCGCGCGGAGCGTTCGTGATGAACCGCTTGCTGCCGTGCAGGACGTAGTCGCTGCCATCCCTTGAACCCCGCGTCTTGATGGAGGCGGCGTCGGAACCGGAATCCGGTTCGGTCAGGGCAAACGAGACAATCAGCTCGCCGCTGGCGATCCTGGGCAGGTACTCCCGCTTCTGCTGCTCGGTACCGTCCATAAGGATGCCCTGCGAGCCGATGCCGATGTTGGTTCCGACCACCGAGCGGAAAGCCAGCGTGGTTTGGCCCAATTCGAAGGCAACCTCGCATTCCTGCGCCATCGACAACCCGATTCCACCGTATTCCTCAGGGATCGAAATTCCGAACAGGCCCAGTTCCCTCATGTCGCTGACGATGTCAGTCGGCACCTCATCGTGCTCTTCGACATAGTCCTCCGCGGGCACCAAGCGGTCGTCGATAAAGCGCCGCACGCTCGACCGGAGCAGCTGAAAGGTGTCGTCGTCGAGTGCCATTGACGGCTCCGTTGCTGGGGTACGCAGATTGTTCTTTCAGCAGGCACGCTTGACAATCATAGGCCTCATGAACACTCTGTCAAAAAAACTTTGACGAAATTCCTGAATGGATGCGCAATCTCTCGCCCTCTTCGCCACCATCGTGGACGCCGGCAACCTCAGCCTGGCCGCCCGCAATCTCAAGATGAGCCGGGCGAACATCAGCTACCACCTGCGGCAGTTGGAAGCTTCTGTCGGCTTCCAGCTGATGCGGCGCACGACGCGCCGCGTGGAACTCACAGAGGTGGGCCAACGCTTGTACCAGCACGGCCGTCTGATCCGTGACGAAGTGACGGCAGCGCATGAGTCCGTGGCGACGCTTGGAAAAGGCATGCACGGCTCGGTTCGGCTAAGTGTCCCGACGGGCTTTGGGCAACTGGTGATGTCGCCATGGTTCATTGCATTCAAGCGGCTCTACCCCGAGGTGTCACTGGACTTACGATTCGACAACCGGGTCGACGACCTGCTGCGAGAGGAAGTGGACGTGGCCGTCCGCGTCATGTCCGAGCCGCCTGAGCAAACCGTGGCAGTGGAACTCGGGAACGTTCGCTACGTCGTCTGCGCGTCTGCGGAACGCGCGCGTGCCGAGCGGATGCCAATACTGCTGGACGACTTGGCTCAGATGCCTCTGATCACCTCGCCGGTAATCGGCCGCGACCTGCGCTTGAGCGCTTATCGGAACCAAGAGCGGCGGGAATTGACGCTGCACCCAACGCTAGCTTCCGAGAACTTCCAGTTTTTGCGGGAAGCCATCCTCGCAGGGGTTGGTGTCGGGCTGGTACCCGATTACGTGGTCGAAGCCGACGTTGCTAGCGAGCGGGTGGTCACGGCCTTGGAAGAGTGGCGACTGAGCGTGTTCGGCACCCGCATGTTCCTACTTCGCATGCCGGGGAGGTATCAAACTCTGGCGACTCGCACCCTCATCGACTATCTAATTCAAGAGGCCAGGAACTGGTCCAGCGAGCGACTCAAGAATTGGTCAGCGTAATGAGCGCGCGGCTCATCGCTATCATCTCCTACCATTTGACAGTCGCGGCACCGCTCTAGACGCTGCGACATAAAGCGAGAGGTCTAACTCCTCAAGGCGAAGTAATCGTGCTTGCCACTTGGGCGAGCTATGACGGCGCACTGAGGTCCTATCACGAGTTTTACAATGGAGCGATCACGTTCCGGACGCACTTAGAACGCACAACCTAAGAATTTCTCCGTACTGACTTGGAATCTGGCGGGCACGTCGCTCGCTGATTGCCGCTGCAACTGTGCAGGCCGCCGCCACCCAGCTGGTTCAAAGGTTTGGGAGAATACCCCGAAGGATGCGTCGAGAACTGCATCTAGCCCGGAAGCGGACATCCGCCTGCGGACTCGCAATCCGGCGGGTACTCTGCCAGACGCGGTTAGACGCCCATTGCAGAACGGAGTTGCACCTACCAGCTCGCTAAGCCGGCACAGCTCCTTCCTCGCGTCATGGCTGGTCGATCTAGTGCGAGGCCGCCGCAGTCCACCGAATTTGGGGTCCCGCATCCATGTTGAACAGCATGTCACAGAGCGCATCAGACGAACTGAACGTCATGCCCTCAGTGCCGAGGACGCCGTGAACCCGAGCTTGGCGGTTCAGAAGACGCCCGATCTCTGAACGCAAGTTAGTCGCGCCCGACCACGCGCGCATGGGCTGTGGACTGAGATACAAGCGACCATCGTTGTCGAAGTACAGGTACTCAGCGAAGAGCACTCCGCCGGGCGGCGCGAACGTGTAGAAGGCCAGCACCGCCCCGTCGATCAGCTCGTCGCAGATCCAAACCCGGCGGTCTGCCCAGCGTGGGATGAGTCCGCAATCGAAGAAGGGCGTGCCCAACGCGTCTATATCGAAGACGACCGGGTCGATGCGCATGCGCCTTGGTCCAGGCACAGAAGCATGAACGCGCACCCCGACCTCGGGAAGGCCGATGTCCAAGTGGGTCGTGAACTCGCTGAGGTGTCGGCAATCGGCCTGCATCTTATCGATTAACGTTCGCAATTCCCTGCGACCCTGTACGGCCGCTGCTGCTTGGCCTTCCGCCAGACGCGCCCAACTGCGTTTCACCCGCCAAGCCCAATCACCCGGGACAAAAGAGTCAGCGACCTCGTTGCCGGCCAGAAGCCACTTCGGCCCGTCCGACCCCGTATGCCGGGCTGCTTTGAACGAAATCACGTTCATGTAGCTGCCCTTGTGACAGAGGAAGCCAGCCCGTTCACACAGTTCCAGCGCGAACTCGCGCAGGAGATCGAGTTCCTCGGCCGCCGTGCATCCCAAAGGGAGCCACACGGCCGCTGCATGCGTGCACGCGCTGGCGTCGCTGAACCAGCTTTGGTACTTCGAAGAGTGGTTCATGCTGCGGAACGCCTAGTGGAAAGGTTCGGCTGTTCCCTTGGGCACCCATTGCGCCTCACGTTTGTTGTGCGTCTGGCTCAAGCGGCGCTCGAACGCGGCCCGGAGATCTTCAAATCCTGCGCGCGGGTCATGCGGGGCTGCGGGGGCAGGCTCCTGTTGGGGTTTTGCGTCGTCAACGTTGAACGCCTGGCGCTCCAGCCCGATCAAGGTTTTCAGCGCGTCGCACAGCGCCTTCACCGTGCTCGCGTGCGCCGCGAGGGTTGCGGGCTTGCTGGAGATATTGGCCTCACCGGACGCGCACGCGCCGGCATGGGGGGCGCTCGACATCTTGCCCAGCTTCCGTTCGAGCTGGCCGAGTAAATGGATCACAAGTTCGCGTGCCCGCTGGATGTCGCGCCTGTGCCCGAGCACGATGTCGGTCTGGACCTGCACGGTCGCCTCGACGACCGCCCGCTCGTCGGGCTTTTTGCCGTTTAGATTGCTGTTCAGATTGGCCGCGTTCAGTTTGGCCCGCGCCCTCTCGGCGATCACAGCCGACAGGTCGCGCGCCCAATTCTCCTGGTCGGCGACCTGCTTGATGCGCGTGCTGCTGATGCCGAACTCGCGCGCGAGTGAGCGGAACGAGCGGCCGGTCCGGTACGCCAACTCCAGGGCCGTCCAGTCCACTTGCTTCTTCTGCATTGCCACTAGATCACCTCTCTTTCAACTAGCCGCGCAGCAAGTCCAGCTGCGTGTGTTTGGTCACCCCGCCAGTTCGCCCGCGGTTGCCTCCGCCCCCACTGGTCTCTGTCTCGTCACAGCCTTTCTGAGGCTTACCTCGCCGTGCTTTCGCTCGACGTCGTCCAGCACGCCACGCAACCTCTCATTTCCCTCCCGACGGCGCATCCATTCGCGCACCTCGTCGCGGTGGCTGTGTTCCTCTGGTTCGACCACCTAGTAGTCCTCCAACCAATAGCCCCCCTACCCCCAGTTCGGGGCCGGGAGATCCTCCAACTGAGCATCCGCGTGTTCCGCCAGTATCGATTGCACATTCCCAGCGGTCCCCAGGTCACGCGGCCCCTCACGGGTCAGCCAGCACCTGCCGACACCCTGGAATTGCACCTGCGGGGTCGGTAGCGGTTTTGGCGGGGCTCGCTGCCCCGGTGTTTTTTGTCCTGCCAGCCCATTCAGGCCCAAAGTACATTTGCGCGGGACCCACGCCACGGCCCCTAGCGCATCACGCCCCCCTCCGCACGAGCATGACTCGCTTGATGCCCATCGCGAGTGCGAACACACCGCACCGCTGGGCGAAGTCGTTGGCGTCCTCGCCCACCGAATCGCTCATCCAGTAGGGCCAGCCGATCTCGCGCGCCACCCGTTCTCCGGCGCCGCTCGCGTCGTTGTCTGCAATGAGAAATCCCTGCGACAGACGCGCGGCCACCTTCTTCATGTTCCAGGCCGAGAATGCGACGTGCAGCACGTAGGGCAGCTTGAGGTTGTGCAGCGCCTGCCGCGCCGACAGCGCCGTCGCATAGCCCTCGCACAGGAAATGCATACCGCGCTGACCGATGACGAACTCGGCGCCACCTGAGCGCTGACCGAAGAGAAACTTCTTGTCGCCGTCAGGCGAGATGAGCTGCGCCCCGACGATCCCTCCCGCATTGCGCATGGGGATGACGAGGACGTTGTCGGCTTCGCGCTTCCACACGTTCGCCAGTTCGTTGGCAAAGCCCTTGGCCGCGAGGTACGGGTGCGACGCGAGCTCGCACTCGGACAACATGGCTTCCGCCCGCTCGGCGGCCATGCGCGCATTGAGATCGCTTTCAGCGCGCGCGCGGCCGGCGAGCTCGCGCGCACGTTCCGCGACCAAGGTCGGCTCACCTTCGGCGCGCCACACGGCCGGTTCGGTCATGGTTGCCCAGTTCTGCGCCAGCCCCCATGTGCTCATGAACTTTACGGCACCGTTGCGGTGCTTGGGCTTGTCCTCGGTCGGCACACGCATCCAGCGGCCCGGGACTGGCGCCCGGGTCAGAATGACGCCGTGCAGGCGGCAGAAGTCCTCGAAGGTCATGCCGCCACCACCTCTGGGCGCTCAGTGTTCTTGCGCGAGTTGGCCCAGGCGATCTGCCGCGAGCGCACCCACCGCATCGTGGCTGCTGATGGCTCGAGCGGTGCATCGCTCAACCCGGCGGGATCCACGCCGAACTTCTCGCGGTATTTGTGGAACGCCCAGCCGCGCTTGTAGCCACGCTCGGCGGCGATGCCGCACAGCTGGCTGAAGAACGCCTGGCGCTCATCGCGGCCGGGCAGCTTCTTGCCTGCGCGGCTGTACTCAGCGAGCTCTCCCGGCCGCTCCTCCACGTTATTGCGCTGCGTGCGCACGAAGCCGCAGCGCGCGCACGCGTCGGCGCGGCAAGGCCAGAGGGCATTGCACCGCGGGCACTTCGCCGCTTCCTTCTCGCGCTGGGTCGGTTCGCGCTTGGGCTTTTCCTTGCCGTCGTCCAGCTCGGTCACGCCGTTGGCATAGATGTCCTCCCACTCCTGGGCAAAGCGCAGGTAGTTACCGGAGTGATCCAGCCACAGCGCGAACTCCTTGGATGGGTGCTTGCGCATCACGCGCCCCATCTGCTGGATGTGCGAGGACAGTGACTTGGAGAACGGCCGCGCGCTCACGCCAATCATCACGTCGGGCAGATCGAACCCTTTAGTGAGGATGTCGGTAGCGATCAGGCCGACGACGCTGGAGTCCGGTTGGCTGAACTCCTTGATGGCTTCCGCTTTGAACTCGTCGTCATCTTTATGCGAGAGGCTCACGAAGTTGTAGCCGGCCTCGGTGAACTTCTGTGCCAGGTCGGCCGCGTGCTTCACGCCAGCGGCGAACACCACCGTCTTTCGCGTTCCTCCGAAGACTTCGTGCGTCATCTTGACCCACTCGCTCACGACGTCGCCGGTGATCTTAATGCCGCGCTCCTCGGCCTCGCCGCTTGACCACTCCCCGGCCACCTTCTTGGCGCCGGCCATGTCGATTTCCTTGGCGATGTAGACCCGCAGCGGAACGAGCATGTCCATCGCGACCAGCTCGCGCGTTGTGATGGCGGACACGACGGCGGTGTAGGTCTTGCCCAAGCCCTTGGTGAACGGCGTCGCGGTCAGGCCGACGACCTTCACGTCGGGGTTGTTCTTGATGAACTCGGTTGTTTGCTTGCGGGTGTTGTGGCACTCGTCGACGATCAGCACCTTCATCCCCGGCATGGAACCGCGCTTCTCGAGCGTCTGAGCGCTACACACCTGGATGCGCTCACCCGGGCGGAAACGCCAGTGGCCGGCTTGCATAACGCCGTGCTCGAAGCCGTAGGAGTCCAGCCGCGCGCTGGTCTGATTGCACAGCACCACGCGGTCCAGCACCATCGCCGCGCGGTTGCCGCGCTCGGCCGTCGCACTCAGCAGCGCGATCGCCATCTCGGTTTTCCCGGCACCGGTCGGCGCTGCCAGCACCACGGCACGGTGCCCCTGGATGAACGCGTTGCGCAGCTTGTCCAGGATCGCCTCCTGGTACTCGCGCAGCTGGAACTCGGGGATAGTCACGCCGCGTCCTTCGCAGCCTTTTCGGCCTGCTTGCGCCAGTAGGCGACCTGCTTTTTCAGCTCGGCGTTCTCGCGCATGTAGGTGTCACGCGAGGACTTCACTGCGTCAAGCTCGATGCGCGTCACGCGCACCTGCTCGCGCAGTTCCCTGATCGTGACGGACGCCTGCAACTTTTCTTCTTCGCTGCCTTCCATGAGTTCCAAGGCAATGCGGTCGCGGAGGCCGTCGTTCTCGGCCGAAAGGGCCGCGATCGTGTCGCGCGCCTCCACCAGCTGGTCGGCATCGGTGAGTGATTCGACTTCCGGCGGCGGACCGTCCAGGTTTTTGCACTTGGTGGGCTCGGACGTCGGCATCAGCGTCTGCGACGGAGCCGCCGTGGGTGCCTTGCCGATGCGGCTGGTGTCCTGCTGGTAGGTCTTGCCGCCGCGCTCGACGGTGCGGATAGCCGGGGCATCTGTCATCGAAGGACAGATCGCCTTGCGCCGGTCGCTCACGAAGTTGTTGGAGACGCCGCAGATTTCGGCGATCTTGCGGTCGCTCCACTGCACCCATTCCGCGTCGCGCAGCATTGTCTCCACCACCTTGCGCTTGTCCTCGTTGGAGCGGCGCAGACCGTGGGCGGCGTTGGCACCCAGCGAAAAGAGGATTGCATCGCGTCGCGCACCCTCCCGCACGTCCACGTCGATGACTTCGCTTTTCGCCGCCAGGTGCGCCTGAACGCGATGGAAGCCATCGGCCAACCAGTAATCGGCGCCGTCGTGGAAGACGACAACCGGCGGGAACTCGACGCCCGCCAGGATTTGGTCGGCGTAATCCGCGACGACTCCCTTGGAAACTTCGACGCGCGCCTGAGTTCCGCCGTCAACGCGAATTACGCTGATGTTCAGCTTCTCGATGCTGGTGAACGTGTGTTCGTTCGAGTCCATGGTCATTGAAATTAAGAACCAGTGCTGGTCGGCGTTGTGGTTGTCAAAATTCCCGCAGCACGAGGCCAGGGCACCAGAGGGCGGCGGATGTGGCTTGAAATTTCGACGGCGCAGCCGGGCGCTACTGCAGCCCGAGCCTGCGTTCGAGAGCGGCGACGTAGCCGGGACGGCGGCCATTCAGCACCAAGCCATCGCGCAGCACGCGCCAGGCGACCGCCTTGCAGCGCGCGTTCGCGTTGCCGGAGCGCTGGTACTCCGCGTACTCGGCTTCGAGCATTTGCGACGCGAAGGCGATCAGGTGCTCCAAAGGATCGTCATACACGTTGGCTTCGAAGTGCAGAGCGGAGTCGCAGCTCATTAGGCGACCCCCAGCAGCTGCTTGATCTCGACGACCGGCCAGGCGAGGCGCCGGTGCACGCGGATCGGGCGCACCGGGCCGTTCTCGTTCATCGCCCATTGGCGCAACGTCTGCTGCGCACGGCCCATGTGGTAGGCCGCCTCATGGGTGGGGATGTGCGAGCGAGTTTCCTCCCTCAGCGAAGGCGGCGTGGTCTTGGTAACCATGTCAGAACCCTTTGGTTGATTGATCATGGTTTCCTATGATTCACATAGGACGGACGCTGTCGATCAAGTGTCCGTTAGCGTCCGCTAGCGGCCGTTGGCGTCCTTTAGCGGGCGGCCTTCCCTACGGGGTGCAGTGGTCGGCCGCCTGTCGGCAGGCCCAAACTCGCGCCGAAAACTGCTAGCACGGGCGCGCGCCCGTGGGCAGGCTGCTACTTACGTGCAAGGCACGCTATCGCGCTGTCTACAGCTTTCTCGCCCTGCCAAGGCGCTTGCGCAGCGCCTCCTTGCTCAACACCTGGGCCTCGCCGTCATGCAGGTACTGGATGCCTTCTTCAGTCGATCCGAACAGTGGCGGGTGCTGCTTCTCTGCCAGGTGGGCGAGTTGCGCCCACACCTGCGTCCAGTCCATCGGGTCCTTGCATCGGCCCTGCGCTTCTTCGACGACCGGGGTGAGCATGTCGCGCCGCCGCCGTCGCCCCCGCGGCTTCGCGTCAGAAGTCTGTGTTCCTGCAGCGGCAGTTTCCGCGGCGATTCCGCGCAGCCGGAAATCCACCTTAAGCTCGTTTTCCAGCCAGTCGTTCATATCCAGGTCAGTGGTGTAGTCCACCAGGTGCGGTATCGCATAAGCCTCACAGCTGGCGCCGGTCAGCAAATCCCGCACAACGAGCTTGGCCGCCTTGGCATCTTCGTCTGCCCGGGCGCGGTACGCCATGCGCGTCCCGGTTGGCAGACCGCATTCGAGCGCGAGTTCGTCGACGGCATCCCAAAGTTTCCACAGCCGCATGTCGCCGATGTGAAGCGGCAGTTCAACGACGGCACCGCCGCGGCTCTCCACGTAGCTGCGCACCTCCCGCATCTCCACCACGCCCGCGGCAAACTCCTCGTCGGTCAGCACGGAGTCTTCGTACCCGCCCCGCTCGCGGATGACCTTGATTTCACCCGAAGCGGTCGCGGCTCTTGCCCTGCCGTCCTCGGTGGCAGCGAGTCGCTGCAGCGCGACATCCGGTGCCGCGCCGCTGGCGGTATTAAGAATGCCGGCGGCGATGATCCCGGGCAAGTCTGCCACCGCGACGCTGGCCGTGTACGCCTGCACCCGCACGATGAAGAAAAATGGATGCTCAACGCCAGCAGATTTCAAGGTTGTACCTGCCATTACAGACCCGGAGCGACCGCGGCTCCAGCGATGTTGTGGTCAACGCAATTCTGGGACAGCGTGGAGGTGCTGCGACCCACTGCCCATCGCCTGCACGCCAAACTGCAACTTTCCCGCCACACGCACCGACTTGCTGACGAGAACGCCTGCCAACCGTTACTGCTGGGCCGACACCAGGCGCAGGGTTCGCTCATCGCCCGCAGGCTGCTCGAAAACAATGCCGGCGCTTGCAAGGACGAACCTTTCGACCTGGGCAAGGTACGGCCGCAGCAGGTCGAGGGAGCGGGGCTTGTAGCCCTCGTGCACTGCGCTGGGCTTGTGGCCCATGATCTGCGCGATGGCGCCGGCGGGCGCACCTGCTGCTTCCCCGAACAACGCGAAGCTGCGCCGCAAGCCATGAAGACTCAGGTGAGGCACGCCGGCCTCGCGCAAGACTTGCAAATGGGCTCGACGTGGGTCCACCAGGCGCCCCGACGCACTCGTCTCGCTGGCAAACACGTACTCGTTCACGCGCGGGAGGCCGCGCACCAGGGAAGCGAGGTACGGCGAAAGCGGGATGGTCCGCGTCTGCTCCACCTTGTCGGCCAAGGTGATCTTCTTCCAGCGGAAGTCCACGTCGTGCCACTTCAAGCCGGCAAGTTCTTCGCGCCGCGCACCAGTAAGCAACAGCGCCTGCAGGTAAGCCCCCGCCGTCTTGTTGAGCAGAGTGCGTGCGCCCGCGAACCATTCTGCCAGTTGCTCAAGCTCCAAGGCGTCGGTGCGTTTTCTCGCACCGGGCAGTAAGTCGGCCAGTTCGCTCGCGCGCGCGGCGGTCTTGTCCACCAAGTCGCGATACTCCTTGCGCGTGCCGCACCAGGTCAGAAAGCCGGAGAACATGGCCAGGGCGCGCGTGGCCTGCGCCGCGCTCGACTGGTCCGCAAACCACTCGCGCATCAAGTCCTGGCAAATCTGTCCTAAGGGGATGTCCATGAGAGGTGCGAGCGGCCCCGGCTTGGTCACGCCCTTCCCTCGCTTCTTTTTTTCGCCACCAGGAGAAGCCATCCTGGCCAAGTCCGCGAGGTAGCGCGGCTTCCAGGCGCTGCGCCGGCGCGGCTTCCCCTTTTGGAGGTAGGCGCACCATGCAACTCGCACGGGCAGCCTGGCTTTTGCTGCACTGCGGAGGGCAGCCTCGGCGTGGGCCGCCTTCGCCGCGGCTTCCAGGCGGGCGACCTCGCGGGGATCCAACCCACGGTCCACGAGTCGCTTGAGCTCCTGGGCCCGGTCGCGCGCACCTTGCTTGACCAGTTCCGGCTGGCCACCCACCTTGCGCACCGCATTGTCCAGCGGCCAGTCGCGCGGCGTGCCGATGCGAACGCGGATGGTGCGGCCGTCTAGCCGTGACTCAAACACATACGTCTTGCGCCCGGTCGGCGTGGCCCGCAGCGCCAGCGTGGGCGTGTCGGTGTCCCACAGGAAATCCTGGCTCTTGCCGGCCGGGCACACGAATGCGGCGACCCGCTCGGCCGTGAGCCGCACCCGGCTCTTCCTCATGCAACGCTCCGATCTGTAGGCAAGTTGTAGGCAGGTGCGCGATATGAACTCGCGACAACCTCAGCACCATACTAGCCATAACTCCTTGATTTGCAAGGAGCTTCTTCGATCTTGAAACGTCGAGCAACGAAGCGAAATGCACTCGCACGCTCATTCGTAATGAGAAGGTCGGGGGTTCGATTCCTCTCTCCGGCACCACAGTCAAAAGGCCCCCCGGCTGTCTCGGTTGGGGGGCTTTTCCGTAGCTGGCGCGCAACGAGCTAACTGTACGTCAGATGTGAACCCGGGGTGACCTCGCGAAGCCTTCCAGTCCGAGGAAGAGGGTCGCTGCGTTAGTGTTCATGTAGCCAAGGTCATCGAGAAATTCCTCGTGCCACGACCTTGGAAGCAGAATTCTTGCGACAACTATCGAGTTCCTGACCCGCCGGACATCCCGAGTCGGTAGCCTACACGCTCCGTCCATTTCACTGGCTCGGCATTTGGATTGCGGACACCTCCAAATCCATCATCGACTTCAGGTTCGCTAAGTTCCTCCGGCAGCATTCGGCTAGAGCTCTCAGTTCCGGCCGGCAAGTGCTCGGGCCACGCTCTTAGCGTCCTCTCGGGAGAAAAATAGGTACTCCAGCGTGCACGCGCCAAACTCTCGTTTCAGCTCGCGCTGGCGTACTGGATGGTTCCCGAACCTAACGCTGCGCGTGGAAGTAGATGACGAAGAAATGCAATACACGCCGTAGCTCCGTGGAAGCGTCAGGCGCCCGCTAGGTCGAACGCTTGAGGGGCTGATGGCACGAGCGAGGATGGGTTCGATAGAAGTCACAGTGGCTCCCGTTAGCTCGAACGTAACCAGGATCAAGGCCTTGATTCCGTCGGAAAGGGCCATGCTGCCTGTGGTGAGAGGGTGGTGTATCCGATCCCATTCGCAGACCTGATCGCTTGCCGAATTTCCTTCCTCGCGACGCTCAGAAAATTTTCGAAGCTGCTTGCGTCAAAAATCGCAAAGTCTCTCTTCCCCATCGGGATCAAGTACAAGCTGTACTCGTCGACGAGTTCGTCGATGATCTGCTCGAGGATTCCTCCGTCAAGGCGCTCCCGTCCCGCCAACGTTCGGAAATCCGATCTGGAAATACGAATGCACTTCGGCATCCGCCGGGTCTTCTTATTGCTGTAGAGCTCGGCTACTCGCCGTGCGACTATGGCTGGATCGACGAGGTCCGGTTGCATCAGCTTTCCTCGATGGGTGGCCTGTGACTGGAGGATCGCTCAACGCGGTGCCAGGTACGCGGGCCTCTTGACCCGCTAGATGCATGACGTTTGTACTGAACTCTTGTTGATCACCCGGGTTTCTGACCTAGGAAGCTGTGCCGCCCGTTAGATTCCGCGCATGAACGAGGAGCTCGACTTTGTTCGCATAGCCGCGTGGAACTTGAACCACCGCGCACGGGAAAAGCCCATCTCTCCCAAGGTGGCCAAGGCGGTGCAGGAGATTGCACCGGACGTGCTTGTCCTAAACGAGTACGTGGACGGGCAATCGCGCCAGCAATTGCGAGCCGACCTTGAAGCGCTAGGCCTTGTGAACCAGCTTGTCTCCGAGCGGATTTCAGGCCAGAACCAAGTGCTCATCGCTTCGAGGTTGCCTTTCGAGCCGGGCGCCCTTCGAGGCCCCGCAACCCAAGATGGAGCCGGAGCGGCCAACTTCCTCCATGTGCGACTCCCGAGTGTCAACCTGGATCTCATCGGCATAAGAGTGCCTTGGTACACAGGCAAGCCACTCACTTTCTACTGGGATCTCCTGATGCCGCTGATTGAGGCTACCCGCTCAAAACGGGCAGTATGGATTGGAGACCTGAATGCGGACCCCGAGCGCCCCATCAACGTGGGCGGTCGCCGCCTTGCCGCCCTGAGGTCCGCCGGCTGGCAAATACCGGCGGCGGATGGCCAGTGGAGTTTTCCTACCGGCTCCCGTATTGACCATGCCCTGGTCGCCTCCAGCCTGCGGGTAGGCAGCGCTCGGTACATTACGACCCTAAACGGCCAAAGCATGATCGGCCTGCAACAGCCAGAAACCGCCTCGGACCACGCGGCCCTGCTACTGGAAGTTGGGGTCTAACTCAGGCCGCGCGTGCGATTGGCCCACGTTTACGCGATCCGCGCCGGCAGGTCGCCCGCCGGGTCGAACGGGCGCTCGCGCCCGCCCTCGCGTACAGCGCTGATGAAGTGGACCCGGGTGCAGGCAGCACCGGCTGCAATGAGCCGCGGCAGCAGTGGCCGAGCAGGCGAACTTCCCGGCTCACCCCTGCCACGCAAACGGCGCGAAGTGCCCGTTGCGTGTGCCCGTCATGTCCTCCCAGTCGATGCCGAAGGCGTGGAACTTGCTGCGCGTGGCCTTGGCCAGCGCCAGGCGCGAGTTCACGGGGTGCGCCACGTTGTCGATGCCTATGGCTTCGCCCGGCGTCACCACGCTTTCGAGGCCTTCGCAGGCCTCGTCCAGTAGTTCACCCGCAGTGACCGAGAAGTTCATGCCCTGCTGCGTGAACCGGATCGGCCGCTTCTCGATGCCCGCGACCTTGCCGACCAGCGGCGCGAGCGCCGCCATGGGACCGCCGGCCTCGCCGGTGGCGATGGTGCGGATCGCATCGACCTGCCGCTCGTTCGCCGCCTCATCCACGATCAGGCCCACGGTCATGTTGCCCTCACCCATCGGGCCTGGCGAATGCAGCATGACGACGAATGAAACGCCGTCGAGCTTCACGCCGTCCTTTTCGCCCTGGTCGATCCGCATGGCCACCGCGGCTTCGCAGGCACCTTCGGTCGGCCGCGCAGCCAGGTTGGACCAGATGCAGGGACACAGCAGCATGCAACTGCAGGTCTCCATGTACTGCCCCTTGATGCTCCAGCTGGACATGGCCGTGCTCCTTTCGATGGCTCGAAGGCGTGCAAGTTACGCTGGGACGGACGCGAATTCAAAGGCAACTTGTAACGCGCACGCATGCCACTCGCTGCTCGCGCCCCACGGGTGGGAGGCACGCGCCAGGCTGCAGGACTCGTGGGCTCGATCGGATGAGCCCGGTGCCTTCAGGCGTTGCGCTTCAGCACTTCGATGAGTTGCCGCGCCGCGTCCTCTGGCAGGCACTGACCCGCGGCCACGGTGTCGACCAGCGCCGCCAACGCAGGCAGCGCGCGTCGACTTCCTCGAGCCACCGCGCCGTCGCCAGCCGCACGACATGGCTGCGCACTCGCCCGGCGCGCCGGACCGCGTCGTGGCCTGTGTCGCGTTGCCAGGCCAGGAAGCCGTCGATGGCCTGGCCCAGCTCCGCGATGCCCGTGCCTTCGCTTGCACTCACGCGCAGCACCGGCGGTCGCCAGGACGATGCGCCCACGCCGGCGGCGAGTTGGCGCGCGCGCACCCCTTCGTCGAACTGCGACGTGGCAGGGGGATGGACCAGGTCCAGGTTGGCATCCAGCTGTGCCGCCACCGCTTCGGCGCCCGGCGTGTCGCTCTTGTTGACCGCATGCACGTCGCCGATCTCCAGGATGCCGGCCTTAGCGGCCTGGAGATCGTCGCCGAGTCCCGGCACCGACACGACCACGACGCAGTCGGCCAGTTGCGCGATCCCGATGTCCGACTGGCCGCTGCCCACCGTCTCGACCACGACGCGATCGAAGTCCAGCGAGCCGAGCAGCACGGCCACGTCCTGCACGGCGCGGCTCAGGCCGCCCTCCTGCCCGCGCGAGGAGAGGCTGCGCACGAACACCTTCGGGTGCGCACTGGCCCGGTCCATGCGGCAGCGATCGCCCAGCAGCGCACCCCCGGTGCAGGGACTCGATGGATCCACCGCCAGCAGTGCCACGCGCAACCCGGTCTCGGCCCAGTGCAGGGCCAGCCGGTCCAGCAGGGTGGACTTGCCGGCGCCCGGCGGGCCGGTGACGCCGACCACGGGCACGGCGAACGGCGAGCCCCACGCCCTGCGCAGCAGTTCGGCCGCTTCGGGCTGTCGGTTCTCCACCGCACTGACGGCGCGC
>Ga0196972_1000626_pt1 | contig 15632 bp, 18 predicted proteins | sample S1v_2013CmetaG_FD_148618 | JGI IMG/M metagenome (GOLD analysis project Ga0196972, IMG submission 148618) | Soil microbial communities from Anza Borrego desert, Southern California, United States - S1+v_20-13C | ecosystem: Environmental > Terrestrial > Soil > Desert | place: USA: California...
CTGAGAAGCAGGCCGAGATCACCACCACCGTAGGGCGCTCGCCGCAGGTTCGGTCGAGCATGGCGTCCATGATCTGCGGGGCGATCACCTCTTCGCCGGTCAGCACGCCCTGCGGGGCGCCGTGGGAGGTGAAGTAGATGAGGCAGCCGCCCCTGGCCTGGCCGGTCAGCTTCTGCATCTCGGCGTAGATCAGCTTGGGATCGCTCTTCAGGGCGTTGGCGGCCTTGTAGCGCTCCGGATGGGTGGAGAACTGGCGCAGGTTCTGCGGGGCGAACCCCATCTCGACCAGCTGGCCGGCGACGTCCCGCCGGGCGTTGTCGAAGGCCTCGGTCGGCCCGCCGCGCGAGCCGCGCCAGTCGCCGGCGACGACGATGGCGGCCCAGTCGGCGAAGGGGCTGGCGGCCGGCGCAGGCGCGGCGAAGGCCAGCAGGATGAGCAGCGGGAGCCAGGCCAGCCGCCGCATCGCCGCCCTACTTCTTGTAGCTCTGGAAGGGCGTCGGGATCGCCGTGCCGGTGGCCTTGGCGAGGAGGCGGCCGTCCTGGTCGTAGAGTTCGCCCTCGGTAAAGGCGACGCGCGAGCCCCAGCGGGCGACCTTGCCGATCCCCCGGATCTTGCCGGGCATGGCGGGGCGGAAGAAGGTGGTCTTCATCTCGGCGGTGGGCGCCACATGCGTCATGCCCGAGGCCACCATGCAGGCGACGCTCATCGCCTCGTCCAGCATGGCGCAGAGATAGCCGCCCTGGATCTGCTTCATGGGATTGAGCAGCAGCTCGGCCTTCGCCTCGAACTCGACCTCGACCGATTTCTCGGCCTGGCTGACGGCGACCATGCGAAAGCCCAGGGTCTGCGACCCGGTGGGCTGGTTCTTGGTGCGCAGGAACCGTTGCAGGATGGCGTCGTCGGTGAGTTCGGCGGGCGCTTCGGCGACGTCGGTCATGCGGTCTCTTATTTCTTCCGGAACTGGTCGAGCTGGACGACCTTGGGGCCATCGTCGGCGGGCGGCTCGGCGGCCTTGGGCGCGGGCTTGCCCTCGGGCTCAGGCGCGGGCTCCGTCGCCTGGGCCTCGAACTGCAGCAGGTACTGGACGCTGGGATCGTAGAAGCGGGTGACGGCGGCGTAGGGCACCGACAGGCGCTTGGGCTGGCCCTTGAACTTCAGGGTGACCGAAAAGAAGGTCTCGCCCGGCGCCAGGTCCCAGAATTGGTTCTGCAGGACGATGGTCATCTCGTCCGGGTATTCGCCCAGCAGGTCCGCAGGACCCGAGACGCCCGCGGCGGCGGTCTTGAAGGTCACGTAAAAATGGTGCGCGCCGGGCAGCCCGTGAGCGGCGACGTGCTTCAGCGCCGCCTTGACGACGCCGCGCAGCGCATCCTGCTGCATCAGGTCGTAGCGCATCAGGTCGTTCGATGGCGGGTCGGAGGGCATGAAGGGGTCGCGGATACCGGTAAGAAGACTGGCGCGAACCCTAGCGCCTGCGCGGGCCGGCGCAAGGCGGCGTTGCGGCGCAATGGGAGGAAAGTGGAGGGGTTCTGTTGGCAGGCCCCCTCCGAGCCCCGCCTGGGGATCTGAACCCCCAGGACTTAGGTCGGATGTCTACCGAACCGCATTACGCGGCCAGGCGGACTTCCTCAGCGAAGTTATCGTTCGCAGTTAGTTTAATGACCCGGAACGGTGGGTCAGGCCGAGAGAAAGCCAACACCTTTACACGTCTGTCGATGCTGATCGGCCCCGTGCTTCCCGCGATAACCCGGGAAGGAATGGTGGAGCCGCCGGGAATCGCACCCGGGTCCAGTCCGCTTATTACGTGCGCGTTTATCTCCATAGTCCGGCGAACCGGACGTCCTGAATATAGGGACTGTTGGTGAATGGGGGAAGAACGGCTCTGCGAGAACACGCACGCGAAAAATTTGTGTCGACTCTCCGACAAGAGGCGCAAAGCTTGGCCATGGCTCCCGTCAGAGGAGCGGATGAGGAGAGGAAAACACTTCATGTCCAAATTCATCGCCGAGTTCATCGGCACGCTGGCCCTGGTGCTGTTCGGTTGCGGCGCGGCCGTACTCGGCGGCGACCATGTGGGCCAGCTGGGTATCGCGCTGGCCTTCGGGTTCGCCATCGTCGCCATGGCCTATGGGATCGGCCCGATCTCCGGCTGCCACGTCAATCCGGCCGTCAGCCTGGCCTTCTTCGCCGCCGGGCGGATGACGGCCAAGGACATGGCGGTCCACTGGATCGCCCAGTTCCTGGGGGCGCTGGCCGGCGCCGGGATCCTCTATGTGCTGGCCGGCGGGACCGTCGCGGGCCTGGGGCAGAATGGCTGGGGTCCGGGCTATCTGGGCGAATACTCCATGCAGGCCGCGCTGGTGTTTGAGATCGTGATGACGGCGCTCTTCGTGATCGTGATCCTGGGCGCGACAGGCGAGCGCTCCTCGCCGGGCTTCGCGGGGCTGGCCATCGGCATCACCTTGGCGGTGATCCACATCGTCGGCATCCAGGTGACGGGCGTCTCGGTGAACCCGGCGCGCAGCTTCGGGCCGGCGGTGCTGGTCGGCGGGCAGGCGCTAAGCCAGCTCTGGCTCTTCTTTGTGGCCCCGGCGGTCGGCGCGCTGATCGGCGCGGCGCTCTTCCGCTTCGACCTCCTGAAGCCGCCGGTGGAGCAGAAGCCGCTGGAGACGCCCTAAGGCTTCAGCGCGGGCGGGCGTTTACGCCCGCCCTTCCGCCGCGATAGCCTTCTCCCATTGAAGACAAAGTCATTTGGGAGGAACGACAATGGCCGGACGTCTGGCGGGAAAAGTGGCGATCATCACCGGCGCGAGCCGGGGCCTCGGACAGTACTGCGCGGTGGGCTACGCCCGCGAGGGGGCCAAGGTCGCCATCGCCGCGCGCACCGAGCAGCAGACCGACGAGCGGCTGCCGGGCACCATCTACGAGACCGCGAAACTGGTGGAGGAGGCGGGCGGCGAGGCCTTCCCCGTCACCTGCAACGTCGGCGACATGGAGAGCGTCGAGGCGATGACCCAGGCGGTGCTGGACCGCTGGGGCCAGATCGACATCCTGATGACCAACGCCGCCGTGCAGCCGGCGGGCTTCATCTCCACCATCAAGCCGAAGTCGTGGGAGCTGGAGTTCAACATCAACGTCCACGGCCCCTTCCGCTGCATCCGCGCCGCCCTGCCGTCGATGCAGGCGCGCAAGAGCGGGAACATCATCAACATCTCCTCGGTGGCCGCGCTCGGCGGCTCGCACTACGGCGCGACCAAGCGGGCGATCGAAGCCGTGACCATCGGCCTCGCCCGCGAGCTGAAGGACCAGGGCATCGCGGTGAACGCCATGAAGCCGGTGGGCGGAATCGAGACGCCCGGCCTGCTGTTCGGCCGCCCGCAAGGGGCCAGCCGCGAGGCCATGGAGGCGCGCCGGCCGAGCCTGCCCAAGCCGGACTCCTATGTGGAGGCCGCGATCCTGCTCGCCTTGCAGACGCCGGAGACCTTCACCGGGCAGGTCTACAACGACGCCCAACTGATCGAGCGGCTGGCGAGCGATGCGGACAAGTCGCGGTTCCGCGCGGAGAATCCGGAAAACTGGGTCGCGGCCATGACCGCCTGAAAGCATGGCCAAATCCTCCCCCGCAGGCGGGGGAGGATTTGGCCGCCCGAGCCCCCTTCACCGCGGTGTGGTAGAATGGGGAAAACAAGGGAGGTGTGGCCATGTCGGCAGCAGTGATCGAACGCACGGCGGCGGGCGATTTCGACGTGGCGGCCCACGTCGATCGGATGAATCGCGACGGGTTCACCATCATCGAGAACTTCCTGGGCGCCGACCGGCTGCAGGCCGTGCGCGACGGCCTTGCCCCGCACTTCGGCACGCACCGGGGGCGCAACCCCTTTGAGGGCCTGACCACCGAGCGGGTCTACACCCTGGTGGCGCGCGGCAAGGTGTTCGAGGACGTCACCGAGGACCCGCGGCTGCTCGCGCTGCTCGATGCGTTCCTCGCGCCCGGCTACCTGCTCTCGGCCAGCCACGCGATCTGCATCTATCCGGGCGAGGCCCAGCAGGACATGCACTTCGACGACAGCTTCTACCCCATGCCCCGGCCGCGCGGGGCGATGGGCGTGACCATGATCTGCGCCATCGACGACTTCACCGCCGAGAACGGCGGCACGGCGATCCACCCGGGCAGCCACCTCTGGGGCGATGTGAAGGCCGAGCTGGCCAATGCCGGGCCGCCGATCTCGCTGGAGATGCCGGCCGGCGCCTGCGCTGTCTGGCCGGGGACACTGGTGCATGGGGCGGGGGCCAACCGCAGCGACAAGCCCCGCCGGGCCTTCACCAACCAGTATTGCCCGCCCTGGGGCCGCCAGCAGGAGAACTTCTTCCTCGGCGTGCCGCCGGAGATGGCGCGGGCCATGTCGCCGCGGGTGCAGGCGCTGCTCGGCTACCAGATGAACGGCTCGATCATGGGCCAGGTGACGGGCCGTCATCCCCTGAAGGCGCTGGCGGAGGGCTTTGAGCCGTCGGTGGCGAAGGAGCCGCGGGCGGTGTAGCGGGCTCGGGCTCCGGCGGTGGCTCGAAGGCGGGCGGCTGTTCGCGCACCACGCCGGCCGGCTTGAGGCGGCCTCCGCCGGCGACCAGGGCCTGATAGGCCTGACGCTGGCTGGCGTAGTCGGCGCCTCGGTTGAAGACCGCGTCGATGCGCGGTTCGTGGCCCAGGGCCGCGCCGACGGCGACCTCCAGCACGTCGGCGATCTCGCCGATGGCGGCCGGGTCGCAGGCGCGGCGCAGGTGGCGGGCGCGGCCGGGCAGCATCAGGGTGACGTCGTAGGCGACGCCGTCGACGCAGACCGCGTCGCTGACGCCTTCTTCCTCGACCACCACGTCACGGGGGGAGTTCCAGGCGGGGAGGTCGCGCAGGGCGCGGATCCTCCCTGTCCAGCCGGGCGCGAGCTGGGCGTCGAAACCGACGCGGCGGGCGATGCCGGCCTCGCAGCAGGCGAGGCCCGCGCGGGCCTGCACGAAGCTCTCGCCGTCGCGGCGCACGTAGAGGCGGATCACCGACTGGCGGACGGTGCGCGCCGGGCGAACCCAGACCTCCACGATCATCTCGTCGCCGCGGATGATGCGGGTCTGCAGCGGTTGCAGGCCCCAGAGGCGGTAGAGGTCCGGGCCGACGCCGTTGTCGATGGCGGTGAGCTGTTCGCCGCGGCCCAACCGCCGCGGGCCGAGGGGCTCGGCGGCCTCGGAGGGCTTGGGCCATTCGTCCGTCCACCAGCTGGCGGGGTCGGGCGGAACCCAGTCGGGCGGCGGCGGCTCGGCGAGCACGGTGACCGGCGGGCCGGCGACGGTCGAGGGCTGCGGCTGCGCCGGCGTGGGCTGAGTCGCCTGCGCCCAGGCGAGGGTGGGCGTCAGGAGAAGGGCGAGAAGGGTGGTGCGGGCCGGGGCCAATCAGGACCTCCGCTTAGAAGCGCTCAGCCCCCCGCGCGATGGATAGCACGCCGGTGCGCGAGACTTCCACAAGGCCCAGCGGCCGCATCAGTTCCACGAACTTGTCGATCTTGGCCGGCGCGCCGGTCAGCTCGAAGATGAAGCTCTCGATGGTGGTGTCGACCACCTTGGCGCGGAAGATGTCCGACACCCGCAGCGCCTCGACCCGCTCGGCGCCCGTGCCGCGCACCTTCACCAGGGCGAGCTCGCGCTCCACGCCGTTGGGATCGCGGGTGACGTCCTGCACGTGGCGGGTGGAGACCATCTTCTCCAGCTGCGCCTCGATCTGGTGGAGCACCTGCGGCGTGCCGCGGGTGACGATGGTGACCCGGCTGGTGTGCGCCCGCCGGTCGGTCTCAGCGACGGTCAGGCTCTCGATGTTGTAGCCGCGCGCCGCGAAGAGGCCGACCAGCCGGTGCAGCACGCCCGGCTCGTTGTCCACCAGGACGGCGAAGGTGGCCTGCTGCTCAGGCACGACCTCGGTGGGGAGGTCGTATACGGATCCGGGTTGGTCGTCGGGCATGGCGGCTCCTATGGGCGGCCGAGAAGTCGTGCGTGGTTCGAGACGCGCTGCGCGCTCCTCACCATGACGAGGCGGGAGGCGCAACAGCGTTCGTCATCCTGAGGAGCGGCGAAGCCGCGTCTCGAAGGACGCACGACCTCAGACCAGCCGCCTGCCGGCGTCGTCGATGATCGAACCCAGGTCGCGGGCTTCCTCGGCCATGATCATCTCATTGTGGGCCTTGCCGGACGGGATCATCGGGAAGCAGTTCTCCTCCTTGGTCACCCGGCAGTCGAAGATCACCGGGCGGGGGGTCTCGATCATCTCGATGATCTTGGCGTCGAGTTCGGCGGGCGTCTCAGCGCGCAGGCCGACGCCGCCGTAGGCCTCGGCCAGCTTCACGAAGTCGGGCAGGCTGGCCGAATAGCTGTGGCTGTAGCGCTCGCCGTGCAGCAGCTGCTGCCACTGGCGGACCATGCCCATCCATTCGTTGTTGAGGATGAAGATCTTGATCGGCAGCTCGTACTGAATGGCCGTCGAGAACTCCTGCATGGTCATCTGCACGCTGGCGTCGCCGCCGATGTCGATGACCAGGGCGTCCCGATGGGCCATCTGCACGCCGACGGCGGCCGGCAGGCCGTAGCCCATGGTGCCCAGACCCCCGGAGGTCATCCAGCGGTTGGGCTCGTCGAAGTGGAAGAACTGAGCCGCCCACATCTGGTGCTGGCCGACCTCGGTGGTGATGTAGACGTCCTTGCCCCTGGTCAGTTCGTAGAGGCGCTGGATGGCGTGCTGCGGCTTGATGAACTGATCGTCCGGCCGGTACCAGAAGCCGTTGCGAGCCCGCCACCTGTCGATCTGCGCCCACCAGTCCGCCATCGCGGCCTTGTCTGTGGAGAGGTTGCGGCTCTTCCAGGCGGCGATCAGGTCTTCCAGCACGCTGGCCGCATCGCCGACGACGCCGACGTCCGCCCGCACGTTCTTGCCGATCGAGCTCGCGTCGATGTCGATGTGGATCTTCTTCGAGGTGGGGGCGAAGGCGTCGAGCTTGCCGGTCACCCGGTCGTCGAAGCGCGCGCCGATGGCCACCATCACGTCGCAGTCGTGCATGGCGTTGTTGCTCTCGAAGGAGCCATGCATGCCGACCATGCCCAGCCACTGCGGGTCCGACGCCGGGAAGGCGCCGAGGCCCATCAGGGTCGAGGTCACGGGCGCGCCCGTCAGCTTCGCGAACTCGCGCAGCAGTTCGGAGGCGCGCGTTCCCGCGTTGATCACCCCGCCGCCGGTGTAGAGGATCGGCCGCCGGGCCCGGGCGATCATCGCCACGGCCTCGGCGATCTTGCCGGGCTCGGCCTTGGTGCGCGGGCGGTAGTCGTGGGCGTGGACGACCTCGTTCGGCCCCTGGTAGGCGGCCTTGGCGAACTGCACGTCCTTGGGGATGTCGATCACCACCGGGCCGGGGCGGCCGGAGGTGGCGATATGGAAGGCCTCGTGGATGATCCGCGGCAGCTCGGCGGCGTCCTTGACCAGGTAGTTGTGCTTGGTGATCGGCCGGGTGACGCCGATGGTGTCGCACTCCTGGAAGGCGTCGGTGCCGATCAGGTGGGTGGCCACCTGGCCGGTGATCACCACCATCGGGATGGAGTCCATCAGCGCGTCGACGATGCCGGTGACCGCATTGGTCGCGCCGGGGCCGGAGGTGACCAGCACCACGCCGCACTTGCCGGTCGAGCGGGCGTAGCCCTCGGCGGCGTGGGTCGCGCCTTGCTCGTGGCGCACCAGGACGTGGGTGAGGCGCGGCTCGGCGAAGAGCGCGTCGTAGATCGGAAGGACCGCCCCGCCCGGATAGCCGAAGAGCACGTCCACGCCCTGGTCCACGAGGGCGCGCACGACGATCTCGGCGCCGCTCAGCGTCTCGGTTTCGGTCGGGGCTTCGATGGTCTGGTGGGCGGTCATGGCAAGGGACCCTTGAGGTATAAAAAAAGCCCCGGTGGGGGCTGGGCGTGCGACCTGTCGCGTGCTGATCGGAAGGGGATCAGCCCGTTACGGTCGCCCGGGGAATTACAAGCAGTTCGCGCACGAGTGTGCTCCAAAAGCCGAGGCAGGCTTGATCGCACGCACCCGTCAGCCGGTCAAGGCGGGATAGAGGGCAAGAAATTGCGCCCATTGATCCTGTGGCGCCGCCGCCTCGATTCGCGGCCAGGACGGAAGTTGCCCGCGAAGCCAGGTCATCTGCCGCTTGGCGAAGCGGCGGGTCTCGCGCTGGGCGGCCTCCAGCGCCTCGGCGAGGGTGACCTGGCCGGCCAGGTGGGCGGCGAACTCGCGGTAGCCCACCGCCTTCATCGCCGGCAGACCGGGGTCGAGCCGGCGCGCGGCGAGCGCCTCGACCTCGGCGAGCGCGCCCTCGCGCAGCATGGCTTCCAGCCGCGCATCGCAGCGGGCGTAGAGCGCCTCGCGCGGCGGCATGAGGGCCGCGGCGCGCCAGCTGGCCGGCGGAAGCGCGCCTTCGGCCTCGCCTTGCCAGTCGCTGAGCGATCGGCCGGTGGCCTGGACGACCGACCAGGCCCGCACCAGCCGCTGGCGGTCGCCGCGGGCGATGCGGCTCTCGGCATTGGGGTCGGCCCCAGCCAGCCGGGCGCGAAAGGCCGCTTCGCCGAGACGGTCGAACTCCGCCCCCGCCGCCTCGCGCATCGCCTGCGGAACCTGCGGCGTCGGCGCGAGGCCCTGGGTCAGCGCCCGGAAGTAGAGGCCCGTGCCGCCGACCACGATGGCGGTGCGGCCCCGCGCGGCGATCTCGTCCAGCACCGCGTTCGCCGCCCGCAGCCAGCGGCCCACCGACCAGCCGTCGCCGGCGTCGGCGACGCCGAAGAGGTGGTGGGGCGCAAGAGCTTCCTCCGCCTCCGAGGGGCGTGCTGTAAGGAGACGAAGGTCCGCATAGAGCTGCAGGGCGTCGGCGTTGACCAGTTCGCCGCCGACCGCCTGGGCCAGGCGCAGGGCGAGCGCCGACTTGCCGCTTGCCGTGGGGCCGGCGATCAGCACGATGGGCGCATCGCCCAGGGAGCCCGCCATGCGCCTCGCCGCCTCCGCCATCGTCCTCGCCCTCCTGATGGCCCAGCCCGCCCTCGCGCGCCAGCCTTCCGAGGCCCCGCCGACGCCGGAGGCTCCGGAGATGACCCTGGAGCGCAAGGCCGGATGCGGCGTCTTCATGGTGGCGATGCAGAAGGGCATGGCGCGCTATCCCGGCGTGCTGACCCGCCTTCCTGCGGACCAGCGGCGCATGGTGGCGCTGGTGATGCAGGGGCTGGGCGCGCAGGGCCAGGTGCTGCTGGACGAGGCCTTCGCCGAGGGCGCCATGCGCGGGATTTCGCCGAGCCAGGTCTACAGCCGGGGGGTGGACGACATGCTGGGTCTGTTCGAAGGGATCAACCCGCGCCAGCGCAGTTCCGGCGAGGCGCTGATGCAGCGGTTCGCCACGCGCTGCGCGGTCGGCCTGCCGCCGGGCCTGACCTGAGCGGTTGACGCCGCGCCCGCCGCGCCCTAGCCGCGCGGGGCCATGAAGCTCGCCGTCACCCTCGTCGCCGCCGATCCGGCCGATCTCTCCGCCGCGATGGAGGCGGCCGGCTACGCCATCGAAGGCGTCGGCGGGACGGTCGAGGCGAGCGACCTCATCGGCCCGAACGCTGCGGACCTGAGGGTCGAGGCCCACACGCTGGACGGCGCCCGGCAGGCGGTGCTGGGCGCGCTGGAGGGCCGGGCGGTGGACGCCTGCGTGCAGCCGCCGGAGGGGCGCAGGAAGCGCCTGCTGGTGGCCGACATGGACTCCACCATCATCGGCTGCGAGTGCCTGGACGAACTGGCCGACTACGCCGGCCGGAAGGCCGAGATCGCCGAGATCACCGAGCGGGCCATGCGCGGCGAGCTGGAGTTCGAAGGCGCCCTGCGTGAGCGCGTGGGGATGCTGAAGGGGCTCTCGGCGGAGTCGCTGCAGCGCTGCTACGACGAGCGGGTGCGGCTCAATCCCGGCGCGCGGACCCTGGTGCGGACCATGGCGGGTGGCGGGGCGCGGTGCGTGCTGGTGTCCGGCGGCTTCACCTTCTTCACCGAGCGGGTGGCCGAGGCGGCGGGATTCCAGGCGAACCGGGCCAATACGCTCGGCGAGGCGGGCGGCCTGCTGACCGGCGCGGTCGGCGAGCCGATCCTCGGGCGGGAGGCCAAGCTGGCGGCCCTGCAGGAGGAGGCGGGGGCCCTCGGCGTCACCCCGGCCGCGGCGGTGGCGATTGGCGATGGGGCCAATGACCTGGCCATGATCAAGGCCGCCGGCCTGGGCGTCGCCTACCGCGCCAAGCCCGTGGTGGCGGCCGAGGCGGGCGCACGGGTGGACCATGCGGACCTGACGGCGGTGCTCTACTTCCAGGGCTACCGCTTCGAGGACTTCGTAACCGCCTGAAGCGCAAGTTCAGTTGAGCGGGCGGCGCGACTCGGATAGCCCGCGCCATGGCCCTTCCCAACAAAGTCCACGCCGTCCTCTTCGATATGGACGGCCTCATCGTCGACTCGGAAGTCGTCTTCCGCGACGCCATGTTCGCCGCCGCCGCCGACGGCGGGTTCGAGCTGCCGCAGGCCGTCTTCCACCGCATGATCGGCACCTCCTGGACGCTCGGCGAGGCGATCCTGCGCGAGCATTTCGGCGCCGACTTCGACACCGACGCCTTCGCCGAGGCCTCGTCCGAGCGGTTCTACGCCCAGGTCGCCGAAGCCGGCCTCTGCCTGAAGGCCGGCGTGCTGGAGCTGCTCGACGACCTCGACCGCCTGGCCCTGCCGCGCGCCGTCGCCACCTCCTCCAGCCATGAGGCGGTCAGCCGCTCGCTGGGACCGCACGGCCTGCCGGAGCGCTTCCACGCCATCGTCGCGCGCGGCGACTACGCCCAGGCCAAGCCGCATCCCGACCCGTTCCTCACCGCCGCCGCCCGGCTGGCGGTGGAGCCGGCGCACTGCCTGGTGCTGGAGGACTCGCACAATGGCGTGCGGGCGGCGCATGCGGCGGGGATGATGGCCGTCATGGTGCCGGACCTGCTCGACCCGACCGAGGAGATGCGGGGCCTCTGCTGCCACATCGCCGAGGACCTGCACCGGGTGCGCGACCTTCTTGCGGCGCAGGCCCGCTGAGGGCGCAACACGCTTGCGCTTTTTCAAACGGGCGTTCATCACGCCCGGATGTCCGACGACCTGACTCCCTCCCAGGCCGCCGTCGTTCCCGAGGGCTATGAGATCAACCTCTGGCAGCGGGGCTTCGGCCGCACCGTGGGGCCGTTTTATTCCAAGCGGCATCCCGACGGGCGCGAGACCATGGGCTTCCGTGTCGAGGAGCATCACGCCAACGGCATGGGCAACTGCCACGGCGGCATGCTGGCGAGCTTCGCCGACATGGCCTGGGGCAGGGTCATCTCGTCCAACCGCTCGGTGGGCTGGGTGACGGTCAGGCTGACGACGGATTTCCTCTCCGGCGCGCACATGGGCGACTGGGTGGAGGGAGCCTCGGACATCATTTCCGAAGTCGATGATATTTACACCGTGCGCGGCCGCATCTGGTGCGCCGACCGCCTCTTGATGACCGGCACAGGGGTCTACAAGGGCGTGGTCCGCCGCCAGCCGCATTTCGGCGGCCGCACGCTCAAGGGCGATATTCCAGAGACCGCATGAGCCAGACCGAAGCCCCCTACGACGACCGGCCGACGCCGGTCGAACCCGAACTGCCGGAAAACGTCCAGGCGCCGCTGGCGAAATTCAACGGTGAGCCGCCCGAGGCACCGCAGTGGTTCAAGGACGCCATCGCCATCGAGCCGGAGCGCAGCCTGGTGGACATCGAGGGCGGCCGGATCGAGATGCTGACCTGGGGCGAACTCGGCAAGCCGGGCCTCCTCCTGGTGCACGGCAACAGCGCCCATGCCGACTGGTGGAGTTTCATCGCCCCCCTGCTCGCCAAGGACTACCGGGTCGCCTCGATCTCGCTGGCGGGGATGGGCGCCTCGGACTGGCGCGAGACCTATTCCTTCACGGATTTTGCGGTCGAGGCCGACGAGTGCGCCCATGCGGCGGGCCTCTATGAGGCCGGCAAGCCGATCTACATCGGCCACTCCTTCGGCGGCGGCCAGGTGTTCTACGCGGCCATGCGCTATCCGGAGCGGATGCGCGCGGCGATCCTGGTGGACACCGGCTTCGGCGGTCCGCCGCCGGATTCGCCCGAGGGCCAGCGGATGCGCCAGATGCAGCAGGAGCGCGTGCGCAACATCCCGACCGCCGACAAGCCGAACCGCGTCTATCCCACCATGCAGGCGGCCCTGGCCCGCTTCCGCTTCATGCCGCCGCAGCCGGTGGAGAACTTCTACATCGCCGACTTCATCGCTCGCCGCTCGCTCAAGGAGGTGACGGGCGAGGACGGGCAGGTGGGCTACACGTGGCGGTTCGACCCGCAGATGTGGGCCAAGCTCGACCGCTCGGCGATGGACGGCATGCCGCATGGGGAGGCGGTGAAGACCCCGCTCGCCCACATCTACGGGGCCAACTCGGCGATCCTGCAGCGCTCCGGCGGCATGGGGCCCAGCCAGCTGCCGGCCGACGTCCTGAAGATCGAGATTCCCGACAGCCACCACCACGTCATGGTCGACCAGCCGCTGGCGCTGGTCGCGGCCATCCGCGCCCTCCTGGCCGGCTGGCCGCCGGCGGCGGGGTGAGGCGGGTTGGTGGTGCGTCCTTCGAGACGGCCGCTATCGCGACCTCCTCAGGATGACTAAGTCAGCAGGGTCTAGTCATGGTGAGGAGCGGCGAAGCCGCGTCTCGAACCACGCAGGGCCGTTCCGCGCCCTTGAGCCGATTCCGCCGGTGGTGTAGCAGCCACCCACAAAGCCCATAGACGAGATTCCCCACCCATGGCCGACCCGGCGCACGACGAGTACCACCGCGGCGAGATGGACATCTCCATGCAGGAGTCCACGTTCCATCTGTTCATGGGCCTGACCAAGTGGGGCTCGCTGTACCTGGCCGCCGGGCTGGTGGCCCTGGTGCTGTGGTTCTGCACGCCGGCCGGCTTCCTGGCCGGGGCGATCACCGCCGTGGTGCTGATCGTGCTGGGCACCCTGGTGCTCGCCGAGAAGAAGACTTCCGCGCACTGACGCCTGCGGCGCCCCGCGCGCTGGACAGGCTAGAGGGCCGTTCCTAAGGTCCCAGCGCATCGCCTCGGGGGGACGATTCTGCGCATGCCCACGATCGCCGTCACCAAGGAACGCCGAGCCGGGGAGACCCGCGTCGCCGCCACTCCTGAATCGGTGAAGAAGCTGATCGGCGCGGGGTTCGCCGTCACCGTCGAACAGGGCGCAGGCGTGAGCGCCGCCTGCACCGACGCCGAATACGCCGAGGCCGGCGCGACGCTGGCGAAGTCGGCCAAGGACGCGGTCGGCAAGGCTGACGTGCTGCTCAAGGTCCGCAGCCCGGAGGCCGACGAGATCGCCGCCCTGAAGCCGGGCGCCCTGGTCGTCGCCCTGCTCAATCCGCACCAGGACCGCACGGCGGTGGACGCCCTGGCCGCCAAGGGCGCCAGCGCCTTCGCCATGGAGTTCGTGCCGCGCATCACCCGCGCGCAGGTGATGGACGCCCTATCCTCGCAGGCCAATCTCGCCGGCTATCGGGCGGTGATCGAGGCGGCCTTCGCCTACGGCAAGGGCTTCCCGATGATGATGACCGCCGCCGGCACCGTCGCCGCGGCCAAGGTCTTCGTGATGGGCGCGGGCGTCGCGGGCCTGCAGGCCATCGCCACGGCGCGGCGTCTCGGCGCGGTGGTCACCGCCACCGACGTGCGTCCTGCGGCGAAGGAACAGGTCGAGAGCCTGGGGGCCAAGTTCGTCGCCGTCGAGGACGAGGAGTTCAAGGCCGCCGAGACCGCCGCCGGCTACGCCAAGGAGATGAGCGCTGAATACCAGGCCAAGCAGGCCGAGCTGGTCAGCGGCCACATCGCCAAGCAGGACATTGTCATCACCACCGCCCTGATCCCTGGCCGCCCGGCGCCCAGGCTGGTCAGCGCCGCGCAGGTGGCCTCAATGAAGCCGGGCTCGGTGATCGTCGACATCGCCGTGGAGCAGGGCGGCAACGTCGAGGGCTCCCGCGCCGGGGAGGTGGTGGTCACGCCCGGCGGGGTGACGATCGTCGGCTACACGAACCTGCCCGGCCGCATCGCCGCGGACGCCTCGGCGCTCTACGCCCGCAACCTGGTGGCCTTCGCCGGCCTCTTGCTCGACAAGGATGGCCAGTTCGCGCCGGACTACGAGGACGAGATCCTCAAGGCGGCCCTGGTCTGCACCGGCGGCAAGGTCGTGCACCCGGCGCTGCCGGCGACCGCGCCCGCTGCGGCGAAGGCGACGACGAAAGCCAAGCCCGCCGCGACGCCCACCAAGGCGCCCGCGGCTTCCAAGCCCGCGGCCAAGCCCAGGGCCGCTGCAGCGAAGCCCAAGCCCGCGGCCGCCGCCGTCAAGCGCAGCCCCAAGCCGAAGGCCTGACGCCGTGCGCGTCTGCAGGGCCAGGATCGGCCGAGGTTAAGGACCCGACCATGGACATCTCCGCCGTCGACCCCACCGTCTTCCGCCTGGCGATCTTCGTGCTGGCGATCTTCGTCGGCTACTATGTGGTCTGGAGCGTGACCCCCGCGTTGCACACGCCGCTGATGGCGGTGACCAACGCCATCTCCTCGGTGATCATCGTCGGCGCCCTGCTGGCCGCCGCGGCGCACGGCGCGCCGGACGCCGAGGCCGCCGGGCGGGTGTGGATCTCCAAGGGCGCGGGCGCGCTCGCCGCCGCGCTGGCGGCGGTCAACATCTTCGGCGGCTTCCTGGTCACCCAGCGGATGCTGGCCATGTACAAGAAGAAGGACCGCTGACGGTGGACCTGGCGAGCGCAGCGCTCAGCTGGCTCAGCCTGGCCTGCGCGGTCGGCGCCCTGGCTGTCTATGCCTACATGGTCTCGCGCCAGCCGCGGGTGGTCCGCCTGTTCAACGGGCTCGGCCTGTTCCTGACGGGCCTCGCGCTCTTCCAGGGGCCGGCGATCCTGCGTGAGACCGGGCCCGGGACCAACGTCTTCGTCGCCATCCTGCTCTTGAACCTCGCCGTCATCGCCCAGGCCTACGCCGTGCTGCGCAACCGCACGGCCTGGGACGGCGTCGACCGTCGCCAGACGCCCGGGGGGGCGAACACGTGATCAACGCCAATATCGCCGCGCTCGCCTACCTGGTCTCCGGCGTCCTCTTCATCCTCGCCCTGCGCGGCCTCTCCAGCCCGGCGTCGAGCCAGGCCGGCAACCGCAACGGCATGATCGGCATGGCCATCGCCGTGGGCGTGACCTTGGCCACCCTCTGGGGCCAGGGGGCGCTGGACGCGGTCACCCTCGGCCTGATCGTCGGCGGGGTGGCGGTCGGCGGCGGGATCGGCGCCCTGATCGCCCGCCGCGTGGCCATGACCTCGATGCCGCAGCTGGTGGCGGCCTTCCACAGCCTGGTCGGCATGGCCGCCTGCCTGGTGGCCGTGGCGGCGATCTACACGCCGGCGGCCTATGGCATCCTCGACCCGGCGACCGGCCATGTGCACGGCCTCTCCCTGGTGGAGCTCTCGGTGG
>Ga0196972_1000627_pt1 | contig 15606 bp, 11 predicted proteins | sample S1v_2013CmetaG_FD_148618 | JGI IMG/M metagenome (GOLD analysis project Ga0196972, IMG submission 148618) | Soil microbial communities from Anza Borrego desert, Southern California, United States - S1+v_20-13C | ecosystem: Environmental > Terrestrial > Soil > Desert | place: USA: California...
GGTCAGTTGCTGCAGCATTTCATCATCCAATATTCCCAGCTGGTTTAATAGATGTGATGCTACGGGATAGACTGCTCGCTCATTGCCGTCAGAAATTTTAATACAAATCCCTATTTGTTTTTCCGGTACCGCTATGCAATAGACGCCTTCAGCACCAACCTTACCTAAGGCTTTTCCTCTTGAACAGGCTATCAAATCTGAGCAGAACTCCTTGTCACCATTAATCATCAGCGGATTGGATTTCATCGCTTGGGCAATTTTCTCCAAGGTTTCGCTGTACTTGCTGTCCCCATTCCTTCCTGCGGCCAAGTGGCTGTATAGACGTGCTATCTGGCTAATCGGCAAGGCAATAGTGGGAATGCCGCAGCCATCCACACCAATACTGATATCAGTCTGGGAAAAATTCAAAATTTCACTGATGGTTTTAATTACCAATTGCTGTACTGGATGCTCCAATTCAGTATAGTCTTCAATTGAATATCCATAGTATTTGCACAGAGCAAGCATAGCTGCATGTTTGCCGGAGCAGCAGTTATATAAAGGGGAAGGTCGCTCTCCCTTTTTAATCAGACCCTTCAGCGAATTTGCATTGTAGGGATTCGCAACTCCGCATTGCAAATGTTTTTCACTAAGCCCAATTTTTTTTAGAATAGAGTGGACTGCATTGCGATGAAAAGCCTCACCGCTGTGTGAAGAACAAATGATAGCCAGCTCATGGGGCGTGATGTCAAAAGCCTCCATTGCGCCTGAACTTGCAAAGGCCACCGCTTGTATTGGTTTAGCCGAGGACCGCATATAAACCTTCACATCGTTTTTATCAGTATGGTATATTTGATTTCCTTTTACATCTACAACACTGATATAACCCTTGTGTATGCTCTCTATAATATGTGAGCGCGTTAATACTACTAATGGCTGCATATTGCCTCCTTTGGTTGTTATGATTGGCGTCATAGGTTTTGCATTGCTTACTGTAGGCTTGACAAAAAAGCAAATAATAAAAAGGATGTAGTATTTACATCCTTTTTATTATTTGCCTATTAATTCAATAAAATTCTTTAATATCCGAGCTGTGATGCCCCAAATGATTCTTCCCTCATACTCATAGAAGTAGACGGGGTAGGTTCCCCTTGCCCAAGGATAATCTTTTCCATTTTGTACTTTATCATATGGAAAATCCTCATGGGGTTTCATCACTACATCCAGTTGACTGCATTGGGGCTTATGCTGCAGCAGGTAATCCAATGGGACATAGAAAACCTCTCGAACCTCGTCTGCGCTGAAGGAGCCTTGATAATTGTTCAAGCCTGCAGCAAAGGGATAGATGACCGTATTAAAAGGTGTCACCAAAGTATCCAGCTCACCCAATACTTGAATATTTGACTCATCAACCAGCAGCTCCTCGCAGGTCTCACGTACCGCAGCCTGGCGAGGATTTTCCTCATGCTCTATTTTACCGCCCGGAAAGCAGATTTCGTTGGGCTGCTTGACTAGGCTGCCTGAACGCACCTGAAAAACGATGCTTTGTTGACCATTATGATGAACGATTGGTATCAGTATTGCAAATTCCTTGCATTCCACAGAATCACAAATCCTAGGAACACGATTCTTCAATGTTTCAAACTCCATATTAACCTCGTGCTGGTTGCAAATCTTTAGTTAGGTTGCATTGCAGTAAGTAATGATGCTGTTTTTACCGCTTCTTTTGGCTTGATAGAGTGCATTATCCGCATAAGAAATGATCAGGTTGTTGTCTTCTGCTTCGGTGCCGAGAGCCAAGCCTACACTTATGGTACAATACATTGCCTTGTCGCCGCAATAAAAAATATGCTCACTGAAGGCTGTTTTTATTCTATCCAAAATCTTATAAGCAGTATCATTATCTGTATTCTTAAAAGCCAGCAGGAATTCTTCACCGCCATATCGGATGCAGATATCATCTGCCCTGATATTTTTCTTAATCAGGTCTCCCAGCATGCTTAGAATATCATCGCCTTTCTGATGGCCAAAGGAATCGTTGATAAGCTTGAAATCATCGATATCAATCATGGCGAAGCTGATGACATAGGGATGGGATTTCCGAAAAGCATTGATAGTATCCAGCATATTTCGGTTATACACCTTGGTAAGGGGATCAATCAAGGCCATTTCATAAGCCTTCTGAGTTAAGAGCGTAGCGTAATTCATTTTATTCTTTAGATTGAACAGAATAAATACAGTCATCAGCATAATGGAAAGTCGAATCGCCAGCCTGGTCTGCATGATTTTAAATGTAAAGCTGGCATAATCGGTGAAATAAAAGCAAACGACTGAATAAAGTATGATTATCAGCAATGTGACAGATATGATCAAATGCTTCTGCCTTTTAGATAGGATGTATGCTAGAACGATAAAGTACATACAGTATAAGTCTGAGTTTATGCCTCCCCTAAGGGCAACTAAAGCAGATATTACAATGATATCGATATAAATTGAAGCGACAACAAGCCTAGAATCCAGCTTGTTGGTGATATAAGCCCACAAGCCGAAGTTATAGGTTAGATAAAAAATGATGATGAGGTTATAGAAATCTGCTCTAGCAAAATAATCTGTCAAATTGGCTAAAATTATCAGCAGAAAACATGCTGTAATCCTCACAGAAAGCATCTTTCTTTCTGATGTGATGTCATCGAGCCTATTAACGGAATTTAGCTGAAACATGTATACACTTCCCTATATTGGTAATATTAGACTAATTATAACACAGCATAGAAAACTTTCAATGTGATTTGGTAAATTTTGAATGTTAATTATATGGAAATTTCAGAAAAGTATAACATTTGATTTTGAGGATATTTTTTCAATATAACTGTTGAGTCATATTTTTGTAAATGGTATGATAAATTTGTAACCATTATATAAAACATGTAGCACATTGTATATATTTGTAAGCACAATGTATATTATTTGTTTTGTATAGTAAAATAAGCCTGTAAATAATTTGTACTTTGGTTATTAAAGGTAAAGTATTGAGGCAAACTATTAATGAGGGGGAAGCCCTCGATATATAAAAGGAGGATATTAAATGCATAAGAAACTATTTATTCCCGGTCCTGTAGATGTACGTGAAGATGTACTTCAAAAGATGGCTACACAGCAGATCGGCCATAGATCAAAAGCTGCTTCAGCATTACAAAAAGGTATATCTGAAAAGCTTCAAAAGTTGTTCCAAACGAACAACACAATCATTTTGTCCACATCATCAGGAAGCGGTCTTATGGAAGCAGGCATCCGTTGCTGCACAAGAAAGAAAGCAGCTGTATTCTCAGTAGGTGCTTTCGGTGACAGATGGTTCAAGATGGCAAAGGCGAACGGCGTGCCAGCAGACAAGTTCTCATCAACTCCAGGTCAGCCAACAACAGTTGCTATGGTAGATGAGGCTCTGGCTACAGGTCAATATGATGTTATCACAGTAACTCATAACGAAACTTCAGCTGGTATCATGAACCCAGTTGGAGAAATCGGCGAATTATTAAAGACAAAATATCCAGAAGTTCTATACTTAGTAGATACAGTAAGTTCAATGGGCGGCGCGGATATTCCAGTAGACAAGTGGGGCATCGATGTTTGCATCACTTCAACACAAAAGTGCTTAGGCCTGCCAGCAGGTATGGCAATCTGCAGCGTATCAGAAAGAGCGATTGAAGTAGCAAGAACAGTACCAAACAGAGGTTTATACTTCGACCTAGTTGAATTATATGACTATGTGAAGAAGAGCGACCAATACCCATCTACACCATCACTTTCACATATGTTTGCTTTGGACTATCAAATGGATAGAATCCTTGCAGAGGGTATTGAGAACAGATTTGCAAGACATATTGAAATGGCTAACTATGTAAGAAATTGGGCAAAGAAGAACTTTGCATTACTGGTAGAAGAAGAGAAGTATCTGTCCAACACACTTACTACTATAAAGAACACAAGAGGCATTGATGTAAGCGACTTGAACAAGAAGCTTGGTGAAAGAGGCTTCGAAATTTCAAACGGCTACGGAGACCTTAAGGATGTAACATTCAGAATTTCACATATGGCTGACTACACATTAGATGAAGTTAAGACCCTGATCGGCCACATTGATGAAATATTAGGACTGTAAGGAGAAAAGCATTATGGTAAGAATACTTGTTACAGACGGTATGGAGCAAGCGGCTATACAAGAGCTTAAGAATAGCGGCTTTGAAGTTGTGGAGCAATTCTATGAAGTAGAAGAGCTGAAGCAGCAAATAAAAGAGTTTGATGTAATCGTGGTTAGATCAGCAACAAAGGTGAGAGAGCCAATCATTGATGCAGCGATGGAGACAGGCAGACTAAAGCTTATCATCAGAGGCGGCGTTGGTGTTGATAACATCGATGTTGAGTATGCGAAGTCAAAGGGCATCACAGTTGCAAACACACCAAACGCAAGCAGTGCATCCGTTGCTGAGCTGGCAATTGGTCACATGTTCTGCATTGCAAGATACATGCACATAGCAAACCACACTATGAGACAAGGCAAGTGGGAAAAGAAGCACTATGAAGGCATCGAGCTTGCTGGCAAGACACTTGGCTTGATTGGCTACGGCAGAATCGCCAAGGAAACAGCAAAGAGAGCAAAGGCTCTTGGTATGAAGGTTGTTTACACAAACAGAAGCGGTGATCAAAACGATCCGGACTTCAAGTATGTTCCAATGGATGAGCTTTTAGCTATGTCCGACTTCATATCCCTACATATTCCTGGTTCAAAGGATAAGAAGGCTGTATTGGGCGAAGCAGAATTTGCTAAGATGAAGGATGGGGTATTCATTGTAAACTGCGCAAGAGGCGGAGTTGTATGTGAAGAAGCATTAGTAAAAGCGCTTGATTCCGGTAAGGTTGCAGCAGCTGCATTAGACGTGTTTGCTGAAGAGCCAACTAAGAATGAGGCAATTTATACGCATCCAAAGATTTCTTTGACACCACACATCGGAGCTTCTACATTAGAAGCGCAAGAGAGAATCGGTGAAGAAATCGTATCCATCATAAAGAGCCACTTTAAAGCTTAAGCATATAAAAAAATCCCGCAGGTATGACCTGCGGGATTTTTTTATATGGTAAAGGATATGTTGATACTCGAAGGTATAACTTTGCATAAGGACATAATTGTTGGAGGAGACAATTCATTCCTTATAACAAGATTTATTGAAAGTTTTTTGCACTGGTTGCAAAAAACTACCCAAGGCGTTTCAACAAGGCGGATGGTATATAATCACACTTGTTGTTGCTGAACTCGGAATCTGCACTTATGTAGTTGAGGACTTAGTTTTGCCTTGTTATAACAAAGTTAAAGGATATAACAAATGCTAATCTGTTATATCCTTGATATTATGGATTATAATACGATTTTCTTTCCTTCGATGTAGTATCTCTTTTCATGAGCTTCACCCATAGAGAAGGTCTTTCTTGGCATTACGCCGTCCAATATAACGGATCTGAATAGATCGCTCTTCTCGATTGGAGGAAGTATAAAGCCCATATTTCCTTCTTTTGCTGACAGATTATCAATAACATCTGTTCCGTGGATGTAATCTATTTTTGTATTTGTATTGCTAGCTAGGAATTCATCCAGGAATACTTGTATTGTGCCAACTGGGATATTTGCTTTTGGATTCTTGATTGTGATCGTTCCGGACTTATCCTTAGTTACAAAGGAGAACATATGCGTACTGTAGTCGCCTGTTAAGGCTTCAATGTTCATGATTGTTCTGCTGTCATGGTACTTAACTTCCAATTCACTGCCGTTTTCCTTGCAATATACGCCTAAAGCAGTAAGCAATGCTTCTGAATCCACATTGAATAATTCTCTATGTATAGGTTCTACAATTAGACTCTTATCGTGAACGTTAACAACCTCTACCAAAGCAAATCTTGCTGGGTGTGTCTCTACTTGCTCAGCAGATAGCGTTTTCTTTACATTTTCCCAATGCGCCTTTGCAGATGCTAAGGAGTGATTGCCGTCGCCAACTGCAAATAGAAGCACTGCCTTGTCTTCTGTCAAGCTGTATTTCTCACGGATTAGTTCAGCATCACCCAACTTCTCAAATCCGCTGATCAGCTTGCCCATCAGTTCTCCGTCTTCAATTTTATAGCCGCTGATGTGGCCGCCATGCATCATTAATTCAAAATCATAAACCTTTTCAAGCTTATTCTTCATATCAGACAATGGCTCAATGATCGCTTCATTTGGATCATCTATCAGAAGCATGATGTGAGGGAATTCAGCTGTCGCATTTTCTCTAACCTTTACACGAGGCGGAATTCTTTCAATTACAGTCTTCTCAGTTGGACGAACCAGGGATTGTGAATTGGCAGCATAGTCATAGTTCTCCAAATCTATTGATATTACAAGACCTTTTCTTGTTCCTTGCTCTGTTGTTCTTTCTACGTAAATGAAGCCTGGCTTTTGTGGAACTAGTACATTTTTATCCAAGTATTCTCTCATATTGCCATGGATTTTCTTGATCATGCCTTCAGTGTCATAGTTTCCATGCTCTAGATATACCTCTGGAAGAGTTAATTTTAATGTGGAATAGCTGTCGCCAACTATCTCGCTTACTTCTTCCCAGTATTCTGGCTGTGAAGTATATTGGTCGCAAGCGATTACTGCCCATTTTTCATAGCTTACACTTTTTTCAGGCAATAGGATCTCTGGGATATGGATGCCTATTTTATTTTTCATCTTTACTACCTCTCTTTACTAGTTTTGGTAATGCCTCAATTGAAGACATTTATAGTATTTAAAAAGAACTACAATTATATAATCATTCATCGCAGTGCATGACAGGATAATAATATATAATGCAGTAATAATTTCATGTTGATTATATACTAAAATACTAGCACTTTCAAGTAAGTACTTATATTATGTTGTACAATTTTAGATAAAATATGATAAATAGTACAGCATAGTTAAATTTTTAACCTGGTAAAATTATACACAAATGGTATATGAGGGTTGTCCGTTGGTTAAATATAAAAAAGTGCATTAACATCTGGTTAATGCACTTTTGGACGTATATATTTTAATCCCTGTATTCCAGCAGCTTAAGCACATAATTTCTTTGATCCTCCATATTCTGCGTAAGCAGTTGAATATTCGTTTGCAGCAGCAAATCATGCTTCAATTTATTCAGCAATTCCTGGGCCATATCTGCATCTTGGACTTTGGATAGAGCAGAGGTCATGTTTGTTTCTGTTTCCTTCTGCCTTGACAGTCTAAATTCCAATATATTGCGGTCGATTCCGATACTGGTTTTAAATCCTGCCATAGATACCAAGATGTTTTTATCAATAAAATCGCCTGTAAGCAAGGTTTTTACAGGAATCTTGTCAATATTGCCGAAATCTATGCTGCCTGGGGCAACCGAAGGGTTAGGAGTCGAGGGGTTTGACGGATGCGCGGGGTCTACGGGATCGGCTGGCTCTTGCCCTTGCATTGTAAAGGTGACCTTGCCTGTCAAGCCTCCAAACTCAGTATCCAGAGTATAGATTCCTTCACCAGATAGATCTGTTCTGTTAGCATTGCTTTTTAGTACAAGGGTTCCTGTATACTTAATGTTCTGATTTGTGCCGTGAGTACCTTTGGTATGAACATGCAGTTCAAATCTGCCTGTATTAACATCGACAAAGCGCAGTTTGCCCTTTGAAACATCCCCGTTGCTGGTGCTGATTGTAAAATCAATATCCTTCCCTTGTTCAACATCAGACATACTCAGTTTGATTTTACCTGATAAGGTCTCCCCGTCAGGAAGCTTCACAGAGATATCATAGTCTTTACTTGCCAATGCATTAGTCTCAGCAGTAGAGACTGCTTTTGTATTTGATGCGAGGCTGATACTGCCGGAATTGGTTGCAGCCTGGTTTGTTATAAGCGGATTACCGATTGTAATGCTGTCACTAACTGAATAACCGACCTGAAAGTAGAACTGATCCTGCTGAAAGACATTTATACCGCCATAAGCTGTTGTATCAATAATGAGCTTCATTTCTTTCAAAAGCTCAGTGGATTCTTTTTCAATCAATCCCTTTTCTTCTGCTGTCGCTGTGGAATTATTATAAAGCATGGAGAGTTCTTTCATCCTCAAGCCTATATCGTACATTTGCGTAAAAGCAGATTCCATGACCTGTGTCAGCGATAATGCATCCTGTATATTTCTCTGTGCAGCATGGCTGCCGATGATTTGTGATTGCATTCTGCTGATTCTTAATATGTCTGAAGGACTGTCTGCAGCTGAATTGATTGCCAAGCCTGTCGATAATCTCTCGGTGGTTTTCTCCAGATTAGTCCTGTAAGAGTTGATCCTATTGACAATACTTAAGTTGTTAAACATGGTATTTGTATTGATATACATAAATCTCATCATTCCTTCTTGTGTTTATTTAGGAGTATCAGGGATGGTGAGATTCATAGAAACGAAAAAAGAACTGGTTGTCCGATGCACGCATCCTTGTACTATTCCTTTAAGAAATAGTATGTTGCCAGTTCTGTTTTATGCCTCAATTGTTTTTTTTTTGTTACTTATACGTTGTTGTTTATGGCTTAGTCAAGGCTCAATTTGCTTACACCAAAGGCATAGTGCGCCCAAAGGGTATCCTTGACCATTTCCATTTGGTTTTCTGAGCAACTGATAATCAAGACGACCTCTGTAGCTTTTAGACTATCACGCTTTCCTTTGTATTTTTTAGTAGTAAAGAATTTTATAACCAAGCCGAAAATCACACCTGCAGCAATGCCTATTAGTCCCCAAAGCAAAGGTCCCCATTTCAGTACAAATCCATATACAGCACCAAAAATGCCGAAAAAGGTTGCCAGCAGTGCGGGTATATCAAGTAGGCTCAGACCATCTGCTCCATGCAGGGAATCAAATATTGTCCTATCTTCAGCCCGTTTATCCATGGGAACCGCCAGAATATCCTCCTTATGGATACCCTTCATCTGAATCGCTGTAATAGCCAATTCCAGATATTTTGAATGCTCAAAGGTTGAAATAATATACATGTTATCACCACTATCGTTTCTGTGAGGTATTTTAAAGTTCTTATACTGATAATTCCGTCTTAAAAATTTGCCTTGTTCCCAGTCATACAGCTTATTATTTTCTACTGTGTTGGCATAGGCATCGTATATCGCAAAGAAATAAACGGAGGGAACATTTAACAACCAGTGCATATCCACAACCGCTTTGGCTTGCTGAAAATCTCCTACCAAGGTATAATGGATGGCCGGAAGAAGCTTGGATAGATGAACAACTATGATCCACCAAACAATTACAAATAATGCAGTTACAATTCTATGGATATATAGCTGCCCGGTGCCTGGCATAAGCAATGACCACGCGGCTGAAATCCAGGGTTTCCTTTTATCTAAGTAGTTGATTTCCAAACCACTTATTTTAAAGGGCTTAATCTCGGCATCTTCTCTAGCTGCTAATATATAGGAATGATTCAAATCTACAGTGGTTCTATAGCTATCCCATATTGCAAAGATATATGTGGGGATATACAGAAGCATCCACTCGATGTTGACAACGTTTTTGGCTTTTTCAAAATCACCAATAAATGAGTATAATATCAAAAGATTGACTTTGGCTTTATAGTTGATGAAAATTTCCCATAGAAATAGCAGATATCCACGCAGATACTTGGATAGCAGCAAATGCCCCAAGCCTGGAAATGTGGCAGACCACAAAGCGATAATAAGCGGACTTCTCAAATGCAGCTGTGTTGTTCCCAATAAACTGAGATAAGCGATTGAACGCCTGTTTGGTTTGAAATAAGCTTGTTTCATTAAATATACTCCTAAATTACTGAGTCATAGAATATTATCTCTATTTTCCAATTATTTATGAAAGCTTGCTTTATTTTGGAGGTTTGAAGCTGAAAAACTGTTGTAATTTGTAGAATCTGATGTAAAATGTATTGTATTGACAAGAAAAATATAAGGTGAGAATGAAAAATGCTAAAATCAAGATATAGAATTATTGATAAACTAAAGGATCTACTGATTTTTACCCTAGGAAATGCTGTACTTGTAAATGTTTTAGCAGTACTGCTCAAATTGTTGTATTTCAACAGTCAAATAGGAACGGGGAATACTGGCTCCTATTATTTGCTAGCCAGCCTGGGTTCTTTGCTCATGCTAGCCTCAATCGGTCTGCTGTTCAGACGCAGAGCAGACATTTACATGTGTCTGCTAAATGTTGCATTGACCTTTGTGATGTTTTGCAATATTGTGTTCTACAGGTATTTTAACGACTTAATTTCTATTCCCTTGCTTTTTCAGGCAAGGAACCTAAGCGATGTGCAGAGCAGTATGCTGGAACTAGTGCATTGGAACGATTTGCTGCTGATTATCGATTTTATACTGCTGCCCATTTTGGCTAAGCATCTGAGAAAAAGGGCTCAATTGACAACCGGGATAGGGGGCATGCTAAAAAGAACAGCGATCTGCTGTACCATAGGGACTGGCATAGTACTGTTCGGCTTCAGTCAACTGGTGAAGAGTCAGCCTACAATACTGAAGACCTTTTATGACCGGGTTTATGTAGCACAAAATATCGGCTTGTTAAATTATCACGCAGCCGATGTGTATACCTTTGTGCAGCAAAGCATTGACGACAGCAAGCCAATTGACGAAAATAAAAAGGCAGCAATCCTTGCTTATTTTGAGAAAAGCAAAGAGCCGAAGGATGATGAAAAACAGCTTTTTGGCCTTGGCAAGGGAAAGAATATCATTGTAATCCAATCAGAAGCGCTTCAGCAGTTTGTACTTGGGAAATCCGTCAATGGTCAGGAAATAACGCCCAACTTGAATAAGCTAGCCGGCAGCAGCATCTATTTTGACAATTACTATTACCAGACTGCAGGGGGAGGAACCTCTGATGCTGAGTTCACCTCAATGGTATCGATGTTTCCTATGAAAGAGGGAGCTGTATACATTAGAAAGCCGGGCAACTATTATTATTCCTTGCCGAACAAGCTGAAGGAATATGGTTATTCCACTGTTGCTATGCATGGATACAAGCCAGGCTTCTGGAACAGGACCATGGTTTACAAAAATATCGGTTTTGATGAATTTTATAGTATGAGCAACATGGACACATCTGAGCTTTTGGGCATGGGCATTAGCGACAAGTCCTTTTTCAGTCAGGCAGCAGAGAAACTGAAAGCACAGAAGACACCATACTTTGCATTTTTGATTTCTTTATCCAACCACTTTCCTTACGATAATGACAAATCCTACTACAGCAGCTTTGATGTAGGTGAGTTTAAGGATACGCTGATGGGAGATTATTTAGAATCTGTGCATTATGCAGATGAAGCTTTGGGACAGTATATTGAAGAACTGAGGGGTAGTGGTGTGCTTGAAGATGCAGTGCTAGTGCTTTATGGAGATCATCATGGCATTCCTAAGGCCAATGAACAAGAGTTGGAGGCATTTATAGGCAAGGATAGCTTTACACCCTTAGAGTGGCAGCAGCTGCAAAAGGTACCAATGATCATTCATGCAGAGGGGCTGGAACCCATGGAGATTCATAGAGTAGGAGGGGGCGTGGATTTCATGCCAACTTTGCTGAATATTATGGGGATAGATGCAGCTAATCAGCCAAGCTTCGGAAGAGATTTGGTGAATGTGCAGAGTGGTATGGCAGTACTACGAAACGGCAGTTTTATAACGGATGAGATGCTGTATATTTCAAGCGAGAATACCTGTTACGATATAAAAAGCGGAGCGGTATTATCCTTGGAGCAATATGCAAAACAGAAGCAACAGGCAGATATGTTTTTGGATTATTCGGATACTATTCTGAAATATGATTTATCGGAGGAAATCCGAAATTATTTGGAGAATAATTAAGCAACATATAAATAGGAGCAGGCTTTGCCGGCTCCTTGATTATTTTTTGATGAGCTTTTGTACCCGTTTGTTGACAACAGCCCAATTAATATCCTGCATGAACTTATCTATATAATCGGCCTTCTTATTTTCATAGTCCACAAAATATGCATGCTCGTAAACATCCATGATAAGAATGGGATAAGCGTTCCAAACATTGCCCTCATCATGGCTGTCGCATAATATGTTTACCAATGATCTGTTTCTCTGGTCAAAGGCTAGAACAGCCCAGCCTCTGGCAGCTTTGCCGCAGGCTATGAAATCCTTTTTCCAATTGTCATAGGACCCATAGTATTGATTAATCAGATCCAAGGCCGGACCCATAGGCGTATTTTGGGTTCCACCCATGTTTTCAAAATAGAGCTCGTGAAGGATCACGCCATTTAATGCGTAAGTTTCGCCTCTTTTTAAACCTCTATATTTGCTGTAGGTTGCGTTGGCTTTTTCTCGCTCTCCGTCAACTTTTAGCTCATTCCAAATCTCATTTATTTTATTTACATACCCTTCATATAGCGCCAAATGTACATCAAACTGCTTTTTTGAAACAGCAGTTATTGTGTTATTGTATTGAAAGTTGATTTTGCTTAATTGCTGCACAAATAATACCTCCCAATAAAAATAGTGAATCCGTATGAATTCACTATAATCTTATGATTTAACACTGCGCTATAGAATTTGTACGCTGCTATCTCTCAAAATATCCTTTAACTATGGCATTGCCTTGTCGCACCATGATCTGGCCTTTTGCAATTACGGTATCGATATTCAGGCTTTTATCCAATAGCACGATATCCGCATCGCTTTTCTCCTGCAAAGAACCTTTATTCGGGTAAAGCTTCAATGCTTTCGCCGGATTTTGGGTGATGATGCTGATGCCTTCCTCAAGGCTTACAATATTATCCGTAATAGCTTTTTTTACATCCCTAAAAAGTGCAGCAGGGGTTGCGACGCCTATCTTTACAAAGTTACCCTCACTGTCGAAGCTTGGGATGCTGCCGTTGCTGTCTGAACTTGCACATACGCCGCTGAGGTTGATATTATTATCCTTATAAAGTTTGAGAGCATCTGCGATGCTATAAATATGAGGATTCTCCTCAGTCTTGCTGAAATCTGAGGTTAAATCAACATATCCTCCCATTTTCAGATGATCCAGACTTTGCTCAATCAAATGGTTGATTCGATTGATATGAGTAGGCATGAATTGCTTAATGGGTATTTCTGTTTTGGTAGCAATCTCCATGATAGGTTTGATTCCTTCAGCGCCATCTCCTAAATGAACATGCACGATACCGCACTTGCCTGCCAGAATTCCTCCAACCCTGCTCTCAGCTGCCAGCTTCTTCAGGTCGTCCAGGTTCGGCTGTGCCGACCTATGGTCGGAGATAGCGACTTCACCTGAGCCTATGACCTTGTCAATAATGATGATATCTGATTTGATGCAGCCTGTTATGGTTTTAATAGGAATCGCATAGCTTCCAGAATAGATGTAAGTGGTGATGCCTTCAACCTCAAGGGCTCTGGCCTTGACTAGAAGACCTTCCATGCTTCTGGTCACGCCATCAGTTCCTAAAAGCCCCAGCGCAGTAGTGATGCCGGCGGTTGTAAGATCCGTCAGCTTGATTTCCGGCGTCCTGGTAGCAGGGCCGCCTTCTCCACCGCCTCCCAAGAAATGAACATGCTGATCAATAAAGCCAGGTACCGCTATGTAATCTGTTCCATCAATGACTTCTGTATGAAGGATTCCTGTTGGAAATTCAATATCTTGAGCAATTTTAATGATTTTATCGTTACATATCAATATATCCATCCGGCCAATAGGACTGGGCGTGTATATATCAGTATTTTTTATCAGCTTAAACATAGTTGCCTCCTTTGTATGAGATATCTGCTTCTATTATAATACTTAATTAAACTTAATATCCAAAAACAATTTCAAAGATGTCCAAAAATTTTATGCATAGATATTCTAATATTTGGTAATTATGATATAATATACTAATGAAGATGTACACATTAATGTACACAAGGTTTAAAAATAATATAGGATAAATCAATGTACAGCAATTACAAGGGGGTAACACAATGGATTCCAGGAATTTCAGTTTAGCAGATTTCATGAAAATTGAAGACGCAGACATAATGGGAAGGGCAAAGCTTTTTAAGGAGTTCTCTAGCGACGTTCTTGAAAGAAGACATTCCCAGTACCGACGTGTTTCTATGGATGGGTCTGGGCCTACAATGCGTGTGCAGGACAAATATACAGGAAACATCAGGGAAATGGTTTATTTGGCATCAAATGATTATTTAAATCTGACAAAGCATCCAAGAACAATCGCGGCAGGGAAGACGGCTTTGGAGAAATATGGCTCAGGAGCCGGCAGTGTGCCTCTGCTGGGCGGAACCTTGGATTTACATATTGAGCTGGAGCAGAAGGTAGCAAAATTCAAAGGCTGCGAGGCAGCAATCATATACACCTCAGGCTTTGGCTCCAACTGCGGCACTTTATTGTCCATGCTGCAGGAAAATGATATAGCGATACTTGATATGCTGGTTCATGCAAGTATAATAGATGGATGTAAAAACACGAACACCAAGTTTTTCAGGCATAATGATATGAATTCTTTGGAGCATGCATTAAGCAAGTCCAGGGATAAATACAGAACTAAGCTTATAGTTGTAGATGGTGTTTATTCCATGGATGGAGATATAGCACATTTAGATAAAATTGTAGAGCTCGCTAGAGCTTATGGAGCATATGTGATGGTGGACGAAGCCCATGCATCAGGGGTAATCGGGGAAACCGGCAGGGGAACTCCTCAGCATTTTGACATTGAAGGAAAGGTAGATATCGTAGCAGGTACTTTTTCAAAGGCTTTGGGCTCCGTAGGCGGGTTTATAGCTGCCAAGCAAGAGCTTGTCGAGCTGCTGCATTTTTATTCCAGACCTTATATGTTTTCTACAGCTATGACGCCTCAGGCTGCCGGCTCCTTAATTGCAGCCATGGAGGTTATAGAGGACGAACCGCAGATACGGGAACGACTCTGGGATAATATCAACTACTTTAAGAAAAACCTGCTAAGTCTTGGCTTCAATCTTGGAGACTCAGAGACTGCCATATTTCCGATCATCATAGGAAACGATCTGATTGTCAAGGAAATGTGCAGAAGGCTGCATGAGATGGATATATACGTAAATCCTGTGGTATATCCTGCAGTGCCAAAGAAGCTTGCCAGAATAAGAATGAGTATCATGTCTGCTCATACAAAGGAGCATTTGGATAAGGCTTTAAATGCGCTAGAAAAGGTAGGCAAGGAATACAATATCATTTAACGGGGGGACGACAATGAATAAACTTTATGGAGAGGTTGTTTTGATTGCAGGGGCTTCCTCAGGAATGGGCAAAGCCATAGCGGAGGCATTGTCTCAGGAAGGCTACAAGGTGTACGGCACCAGCAGAAAGGTTCAGAGCAGCAGCATTGATGAAATTGCAGCAGCCCAGGATTCCAAAGGCTTTGTCAATATGATTCAGCTGGATGTGTGTTCAGATGAATCGGTGGAACAGGCCGTAAATCATGTTGTAGAAAAAGAAGGAAAAATCGATATTCTAATCAATTGTGCCGGCTTTGCATTGGCTGGTTCCGTTGAAGACACAA
>Ga0196972_1000628_pt1 | contig 15592 bp, 14 predicted proteins | sample S1v_2013CmetaG_FD_148618 | JGI IMG/M metagenome (GOLD analysis project Ga0196972, IMG submission 148618) | Soil microbial communities from Anza Borrego desert, Southern California, United States - S1+v_20-13C | ecosystem: Environmental > Terrestrial > Soil > Desert | place: USA: California...
ATATGAGAAGTGGGGCTATATAGCTCCCGTTGAAAGAAAGGAAAACGGCTACAGGGTTTACACTGAGACTCATCTGGAGCAGATGAAACTGGTGAGGCTGGCATTAAGAACCGGATGGATTAAAAGCTATATGAAGTTTGAAGCTGTAAATATTATAAGAAGTGCAGCTCAGGGGGATTTGGTAAAAGCTTTAGAGCTAAGCAGGGAATATTTATCACATATACAAAATGAAAAGAATAATGAACTTAAGGTGATGCAAGTAATCCGTGGAATACTTAAGGATGATTCATTGAAGGAAAAGAGCATTACATTAAATAGGAATGTAGCTGCAAAACTACTAGAGGTGTCAATAAATGTCCTTATAAACTGGGAGAGAAATGGACTTCTTGAAGTGCCGAGGAGCAAAAACGGCTATCGTGTTTATGGAGAGCGTGAAATAAAGCTGCTTAGAGTCATTAAAGCTCTGAGGCAGGAAAATTATAGAACACAGTGCATATGCAGCATGCTGATAAAGTTGAAAAATAAGAATAAGGAAGGTGATGTGTTCTTATTAGAAGAAGCAGGGGATCCCGATGGTTGGCTGTTGTCTTCCTTTGCTGAGGTTGAGAATAGTGTTAAGGAATTGATTGATTATATAGGTGAGTTGATAAGAAAAAGGCAGAATGTCTAAAGGGGTGCAGTATGGATAAAAAGAAAGATAGTTTTATGGGCGATGTAGGAATAATAAAGAAAATGGATGATATCCCTGAGTTAAAAGATGAACTTATTGCGGTATTTGATAGTAAATGTCATAGTCATAAGGCTATTTCCTGTTATAGTCTGCTATTAGCACAACATATTTTAGATATAACAAATACAAGATATTGTGATGCAATCAATGAGTGCTTTGATATCAATAGGAAATGGCAGGAAGGAAAAGCAAAGTTCCAAGAGGCAAGACAAGTGGCCTTTAAGATACACAGATTAGCTCGAGAGGAAAAAGATCCTATAAAGGTAAAGGTTTTAAGGGTTATGGGACAAGTTGCCGCTACTCCTCATGTGAAAAGGCACGCATTAATAGCTTCAGATTATGCTATAACTTTAATAAACTTAATGTACCCTAAGGATATGGGGGAAGTAAGAAAAGAAAGAAAAATTCAAATTGAATTAATGAAGAGCGTCTAACAATAAAAATATACTATTTAGGGGGATAACAGTATGCAAACAGTTGAATATCTCCGAAATGCAAAACCCGGGGAAATCATTACTTTTGGTGCTTATCCACAAACTATAGATGGAACTGATGCAGCACCAATAAGGTGGCGGGTGCTGCAAAACTCAGGGAGTGAGCTGTTCCTTTTGAGCGAGTTTATTTTGGACTGCAAGCGTTATCACGGCAAGTCCGCGGATATTACGTGGTATGATTGCGTGGATACTACATGGCATGACTGTGATTTGCGCAGGTGGCTGAACGATGATTTCTATAGCACAGCTTTCGACGCTAGAGAAAGAGAATTTATCAAGACGGCTCATTGCACGGACAATGGAGAAGGCACTCCGGATACAGAGGACAAGGTGTTTTTGCTCAGTGTCAATGAGATAAAGGATGCATCTGATATACACGGCAAGGATTTGCGGCGCACAGTTGGAACAGAATTTGCCAAGATGAAGAAACCTGATGGTTGCAGCTTATATGTCTATGATAAAACGAACAGGGAAAACTATGTCACCATAAACGGCGAAGAAGCCGGCTGTTCTTGGTGGTGGCTGCGAACGCAAGGAAACAAGCCTACACGTGCGTATTTTGTAGGTACTGGCTGCAGTATTCGCAGCTATGCGAATGTCAGTGCGGCTCGTGACGGCGTGCGCCCTGCACTTAAAATTAATTTAAATGCGTAACATACTGCGAAGCCTTAGCCTTGATGGTCAGAGTAAAAATGAAATAAATAATCCTCTGCTGATATTTAATTGACAGAGGATTATTTATATTAATATGATCTTTATTATTGTAAGGGGGTTGTAGTTTATATAAAATTTACAATGTGTAGTATAAGAATATCTGGTAAGACAACAAATAGGAATTTTACGAAGGAGGCAAGAATTATGAACAATACTTTGATTGTTTACTATTCGCTTTTCCAAAACACAGCAAATTTAGCGTTAGAAATAGCAAAACAGACTGGCGGTACAATAAGAGAACTAATTCCTGATAAGAATTATTCCTTTGACTATAATACAGCAGCAAAAGAAGTAAGAAACCAAATTGCCCGAGGGTTTTGTCCCAGCCTAGGGTCTGGAAATGAGTCCATAGATGGTTATCAGACAATTTTTATAGGCACACCGAATTGGTTTAAAACATTGGCCCCGCCGGTGATGAGTTTTCTTAGGCAACATGACTTTGCCGGAAAAACAGTGATCCCATTTTGCACGCACGGAGGCGGCGGATTTGGTCAAGTTGAAATTGATATAGCTAAAGAGTGCTCAAATTCTACAATTCTGCGTGGTGTCGCTGTAAACGGTACTGTTGTGCCAGCAGAGGTCACAGATTGGCTTAGGACAATCGGGTATAAATAGCAGGGTGGTTATATGCATTGAAATTAAAGTTGAAACTTTTGCTTCAAAACCACGTCAAACCTATTATAGAAGTATAATAGGTGGTGATTGAATGAAAAGATTATTATTTGCTTTGCTGATATTAATAACAGCATTATCATTATTCGGGTGCAGCGCAAGGAGCGGCAGTGCACCAAGCACAGAACCGGGAATAACAGGCTACGTGATGCAGAGGGATAATGACAGAATTCTTGTTATAAGCCAAGCTCCAAAAGACTTCAGTGCTAATGGTGGAGTTAAGGAGTTTTATGATGCCATTTGGTTTTCAAAAGCTCCAAAGGATGTGAAGATAGGGGACAGGGTTAAGGTGTGGTACGAGTATGTTGCAGAATCATATCCCGGTCAGTCAGAGGTTAAACACATAGAGGTCATAGCAAGTCAGAAGCCTGATGGTGCTGATTTAACGGAATCGGAAGTGTTATCAAAAGCTTTGAAATCTAAAGAGGTAAATGCAGGTGAGACTATCGTTGCCAAGTCAATTAGCTATGACGCCGAAGCTGATGTTTGGAAGGTTGAGATGAAAGAAGTTATGGGAGAAAAAATATATAACCTTCAAATAGAAGACAAATAAAAAGCGCTGTACAGCGCTTTTTATTTGTCTATTTATTAATGTGCAATTTATACGAGGACATATAGGAGAGGCTTAGAAGCTTTAATAAGATTCAATAAACCTTTGAGAAACTTTCGGCAGAAAGGTAGAATAGAGAGGAGGAAGTGCGAGATGCTTACAAAAGGTTACTAAAATTTCTTGGTTGACTTTAATTGATAGGAGTGAGTTTTTTTGGATAAACCTTGTCATAATGAATCAACTATTTGGTCAATGAATAAGGCGCTGGAATTTATTCAAGCACATTTACAGGAACCGTTGACATTGGAGGATATTTCTCAAGTTGCTCTGCTATCGAAGTTCCACTTTCATAGGATATTCAAGATGGTTACATCAGAAAGCCTAATTCAATTTATACAGCGGCTCAGAATTGAGAAGGCCGCCAATATGATCTATACAGAGTCATATGCAAATTTAACCGATATTGCTATGCAATGCGGATTTTCATCATCGGGATATTTTAGCCGCATATTTAAAGAGCATTATGGAATCAGCGCCTCAGCCTTCCGCAAACTACCTTTGCATGATAAACAGCAGTTTATTCAAACTCACGTAAAAGGACTTGCATCGTTGAAAAGCTTTCCTCAACTTGAAGAAAAGCTGGATGTGAGAATTGAGAGAATTTCCTCGATGCATCTGGCATATATAAGGAAATACTATTTTGACCTGCAGGAAGAGCCTGGGATTATTCATCGGTTGTTCGAGTTCATTACCACTTGGGGTCAACAGAAGGGACTAATGGGGGCGGATACCCGGGTGCTGGGTATTATTCATGACAATCCCTACCTCACCCCCTTTTCGAAATACCAATACGATGCATGCATTACTGTAAAATCTCCTATACCGGAAGAGGGAATTGTCGGGACCAAAACGTTATCCGAAGGAACCTACGCCGTGCTTAAATTACGAGGCATAAGCAAAGAAATATTGGAAAGAAGCATCTATACTTTTCTTACTTCATGGTTGATTTCTTCCGGATACAGTATGGACAACAGACCGATACTCGAGTTTTACTACGGCCCCCCTGCTGAAGGGAATTTTAATATGGATTTCTGTGCCCCAGTTCATAATAAGCATCAAAAATAGCAAGATTATGCAAGTCAATCACAGACACAGCCTTTATAATGAGTGGAGGAGGTGTTTATTCGTGAGAAAAATCATAACACTATTGCTCTTATTAACGTTGTTTACAGGTTGCAGTTCGCCTGACAGTGTGGTACTTAATCAGAAGGAAGCAGATGGTTTGGAGAAAGAAGAGTTGAAGACTTCCAAGACCGAATCGGTGTCTTTTACTAGTAAAGCTTTAGGAAAAGAGATGAGAATGAAGGTCTATTTACCGAAAGGGTATAGTGAAAGCAAGAAGTTTCCTGTGTTGTATTTGATGCATGGAATGAAAGATAACGAGAATACTATTGATCCATTCGCTTGGGCGGCAGACAGACTTATTGATGAGGGGAAAATCCAGCCATTGGTTATAGTTGCACCATTCACTGAGAACAGTTTCGGCTCTAATACGGGAAAAGAGCTGTCGCTGTATCCCGTGCCTGATATGGGTGTGTCTTTAAATGGCGGCATGTATGAGGACTATATATACCAGGATGTAATCCAATATGTGAAGAAACATTTTAGTGTAATTTCTGCTAAGGAAGGTCAGTATATCGGGGGGATTTCCATGGGAGGTTATGCGGCTCTGCATATAGCTTTCAAGCATCCGGAATCCTTCAGCAAAGTTGGAGGTCATAGTCCAGCCCTTTGGTTTGAAGGCGGCCCAAGAGATTGGTTATACGCGGATGAACAGGTGATGAAAGAGAATGATCCAATCTACTTGGCTGCTCATAGTGATTTGAAGGATCTACAGATTTATTTGGATTGTGGGGATAAGGATACTTATGGATTTCAGGATAGCACGAAATCATTCTATGAATTACTTCAGAAACATAATCGCAAGGCAGAATTCCATCTCAACTCTGGCTATCATGATATGAGCTACTGGGGCAGTCAAATAGAAAATTACTTGTTGTTTTATAGTCCGGTGGAAAAATAATAGAATCCTCTGCTTAAGTTAGTAAGCAGGGGATTTTTGTTATGCAAATATGGACTATACTTAGTCTCATACACTAAGAAACCATATCATTTTAAAAATGTTTTTGACATATTAAAATGATATGATTACACTAAAAGCATGAAGTTGCGCAGCTCTCATATATAAGTATGAGGGAGAATGTATGATGGAAGAGCTATATGATATGATTTTTAAGAGAAAGTCAGTCAGAAAATTTGATGAAGAATTGCTGGTTTCCGAGGAAGAATTAGAGGAAATAAAGCAGAAGGTTGAAAGCCTGATCCCCTTGGACAAAGATATCAGGGTTACATTTAGAATTGTAAAAAGAACAGAAACCACATCTAAGCGCGGCGAATACTGCTTGTTGATGTATAGTGAACAAAAGGTCCACTATCTCTTGAATGCCGGGTATATGCTGGAGCAGATGGACTTATATCTTGCTTCCCTAGATATTGGCTCATGTTGGTATGCTTTGGCTAAAACAACGGAGTTGAGGTATGACGGTCTTGATTATGTTATCATGATGGCCTTCGGGAAAAGTCGCCCAGAGGATTTTCGGAAAGACTTGTCAAAATGCAACCGTAAGGATAGTAAAACAATATGGAAGGGTGAATTTGACCCTGGTATAGCAGATGTGGTTCGGTATGCTCCAAGCGCTTGCAATACGCAGCCATGGAGGGTTGTAAGTGACAACCATTGTATTAAGGTGTACCGCAGTACTTTAGTCAAATCTTTTATGCCGGTGAACAAGCTTCCTTACTATAATTCCATTGATATGGGAATATTCCTTTGCTTTCTTGAAATTGCTTTGAGACACAGCAACTATGCTTTTGATAGGATACTAACTAAAGAACAAAACCCCAACAATGAAAATATAGAAATAGCAGCTTACAATATCAATACAGTGTTAGGTGCAGCAACTTAGCACTTGGCGACTAGAGCGTAATATAGGAAGCCTCTGTTTAGTTAAAGTACAGAGGCTTCTTTACATATAAACTATAAATATCTTATTTGACCCATATTAAAGACTGCTCATGATAGATTTAAAATCTTTACGATTGGCCGATTTGTCTTGGATTATAGTTTTGATCCTTTGTACATTTACTGCAACACTCCGCAGTCTATTTAGATCTTCCTTTCTTACCGACCTGAATTCCCTTGAAATCATTTCTCCCTGCACGATAGCAGTTTCTCTTTCAAGAATAAAAAGCGATTGCCCAAGGGCAGAAATATCCACTAAATACCTTTGGTATACAGGCAGCTGCATAATGTCAGCGAGAGCAGTCGCAAATACCAGGGCGTTGTTGGCTCTGTAAACATAAGCATAGAACTCTATTGGGTTATCAGTTGCAGCGGCTCCTGCCAGATTCTCTTCAGCCAGCTGTAATTGTACCTTTAACACATTAAGTTTAGCATTTAATTCCGATGTGCTAAAAACACCAGCTCCTGCAGAGAATTTCCACAAACCAAATATATTGAACAAAAGAGACAGGGCAAGCAAAATAGAAATAATTTTGATTTTCATAGCATTTCCTCATCTTCAATTTAGTCGGTATTAAGTCTTAAGCGATATAGATAGTATCTCCCATTCCATACTTTTATAAAGAAATTTACGCATAGAGTTATATTTGACAGACTGCTTCAAATAGGACAGAATGAAAAGAAACCCCATGGATTACCGTGATGGTAGTCCATGGGGTTTTATAGTTTATATAATATTATTCAGCTTTTGCTGTTGTTTTTTTGTTGATGTTTAGAAGTGCGTTTAATGCTACGCCTACTATTGCAGCCAAGCTCAAGCCTGTAATTGAAACACTTTCGTTTATCTTTATTCCGATATTGATACCGGTCATGTTTTGGAAGTAGGAGCTCCACAATCCTAGTATCAATACTACCAGCATCACAATAACATTTACTGCATTGAATTGTACTTTGCTATTTCTTATAGTTTGTACACCGATAAGAGCAATCATTGAGAATAACATGAAGCTTATACCGCCCATAACCGGAGTAGGTATCGTTCCAAGGAAACCGCCTATTTTAGCTACGAATCCAAGAACTATGGCAAATACTGCGGCTAATCTTAGTATGGCTGGATCATAATTCTTCGTTATCGCTAGAACACCTGTGTTCTCGCCATAGGTTGTGTTGGCAGGTCCTCCTATCATACCAGCTAATGCTGTAGCAAGTCCGTCACCAAGAAGTGTTCTGCCTAGCCCTGGATCTTTTATAAAATCCTGACCTACAACCTGTCCGTTTGTTGTTACATCACCAACGTGCTCCATGAACACTGCAAGTACTACCGGAGCGATAACTGCTATGGCAGGTACGCTGAACTTTGGCAGTGTGAATGCTGGAATCGCAAACAGCGGTGCATTTACAAAGGCAGATGGGTCTACTTGTCCAAGGATGTGCGCTACAAGATAACCTACAACTACACCGATTAGTATTGAGAGTTGCTTTATAAAGCCCTTGCCCAAGAAGGTTATAGAAAGTGCTGTACCAAGTGTTACTATAGCTAGTACAAAGTTGACACTGGCCATGCTAAATGCTACCGGAACAAGGTTTAATCCTATAACAATGATCATTGGACCTATTACATGAGCAGGAAGGTATCTTTTTATGAAATCCATTCCGACTTTTCGAATTGCAAAAGACATTAATACATATATAAGACCTGCAACTACTATACCACCTTGAGCATACGCAAGGTCACCATTGTGGGCATCTTTAACGGCTATTATTCCGCCGATGAAAGCAAAGGAAGAACCTAAGAAAACAGGAACTTTTTTCTTAGTCACTGCGTGGAATATAAGAGTGCCTAAGCCTGCTGAAACCAATGCAACAGACGGATTCAAGCCTGTAAGAATAGGCACCAACACAGTAGCGCCAAACATTGCAATCATATGCTGTAGTGCAAGGATCACTTTCTTTGATAAAGCTAGCCAATTAGTAGTTTCTGTAGTTTTAATTCCAAGTTTCGTTAATACATTCTCTGACATAATAATGCCTCCTTAATTTTTAATAAATTGAGGAGAAGAGTTCACTCTTTTCCCCTTTTCAGCCTCACTGGGCTAATTTAAAGGTGCTTTTATACAGAATAAACTTTTTAAATCAATAAAAAAGACTTCTTGCGCCAGCAAGAAGTCACACTTATTCTATCAATATGTGAGATTTAAAATGTTTATCTTGCCAGCCTCTCTGGACTGTTTTAAAGATATCAATTTATTCTGTTTGTGTAATATTATCACGTCTTAAAAATAATTGCAATATAAATTTATAATTTATATAAGGATGTAAAAATAATACAGCAAATTGTAAAATCCTAAACTTATTGGTATCATAATAGTAAATGAATTGATATACAGTCAAAACAGGCTGTATTTATTGCGAAAGAAAAAAATGAAAGATTTGATATAGATGATGAAAAAATTGGTAATTGGAATACTAGCCCATGTAGATGCAGGTAAGACCACATTGTCAGAGAGCTTGCTTTATATGAGCGGTAAAATCAAAAAAATGGGAAGAGTAGATAATAAGGACGCTTATTTAGATACCTATGAGCTGGAGCGAGCAAGAGGAATCACTATTTTCTCCAAGCAGGCCGTATTTGAAATAGGTGAGACTCAAGTCACCTTGCTGGATACTCCTGGGCATGTAGATTTTTCAGCCGAAATGGAGAGAGCGCTTCGGGTGCTGGATTATGCCATTTTGGTGATAAGCGGCGCTGATGGGGTCCAGGGACATACCAAAACGTTATGGCGGCTGCTTGACATGTATCAGATACCTGTTTTTCTCTTCATTAATAAGATGGATCAGCCTGGGACGGACAAGGATGAATTAATGAAGGAACTAAAAAAGCAGCTGGATGATGCATGCATTGAATTTAGACAAGCTCAGACGGGAGATTTTTATGATCAGTTGGCTATGAGTGAGGAAAGCATGATGGAGGCCTTCCTAGATAAGGGACATGTTGAAGACTCCCAAATAAAAAAGGCTGTCCTGAAGCGCAAGGTTTTCCCATGTTTTTTTGGTTCGGCATTAAAGCTGGAGGGTGTTGAGCAATTTATCCAGGGTATTGAGAAATATACCCTGATACCTTCCTACCCCGATGAATTTGGGGCTAAGATATTTAAGATAACAAGAGATGAGCAAGGAAACCGTCTTACACATATGAAGCTTACCGGTGGAAAGCTTAAGGTGAAGGATGTTTTAACAAATGGAAGCTGGGAAGAGAAGGTGAATCAAATCCGTATCTATTCCGGACAGAAGTTTGAGGCTGTAAATGAAGTTGAGGCGGGTTCTGTATTCGCAGTAACAGGACTCAGCCAAACAAGGCCGGGAGAAGGCTTAGGAATAGAGAAGGCTTCAAATATACCAGTGTTGGAACCTGTACTGTCCTATCAAATCATACTTCCGGAAGGCTGTGACCCAAGAGCGATAATCCCCAAGCTGCGTCAGATTGAGGAAGAAGAGCCGGAGCTTCATATTGTTTGGAATGAGCAGCTTCAGGAAATTCAGGTACAGATTATGGGTGAGGTGCAGATTGAGATTCTGCAGAGCCTTATACAAAGCCGTTTTGGTGTTGAGGTGGCCTTTGATGCCGGAAGGATTGTGTATAAAGAGACTATTGCCAATGTGGTAGAAGGGGTAGGACACTTTGAACCATTGAGGCATTATGCAGAGGTTCATCTGTTGTTAGAGCCGGGTGAGCCGGGAAGCGGTCTGCAGTTTGGGGCGGACTGCAGTGAGGATGTGCTGGGTAAAAGCTGGCAGAGGCTTATCTTAACCCACCTGGAAGAAAAGGTGCATAAAGGAGTGCTAACAGGATCTGCGATTACAGATATGAAGATCACTTTAGTCTCAGGTAGAGCACATAATAAGCATACAGAAGGCGGAGACTTCAGAGAGGCTACCTACCGTGCTGTACGCCAGGGTTTAAAGGAAGCTGAATCCATATTATTAGAGCCATACTATGCTTTTCAGCTGGAACTGCCTGAAAAAATGGTAGGAAGAGCAATGACTGACATTGAGAAAATGCACGGCACATGTGAAGTAACTCAGACAGATGGCGAGATGGCACTTCTTGAGGGTAGGGCCCCTGTCATTACCATGAGGAATTATCAAAAAGAGGTGGTTGCTTATACAAAGGGTCTGGGCAGGCTGTTTTACAGCTTAAAAGGATATGAACCATGCCATAATGCAGAAGCAGTCATAGAAGGGATTGGATATGACTCGGAAAGCGATCTGGCAAATCCAACAGGTTCTATATTTTGTACCCATGGTGCAGGTTTCTGGGTGGATTGGTATGAAGTAAAGAATTATATGCATGTTGAAAGTTATCTTCAGAAAAAGGATGATTTTGCCGCAGTGACTGTTCCGAACCAGCTCGCATATACAGAGGAAAAATGGATCAGTTCCGCCGAGGTTGATCAGATTATCAATAGCACCTTCTATGCGAATCAAGGGGAGAAGTCTGTTTGGAAAAGGCGCAAAGCAGCCCCAGACAGCTATTATGAATCGGCTGTTTATGTAAGCTGGCAAAAAGAAAGCAAAGAAGAGTATCTCCTTGTAGATGGCTATAATATTATCCATGCATGGGCGGAGCTCAAAGAGCTTGCTGATGGAAATATGGACGGTGCTAGAATGAAGCTGCTTGAAATATTAAGTAACTATCAAGGCATTCGTAAGTGTCAAATCATCGTTGTGTTTGATGCATACCGTGTTCAAGGGCACCTTGAGGAAATAATTGATTATGACAGTATCCATGTGGTATATACCAAGGAAGCACAGACGGCGGATCAATATATAGAGAAGTTCGCCTATAGCAATCAGAGAAAGTATAATATTGTGGTTGCAACCTCAGACGGTTTGCAGCAGATTATTATAAGGGGGGCAGGCTGTTCCTTGTTATCTGCCAGAGAGCTGAAAGCTGAGATTGATGATACTAATGAAAGAATGAAGCAGCAGCATCAGGAAATATGGGGTAGAGAGCGTAATTATCTGGGGGATGCATTGTCTCATGAAGAAAAACAACAGGTTGAAGAAATGGTTAAAAAGGAAAACAACAAGTAACTGCTTACTTGCTGGAAGAAAGCTTAAAATCCTCTGCTGAGAAATATTCAACAGAGGATTTTTTATATGATAAGCATTTTAAATAGGACTATAAGCTTGGAGTTTTATACTTACAGGGGCGCTTATGTCGTATTTGCTGCTAATATGCTTTCTCCTCTAAATAATAAAGCACCAATCTAACGACCTCTTCAAGCCTATCGCCGCTAATATCCTTAATATCATCATGTGGACTATGATAGCCATTCTTAAAGTCAGGGTGAATGACTAATGCAGAGGGCACTTCAATTTCTGCAAAGCTTACGTGATCGCTTCCACCCATAAAGTCAACTGAATATTCTATTCCAAGCTCTTCAGCACATTTTGCCAAGGCATCTCTTGGAGCATTCATATCACTGCTGGTATTAGGCGCCTTAGCAAGTAATAATTTAACATCTGCTGAAGCACCTACCATATCCAGATTTACCATTTCTGCGTTGCCTAGTGAAAAAAGGGGACTGCTGGCGAAGTGCCGCGATCCTTTAAAACCGCTGGATTCTCCATTGAAGCCAATAAATGCAATCGGTCGCTTAGGGGCTATTTTATTCTCTTTGATAATTCTTGCAATTTCCAGCATTGCAGCCGGTCCTGAGGCATTATCCAGAGCACCAGCATTATAAGTTCCGTTCATGTTATCTCCGACATGGTCAAAGTGTGCACCTATCACAATATAGCTATATTCAAGCTCGGGATCTGTACCTGGGATAATGCCTACTACATTAGCTGCGTCCACATAAGTCATAGGTGTAGCTTTACTTTCAAAGTGAACCATCTTGCCTTCTTGTTCAGCCGTTTTTAATTTTTCGAAGGATTCACTCTTAACAATGATAAAGGGATTATAATCCGGCTGCTGCCATGATTCTTGCAAGGGGGTCACTCTGAGATACTTTAAACCTTGCGCGTTATTGGATAGGTCAAATTCGCAAATAACAGCTTTAGCATTATTTTTTATTGCTAGATCCGCTGGAAAATCTAGCTTGCCAACTAGATAATTTAATTTTGCCGGTATTAGTATAACTTTGTCTTTAAAATCAGCTTTCTTATTGACAAGCATGTCTGCGCTTTCAAGGAGAACTAAAGGAGCCTTTATATTGACTTCTGTAGTCTCGCTGGATAGTCTGCGAATTATATAATCATCAGCATAAACAAAATCTGTAGATACATTTTCTGATTTATCGATGATCTGAAGCACGGGGCTTTCTTTAAGCAGAATAACACCTTGCTTAAAGTATTGCTTATAGCCCTTGATACCAGTAGGTCCTTTTAGCCCAAGCTTTTCAAAATTGCGGACGATATAATCCTCCGCTAAACGATTGCCTTCGGTACCAACCATCCTTCCTGCATATTCCTCAGATATGAGCTCCTCTATATGTCTTAACATATTTTCTTGCTGTATTTCTGCATTTTTTACTTTAAACGTTGTTTGGTCATTACGTGTTTCTATATTAGTCTGTGAACAACCATTCAATACAGTAATAAGTAAGGTGCTAATAATTAAGCTGATTAAGGCCTTAATAGTTATACGAGTCACATCATCAACTCCTCCAATTTACAATTTATTCCTAATTTCATTATAACATGAAATCTTGTTAAGTTAAGTCCGTTGCTTTTATAATAGTGTAACAAGCTCCATTGGAATCACTGTTTATGATTATTAAGAGCTTAAAGGCCTGCAGCTTCACTTCTATTCATTGTGAGGACTGCGCAAAGCATTAGTTCCTTGAAGCTTTTTACTATTGTGATAAAATAGTAATAGTCTTGAAATATCTCTTTTGGATTCTATGCTTAAGAACGGGAGAAGAGTCAGGCTGGAATGATTATAAAGGCGGTAAAAATTATGGATTGTAGACCAGGGTGTGCAGCATGCTGCATTGTGGTTTCTATATCTTCACCAATACCGGGGATGCCTCAGGGCAAGCCAGCCGGGGAAAGATGCGTACAATTGACCTCGGATAATAGGTGTGCATTGTTTGGCAAAACCGAAAGACCGGAAGTATGCAAAAGTCTTCAGCCCTCCAGTGAGATGTGCGGTGAATGTGATGAACATGCATATGTATTTCTTGAGAAGCTTGAGAAAGCCACAGAGCCATAAATTTAAATCCCCGGAACTGATAATTCCGGGGATTTAAATTTATGCCTTAATCGCCCAACGCAATTTGGCAGAACGGGCTCGGCCATTGCTTCTACACTCTTCCTGTGATGGCAAAATAGGACCCGGTGAGATTTCACGATATACCCCTTCACGGAAAAAATGCTGAAAAGACTTTTTAACAAGGCGATCTTCCCCTGAATGAAATGTTAATATTGCAGCACGTCCGCCTTCAGCAAGGACAGATGGAAGCTTTTCTAAAAATGTATATAGCACTTCGAACTCCTGATTGACATCAATTCGCAATGCCTGAAAGGATCGCTGCAAGGACTTTTTAATCTCATCGTCTTTGTTTTTTGCCGGCGTAAACTTCAGCGCACCTTTGATAATTTGTTGAAGCTGTGTTGTGGTTGATATGTCTATGCCTTTTTTTCTTTCGGAGACTATAGCGCGAGCGATTGCTGCGGCATAAGGCTCATCTGAGTTTTCGATCAGCATTCCTTCAATTTCATCTAGGGTCATCGTTTTTAATCGTTCTGCCGCAGACTTGCCTTTATTCGGATTTAGCCTTAAGTCCAAGGGGCCTTCCGTCTTAAAAGAAAAGCCTCTATCGGGGTTGTCGATTTGCATAGATGAGACACCCAAATCCGCCAATACAAAATTCAGTGGCCCGGATTCGTATGCAACTTGATCAATTTGCGCAAAGTTCATCTGCATAATCGTAAGAATTTCGGGACCATAGCCTAAGTGCGCCAAACGCTCTCTGGTACGCGGCAGCTCAATAGGATCCACATCCGTTGCATACAAATGCCCCTTTGAATCTAGACACTTCAGCATTTCCAAAGTATGGCCGCCATAACCTAGCGTCGCATCCAATCCAATTTGCCCTGGTGTAATCTGCAAGAAGTCTAAAATCTCCTTCACCAAAATTGAACGATGCATACCGGCAGGCGTACTGCCCTTCTGAATGACCTTTGCCACAGTATCAGCATATTTTTCAGGCTGAAGCTCCTTATATTTTTCTTTATAATTTTTGGGATGAGTACCTTTATATCGAACGCGCCGCTGATGTTTTTGCTCTTGCCCTTGATTATCCAACTTTTTCCCACCTTTTTTATTAACTTTCTTTTATATTATTACAAATCGTATGATATCAAATACAATTCATAAAAGCAAACTTGGCGAAAAATGGGAAATCCTTGGGGTCAAATCGGCGCTACGGCTGACAATATGTTGAACAATACTGCAATTCCAAATGGTGTAATATCTATGATACATATAAGAATTTAAATTATAAGACTACAACTTAAAAAAATACACGATAATAAAAGTAGAGAAGGGAAGTTTTCGCAAAAAAATATTTAATGAAAAATAACGAATAGCTGGAAACAGATTAGTCAAAGAATACCCTAACTTTATATTACCATCGAATAATAAGTTCTTGATTATTAGGTTAAATTATATTTGAGTATCTAAAATTAATATAATGGAGGATAACAAATGGATAATAACAAGAACTTATTGAAAACTGATGATAAAACAAGGGCAGAGTTAAGAGAAATGTTTCCCCATGACGGCGAAAAAGAAATCGAAGACATTGAGGGCATTAGGAAATCTCACAAGCAAGAGGGGCAAGCTCGAAAAAATACAACGACAAGATCCTAAAATGTAAAATAATATGGGAGTATATAAAGATATGATATCGCAATCTTTGTATACTCCCTTTTTATTTATTCTAGATTTAGCTTTTTCTTTAAAATGAAATTGGTTAGGTAGAAATAGCCGGCTGTAAATGCACCTAAGTACAAGATGGATAATAATAACCCTACGCTTACTAGTGTTAAGTTTGATATAAGGGTGCTTTCCGGTTTGAATATAGCGAGGTTAAAGAATACAGCAGAAGATACTGACATAATTATCTGCGAAATGACTTGCAGTGCGATGTACATACCGAAGGATGCCAACTGCTTATGCTTGCTGAAAAGCTGACCTAATGCGATTGCTGCATATATTGTCAATACAGTAACAGCGATGCTCAATAATCCAAGAATGATGACTTCAAGCGCAATTAGAGCACTATATGCGCCAAATTCCTGAGTTATTTGAGCATAGGCAGCAGATAAGCCTTGGA
>Ga0196972_1000629_pt1 | contig 15550 bp, 23 predicted proteins | sample S1v_2013CmetaG_FD_148618 | JGI IMG/M metagenome (GOLD analysis project Ga0196972, IMG submission 148618) | Soil microbial communities from Anza Borrego desert, Southern California, United States - S1+v_20-13C | ecosystem: Environmental > Terrestrial > Soil > Desert | place: USA: California...
AAGTTTATCCCATGTTTTAGGTCCTACCACACCATCACATACAAGACCTTTCATTCGTTGGAAATCTCTCACCGCACCCTCAGTGATCATGCCAAAATCACCATCAACAGCAAGTTTGTAGCTATTCTTGTTAAGCAGCTCCTGCAGATCCTTAACATACTGATTGTTCATACCTCTCTTAAGCACCGGCAGCTTCGCTGTCTCAATCAGCTGTTTCACATAGAATATGAAGTACTGCTTGCACTGCGTTTCAAAGGTCTTTATATCTCCAAAAGTACGCTCGAACATCGTGCTGGCTGGGTCATGCACGATGAAATTGTTATCCTTGAAATCCCATGCCAATATGTAATGACCGCCTCTGGTGAACTTACCTGGCTTCATGCTGCAGATAACATATGCCCCGGCCCTAAGAGCCTCTATCGCTTCCTTTGTATTGCTGGACTGCTTAAATGGTATGCTGTACTTTAGCGCGACCTTGCCGAAGAACTCCCACTCTGTACCATTGTTGGCTGTCCTATCCCCCAGTGCCATAGCAAGCTTGCACATTTCAACAGGAGTAATCTTTGGGTCCTTTAGACTGGCAATTATCATAGCTGCACATGTAGGACCGCATCCGGAGGCTCCTATTGTTTCATTTTTATCTCCATCTATAGTGTAAGGTATCTTTCCCCACTTAGGATCTGATTGCTTGTAGTAAATAGGCTTTCTATTCATTAAGCCTCACCATCTTTCTTCGGCATTTCCAACGCTGTGGACTTGCCGTAATAGCTGCCAACAATGAGCCCTACTATGCCCACAAATGACTCTGGAACCTCAATCCCCTTTAACATTGATATTGCAGTAAAAATAATATAAGCTCCGGCCATTGCCAGAGCTATAGTTTTTCTGGTTTCAATCTTCTTCAATCGAATCCCTCCTATTTCACTATTTCATCTATTCTGTGATGGGCTGACTTGGTTGATTCTTCAACCTTAATAATGCGGTTCTCGTGCTGTTGTAGAGTTGTCTCAAAGGATGTCTGCCTTCTTTCAATACTTTCAACTTTGCTATAAATATTATCAAGCTTAACCTCTACTCTTGCATCAGCAGCAGCTCTTGATTCACGCTTACCTACAATACCTGATATATTTACTATTGCCCCTATAATAACTGCACCTAAGGTTATATATTGTACAATTTCGGCCATGTTGCACCTACTTTCATATAAAATAAAGAGCCTGCCTATCTAGGCAAGCCCTTCTTTCTGATTAATGGTAAATTTGATTCTATTTCTGGTCCCGGTAGTTCTACATATCCTGTCTTAATCTTCATCATAGATATCTTGTATATGACTCTCATACTCATCATATTCTTCTTGAGTAATGAGTCCATCTTCTAGAAAACTATCAATCTCTGCATGGTCTGCTGTACCAGTATCCATTTCGTGTAAGGCCATGCCTCTCTCAATTTCATCCCAATCGTTATCTCTTGACATATTAATACCCCCAACTAAATTAATAATAGATATATTTGTTAAATTTTATCATATTTTGTAAACTGTATCAATTAGCTGGGGTACAATAGAATAAAATTTATCCTATTCTGTCCACTCAGCACCTGTCAGCATCTCCGTGCATCCCTCTTCTCCAAGGAACTGAAAAGCTAAATCAGACCTTATAGCATTCCATTCTTCAACAGTAAGAGTATTGATATGTTTGATAGCCTTTGTGCCATCAAGCGAGATTCTTTCGGTTGTTAATGGTATACCTGCCCTTTGGAAGTCTGCTGTGGTTGCTACTACCCATACTAAGTTATCCATATATACCCTCCTATAAGCCTAAGTAGTCTTTAGCTACTTCTCTGCGATGTTTTAAGATATTTGCTTCTGTAGCGAGCGGGCCTGCGTAAAGGCATTCATTTGCTAAATCAAATTGTCCAAAAGTAGAATGCGTTGAACCATTTGCAGATGTTGACATACATCCTACCCGAACATTGGGTTGCGATATCAAACTGCCTGTTAAGGCCCCATTAGTACCACCTTGCGCAAGATTAACGTAGTATTTCACAGTAGTACCATCCCAAATGAATCCAACATCAACAAAAACATTGTCATCTACTGCCACACTTGAGCCCTTATTAGCGCCGTTGTTTAAGAATCTCATAACTCCGGTTGTAGCCCGATAGAATAAATATTGTGCGGTTGCAAGGCTGTCAAGATTCTTACAAAGAAGGAAATGGTCTTTTAACAACGTTTTGAACCTAATTGTTGCGAATATAGCTAAAGGTGCGCTTGTAACATCAATTCCTGTGCTATTAAGTATGGATAAGAAGTCATCTCCGCCATCTGTCCTCAGTATTGGTAGATACTGTCCTGCTGGCATTGGATATTTTAAAGCTAGTTGGTCGGCTGTTAGTGTGTTGAAGTCTGTTTCTTCCTGTGAGCCGGGCTTGAGTTCTATCATGCGATAGTTTTTAAGTCTTATTTTTCGACCAGGTGCAGTAGAAATATCCACAAACCCATAGAAGTTGTTCGCCGCAATCGTCGCGCCTGTCGTAAATATTGCTTTGTGCACTCCTGCAAATCCAACTGGTAAGGCTAAAGCTTGTGCTGTATTGTATTCATTAACTCTCATAACCCGAAATTGCTTATCTAGGTCATTGTACTCTACTTCGTTTAACAATCCATATTTCGTATTAGCTTTAACACTCGTCGGTAAAATCATATTTTTATAACTCACACCATCTGCAACAAGTTCTAATGCACCATTAATAACGTTAGCACCATTTCCTATCGGTTTACTCCACTCCTGCCATGTCAGTGGATTATAAGGCAACATATTCTGATTACCTCTTATAAGCTTACTTACCCATTGTACTACCCAGCCTGATGATGATGTATAGGCAAAGTTATTTAAGGCTGCATTGTTGGCGCCTACTAAATCTCGCAATACATTTGTAGCAGGTGAGTTCTTACCAAACCCTGTTAAGGCTGCTTTCCTTGCATCAAAGTAGAGTCTTGCTCCAGCTTGTTTGGCGAGTTTTTCTCTTGTTTCCAAGCCAAGTATCTCACGCCTACCGAGGTTCTTTATCCTGAGTATGTCATTATAGCTCATAGGCACCTCCTACAGTAGATTCCAAGCTGAACCATCCCATATATAGCCGTTCTTTGTATCTGCTTCATAGAATGTTGAGCCTACAGGAACATCGGTGGTAGGCTTAGTATCGGTAGATAAGCCGATAAACTCTTGAGGTAGCTTTGCGACACCACGTCTTTTTATCTCTTTTACTGCCATATTACATCCCCCTTATAAGTAATATAAAAGCACCCACTATTCCGCGAGTGCTTCTTGTTCAGCTGCTAATGTTATCGGTCTGTATTGTGGGTCTTCAGGGCCTTTTAAAGCTAATGTATCAGCATGTTCTTCTGGAGTTATCCAGCCCTTTGTTAATGCGTTGTCTATATCATCGATATAGTACTTATCTGCTGCATACTGCTTTACAGGCTGAACGTAATCCGGACGAGTAGCAGCAATATTAGCAAACGAGTTTGTACCTGCTAGATACACGTTGGTAGCATAAGACCTTACTAAAAGTGGATTTACTGCCATATTATATTACCTCCATATCTATTAATATTTCTATTAGTTGTTGCTGAGTTGAACTAGTTTCAGCAGCTATCTGCTCAGTTGTTTGCAGCCTGTTTTTCAGCTGCTGATTTTCTGCTTCTAGCATTCGCACTTGTTCATCAATGGGTAATGCCCTCTCCCTTGGGTGGTCATCAAACCCAAGGTAATTACCCTCGGTGATATTGGCTATCTCCACGAGTACTAGACCTTGAGAAACCTTTTCTAGTTTGATTTGTTCAGCCTCTGCTTCAGTAGTATATTTGATTATTTGCATAGCCCCACCCCCTAAGTTAATGTTACAAAGTTGCTGGCTAGTTTTACAGTTAAGTCGTTGACACGAGCAGAACCACCAGAAACCCTTAGCCTTATTTCTAAAACATCACCTACATTTAAATTAAGCACATCTCGGATAAAGGTTGTTTTGCCTTCAATCTCCGGCAATACTTGCACCCCGTTGACATATATAGAGCTGTAAACAAAGGTGGCTGTTAATACCTGTTCAACAAAATAAGTTATCCGATAGTTACCGGGAACGTTAATGAGCAACCCTTTGGACTTCGTTGGTGTTGTCGTACTTGATACTGTAGTTCCATTTGATAGGTTGCTAAATACCAGTACATCCCCGAGTGATACTAAGAAAGATTGATTGAAGAGATTTTCATTCAGTATACTTTCTGCAATGTTATCAAACACCTAGCTCACCGCCTTTGTTCTACCAGTAAACTTACCAGTAGTAGGGTCAAAGGTCTGCGTGTAGGTTATTGTCTTGCCCAATGCCTTAAGTATAAGCTGAGTGATTTTACCTATAGAATTATAAGTTATGGTGATCGTGCCTAATACTGTAGTACCATCTTTTATTTGTAATGCCGTGGCTCTATTGGCTGAATCCCATGCAGTAGGTGTTAGGCTTCTGGTGTCAGTAGGTATGAATAAGGATGCAATCTGACTTATATCATCGTTACTGTCACCTTTGAACTTCTCGAAAGCACCTTTTAATCCACTCTTTCGAGCACCATCAAACCAACCGTCAAAGTAGGTATCAATCAAAGAATTCATAGTTTCTAATGACGGCTCATTACCAGCCCCGTATCTTTGAGTAAGGTTAATAGTAATAAAATTGCTCACTTCAATTGGAGTCCAACCACTAGTTTTATTATCTTGCACTTTAACCAATGCTACTGTAGGGTTGGCCGCTATAGTTCTTATCACTGACATTGTTCTCAAAATGTTATCACCGGGATATATTGCTCCAGATTGATTAACTCCATCATTAATGTATAATACAACATTTCCTGATGCTGATTTTATGCTACATCTCGCAAATATCTTATCTCCAGCAGCCCAAGCTGCTAAGTCTTGACCAATTGAACCAAATTGAGCAGTCGGGGTAAACTTTTGGATATTATTAGCAATCGAGAGCGCCGTTGTCCCAAAAGCACTAGACCAAAAGTCTGCCAACCCATCTCCGTTTGTATCTATAGCAAAATTTCCATTTCGCACAAGATTAATTAATTCTAAGTTTCCTCTGATTTCTTTAGCCATGGCATAATCAAGTTCTGCTGTTTTTTTCTCATTATTATTAAGAGTTACATCAGAAATGCCCGGAGCACTGCCTGCTACATAATGGGTCTCAATATAATCTCCAATTGGCATATTCTCACCAACCTTTCGTGTCTGTTTTTTCGATATTTAGCGCTTCAAGTTGCGTCTTCAACTTTGCATATGGCTGTTCATCAATCATAACGCCCGAACCATTGACTTCCGTTGCATCACTACCGCCATAAAATCTTACTTTTGCTATTGTTCCATTTGCTTCCCATGGCGCAATATATATGGTGCTTAAAATATTATTTGTTGCGGTTCCTGTCTGTTTTGTAATCCTTTTTCTTGATAGTACTACATTAGATGAAGTTAATAGCTCTATATATTTAACCCGGTCTGCAAATTCAAACATAGGATATAAAGCAGCTGAAGGGTACAAAGTAGCCGAAGGATAAAGTTCTTTAAATATGTTCTTGGCATCGGAGCTTAGCCATGTTTTAGATAAAGTCGATAGAGTAACAAGTATCTGCTTTTCTGATATGTTCTGTCTTACTACAAAAGCCTGTCCTCTTGTAGCCATAGCCTTGAACATTTTCGCCCATGAGTTCTGCTCAGGACCTTCAGCACAGGTCACAGTATAGTAAAACATATTATTTTCATAAGTTATAGTCACGCATTCTATGAGCATTTCAACATTGTTTATATCATGTTCAGGCAGGTTAACTATTTGTATCTGCCCTGATTTTAAACCATGTTTAGTAGTTGTATATCGCAATCTGCGACCTATGACACCATACTTTTTGAGTTTTGCATTAGCACTTTGAAAAGCTGAATCCCTTGAGTTATTCTCGACTTCATCGGCTACATTCTCAACTATGCCGCTGTTACCTTCTATAAGCTGTCTTTCTTCTATTTGCTCACTGTTAAAACTTATAGCCACTATGTCGAATTCGCCTTGATAAGTGATTTCTAAGGTATCAGATGATGTTAACAGGGCCTGGGACTCATCCTGAGTAATTTCACTATAACCCTTAGACCAATAATACTTCTTGCCTGTCTCAAGACCTCTTATGCCTATCTCGCTCTCTAACAAAGTTGTAGTATTGACCTTTATCGAAGGCTCTTTTGCTACAGGAAATCCAACAACCCATGTCCTAGCTTTACCATCTCCAGCGAATTTTTCGGTGACAGGATCCGTTATATCTTTGCCACCTTTGATATATTGCTTATTTCTATAGTTAGGGTTTGAATGCTCTACGGCAATGCTTTCTTTTAGCATATTCGCACTTGTGGCTGTCCAAGGTGCATAAAATGTTGCTCTTTCTATAAAGTACAGCTTTTTATCATAGTCAACATACCATATAAAGCCTGCCTTTTCAGATAGGGCATCCAATACGTTTGTTGCATTGACATAGTTGAATACTGCTTCGCTGACCATGGGACCTGCCTGTATATTGCCTGCAGTTATCCCTTCTTGATATAAAACAGTGTCTATAAGATCTTTGACTATTGCATCTGCGGTTTGATTCTCATAAGCCTTTGACACTACCCTCTTGTCCGTAAGATAATGCCAATCTATACAAGTGATTGAGTGATATAAGCCTTTGAATGGTATCTTTTTCTCTTTGGCTACATCAATCACACCAGCGAATATAAGTTCTTCGGAATCATTGTATATAGCTATCTGTTGGCCTTTTTTATAGTGGTTTGCACCTTCTTCATCAATTACAACAAAAGAGCCGGTGGAACGTTCTTCTATGGCATCATCTATGCTTAGTGTGTTTTTAGCCGTCATTATGCTGCTTGCAGCAATGTTTATGTGCATCGTTCCACCTCCTTATATTGTAAGCCCTGTCCTTACTCTTATCTGTTCAACCAAAGGCTCGCCAATTACCTTAGCAATGGTTCTTCCGTCTAGTTCGATTACTATATTTGCTGTACCGCCACCTACTGCACCCAGCTTATGGTTAGGTATTACTTGGCTGCCTCTTGGAAGATTTACAAGCTCCGGGCCTTTCTCTCCTACCAAAGCCACTCCACCAGGAGCAAAGCTTGTACCGGATGCAAAGCCTGCAATGCCACTTGAACCGCCATTATCAGCAACCCCTACCCCTGTTTTTGGTTGCTTATCATCAACGGGTGTACTATTGAACTTTTTAAGCCACTCAACAGCCTTCTTGATTATCTCTACAACTTTTTCAAATATATCTACCACTGTCTGAACCGACTTTACTACTATCTTGAATGCCGTTTCCACGATATCGCCTATTATAGGAAATGTCGGTTTGATAAAGTCATACAAAGACTTCATGATAGGCAACAAATCATCTTTAAATATACCCCATAATTGTTTAAGTATTGGCAAGAAGTTTTCATCAAACACCTTCCAAGCTGCCATAACTACGGTTTTTATTGCATCAAAAGCCTTTGAAGCAGTTTCTTTTATTGCCGGCATATTCTCCAATATCCAATCCAATAAAGTTTGAATTATTGGCATAAACGCAAGACCGACCTCATTACCCAAAGCCCCTACCGATGACTTTACAGCATCTAAACTATCTCCAAATTTATCTCCAGCACTTATGGCTTCTTCATTCATAACCAACCCTAGATCATGCGCCTTTTTAGTTAGTGCATCGATACCTCCACTGCCCTGGTCGAGTAAGGGAACCAATTCGACCGCGCCTTTGCCGAACATTTGCATAGCCAATGCGTTTCTTTCTGACTTATTCTCCATATCAGCAAGTTTTGTTAGTACTTCAGGGAATACTTCTCCCATTGCTCTTAACTTACCATCTGAACCTGTTACTTCTACGCCTAATTGGCTAAAAGCCGCACCTGCTTTTTCGTTACCATCAGCTGCATCAGCCATTACCTTATTAAGCTTTGCAGAAGCATTTGTAATACTCTCGAAGTTAACTCCGACCTGCTCAGATGCAAATTTTAATTCTTGAAGAGTGCCAGTTGCCAGTCCTGTCCTTACTGACATATCAGCTATTTGGCTGGCTGCTTCACTAGCTTTATTTGCCGCCCCGAACATCGCACCGCCAACCAAAGTAGCAGCTCCTGCAAGACCAGCTCCCCATTTAGCAGCTGTACCAATCATGCTACCGAGTTTACCGCCTAGACCATCAGCCTTTTTATCAGTATCGTCTAGGCTTTGATTAGCACCTTTATTATCAATGAGTATGGACCCAAACAACTTGAATATCTCTATAATGTCCACCTCCCTTTAAGGCAAAATAAAAACACCCTTGCAGGTGTTATTTGTTTTCGAGCTCTTTTCTTATTTCATAGACTTCTTTTAATATTTCTTCAGCAGGTCTATGGCTTATAGGTTGTATTTGTTTGCTATGGAACTCACTAAAAGGCATAAACTTTAAATGCCCTAGATTCATGTATGGGTACATTGTCAGCCACATTTGCCAAGATTTTTCTTCTTCTCGTTTTTCAATAGCTTTATATATAAGTTTTACCCCTAGTTTTGCAGGTAGTTTGTTTATATGGTCCATGTCATAGCCCTTAAGCAGGATTAATATATCTTCATACCCATGCTTAAGGCTTATTTGAAAAAATCCATGAATCCTTGCTTTGTAAATAGCTCCGTAAGTGCTTTTCCGGTTTCCTTAAAAGGCATACTTTGAATCTCTTCTATCGGTTTGCCTGTTAAGTTTGATATAAGTTGATTGATAGGTTCTTTGGCCTTATACGCCTTCTTCAGCAATAAAGTTAGTAACTCCTTGCCGTATTCTTCTTGTGTTTTGCTTACTTTCTTGCCCTTTTCCTCTTTGGTTGGGCTTGGCAGTTCAAAGTCCATTAAGTCAGCTATTTCACTGATTAAGTAGAAGTCCTCGTTTCTAAGTTCTCTCATATTAACCTCCAAAGGGCCTTATTAGGCCCCTGTAAATTCAACTTTCCATGGTTCTGCTGTTCTATCTGTTTCTAAATAAGTAGCTGTATAGGTCAACTGCGCTACTATTTCATCCTTATCAACTAATGCCCAATCAAGATTTTCTAAGTTGATTGCATTGTCTAGGGTTATCTTAACCCCTCTGCCGCCCTTAGTCTTGCCTGTCCATGTAACTGTTTGATAGTCAGTGGCTTCTATGTCTGCTTTACCTGTGAATGTATCTGTAGTGGTAACAGTGGTATTCTTAGTAGCAGCATACATCTTAGGCAGGTTTGCTGGCAGCAGTTCCAAAGCGTTTATTGTAAGCTTAGGAACGCTTTTGACTTTCCTTTGTCTGCCCTTCACCGGGCCATAATCTCCATCAGCTTCTATATCTCTGTATTCTCTTTCTACTACAAAAGCGCCACCGCCTCTAGTGATACCTATATCAGTAGCACCTATTGCGAATACTCCGTCACCTAAAACTAAGTTATTAGGCTGGTTTGCAAATAGTTGTAGATCAATTATAAACATGCTTTTCCCTCCTATTCATATGTTCTTATTTGATAAATATATTTTCTTCGCCTGATGCTAGGATCATCATCACGCAAAGCCAGTCTGTTTTCCCTATAGAATGTCATTGATAGGTCGTTTACTACGATTGTTTTTCTGTGTAGCCCCTTATCTATGCTATCAATCAAGGTTTCGATCTCCGTTGTGTCTTTTTTATTGTCCCAGGCATCAATATCTAGCACAAACCTCTCCAGACTCCCATCATCCGTTGAATTAGGCAAGTCAAATACTAAATAAGGGAAGGTTGCATCCTTGGGAGCTGATTGATAATATACTCGTTCATGTTTTGACTCCAATAATTCATTGATTGCTGTCTTAATTTCTATTACCTTAACCATCTTCTCCCTCCTCTGTATAAATTGCATTGCCTTCTTCATCGATTAAACCGATTGCTTTGTTCTCGTCTTCAATAGCTGACAAATACTTGCCTTCGATTCTCCGGATATTATCAATGTTCTCAAATGCAGTATCTCGCAATATGCCACGCTTTGGCTGATTCTTTCCGCCTAATTCCTGCAGCACACCATACCAAGTATCATGCTTAAAGCCAATCTGTAAATCAGCTTCACGTTTTCTGACCCAATACTGAGAACTGTTATAAATTCTCTTGTTTCGCTTCATACCAGGCAATGTTCTAAGCTTCTCGATTATTTTCTTCCGAAGAAACTTTGCAACATCCCTTAAACCAGCTCTGCACAACTCATTAAGAGTATACTTGACTCTATCAACTGACGAAGTATATTCAACCTTGCCATTCTTAACCTTCGTAACGCTTTTAGGAAGTGGCATTGTTAACCAACCCCTGACAAATTAATTCTGTAATTTCACCGTTCTTGTCATATGTTCTGATGATGGTGTATTTCTTGCCGTTGTACTCTAGCTGCCCTTCTTGGTTATAGTCAATAGACTTAACCTCAAACATCAATTCTGGTCTTAATCCAGTTGCCATAGCCTGATAAAACTCAGCTTGTCGTATTGACCTCTTATTCGCAAATACTTGCCTTGGATTTTCAATATCTATAGCATCGCCTGCGGCATTTTTATCCGGTGTTGTGCTAATTAGATTGATAACATCTTTCCACAGCAATTAAACCACCACCACTTCAGTAACAACCTCAGTCCTATATTCGTTTGTTAAGGACAAATGCATCTTCAGCGCAACATATGATTCACTCAGCTTTTCGGAATCAGGATTATCCCAGCCAAAGTTGGCCTTGCAATATGTTTTTATAGCTTGTTTTATCAATGCATCTTCATCATCGTTGGCTTTTTCTTGCTTAATACCAGATATGATTAGGTCCTGTCTAGCTGCTGCTATGAGATCATCAATTTCCGCATCGAAAGCTGTACTTGTTATTCTCAGGACTTGCTTTACATCGTTAAGAATAGCCAATTATCTCACCTTCTTCTTGGTGCTTTTCTTGCCATCCTTTTGCTCAGTTGATCCAGCGTTAATAGAAGTTGAAGGCGTACCATCAGGCACGCCTTCAATAAGCTTTCTATTCAACAAATCTTCTATTCGTTCTGGTTCATCCGATGTAAAAGGCTCACCAACAGCGTGTAAATCGCCATTGTATTTATCTGCGAATGGACTTATAACTTTATACATCAGATTTCAACTCCTTTTAGCCCGCTACAGCTTTCTTTTTGATTGTAACAAGAGAGTTCTTGTCTACAACTTTACCATCAACAAGCATTACAGCCTTTGTCACCATATCATCGGTATCGTTATCCTCGTATTTCTTGATGGTCATTTGATAGTTGGTGTTCAGCACATAGTCCTTCATATTGAACAATGCAGCAACTATTGTATCTTGTGCAACCGTTCCAGCATAAGAACTCATGTAATCATTAAGTATAACAGGTCTGCCAAGTAAGCTTCTTTCTGGCTTGCCAGCTATACCATAGTTAACTCTTGCAATTGGGTTTCCATCACCATCAACCATGCCAACAAACGCCATGAATGTCTTTTTGGTCATTAACCAAACAGCTCCATTTTCATATGCAAGTGGTAAAGCAGCTTCAGCATTCACTAATGTTGCGTATTCTAGTTGATCAGCAGCTGCTACATCTATGTTTTGACCTGTAGCAACAGTTTCAGTAAGTATTCCCTTTGGTTGGCCTGTTCCAGAGCCGCTGATTATTGCTTGCTCAAGAGCTTTAGTCATCGCTTCGACTACATTGTTAACAAACGTAGTTTCAAATACTGATAATGCCATTGTTTCAACTTCAAGCGAAACAGAAATAGCACATCTGAGCTTATGATAAGTAAATGTGATATTGCCAGCTGTTGCAACTGTCTTTTTCTGTCTATCGGAAGTGGCACCTTCAGCAACCCATGATGCAGTTGGTTTTACACTGGAAGTAGGTATTGCCAAACCGCCTTTGTAAGCCGTTCTTGTTACTAAAGGCAATATCATACCGGATGCTTCAAGCTTTTCAATGATCTTTTCCATTACAGTAGTTGGTATAACTGCGCTTGCATCAGTAGTCTTTGTGTTAGCATCGGCATTTACAAACTTTGCAGGAATTGCAGCACCTTTAAGCACGTTATTCATGAATGCTTTACGATATTCTATAGTGTTGTGAATGTCCTCTGGCTCTGCAGCACCGCCATTCATTGTGTCAATCACCTGGCCTTCTACCCTAACACTCATGTTCTGAATGTCTAGCACTCTTGTATTGCCTTGCATAGCATTTAAATTGGCCTGTGCCTTGCATGCTGCGTCAAAATCAGCATCAAGCTTCTCAATTTCCTTCATCTTGGCATTTGCCTCATCGATCTTGCCCTCAGCTATAAGCTGCTGTGCGCTGTTGTATAGTGCGGCTCTGTCAGCCAAATACTTTTCTTTATTCATATTCTCATTCCTCCTAAATTTAATAGTTTCAGTTGTGCTTGTGATTTTTGTATTAAAAAATCCGTCTTATCCTCGTTTTTCAAGGATGACGGATTCCCTATCGTGTTTCTAACTTTGTCTATAACTTCCTTAGGCAATAGTCCAGCATCATACGAAGCTACTAACTGAATCGACTCAAACATTACTTCGTCAATAAGTTTAAATTCTAGTGCCTGTTGTGCCGTAAACCAAGTTTCATTATTCATAAGTTTCAATAATTCAATTTGGTTCATTCCGCTTTTAATCCTATAAGCATTTGCTATAGTTTCATTTGCATTTTTAAGCACTTCGGCCATATGCTGCATATCGCGATAATCCCCGGATTGTCTTGACGCTACATTATGTATCATCATTTGCGCTGTAGGTGACATTATCACCTTCTTGCCGGCCATTGCTATTACACTAGCCGCTGAAGCTGCTAAGCCTACAATTTTTACAACAACATTGCCTGGATAAGATTTTAAAGCTGTATAGATCTCTGACCCTGCAAATACGCTGCCACCACCGGAATTAATTTCAACTTCCAACTCATCACCTTTGGCTTCTTCAATAGCTTTACTTACCGATTTAGGGCTTGTCGATTCAATTCCGAACCATTCATAGATCCATTGTTCATCTGATGAAACAATAGGTCCTTTAATATTCACCTTTTTCATTACTGACCTTCACCCCCTTTCACTACAGCAGTGTCTAGTCTGCGTATTGCCTTATCTCCGCCCTCTATTGGACCCATATTCATAACTTCACGCCACTCATTAGGTGTCATAGCCCCTCGGTCAACCATCTGCATTAAATTAAGCTTGGTCGACATTGAAGCATATTGAAGATTGGAAGCAGTGAAGATAATTTTGTTTCCGAAACCTCTTTCTTTTCTTGTGAAAAGCTTTCGAGTGTACTCACCACTCATTTGCTGTGCATCAGGCTCAATTTCAGACTCATAATAGGCATTCCATTCATCCTCTGTGTATTTGCTTTGTACGATTTTTTCATTGGTATTAAAAAAGCTATATATTCTTTGCAACGTTTCTTTCATTTGCGCTGCATTAGGTACATAGCTTTCTGGCTTAACCTCTTTAAGTTCGTAACGCGGGTCAGATGTGGCCACTCCATGAGTGTTATCTATATCCAGGTAGTTTTTCTGAAAATCTTGCACCGATCTATCAATATCGTCAGGCTTTAAAACTTGTTTAAACATCATTATCCAGCGAATTACGGCAGAGTTTCTAATAGCTTTCACTATTCCTTGGTCTGTCGTATTGACTATCTCCATTAACGATATTATCGCTTTTGCCGGAGTATCGCCAAATATATCATTTTCGTTATAGTCATGCTTTAGATGAATAATGTCTGAGTACGCAAATGTTGATGTTTTTCCATTCCGCAAGGTAAACTTCAAAAATAATTCGCCATTCTTATCATATAAGGCTTCAGCTGACAAGCAAGGTATAGGATACAACTGATATGGATATCCAAATTCATCTCTAACTATTAAAGCGAATGCGTTATTATTTAACGCCAATTGTGTTGCCATCTTTTCTTGCATCATTTGACCGGTCATATAAGGGTTAGGTTCTTCAAGTAAAAATCTCATATATGGTTCAGGGTTAATCTTTATACCATCCAAGCCATCCCTTACATGCTTTGCAACAAGTTTGCCTATTGCTTTGGTTTTTGGCCTTACGCACGACCGCACAATATCAGATTGATATATATTCCCATTCCACGTGTAGAATCCATTACCACGTTCAGTTACAAGTTCAAGCTTATACCCAGCATTGGGAAACATTGCGTTCTTAAACCTTTGAAATAATCCCAAAGTCTCACCCCCTTTCAAAATTAAATCATGTTCGTGTAATCTTGGAGCTTCTCCTGTAATACCACATAAGCATTTAGCAGTGCTGCTGTTCCGTCTATCCTTCTCCTAGAATTACTCGTCTTTATCGGCTGTATATTATCATTTCTATCTATATCCACTGCCGTATTTGACAAGCACCATTTATCTATAGGGTTGTTGTTGTACACAATAAGCTTACTCTCCAAGTCTGCCGCAAGTTGCTTCATTGGTCCTGATAAAGTTTGTTTGCCTTGAGCCACAGGTATCATTGATTCTTTGCCAAAATACCCTTCCATTTCTTCTACCCAATACTTAGCACTCCAGCGGTCATAACCATGCCACGGCATATATATACCTTTTTCATTCATGACCTCCAAATACCATTCGGTAATATACTTTCCATGAATACTGTTGCCCGGGCATGTCCTTAACAACCCCTGATCACGCCACAAGTCATATGGTATTTTATCTTCTTCAACTCTCTTCTCAAGCAAATCCTCAGGCAACCAGTACATCTGAATCACATATATGTGTGGATCGTTAGGCACCATGAATATCACCTTGGCAGCAGTCAGGTCTGTTGTACTCGATAAGTCAGTCCCGGCTATCCCATACTTAGGCTTAAGTGTCTTTATATCAAAAGTTGTTCTATTATCAATTACCTCAAAAGGCAGCCATGCTTCAGATGATGTCTCCCGGATATTAAATTCTTTGCAAACCAAGTTCTTAACAAGCAGTGGATTCGCCTTGGCCTTTTCAACTTTAGCCGCTAGAGTCTTTTCGTTCTTGATTGTGCCGAGTCCTGGGTTGGCTTTCTTCCAGCACTTAGGATCCGTCCATTCCTTCCGGTTATCAAGCTCATAAATAAAAGCTATAAAGTGCTCATCTTTATAGCCGTTATCATCGAAATATCCATTTATTACTCTTTCAGCTTCTTCATACTTCATGTCGTATATATCTTCTCTGATTGTGCCGGCAGTCGATGTCATAAACACCAGCGGCTGCTCCCTAGCTGTAACACCATCAGCAATGATATCATACAGTGCCTTGCCGTTTTTCCACTGGTGAATCTCATCCATCAAGGCTCCATGGATATTGAGTCCATCCAATGTATCAGAGTCACTTGCCAGCGGCTTAAACACGCCATCATTGAAGTCGCTTTGCAGCTCAGCCACTAGCGCTTTAATTCTTTTCCTCAAGGTTGGCGACT
>Ga0196972_1000630_pt1 | contig 15438 bp, 14 predicted proteins | sample S1v_2013CmetaG_FD_148618 | JGI IMG/M metagenome (GOLD analysis project Ga0196972, IMG submission 148618) | Soil microbial communities from Anza Borrego desert, Southern California, United States - S1+v_20-13C | ecosystem: Environmental > Terrestrial > Soil > Desert | place: USA: California...
GGTATAGCCTAAGCATGCCAGTTCCCTAAAAACATCATCTACCTTCTGTTTTGTATTACAAAATATCATACAGCTATCAGGGTTCTCGATTATGGTTATGTCCTTAAGAAGATCCATTTTATCCAACTCTTCTACAGCATAACTTTCCTGACTGATTCGATCTAAGGCCTTGTCCTCATCCTCAATTTCAACCTGCATTGGGTTCTTCATGTACCTGTCACACAGACTCCTAATGTCAGCAGGTATCGTAGCTGATAATAATATCGTTACGCGTTCTTGGGGCAATCTCAATACAATGTCCTCCACCTGTTCTACAAATCCCATATTAAGCATTTCATCCGCTTCATCCAACACTAGATATTTTATTTCCGATGTGTCAAAGGTGTGGTTTTCGATATGCTCCATAATACGCCCCGGTGTACCTACTACTACATGGGTCTTTTGCTTAAGCTCTCTTTCTTGCTTATAGTAGGATTCCTTCCCATATATGGCTGCCACCTTTATTCTCTTGAACCTGCCAATATTAAAAATATCCTCCCTCACTTGCAGCGCTAGCTCTCTTGTTGGAGTAATAACTAGGGCTTGGGGCTTATTTTCTTCCCAATCTATCAACTGGCAGATAGGTATAGCAAAAGCAGCAGTCTTGCCGCTGCCGGTTTGAGACTTTACTATGATGTCCTTTTGATCCAGTACAGCTGGTATAACTTGCTCCTGAACCTTTGTGGGACTTTCAAAATTCAATATCTGGATTGATTTTAGTAGTTCATGACTGAGTTTATAATCCCTAAAGCCTGTTTTGCTCATTTGCTCATCTCTTTTCTATATTTCTTCAAAATTGCTATCTCTGCTATTTATCAAACAAGCCGCCTTTTTTGTTTATTTTGAATGCCTTCCTAGTTTCTCCTATCGTCGCACCGGCTCTCGGAATCGTACCCTGCTCGCTGCTCTTCTTTCTTTTCTGCTCAATAATCTTTTTCATTATTTCAATATTCTTATCTGACATTTTTTATCTCCTTATCCTTATCAACTTTTGATTCTTTGCACTTCAACTGCATCTCCACAATAAATGGTGTGCTATCCCTACCCTTTATGAGCAATATTAATTTCATAATCCTTTAAAATTTCCTGCTCTCTGAAAAGACTTGAAACAACTTCCTCATAATCGTGCAGCCGTTCTGATTTCTTAATTTTCTTTGCATACTTCTCATGATTGGAAAACACCGATATCATGTAAAACCAAATAGGCTTCATCTTAAACAAGACATTCCGGTCTCCAAAAAGAATGCTCTTATAGCCGCTGTATATCTTGTCATGAAACTCCTTCAGCATGCTTTTATCTAGACCCTCACTGTTTTTAATACTACCTGTCAATCCCGGATTGGCAATTAATCCTCTGCCTAGCATCAGTGTGTCTACCGCGGGGAAGTCCGCTGAAAACTTTTCATAATGCTTCGCAGTAAATATATCGCCATTATAGCATAACGGGTTTTTGCTCAGCTTTAAAGCTTCCTCAAACATCTCCAGGTTTGGCTTATTTCTATAGTAATCCTTTTGAAGCCTTGGATGTATGATTAACTCTTCCATTGGATACTTGTTAAAAATCTCAATTAATGAGTAGAACTCATCGAGCTGATTTATCCCGATTCTTGTTTTTACAGAAATCTTAATATCGGATTGAGAAAAAATCTCCTCCAAGAATACATCAAGTTCCTCTTTTTTTGAAAGAAACCCCGCTCCTTTGCATTTGGCAACAACCGTTCCCGAAGGACAGCCTAGATTTAAATTCACCTCATCATACCCCATAAGCTTTATCTTTTTTGTCGTATGAATAAAGTCTTTTGCGTTGTTGGTAAGCAATTGAGGAATCAAAACCAACCCTTGATTATTCTCAGGCAGAATATCATTGATTTCCTTGGTCTTAAAACTACCTCTTTGGTGCGCCGCAATAAATGGAGAAAAATATTTATCTATATTGTTAAAGTAGGCATGATGTGCACTTCTGTATATATATCCAGTCAAACCTTCCAAAGGTGCAAAATAAAAATTCATGAGCAAATAACTCCTTATCAAATGTATTACCTAATAATCAGCATCTCAAATCTGTCATGATTAGTATTTTACCATCTTTGCTTCAATATTAGTAGCTTTGCATAAAATTCAAGAACACATCCATATTTTGGGAATACAATGATTATAAGGGAGCTTTTCGCACTTAAACAAGGAGGTTAAACTATGCACTGTCCATTTAGGTTCTGTTTTATGAACTGTCCGTATTTTAAAAACCAGTATAGCAATTTGCGATGCTGTCAACCTATGAGGATTCTTACCGTAACGCCAAAAGAGCTCAAGGATAAAAAGCCTTATATTCAATCAGATTTGAAAATCCCGGTATTTCAGGGGATTGCAAATAAGAACGTACAGGAGTATATCAACAATTCAATCGAATCAGATGTGATGGAATTCAAGAGAGAAATGGAAGAAGCAGCTAAGGAGTATGGGGATAAAGCTGCTAAAAGCAAGGAGAAGTTCATACCCTATGTGATAACCTCTACTTATAAGCTGACCTATAACAAGAACAATATCATTAGTATCTTAATGATCTATTGCGAGTACGTCAAAGGCTCAGACAACTATATTAAAGTCTCATACAATTTCAATACCTCCACCGGTAAATCCCTGATGCTGCAAGACCTGTTTATCCCGGGAAGTGATTATAAATCATTGATAAACAAGGAAATTCGAAATGAACTCATAAAAAATCCACAAAAGTACTACCCTAAAACATCAGCAGATTTTAAAGGTGTTGCCGATGACCAGCCCTTTTACTTAGAAAATGGCCATGTGTCGGTATTTTATGGTTTTCACGAAATCGCACCAACGGAAGAGAAGATTCCTATATTTAAACTCCCTCTTAGCAGCTTTGGGAATGTAGTAAAACCCATGTTTAGATAAAACTTAATTTAGATGTAAATCTGCGACAGGCCCTTGGTGTAAAGTAAAGCAAACAGCGAATATACACCGCATATAATTATCTATAAGCCTATGAAAGGAATGAGCAATGTGTACAAACAACACCCGTGCCCTTACTACTACAATGCATCCATGTGCGGTCCTGGCATTATGAACAATGCTTGCAACATGTGTCCTTACAGCATAAATACCCCTATGCAGAACACAAGCTATTGGAATCCCCTTGCAAACCAGCCGATGCCCTTTACAGTCTATGCCGAGGATGACGCATCCATTAAACTAAAGGACTACGGTCCGAAGCCATTTGTAGTTAACATAGAAGAGGTCACCAAGCAAAACGACAACTATCGTACAGCACTATGGACAGGCAACAATATGCAGCTCACTCTAATGAGCATCGAAGTCGGGGGAGATATAGGCTTAGAAGTCCATCCACAGCTGGATCAATTCATACGCATAGAAGAAGGTCAAGGACTTGTAAAAATGGGAGATCAAAGAGAGAATCTTAACTTTCAGGAAAAGGTCTATGATGACTTTGCATTCATCATACCAGCCGGCAAGTGGCACAATCTAATTAATACCGGCAATAAGCCGCTTAAGCTTTATTCTATTTATGCACCGACGCAACATCCTCATGGTACCATCCATCAGACAAAAGCAATTGCGCAAGCTGCAGAAGAGGATCATGAGCATTGATAAAAAAAACACCTGATTCTGTAATCTAACATAATACCCCCCTCTGCTGTGAAACCCAGCTGAGGGGGGTATCTATTTTCATAACAATTCGTAATTTAAAAGCCTTTGTCTTCCATATGATTGTCGACGCTCTTCTCTCTTACGGCTTTTCTTTGCTCCAACTTCGTTTCTACCAGGTGGTATACTACTGGGATGATAACAAGGGTCAGCAGTGTAGAAACCATCAATCCACTCATTAATGCGATTGACATTGGTCTAAAAAGCTGGCTGTTGGAGAATACCAGAGGCATTAACCCAATTACTGTGGTAGTCGTGCTTAGCATAATTGGTCTGAAGCGTTTATCTACCGCATCCAAACACGCCTCCTTGATATCTTTTCCTAGATTTCTTTCACTATTGATAAAATCAAGGAGTACGATAGCGTTATTTACAACAATACCTAACAAACTCACAATCCCCAATAGCCCGGTAAAGGATAGCGGCTGTCCGAACAAGAATAACCCTAGGATAGAGCCGATGACTGATAGGGGAATTGTAAGCAGTATGATCAACGGCTGTATGAAAGAATTAAACTGAATAAGCAATATCCCATATACCAAAAGTATTGCGATCATAGATGAAACACCTATATTTCCAAAGTGCTCTACGATTTTCTCTCTTTCACCGTCGAATACAACATCCACATCGCCTAATGCCAGTCCTTCCAACCCAGCCTTCATTTGGTCCCGGATTGCGACAGAGCTGTAACCTGACTTAACATCACTATAAATTGTAACAGCTTTATCCCTATCATGTTTCTTAATATTCGGTACTTCTGAAATCAACCGGATATCTGCCACTTCTTTTAACAAAATCTTATTCCCTGTCATTGAGGATTTGATTGCCATATTTCCGAGATCCTCCGTCGAAGCGATATTGCTCTTGACAACGATGTCGTATTCATTGCCCGCTTCTCTATATACAGAGGCTTTGCGCCCCATCAAGGCTATGTTCATTTCCTTTTGTACATCATATTTGGTGATGCCAAAATAGCTGGCTTTTTCTCCATCAATATCCACATAGAATTCATAGGATTTATCTGTGAAATCGTCATCCACGTTAATTGTCCCATCAATAGTGGAAAGATACTGGCTTATTATGCTGGAGGCAGCCTCCAACTGCTCCATATCCTCTCCGGTTACTCGAATTCTAACCGGAGCACCGATAGGTTCCCCTTGCTCCAGCTCTTTGACCGTAGCTGTCCCTCCAACGACCTGACTGTCTAAAATTTCTTGAAGGTAGTCAGCAAAAGCGGTATTGTGCTTGAATCGATTGCCCTTTTTCAAATCCAAGCGGAGCATTATTTGAGCGAAGTCCTGTGACCTTGTATAAATAGGCAAAGTATTATAGAATTTAGGCAATCCGTCACCAATAGAAGCCGTGTAGCTTAACACTTCTTCCTGCTCACCTAATATCTTGGTCACTTGATCCACCAGAGCCGCTGTTTTATTGATATCCGTACTGACCTCTGTTCTCATATCAATATATACAATATTGGTATCAGCTTTTGGGAAGAATTGCAGTCCCAATTGCATGACCAGCACGATTGTAAGGCCTAAAGTTAAGAACGCACTGGCAATCGTCGTTTTCCTCTTGGTCATACCCAGATGAAGCATATGATCAAAGAACTTCTTGATTCTGAATTTATTCTCTTTTGCTATACTCTTCTTGAAGAAGAGATAAGCCATGGTAGGCGTTACAAAAAGCGCTACAAGGTAAGAGGCAGACAAGGAAACCATGACGATAATAGGAAGGCTTCGGATATACTCTCCTGCTATGGAAGGCAGCGTAATCAATGGAATAAATGCAGCCACAGTAGTCAAGGTGGAAGTCAGTACAGGAATCGCTACCTCCTTAACCCCCTCTACACATGCTTTCATTCTATCTTGATCCTGATCTATCCGCACCTGTATGGCATCACTTACTACAATTGCATTATCTACAAGCATCCCCAAAGCAATGATCAAGGCCGTTATAGAAATCTGATGGATTTCCACCCCCAGCACCCTCATGGACAAAAATGTAGCCAATATAGACAATGGAATAGCCATGGAAACAATTATGGCATTTCGAAGCCCCATGCCGATAAACACAACTGCAATTACAAAAATGATGCCTTCAATAAGGTTGATGATAAAGTTGTTTACTGCCTTCTCAACATCCTTAGGCTGGTAAAGCACCTGATCAAATTGTATATCTTCCGGCAAATCACCCCTTAGCTCTTCAATCTTTTTCTCTACATCTTTCCCTATGAGCACGATATTTTTATCCTGTTGGAAATACCCGGTCAACAATATGGCATTGCGGCCGTTCTGCTTAATATGGTAATTAGAGTCCTCCAATTCCATATACACCTTCGCTATATCCTTCAGCCTTACAACTGCACCTGTTTCCTCCGATCCTGCAACAATGGTGTTTTCTATCTCCTTCAAGCTTTTAAAGATTCCAGATGCTTTTACATTGAATTTCCCCCCAGCATACTTAATCTCTCCTGATGGGATCTCAATGTTTTGCATTTGCAGAATCTGTACAATATCTTCTAGAGAAAGCTGAAAGTAGTTCAATTGTTCCATGTCCATTTCTACTTTAACTTCCTTCTCTTGCTTACCGCTTACATCAAAACGTGATATACCATCAATCTTACCCAGTTCTTTCTTAAAGTGCTCCGCATATTCAGCCAATTCTTCATAGGAGTACTTTTCTCCTGACATGCTGATGACAATTCCCGCTGTTTCTGTAACATCCGTATTGATTTGGATTTTTTGCACCTCTCCGGGCAGATCAGGCTGTATATCCTCCATTTTCTGTCGCAGTTCAGGCCAGGCCTTTTCAACATCCGTCCCTTGGCTCAGTTTAAGAACTACAACAGAAACACTATTGCGTGATTGTGATTCTGAGTGTTCATATCCTTTCAGCTCTGCAACCTCATCCTCAATTTTGCTGGTTACGAGCTTCTCTACTTCTCCCGGTGAAGCACCGGGATAAACCGCAGTGATGATGGCATAAGCCGGTGTAATCTCAGGATTCTCTTGCTTGGGTGTGACATAATAGCTAAACAATCCGCCGATCATAATCAATGCTGCGAGAAACAGTGTAACCTTTCTTTCTTTTATTGCTGCGTAAATAATACCTTTTCCCATGGTTACACCCCCTACTGCTGAATCGCTATTTGATCTTGGTCCTTCAGTCTTTGCATTCCGGCTATGACTAGCTGTTCATCTTTTCCCAGTCCCTGCACCTTCACATAATCTCCACTTACTTCACCCAGTGTGACTTTCCTACGAACAGCCTTTTCATCCTTTACCACATATACATAATCCTCACCATTTGCCATAACTGCAGAAATCGGAATCCATACTCCGCTTTCTTCCCCAATAACAAACTCCAGCTTTACAATTAAACCTAGGGGTAAAGTTTTCTCCGACAAGGCGATTTCGATTGGATAGGTTCGTGTCTGACTATCTGGTGTTTGCCCAATATTAGTCACTTCCCCTTCGATGGACCTTCCGTCCGTCTTGATTTTCGCTTTCGTTCCAATTGCAATTTTTTTAAAATCCTTGGAGGATACTCCTACCTTCACTACTTGACTGTCGTTCCTCACTACCAGAACAGGATAACCCGATGCTACCAGTTCGCCTTCCTCATACAATACCTCTACAACATATCCGCTTGAATCGGACTTAATGGTAGCGTCTTCCATCAAACTCATCTTATAATTGTAATCTGCCTGCGCCTGCTCCAATTGCCCCTTGGCAGCAGCTTTATCCTCATTCCTAGCACCATTTTTAGCCTGTTTCTCCGACTCTTTTGCTGCCTTTAGATCAGATTCCCTGATATCGAGCTCCAGCTTTACTTTGTCCAGCTCACTCTGTGAAATTGCCCCCTCCGCAAACAGCTTTTGGCATTTCTCATAATTATCCTTAGCAAAGTTATAGCTGTCTTGCGCCTTCTTCACATTGGCTTCTATCTGCTGAAGCTCTTCCGGAGCTGCACCATTGATAGCCTTATCGTATTGGGCTTTCGCTGCACTCATTTGTCCTTTTGCACCGGACAAGGCATAGGTTAAATCTGTGCTATCCAGCTGCACCAGTGGTTGACCTTCTGCTATCTGCTCCCCTTCCTTTACAAATACCTTTTGGATTCTACCTCCGCTCTTAAAGGCAAGCTTTTTGAGTTCCTCTGTAGCAACAACACCTGTATATTCCAAGGCTATAGGCCTTTTTTCCTCTTGTACTGTAATAATCCTCACAGGTTTCTTTTTGTCTGATGCCCCTTGTTCATTTGCTCCCGCAGCGCAACCTGCAGTCCAAATCAAAACAAAACTCATCACTATGGCTATAATTGGTTTTCTCATCTTTATCCCCCTTATACTACTGCTTATGGCTATAAAATTCTTTTCAAAATTTCATGAAAATGATAGTAAATAAATCGTTGGATTAGAATACCCAGCTTCTTCTCATCTTCACAATGCTTCATAATATATTTCATTCCATCAATGATATTGGTGGAGAGCACGTGGATAAAAAAGACATCTTCTTCATTGGATAGGTCCTTATTCTTTAACTTTGAAAAAACGTTTTGTTTGAATTTATTCTCCAAGAGAGCTGTAATTTCTGCTACGCCTCCCTCAAACCGTGTTCCTTCACTGCCTTCCATCAAAATCAGCAGTTCTGCCCTATGTACTCTATTAATATCAATTAGCTGGTTAGCAATATACTCAACGAATTTGTGTCCCTCTTCAGGATGGTCCAAATCAAAATACTCAGATTCCGTTAATTCAATAATCTTATGGTAAGCAGGACTGATTACATCATAAAACAAGTCCTCCTTGCTTTTAAAATACCGATATAAATTACCTACCGTCATGCCTCCCCGTTCTGCAATACTACGCATGGAAGCGTCCTTAAAGCCCTTCTCATAAAACTCCAAAAGGGCCGCTTGATGTATCGTTTTTCTCACTTCTTTCTTCAAAACCTGCATATAATAAACACCCATTCATTATTGATTTTATTCTTATGATAAGCCCAATTATTACGAATGTCAATAAAATATCCCAATAATAAACTCCCTCAGAAATGCCTTCTGAGGGAGTTTATTATTGGGATCCTATTCATATTATTTTATGCTCATAAGCCATTTTTCTGCTTCTACGGCATCATTGAACGTTCTATAGTCATTCCCTTTATTTGTTTCAGCAAGCAGCTCTTTGAACTTTCCTTTGATTTTTTCTTCACTGCCTACAACCAAAGCCACCTTAAACTTATAATTAACGAACTTTTGCAATATCTCCCCTGCCACGCCCGTTCTTAGCTTGAAAAAATCATCCGTAAGAGCTTCTGAGTGAATCATAATAAGGTGAGCATTATGTTCGTAGCATGCAGATATAATTTCCAGCGCGTCTTTTTCTGAGCTGATCAAAGCCTCACTAGAAACGATTTCGATATATTTGCTGATGTCTTTTTCAATTAGTTTATAGTTCATTTTCTTTAACTCCTCTATTTAATATCAAGTTCCTGGCGCAGCCTTTGCACCCATGCCAATTCGCTTTCAAAGGAAGAAATGATATTATCATAGATCATATCCCATAAAAGCTTTTCTCTAGCAGTTCTATCCGGAGAGAAATCTGCCCTATTTTTCAATTCTCTGTGCATTGCTGCTTGAATGCTGATTTCATTCTCATATTGTGTCAATAAGGCATTTAGCTCCGCATCATTCAATTGATCTGCCCAAGCCAGCTGCATCAAAAAAGTTTTCTTGAACTCAGGAGCCTCAGGACTTGAAAGTACCCAACCCCTTAGGGCTGCTCTTCCGCGCTCGGTGATTGTATATATTTTCTTTGAAGGGGAACTCTCCTGATGAACAACCTCATTGGTAACATATTCTTCCTCCAGGAGTCCCAACAATGCCTTATATATTTGGTTGTTGTTTCCTGACCAATACATAAAAGGAGATTCCTGAATAATCTTCTTTAAGTCATAGCCCGTCAAAGATCTATAACTTAAAATTCCTAAAATCGCATTATTGATTGACATAAATTCCACCTGCCATCTCATTATCATATGTTAATAGTAACATATGATAATGTTATACACAATAGTTATTTATCAAAATACCCCATAAAAAACAGCTTGATAAATGCGGGTCAAACTACCACACTTATCAAGCTGTCTAATGACATTTTACATAGTATGAATTAAGAAATCTTCTATGGTGCCCAATATCTTCCGACAGATAGACCCGTCTCCTCAAACACGCCGTTTGCTTCCTTTAAGATAAGTATATTCTCTCCCTCTGGGGCTGCCCATGTTAAGCCTAGCAGCAATCCCTGATCCGAGTTGGCAAGGAATAATACTTCAAACAAACCTGGCTCATCCCCTGCATCCACCCTCCAGGTTGACATCTCATCATACTTAGCTGGATAATCCCTGAATACCGCTTTATCATCGCTTATATAAGCGATGCTAGCCAGCATGTCATCTCCCTGCCTCTCAAAAACAAAGAGACATATTCTTGCCTTGTCTGCCGTTTCAGCAATCAAACTGCCATTCGTTATTTTCCTGCCCTTGATCGTTTCAATCTTATTGATGGTCTCGCCATCCACAGATTGATAATAATCCACATTTGAATCCAACACCCTTGTCGAGTTCAATTTTATAAATGCGTCCTTGCCTACATTGGTACCTGCCGTCAGCCAGTATGCTTTGTTTGGAATGAATGCTCCTTCAGCAGCTTCATAAATATAGCCTTCCATATTATCAAAGTTGTACATTGTCTGTCTGAAACTATCCTTGTCGTTTGCTTCCTGCCTTTTTACAAACTTAATAGCAAGCACTTCCCCGTTGTTGCCAATGGCCACATCAAATGCTTCAGGGTTTGATAGCAAACTCCCATTTTCATCTGAAATGGTTATGAGCCTTTTTCCTGATTCATCGGCAAACCCAAATACATTTTCCATATGGTCAAACTTTATTATTTCTGCCGTATCGTAATTTTCTACTTGTTCAACTGAACCTGAAGCTTCTGCCTTTGTAGGAACCTGGATACCTTTGTCCACACAGCCAATTAGCAGTGAAATCGCCAACAGCCCCGCAATCAATAAGCCTTGTCTTTTCATATCATTGTACTCCTTAGAATTCTTAGACTTCTTTTCTATAGTAGTTAAAGGATGTAGCTAATTCAAATCCGCATTTTTTATAAAGACTAAAAGCATTGTCATTATCACTTTCAACCTCTATAATGATATGCTCTATTCCAATGCCTTTTATTGCTTTAAGAATCAAGCCCAGCATCTCCTTGCCGCAGCCCTTCCCCTGATATTGTGGAATAATTCCTAGTCCGTAGATGTATGCCGTGCCTTCTCCTAGATATATTGAGCCCATCCCGATGGGTTTCTCATCTAGCCAAGCAATATATTGAAGCCTATTGTCTGCCTCAAAGCATTTAGCGACAAAGGTTTTTGCACTTTCATAATCATCATCGAATATGTCTATGCTCAATTGAACGATTGTCTCTAGGTCCTTTACTTCGGCCTTAATCAACTTCAACTTCATCGGCTTATTTGAATCCCAATTGCCCGATGGCTCTTTGTATCTCAAAGAGTACTCTGTAAAGTCATGATTTGCATTCAAACTTTCAACTGCTGCTTTTCCAGCTATAGAATGGGATTCACAAACCAAAAGAAGGCTAGGAATACCATATCTCTTTATCTCCGCAACAGCCGCCTCCAATAGCTTTTTAAAATAGCCGTTTCGTCTATGTTCCGGAAGTGTATATGCGGATATTTCTGCCTCCTCCCTGGTCGGTATAAACATAGTTACGAGGCTTACCAGCTTCTCTTCTTCAAAGAGTAAAAATACACTCTTTACTTCGGTATCAAAATTCGCAGATGCATCCAGAAATAAGTTGCCATTTAACTTGTCATAATCTTTACAGATAGATTCAACTTCTTTTATTTCTTTGGTCGTCTTTTCATCTAGCTTATTAAATGCTTTGATTATCAAAACTACCTACCTCCAATAACATACTCATCTACAAGAATAAGTAATATCCAATACTATTATATCAAACAAGCCTCTACTTTTCTTTGCATAGTTAATCTATATATATTCTTTACTAACAACGCCATGTACTCAATGCAGAATTCAAAGTGTTATTTTTCTTTTTTATACTATGTTAAAACATAACTTCATAAAAAAATTCCTTTAGCCAGACAGTTTAAAGGAATTTGATCAATCTATATATACTTTATCTACATTACGTACTTACATAGATGCTTTGCTTGCCTGCTTTCTTCAAGCCAGCTAGTAACTCAGTCAGTTCAAATACATCCCTATAATCCCTCATTGCATTATTGGCAACAACAACCGTGAGGGCTATCAATGGAAATCGTTCAATCTCTCCACGCCTGTTTGTTGTAGTTATGAATCCGTTTTCAATATCCTTTTGATTATAAAATGCCAAAACCTCAAGCTCAAATTGCCTTTTCACATCCTTAAAATAATAATCCGTTACATGATTATTAAAGACAACGACAAAATCATCTCCACCTATATGCCCGACAAAATGAGTCTCTGAAATATTGAATCTAAGTATATCCGCTAATAATTTTATCACTAAGTCCCCATTCTCGAACCCATAAACATCATTATATGCCTTAAAGTTGTCAATATCGATATATGCGACACTATATGGGCTGCCATTGGATACGATATGATTAAGCTTCTGCTCAATAAGCAGATTACCCGGAAGTCCTGTCAAAGGATTTTGATGCTTGGCAGCTGAGATTTCCAATTCAGTCGTCTTCTTGAGCAGATCTTTTATTGTTACTACGCCAACATATTTGTCTTCTTCTATAACTACAATAAAATCATAGAGCTTATCATTTTGCCTTGACATTGCTAAAGAGGATACAAGACTAACTGGCGTTTTATAATCAACAGATAAATAGTTTCTATCCATAATTTTCGATATAGGCTTATTTTGATTAAGTGCGAAGCCATAATGTCCGCTTAGTTGAAATGCCAACTTTTCTTGGGTGATAATTCCAAGAGCTTTATCGTTTTCAACCACACATAGTCCGAAGCAGTCCGGATTACACTTAAAAATTTCGTACACGTTTGGAATCATTTCGTTTGGTGCAACAGTTCCAATGGGGATACATAAATTGCCGATAAAAAGGTTGGAAATAGTACTCTGAGTAGTGTGGTTCTTCTTAAGATTGATTGTTTTAAGTGCCTGCTGTACATCAGCACTGATTTCCTTTATCTCTGAATCAGGCTTCTGTATGAAATAGCCTTGGCCATACTGTACGCCGAGATTTACAAGGGTATTCAATTCTTCAAATGTTTCTATTCCTTCTGCAATTAAGTGGATATTGGATGCCTTTGAGAACTCAACCATGCCTTTTACCAGTGCATATTTCAAACTGTCTTCATCCACATTGCGAATAAGCTTCATATCCAGTTTAATATAATTGGGGTTCACATCACTGATGAGATTCAGCCCTGAATAGCCTGCCCCTGCATCATCGATGGCGATTTTAAAATCCTGACTTCTATAGTGGTCTATAGTAGCTTTAAAACCGGTCATATCTGTAATAACATTTCGTTCAGTAATTTCAAAAATCACATTATTAGGAGTTATCTCATACTGCTCTAGAAAAGCTTTCGTAAAACCCTTTTTATAAGTTTCATCATGCATAATATTTGGGTTTACATTAATAAATAGTTTTTTGTTGTAGGGGGGAATCATGAATTTATATGCTGCCTCAAGAGCCGTCGTCCTGCATAGCAACTCCAAGTCCCACAGGCGATTATATTCACCTGCAATCGTAAAAAGCATATCCGGATTTTTTATTTCACTTTCACAGGTGATTCTACTCAGTGCTTCATGCCCCAAAACACTGCCGTCTCTAAGCGATATAATGGGCTGAAAAACCGCTTTAATCTGCCTATTATTGATGATATAGTCCAATGCATCTTTTTTATCATTCGTCATTTTTTTACCTCAATCTTGCAATTTATCCATTTATTCTTATCTTAAGTTACTGAAGTTAAAATTAAACTATAGCAGTGTAAATTCAATGTAAATTCTTATCGATACCAGCACATCGGAGCTGCTGATACCGTCCCTATAAGCCCCCTTATAAAAACGTCGGTGGGATACTGCACATTTTTTTCATAAAAAATCATAAAACCTGTTGACAACCGAAATCCACAATTGTATTATTGTATTAAGCGCTTAATACAATAATACAATTTGATAAGCTTCAGAAAGGAGTGATCACATGTCTTGGGATTTAAAATCCGACCGCCCTATTTATTCACAGTTAATAGAGCAAATTGGAATTAAAATTTGCTCCGGAATATATCCGCCCGGATCCAAGCTTCCTTCTGTCAGAGAATTGGCACAGGAAGCTGCCGTAAACCCAAACACCATGCAGAAGGCTTTGTCCAAACTAGAAGAGGATGGCCTGCTTTATACCAACCGCACAAGCGGGAGATTTATAACGGAGGATGCAAAAATGATTCAACAAGCAAAACAAAAATTAGCGCAAGATCAAATATTAGAATTTCTTGAAAAGATGAAAAGCTTGGGTTTTGGCAAGTCAGAAACCCTTTCAATCATTTCATCCATGCTGGAGGAGGCGAAACAATGAGTTCCATTCTAACTTGTAAGAATTTAAGCAAACACTTTGGAAGCAAAAAAGCTTTGGATAACATCAATTTGAACATCGAGAGAGGCAGAATAGTAGGCTTGCTGGGACCTAACGGCAGTGGCAAAAGCACTCTTATCAAGCTTTGCAATGATCTTCTCACGCCGACAGCTGGCGAGCTGCAAATTGCAGGAAATACGCCAGGAGTTGAGACAAAGAAAATAGTTTCTTATTTACCAGAGAGAACTTATTTGAATGATTGGATGAAGGTTTCTGAAATCATTCAAATGTTTCAGGATTTTTATCAGGATTTCAATATTGATAAGGCCACTGACATGCTGAAAAGACTGAATATCAATCCAAACGAAAGGTTGAAAACATTATCAAAAGGGACAAAGGAAAAGGTCCAGCTTATTCTGGTTATGAGCCGAGAGGCACAGCTATATTTGCTGGATGAGCCTATTGGCGGCGTAGACCCCGCAGCCAGAGATTATATTTTGGATACCATCCTAAGCAACTACAACGAAAACGCAACGATCGTAATCTCAACCCATCTGATTTCTGATATTGAGAAGATTCTTGACGACATTATCTTCATAAAGGATGGTCAAGTGGTGCTCACTAAGTCAGTGGATGACATCCGCGGTGAAAACGGAAAATCAGTTGATGCTTTATTCAGGGAGGTTTTTAAATGTTAAGCAAGCTTTTAAAATATGAGATAAAGGCAACAGCGCGTCTGTTTCTACCCCTTTATTTAACTATCATAGTTTTTTCAGTAATCAATCTCATCTTCCTTAACGTTCCAACCCCTGGTGAAAGAACACTCTTTCTTTACAGCGCAGGAATGACCATTAGTATGATCGTTTATGGTATTTTGATGGTCGGATTGGTTGTAATGACATTGTTTGTGCTGATACAGCGCTTCTATAAAAGTCTTCTAGGGGATGAAGGTTACTTGATGTTTACACTGCCAGTTAAATCCTGGAGTCATATCCTAAGCAAGTTGATGATTGCTATCCTTTGGACGATTACCAGCGGCTTTGTAGCATCCAGCTCCATTTTGATTATAAGTGCAAACA
>Ga0196972_1000631_pt1 | contig 15428 bp, 12 predicted proteins | sample S1v_2013CmetaG_FD_148618 | JGI IMG/M metagenome (GOLD analysis project Ga0196972, IMG submission 148618) | Soil microbial communities from Anza Borrego desert, Southern California, United States - S1+v_20-13C | ecosystem: Environmental > Terrestrial > Soil > Desert | place: USA: California...
CGTGATGGGCGGGATGATTACCGCGACCGTGTTGGCGGTGTTCCTGGTGCCGGTGTTCTTCGTCGTCATCCGCAGCTTCTTCAAGGGTAGCGAACGGCAACGGAAGTTCTACATGGAACACATGCATCTACAAGAGGACAACAAGGCATGATCAAGCAACCGGTTCTTTCCCTGCTGGCGGCGGGCGTGCTGTCGGCCTGCTCGCTCGCGCCGACCTATGAGCGCCCCGAGGCGCCCGTCGCGTCTAGCTTCCCGACAGCGACGCAGGCCGGCGACGCAACGCTGACCGGCTGGCGCAATTTCTTTCCGGACCAGCGACTGCAGGCCTTGATCGCGGCGGCGCTGGAAAACAACCGCGACCTGCGCGTGGCCGCGCTGCGCATCGAGGAAGCGCGCGCGCAGTACGGCGTCCAGTCCGCCGACCTGCTCCCGAACCTCAATGTGAACGCCGGCGCCTCGCGCTCCCGCACGCCGGCCGCCCTGTCGATCACCGGCGCCTCCACGGTCAACAACAGCTACCAGGTCGGCCTCGGCCTGGCCGCATTCGAGCTCGACTTCTTCGGGCGCGTGCGCAGCCTGAACAATGCCGCGCTGGCGCAATACCTCGCGTCAGAAGAGGCGGGCCGGGCCGCGCGCATCTCCCTCGTGGCGGAAGTCGCCAAGGCCTATCTCGCTGAACGCGCCTTCGAGGAACAGTACGAACTGGCGCGCAAGACCTACGAAAGCCGTGAATCCGCATACCGGCTCGCGAAACAGCGCTTCGATGTCGGCGCGTCGTCCGCGCTGGATCTGCGCCAGAATGAAACGCTGATGCAGTCCGCCCGGGTATCGCTGGCGACACTGGCGCGACAGCGTGCGCAGGCGGCCAATGCACTGACGCTGCTGGTCGGCTCGCCGCTCGCTGACCTCCCGGCCGCGCATGGCTTGTCGGAGCAAAACATCGTCACGGAAATTCCCGCCGGCCTGCCCTCCGACCTGCTGGAACGCCGCCCCGATATCCGCGCCGCCGAACAGCGCTTGCGTGCCGCCAATGCGAACATCGGCGCTGCACGCGCGGCGTTCTTTCCCCGCATCTCGCTGACCGCGTCCACCGGCACTGCGAGCAACGACCTTTCCGGCCTGTTCGAATCCGGCTCGCGCACCTGGTCTTTCGTACCGCAGCTGGTGTTGCCGATTTTCGATGCGGGCCGCAACAGTGCCAACCTGAATCTGGCGGATGTGCGCAGGAACATCGCGGTCGCGGATTACGAGCGGTCGATCCAGACGGCGTTCCGCGAAGTCTCCGACGCGCTGGTCGGCCGCGCGGCCATCGATGAGCAGGTGGATGCGCAGCGCGCGGTGCTGGAAGCGCAGGCGGAACGCCTGAAGCTTGCCGAGTTGCGTTACCAGAGCGGTGTGGCCAGCTCGCTGGATGTGCTGGATGCGCAGCGCGAATTGTTTTCAGCGCAGCAGGCGCTGGTGCAGGCCAGGCTGCTGCGGCTGACGAATGCGATCGATCTGTATCGGGCCCTGGGCGGCGGGCTGGTGGAAGCGACGGGGAAGTAGACGGAAGTGAGGTCAAGGTGGCGCGGCGGAACCCACGAGGATGCGCACTGTCGCCCGCACAGTCCTAGTTGATCAGCGGCTTCAAAAGCCCAACCGTCCTCCCGGTTGCCCCGCGATGCTGTCGCGCAAAGGCCGCCGCCTGCCCGCCCATGCGGCTGCGCTCCACACCGTCATGCAGGAGGCGGGACGCGGCATCGAGCATGGCCCCGGCATCGTCGACCCGCAACGCAGCGCCGGCGGCAATCGCCTCCTCGCTCACCACGCTGAAGTTGAAGGTATGCGGCCCGATCAGCACGGGCTTGCCGACGGCGCAGGCCTCGATCAGGTTTTGCCCGCCGAGCGGCAGCAGGCTGCCGCCGATGAAGGCGACATCGCATGCCGCGTAGTACGCAAACATCTCGCCCATCGAATCGCCCAGCAGGACGCGCACATTCCCGGCCAACGGCGCGGCAAGCGCTGAACGCCGCTGCCCCGGCAGGCCGCGTGCCGCGACCTTGGCCGCCACCTCATCGAAGCGCTGCGGATGACGCGGCACGATCACCAGCAGCGCATCCTCCAGGCCGGCATTGCCGAGCGCGTCGAGGATCAGGTCTTCCTCGCCTTCCCGCGTGCTTGCGCACAGCAGGACCGGTTTGCTTCCCATCATCGCGCGCAGTTCCGCACCTTTTGCGAGCATGGCTTCCGGCGGCGTGACATCGAACTTGATGCTGCCGGTGACGCTCACGTTCGGCGCGCCGAAGCGGCGCAGGCGCTCCGCATCCGCTTCCGTCTGCGCCGCCACGCAGGAGAATCCGCGCGCCGCCTCCGCCATCAACGCGGACAGGCGCTGGGCCTTGGCGAGCGAACGCTCCGAGAGGCGTGCATTGACGAGCGCGACCGGCACCCGGTTCTTCACGCATTGCGCGATCAGGTTCGGCCAGACTTCGGTTTCCATCAAGATGCAGATGCGCGGCTGGAAATGCCTTAGGAAGCGTCCGACCATGAAGCCGGTGTCATAAGGAAGGTAGCACTGCATGAGACGATCGCCGTGCTTCTCGAAGAGGGATTTTCCGGTCGCGCGGCCGGTCGGCGTCATGTGGGTGAGCAGGATGGCGTGATCAGGGTAGTCACGAAGCAAGGCATCGACCAGCGGTTCGGCGGCGCGGGTTTCGCCGACCGAGACGGCATGCACCCACAGGACTTGCCGGGCCGGCCGCCGGGCATAGAATCCGAAGCGCTCGGCCGTGTGCTGCCGGTACCCCGGCTCCTTGCGGCCGCGCAGCCAGAGGCGTCCGAGCACGAGCGGCAACGCCAGCCACCAGGCGAACGAATAGAGCAGCCGGATCATGCAGTCTGCGGCCGGACACTTGCCGGTCCGAGCAGTTTCTCAATGGCGCCGGCCACGTCCCCGACCGAAGGAGGGGCGCCGCGGTCGCCAAGATTGATGATGTTGGGCGACCAGTTGCCCTCGGTCTTCCAGCGTGGCGAGTCGCAGTACAGTTCAATGGTGGGGCGGTTGTAGGCGGCGGCGATATGCGTGAGCCCGGTGTCGACGCCGATCGCCAGTGCCGCGCGTTGCGCCAGCAGGACGGCTTCCATCATCGGCAGCTTGGGCAGCACTTTGGCGTTCGGCATGCGCGCGGCCAGCTGTTCCGCTGCCTGCCGTTCGGCGTCGCTGCCCCAGGGCAGGAGGATGGGCAGCTTGCGTTCCGCCAGCAGGCGTGCCGTCTCGATCCAGTTTTCCGGCGCCCACTGCTTTGAAGGCCGGGCGGTGGCGTGGAAGAAGGTGGCATACGGCTCCGCGGGCAGCCAGCCGGGTGTTTGCGCCATGTCGGGCGCGCGCAGTCCGAAGTCGGCCGGATGCTGTACCGAGTATCCGAGCGCCTCGGCCGCGACGAGACGGCCGCGCAGGACGGCATGGGTGTGCACGCCGACAGGCACGCTCATGCTGTGGAAGATGCGCGAGGCCGCTTCATAGCCCGATCCTTCGGTGCCGTTGGCAAGGCCCACGCGCCGGCCTCCCTGCGCCAGCCGTGCCATGCCCATCACCACGCCGGTCTTGAGCAGCCCTTGCGTGTCGAACACGATGTCGTATTCCTCTGCGCGCAGGCGCTGGCGAAAGGCGCGCATCTCGGCGCGCGTGGGCGCGGACAGCAGGCTTTTGCGCCAGCGCCGCAGCGCAAAGGGAATCACGTGCCGCACGCCGGTGTTCAGGCGTACAAGATTGGCGTAGGCTTCTTCCACCACCCAGTCGATCTGTGCGCCGGGATGCACACGCAGGATGTCGGCGACCATCGGCATGTTGTGCACGACGTCGCCGAGCGAGGAAACGCGAACGATCAGGATCTTCACTGCAGTGCCGTCAGAACGGCAGCTTCGCGTCCGCCTTCACGGACAGGATGGCCGCGCGGAACTCTTCCTGGATGCGCCGCAGCGCCTCGGCCGATTCGCCCTCGAAACGCATCACGACCACCGGCGTGGTGTTGGAGGAGCGCGCCAGCCCGAAGCCGTCCGCATATTCCACGCGCAGGCCGTCGATGGTCACGATCTGCTCGGCATCGGGGAATTTCGCTTCCTGCTGCAGCTTGCCGATCAGTTGCACGTTCTCGCCCTCTTCCAGGTGCAGGTGCAGCTCCGGCGTGCTCGATGCCTGCGGCAGCGCATTGAGCACCGCCGACGGATCGGCTTCGCGCGACAGCAGTTCCAGCAGGCGCGCACCCGCATACAGGCCGTCGTCGAAGCCGTACCAGCGGTCCTTGAAGAAGATGTGGCCGCTCATCTCGCCGCCCAGCGGCGCCCCGGTCTCGCGCAGCTTGGCCTTGACCAGCGAATGCCCGGTCTTCCACATCAGCGGCACGCCGCCATGCTGTTTCACCCACGGCCCGATGTGGCGCGTGCATTTGACGTCGTACAGGATTTCCTTGCCCGGATGGCGCGTGAGCACGTCCTTGGCAAACAGCATCAGCTGCCGGTCCGGATAAATGATCTGGCCATCCTTGGTCACCACGCCGAGGCGGTCGCCGTCGCCGTCGAAGGCCAGGCCGAGCTCGGCATCGCTTTCCTGCAGGCAGCGGATCAGGTCTTGCAGGTTTTCCGGATGCGCCGGATCGGGATGGTGGTTGGGGAAATTGCCGTCGACTTCGCAGAACAGCTCGATCACCTCGCAGCCCATGGCGCGGAACAGCTCGGGCGCGAAGGCGCCGGCCACGCCGTTGCCGCAGTCGACCGCGATCTTCATCTTGCGGCTGGTCTTCACATCGCCGGCGATGCGTTCGATGTAGGCCTGCTTGATGTCATGCGTGCCGTAGCTGCCGTTGCCGCTGGCAAAGTCGCCGCGCACGATGGTCTGGTACAGGCCCTGGATGGCGTCGCCGTAGATCGCTTCGCCGGCCAGCACCATCTTGAAACCGTTGTAGTCGGGCGGGTTGTGGCTGCCGGTGACCATGATGCCGGACTGCGCATCGAGCACCTGGGTGGCGAAGTACACCATCGGCGTGGCCACCACGCCGAGGTCGATGACATTGACGCCGGCGCGCTGCAGGCCGGAGGCCAGCGCGGCAGACAATTCCGGGCCGGACAGGCGGCCGTCGCGGCCGATGACGACGGTCTGTTCGCCCTTGATGCGGGCCGCGGTGCCGAAGGCCTGGCCGATCTGGCGCGCCACGCCGATGTCGAGGGTCTTGCCGACGATGCCGCGGATGTCGTAGGCCTTGAAGATGCTTTGCGAAATTGAAGACATGATCGATCGGGAAATAATGAGGTGAAAATTGACAGAATACGGCGCGACGGTGAAGTTCGCGTCCGCCCTATTTCTTTCTCTTGCCGAAAATCATCCAGCGCGGCGAGCGGAAGCGCACGATGCGCGCGTACAACCAGACGTAGCTCATCACGAACAGCAGGCTCAGCACCATGAGCACCCAGGTATGGCGCCAGAATACGGTGGCCGGGACCACCGCCATCAGCGAGAGCAGCCAGAGGTAGGGCGAGGTCATCGCGTTGCGCAGGTTCATCGCGCGCGCATCGCGCCCGCCGACTGCCCACAATACCACCCGGCGGAAGATGAGGCTGTGCAGGTGAATGCCGTCCGGCGTGCCCGGGGACTGTCCACGCAGGAACAGCCGCCGGTAGGCCGAGAAAATGGTTTCGAAGGCTGGGTAGATCAGCAGCAGCACCGCATACCAGGTGGAGACCTGCGGATTGCGCATGACTAGCAGCACCGTCAGCTCGGCCAGCATGAAGCCGAGGAAGTAGGCGCCGCCGTCGCCGAGGAAGATCAGGCCGACCGGATAGTTCCACACGAGGAAACCCGCTGCGGCGCCGGCCACGATGAGGGCGGCAACCAGGACAAAGGTATCGTTGACCTGCAGCGCGACATAGGCGAGCGACATCAGCATGCTGATCGTCACCACCGTCGCCAGGCCGTTGAAGCCGTCGATGATGTTGATGGCATTGGCAATGCCGGCCACGGCGAGCACGGTCAGCGGCAGGGTGATCCACAGGTAGCTGATGGTCCACTGCGAAAAGAGCCAGTCGATGCGCTCCACCTTGGCATCGATCAGGAAGTAGCCCATGGCCGCTGCCGTCATGGTCAGCAGCAGGCGGCGCGAGGGGCTGACCCGCTTGGTGAAGTCTTCGACGATGCCGCCGAGAAAAGCCACCGCCGAACAGATCAGCAGCAGGAGCACGCCGTGGCCGATGGGCGGCGTGCGCCACATGGCGATGGCGGCGGTGAGGATGACGGCAATGAAGATACTCAGCCCGCCGATGCGGGGAACGGCGCGCGCGTGCACCTTTTGCACGCCTTCGAGATCGTTGTCGAGCGCGGCCCGGTGCAGGGTGCCGTGCCTGATCACGAGCAGGGTCAGCAGTGCGGAAGCAATGAAACTGATGAGAAAGGACGACATGTATTGTTGTGACGGAACGCTTGGCCGGCCTGATCCGCTTGTGGCGAAGGCAGCCTTCCTGCGCGACCGGATATTGCCGGCGAAAAGAATGTGACAGTCTAAATTATTGACAGATGTTAATCACGCAATTACACCGAATATTACGAATTCCCGACAAAATCATTACATTTTCGGCAATGGCCGGAGCCGGCCGCGCAGGCGGAACACCTCGCGACGGTCATCTGCATTGAGCAGGCCGAACCAGGCGATCGCCGCGCCGCCGGCAAGCGCCGCCGCGCACAGCCCCGCGCGCCACTGCCATGCGACGTCCGGTCCGGAGAAGGCGCCGGCCAGCGCAATGAAGCTCACCCCGACCAACATCGGCACCGTCACCGGACGCGCGCTTTCTTGCCCCACCAGGCGAAGCAGCAGCAGGCAATCGAGGAACACCCGCAACACCCACAGGCAGGCGGCGCCGGCAATGCCCCATTCCGTGACCGCCGCATACAGGCCGAACGCGTACAGCGGCAACTCCACCAGCTGCACCTTGGCCGTCAGATGGGCGCGGCCGACCGCTTGCAGCCAGGCATGCGGCAGGTGCGCGATGGCGTACACGAATATGCCGAGCGCCACGATCTCGACCACGCGATAGGCATTCTGGGCAAAGGGTGCACCCAGCCACAGGCGCAGCCCGTCGTAGGCGCCGGCGGCGGCAAGCGCGCACAGCGGCAGCATGATCGCCGAAATCAGGCGGATGCCGCGCTGGTACAGGGCCGCCAGCGGCACCTCGGTCCTGGCGTCGAGGTTGCCGGCAAACTTGGGAAACAGGACGCCGGCCAGGGCTGCCGGAATGACCATCGTGCGCAACAGCACTTCCTGCGAGGTGACATACCAGGCGACGGCGGCTGGGGACGCCAGGGCGGCCAGCACGAAACGGTCGGAGTACAGCATCAGCGGGCCGATGACATTGGAGACGGTGATCCAGCCGCCCTCCTGGAAAAACAGCCCCTGCCCGGCCAGCCTGGCCCGTACCGGTCCCATCAGGATGCCACGCTCGGCCTGCAGGCAGGCCCAGGCATGCGCCGCGAGTGCGACGACCCGTCCAAGCACGATGCCGACGATCATGGCGTCGAGCGTCGGCATGAGCAGGGCGGCCACCGCGGGCGCGGCGTAAGTCCATGCGCCGAAGACCGTGCGCATGAGGTTGACGCGGGCAAAGCGGTGCACGCCCTCCAGCGCGCCGCGCAGCCAGTTGGTAGCGAGCGTGACGGGGATGCCGAACGCGATCCACGGCCAGCTTGCCGCCAGTTCGGGCCCGAGCTCCCCCTCCGGGAGATAAGGGGCGAACACTGCCCGCGCCGCAAGGAACAGCACTGCCATCGCCAGCAAGGCCGGCACCGCCCGCCACCAGAAAAAGCCGCGCAGGTCGAGCAGTTCCGCTTCAATCCGTCCCTGTTCCTTCGCTTGTGCGACACGCCGCGTCACCACCCGGCTCAGGCCGAAATCCAGGAAGCTGAAATAGCCGACCAGCGCCCACACCACGCCCAGCGCCCCCAGGCGCTCGACACCGGCAAAGTGCGCAATCACGGGGACCGATACCAGCGCCACCGCCATCGGCAGCGTGTGTCCGAGCAGGTTGAAAATGAAAAAGCGCAAGGTGTGCATGGCGGCGCGCCTGTGCCCGTGTTACTCGTTCAACTGACCGAGCCGGGCCGCCGCCTCGCGCCGGCCGAGGAGGCGGCGATAGAAATCGAGGGAAATCGACGTGGTGTTTTCCCAGGTGAACGCACGGCTCTGGCTGCGGCCTCGCGCTGCAAGGTCCGCCCTCGCCTGCGGATCGGCGAGCAGGGATTGCATGGCGGCGGCGATCTGGCCGACGTCGTTGGGGTCGACCTGGATGGCACCCTTGCCTGCCACTTCGGGCATGGAGGAAATATTGCTCGTGATCGTCGGTACGCCGGCCGCCATGCCCTCCAGCACGGGGAGGCCGAATCCTTCGTAGAACGAGACATAGGTGAACAGCAGCGCCGACTTGAGCAGCGCATGCTTTTCGGCTTCGTCGATGTAACCGGTCAGGACGATGCGTTCGCGCACGGGCGATGCGTCGATGTAGGCAAGCAGGCTGTCATAGTCCCAGCCGAGCTTGCCGGCGATGACCAGCTTCAGCTCCGGATGGTTCGGGGCACAGTGCTCGAATGCCTTCACCAGCCCGAGGATATTCTTCCTCGGCTCAATGGTGCCGACGTACAGGATGAAGCGATCGAGCTGGAAGCGTTGCCGCAGTTCCTCGATCTTGCGCGCATCCGCCGCTGCCTGCAGGCGTGCAAGGTCGGTGCCGAGCGGAATCACGCAGCGCTGCGCCTCGCAGTGCGGGAAAAAGCGCATGAAGTCGTGCATGGTCGATTCGGAGATGAACAGCAATCCTTCGACCTTCGGCAGGCGCCGGATGAAGAACTGGAAGAACACCCGCTTGGCCGGCACATGCAGTTCGGGAAACAGGAAGAAGGACATGTCGCACACCGTCACGATGCGCTTGAAGCGGCCGAAGGACAGCAGCGGGAAGCTGTAGTGCAGCGAATGCGTGGCGCCGATGCCGCGGGTGATGGCGAGCACGGGCATGATCAGCTGCTCGAGCAGGACGCGGAACAGGAAGCGGCGGAACAGGCTGGCCTTCAGCACAATCGCGGTGGCGTTCGGGATGGCGCGCACGTCGCGGATGAGCGCGGGGTCGTCGTCGAGTACGAGGAAGCTGAGATGCGCATCGCCGGCCTGCTCGCGCAGCCGCTGTACGTAGTTGACGGCGTAGATGCCGACGCCGGTGCGTTCGAGCGGGAGCTGGGTCAGGTCGATCAGCACACTTTTCATGGCGCCCTCCTACTTCCCGTTGGCCACTGGCGCCTGTTCGACCGCCTGCCCGGCACCTTCGAGCGCGCGCAGCGCGGCGCGGTTGACGGCCGCGCGTTCGGGATCGATGAACCAGCCCCATTTGTTGAAGTAGCGCAGCGCCGAGCGGATGTGACGCGTCAGCAGGATGCTGCTCTTGTACGAGCCCTTCTGGTAGGCATGCGTGATCGATACCGCGGGGTAATAGACGGTGCGCGCCACGCGCCCGATGCGGCGCGACAGGTCCACATCTTCCAGGTACATGAAATAGCGCTCGTCGAATCCGCCGGTCTTTTTCAGCACCGATGTCCTGATGAACATGAAGCAACCGGACAAGGCCGGCACTTGCATGGTCCGGTCGTAACCGCTGCGTCGCATCTCGTAGGTGTCGAGCCGGCCGCTGAGGCGATACAGGGCAGGCACGAAGCGCCGCACCAGCAGGTCGCCGGGATGCGGCAGCAACTTGCACAGATGCTGGCGGCTGCCGTCGGGATAGCGGATGTCGGGCATCACCAGGCCGGTATCGGGATGCGCTTCCATGTAGGCGAGCAGGCCGGGGATGACCTCGGGCCCGAAACTGACGTCCGGATTGACCACCATGTGGTAGGTCGACTCCGTTGCGATCGCTTCGCGGATCGCGATATTGTGCGCGGCGCCGAAGCCGGGATTGTCGGGCCGGTGGATGTAGCGCGCGCCGTACTGTCGCGCCACGGCGGCGAGGCTGTCATCCCGGGAATTGTCGATCAGCGTGAGCGCGATGCCGGGCGTCGCGGAGATGCTGCGCAGCACGTCCGCGATCTGAGCAGGGGGATTGTGGTAACTCACCACCGAGCAGCTAATCGACATGGCTCATGATCTTCTTGTAAACCGCGATTGTCTCATGCGCAAACTTTCGCCAGGTGAAGGCGGCGGCGCGCACGCGTCCCGCATTCGCAAGGCGGGTATGCAAGGCGTCATCTTCGATCAGCGCGCGCATGTGGCCGGCAATGCCGGCGTCGTCCATCGGCTCGACCAGGATGCCGGCTTCGCCCACCACTTCCGGCAACGAGGCGCGGCGCGATGCAATCACCGGCACGCCGCAAGCCATGGCTTCCAGCGGCGGCAGGCCGAAGCCTTCGTACAGGGAAGGATAAGCGAACAGGCGCGCGCCGGAGTACAGGGCCGGCAGCTCTGCCTGGTCCGCATAGCCAAGCATCCGGACCTCGCCCCGCTCGATCATGTGCCGCAAGCCGTGCGAGAACTTGTCCATGCCCCAGCCGTTGATGCCGACGATCACGAGGGGGAAGCGCCGGCGCATGTCGTCCGGCAGTTGGGCGAAGGCGGCGATGACGGTGGACAGGTTCTTGCGCGGCTCGAGCGTGCCGACGGTCAGGAGGTAATTGCCATAAGCCAGGCCGAACTTGTCGAGCACCGGCTGGCAGCGGGCCGCATCGAGCGGCGCGAATTCCGCACCCACGCCGAGAAGGACGGTGGTGACCCGGTCGCCGGGCACGCCATAGTAGGACATCACTTCGCGGCGCACGAAATCGGAATCGACCACGATATGCGACGCGTGCTCGACGACCCTCGGCATAAAGCGGTTCATTTCGCGCAGGCGCTCGACCGGGTGGGTTTCCGGGTGGCGCACCCAGGACAGGTCGTGGATGGTCACGATGGACGGCCCCTTGAAGCGGTAGGCCAGGAAGGCCGGCTCGTGATAGAGGTTGACCTTGTGCCGGCGCACGCCGGAGGAAAACCGCGTCTGCTTGAGGAAGCGCGTGATCAGGTGCGGATGCGGCATCATCCTCTTGATGGCATTGTTCAGCTCGCGCGCACCCGGCGCGGCGGCAGTGCGGATTTCCCTGTCCCAGGAAGTGCCGTAGAACAGCCAGGGCTTGTGCGGCAGGATTTGCTGCAGTTCGGTGATCAACCGATAGGTGTATTGTCCGACCCCCGTCAGGGGCGACAGGATCGGCACGGCATTGATGCCCACCCTTACACGGTTGAAGAGGTCCATTGTCGTTCTAATCGGTGCTCGCGGCCGCGCGGGCCGCATTCAGGTGTGTTCAGGCAGCGGTGCCGGCCTCGTACATCCAGCGCAATGTTTCTTCCAGCGGAACGGGCTGCAGGCCGGGCACGAGCGCGCGCAGCCTGTCCGGCGAGCCGACCAGCGTCTTGACTTCCGACTGGCGCACGAAGGCGGGATTGACGCGCACGTCGATGTCGTAACCGGCGATCTGCTGCATCGTGTCGAGGATAGCACGCAGGGAAAACGGGCGGCCGCTGCAGACGTTGACGGTCTGCCCCGCGCAATCCTGCTCGAGCAGGCCGCGGTAGGCTTGCGCAACCATACGCACGTCGGAGAAATCGCGCTCCACATCCAGGTTGCCCAGTTCGATGAGCGGCGCGCGCTGCACGAAATGGGACATGATCTTGGGCACCAGGAAGTGCGGCTCCTGTCCGACGCCGGTGTAATTGAACGGGCGCGTGATGACGATGGGCAGGCGGTCGTTCCAGGTTTTCACCATGAACTCCATGGCCAGCTTGCTCACCGCGTAATGGTTGACCGGCTGCGGCGGCTGCGATTCGGCAATCACGCCCGCCGTGGCGTTGCCGTACACGTTGGCGCTACTGGCGATGATCAGGCGGCGCGGCGACAGCTTCGCGTCGGCCATCGCCTGCAGCAGGTTGATGGTGCCGATGACGTTGACGCGATAGAAGGCATCCGCGTCGGCATGTTGCACGAAGCTGATCGCCGCCAGGTGGATCAGGTAGTCCGGACGCACGCGTTCCATCACGCGGCGGCAGTTGTCCGGCGAAGTGATGTCCAGCGTCACCTCGTGCGGGCCGCGCGATCCGCCGACCACCGCACCGACCACCGTGTATCCCGCCGCTTCCAGCTCGGCACGCACATACTTGCCGGTGAAGCCGTTGGCCCCGGTCAGCAGGACGGTGCCGCGCTGACCGGCATCGGGATTGGCCTTCGCTTGATCAGAAGGAGAAGCCACGCTCGTTTCTCCGCAGGTCAGCCTGTACCATCATCTGGCACAACTGCTCCAGCGTCGTTTTCGGCGCCCAGCCGAGTTTTTCCATCGCCTTGGCCGGGTTGCCGATCAGGAGGTCGACTTCCGCCGGGCGGTAATACTTCGGATTCACGCGCACCAGGGTCTTGCCGGTTGCTGCGTCGACCGCCACTTCATCCTCGCCGCGTCCGCGCCATTCCAGCTGGTAGTCGGCGGCCTTGAAGGCCATCGAGACGAAGTCGCGCACCGTTTCGGTACGGTTGGTCGCCAGCACGAAGGTATCCGGTTCGTCGGCCTGCAGCATGCGCCACATGCCTTCCACGTATTCCTTCGCGTAGCCCCAGTCGCGCTTGGCGTCCATGTTGCCCAACTCCAGCACATCGAGCTTGCCGAGGCGGATCTTGGCGACGGAATCGGTGATCTTGCGGGTGACGAATTCGCGGCCGCGCAGCGGGGATTCGTGGTTGAACAGGATGCCGCTGCAACCGAAGATGTCATAGGACTCGCGGTAGTTCACGGTGGTCCAGTGCGCGTACAGCTTGGCGACGCCATACGGGCTGCGGGGATAGAACGGTGTCGATTCGATTTGCGGGATCGCCTGCACCTTGCCGAACATTTCGGAGGTCGATGCCTGGTAGAAGCGTACCTTCGGATTGACGATGCGGATCGCTTCGAGCAGGTTCAGCGGGCCGATGCCGGTGATCTCGGCAGTCGTCACCGGCTGGTCGAACGACACGCCGACGAAACTCTGCGCCGCGAGGTTGTACACCTCGGTGGCACCGGTGGTCTGCAGCAGGCGGATGCTCGCGCTCAGGTCGGTGAGATCGTACTCGACCAGGTGCAGGTTCGGGTCCTTGTCGATGCCGAGCTCTTCGATGCGCCAGAAGTTGACCGAGCTGGTGCGGCGATAAGTACCGTAGACCTTGTAGCCCTTCTTCAACAGGAGTTCGGCGAGGTAGGCGCCGTCCTGCCCGGTGATACCGGTGATGATCGCTGTCTTGGATGAAGTCATTTTCAGGTGAGTTTATGGTTGGATCTGGATTGGAAACCGGCTCCGGCGTGCTTCGCTTGCCCCGCGGGAAGGCCGCGGAAGCATTCGCACAAATTAACGGATATAAATCTTCGGGTGATAATGGAAATCAAATTAGTTCAATAAACAACACAGCCGCGGACATGGGGCCGGTCCCAGTTGCCGTGCAACACTATGCGCCTCCGGCAACCGCCCGTACCTGGCCGGCATCTCCTGCACCCTCTGCGTTTTCCGCTGCCCGCTCGATGGCGATGGCCGGCGGAATCCACGCGCAGCCGACGAACTCCGGCTTGCTGAGGTTGGCGACGGTGAACACCAGTGCCAGGTCACGCCACTCGTAATTGTTGACGAGGTGGGTGTCCGTGCTCTCCAGCGCGGTGGCAATCGAATACGTGCCCGGGCCGAGGTTGAGCGGAAAATCGATGCGGTAGCTCAGGGTTTCGCCGGCCTTCACGTCAAATATCGGTTGCCTGGTCAGGTCGGTATTGGTTCCATAAACCGCCTGCCCCAGTCTGTCCTTGATCATGTAGCCGAGCACCAGGCGGGGAATGTCCTTGCGCACCAGCACGTCCACCTGCAGCGTGACCGGCACGCCGACATCGAACACTTCCTGCGTCTCGCCGCGCGCATTGCGCAGGGCAATACCGGTCACCGTCGCTTCGCCGGTCCCGGACACCGTCTGCACCTTGCCATCCTCCAGTACCTGCTGCTGCAGGTTGAGATTGGCGTTTTCGCGTTCGGCCAAGCGGGCATTATAGTAGTCCATCACTTCTTCCGGCATGCCCTCCTTCACCAGGCGGCCGCCGTCGAGCAGGATGGCCCGGTTGCAGATCGACTGGATCGCGTGCTTGTCATGCGAGACGATGAGCAGCGTCGTGCCCGCCCTGCTGTAGGAACGGATGCGGTCGAAACTCTTGTGCTGGAAATAGGCGTCGCCGACCGACAGGGCTTCGTCGACGATCAGCACATCGGGGCGCTTCGCCGTGGCCACGCTGAACGCCAGGCGCATCTGCATGCCACTGGAGTAGACGCGCACCGGCTGGTCGATGTATTCGCCGATTTCCGCGAAGGCTTCGATCTCGGGCATCAGGGCGGCAATCTCTTCCACGCTCATGCCCAGCAATTGTCCCGCCATGAACACGTTCTGCCGCCCGGTGAATTCGGGATGGAAGCCCATGCCCAGCTCCAGCAAGGCGGCGACGCGGCCGGTGATTTCCACGCTGCCGGTCGTCGGCTGGGTGGTCCCGGTGATCATCTTGAGCAAGGTGCTCTTGCCGGCGCCATTGATGCCGATGATGCCGACGGCTTCCCCCGGTTCGAGGCGGAAGCTGACGTCGCGCATCACCCACTTCAGGCGGTGGCGCGGCCCTGCAAACGGCAGCACCCATTCGGCCAGGCGCGACCAGCGGTTGTGGTATTGCTTGTATGCCTTGCCCAGGCCTTCAACACAGATGCGGCCCATTACAGTTCATCCACGATTTCGCCGACGCGCTTGCGGAACATGCGGATGCCGACCACGCAAAAGAGCGCGGCGAGCAGTGCGGGAAACGCGAGGCTGTTCCAGTCCGGCCCTTTGGCGTGCACGAAAATATCCTGGTAGGCGGTCACCAGCGGCACCATCGGATTGAGATTGAAATAAGGAAGGATGGGCGCGGGCAGGATGGAGGCCGGATAGACGACCGGCGTCAGCCAGAACCAGAACTGCAGCAACACGCCGAAGAACTGACCTACATCACGAAAGAAAACATTCAGTACGCCCACAATGATACCAAGCCCGATTGCGAACGCGATCTGGATAAGCAAAACAGGAAAGACCGCCGCAAAGACCGTCCCCGGGAAGTTTCCGCTCGCCAGCAGGAAAAGGACAAACAGTCCGAAGATGATGGCGAAGTTGATTCCCGCATTGCACACCACGATCACCGGCAGGCAGATGCGCGGAAAGCTGATCTTCTTGATCAGGTTGGCGTGTTCGAGGAACACGTTCTGCGCACGGCTGACGATCTCGGCGAACAGTCCCCAGGTAAGCACACCCGCGCACAGGTAGATGCTGTACCCGAAGCCGCTATCGACGCCCGGCAGCCGGGCGCGCATCACCTGCGAAAAGAT
>Ga0196972_1000632_pt1 | contig 15308 bp, 11 predicted proteins | sample S1v_2013CmetaG_FD_148618 | JGI IMG/M metagenome (GOLD analysis project Ga0196972, IMG submission 148618) | Soil microbial communities from Anza Borrego desert, Southern California, United States - S1+v_20-13C | ecosystem: Environmental > Terrestrial > Soil > Desert | place: USA: California...
GACTTCCCTCACCAGAACCTCAGGGGCTGAGGCGCCGGCGGATACGCCTATGCGCTTCTTGCCTGAAACCCACGCTGGGTTGAGGTGGCTAGCATCGTCTACCATGTAGGCCTCCACACCTTGGTTCTGGGCGACTTCCCGCAAGCGGTTGGAGTTTGAGCTGTTGGGTGAGCCGACAATGATGACCAGGTCGCAATCCTTGGCCATGATTTTGACTGCATCCTGTCGGTTCTGGGTGGCGTAGCAGATGGAATCGCTGCGGGGTGCCACGATATTGGGAAAGCTGGCCCTGAGCGCATCTACTACCCGAGCCGCATCATCGATGGACAAGGTGGTTTGTGTGACATAGGCGAGTTTGGCAGGGTTTTTTACCTGTAGTGTCTCCACATCCTCCGGTGTTTCCACTAGATAGATACCGCCTTCACATTGGCCCATGGTCCCTTCTACTTCCGGATGACCGCGATGGCCGATCATGATGACTTCGTAACCTTTTGCTTGCATGCGTGCAACTTCTACATGCACCTTGGTGACGAGTGGGCAGGTCGCATCAAATATCTGTAATCCGCGCGATTCGGCTTCCTCTCGCACTTGTAATGAAACGCCGTGAGCACTGAAGATGACCGTGCTACCAGAAGGTACTTCTTCCAGCTCTTCCACAAACACTGCACCTTTGCGCTTGAGCTCGTCCACGACAAATTTGTTGTGCACGACCTCATGCCGGACATAGATAGGCGCGCCGAATTTTTCGAGCGCTTGTTCCACAATGATGATGGCGCGGTCGACACCGGCACAAAAACCACGCGGATTTGCTAGTAATATTTCCATCTGTTTTCTCGATTCAGTTACCCAGCCAATGGGCGAAGGTGAGCAGTAGCAGGATGCCAAGCATTAATATCAACACGCGCCAGATGAGCCCAATGGCACTCTGCAGGTAATCGGCATCAGCTTCATCTCCGAGACCCAATTCAGGACGAAACTGTAAAACACCGCGGCTCGATAAAGGTTCCCCAAGCCGTGTGCCCAAGGCACCAGCGCCACTTGCCAGCACAATGCCCAGATCTTTGTCAGGCCATGACCTTGCCTGCATGCGCCAGCAGTAGATGGCATCTTCAAAATCGCCTACCACCGCAAAGCTGCCAGCTGTGAGCCGGGCTGGCAGCCAGTCCAGCCAGCCAAAGACGCGTCTAGCAAAATGATTGAATTCATTATGCTGCTGAGGTTGCCAGGCCTGTTTAAGCAAGTGCGATAAACGGTAAAGGCAAGCCCCTGCAGGGCCCAGGATGACAAACCACAAAATGGGAGCAAACAGGCCATGATGTGCGTGTTTAAGTGTCGATTCTATGCTAAGCCGTGCAATTTCTGGGGCTGTGTAGTTATCCGTTTCATCATTTTCCCATTTGGCGTAGGTCTCGCGTGCGGACGACAAGTTTTCATTTCGCAGTGCGGTCACGATTTTCTCGGCCGGGCGACCAAACCGGTTGAAGCGCAGTACGAAATACAGGATGGCAATACTAAACACCAGCCCGGCAACGACATTGACTTTGAGCAAGGCGTAATAGATTACGCCCACTAACAGCGAAGGGAACAATGCACCCAGTAGCCAGGCAATCGCACCATGTCGTCTACGGCTGTCATTGAAATTGTGGTCCAGCCAGGCCGCGTAGGGTGCAAACAAGTGCTGCAGCAGGTCTGGCTTGAGGTGCGGCCGATAATAGCTGAGAGTCAGTGCGCTCAGCAAGGCGAGAAAACTCATTGCGTAATCCTGTTTTGTTGCATGCTGCCTGTTAAAAAGACTATTGATGGAAAGATACCATAATCCTCCGGGTTTGCCGTGATGCGCCAGCCCGGCCATATTATTCAGAAATTTGCTAAACCAGTATAATCCGAGCTTTGCCAGCTAAGGCCACGATGAAGAACACCGCTACTCTGCTGATTGATTGCCCAGACCGCAAAGGCCTGGTTGCGGCCATTGCGGATTTTCTGTATCAGCATAACGCCAATATCCTGCATGCCGATCAGCATCAGGATGCTGAGAATAAGCTGTTCCTCATGCGTGTCGAATGGGATCTCAACGGTTTCGCGATTGAACCGCGAGACTTCGCCCAGCACTTTTCACCGATTGCTGAACGCTTTGAAATGGATTGGGAGCTCAAGCTTTCACAAAAGCGCCCGCGCCTGGCTATTATGGTCTCGCAATATGACCATTGCCTCGCCGATTTGCTGCATCGGCATAAAAGTGGTGAACTGGCCTGCGATATCCCGCTCATTATCAGTAACCATCGCGATACTGAAAGGCTTGCGGAATTCCATGGCATTCCGTTTTATTACATTCCCGTTTCCAAAGAAGCCAAGGCGGAAGCCGAAGCCAAACAATTCGCGTTGTTCGATAAGCACGAGATCGACCTCATCGTGCTGGCACGCTATATGCAGATACTTTCACCGGAATTCGTGAAGCGTTATCCCGAGCGCATCATCAACATCCATCATTCCTTCTTGCCGGCATTCATCGGTGCGCGCCCCTATCACCGCGCGCATGAGCGCGGTGTGAAGCTGATCGGCGCTACCAGCCATTACGTGACGGAAGTGCTGGATGAAGGTCCTATTATCGAGCAGGATATTGCACGTATTTCCCACCGTGACCAAGTGGAAGATCTGATTCAGAAAGGCCGGGATCTAGAGCGTGTAGTGCTGTCTCGCGCAGTGCGCTGGCATATCGAGAACCGTATCCTGCTGTACGCCAACAAGACGGTTATATTCGACTAGTCCAGTATTTTTTCCAGCGCGAACAACTGTTCGACGCTCTCCCGCTCGCGGATGAGGTGACAGTGATCCCCATCTACCATCACTTCAGCTACACGAGGACGCGTGTTGTAATTTGAGCTCATGCTCATGCCATACGCGCCAGCGGAGAGAATGGCTAACAGGTCGCCTTGGGTAATAGCAAGCTTGCGATCCCGCCCTAAAAAATCACCACTTTCACAGACAGGTCCCACCACATCGTAAATCTGAGTTTCTGCAGTTGAAGCCTTCACGGAAACGATTTCATGATAGGCGTCGTAAAGTGCCGGACGCATGAGGTCGTTCATGGCGGCGTCTACTATGGCGAAATTCTTGGTTTCACCGTGTTTAAGGTACTCCACGCGGGTTAAAAGTAGTCCCGTATTACCAACGAGGGCACGTCCAGGTTCCATGACCAGCTTTACTTTGCGGCTGCCCAGCTTCTGCAAGATGGCTTTGGCGTATGTGGAAAAATCAGGTGGCGTTTCGTCGCTGTAGCGAATGCCCAAACCGCCGCCAATATCGATATGGCTTATGGTGATGCCTCCAGTAGCTAACTGATCGACCAGCTCCAGAATACGATCGAAAGCATCAAGGAATGGCGCCAACTCGGTAAGCTGTGAACCGATGTGGCAGTCAACACCATAAATTTGGATATTGGGCATGTTCGCCGCCTTGCGGTACAAGCCACTCGCATCCTCATAAGCAACGCCAAACTTGTTGTCACGCAATCCGGTGGAAATATAAGGATGTGTCTTCGCATCCACGTTAGGATTGACGCGCAAAGAAACAGGCGCCATCTTGCCCATGCTGCCCGCAACCATATTGAGCCGTTCCAGCTCAGCAGCGGATTCAACGTTGAAACACATAATGCCGGCCTGCAATGCGGCGCGCATTTCTGATTCAGTCTTGCCCACGCCTGAAAATACTACCTTGGCTGGGTTCCCGCCTGCAGCAATAACTCTGGCTAATTCACCGCCTGAAACGATATCGAAGCCGGCTCCTGCCTTTGCCAGCAGATTAAGGATGGCCAGGCTGGGGTTTGCCTTGACAGCATAACATGTGAGGTGATCAATGCCATCAAATCCCGCTTCAAAGCGGTGAAAGCAATCAGTCAATTCCTTCTTGGAATACACGTAGCAGGGTGTTTCGAAGCTGGTTGCGATATCGGCAAGGGAGACATTTTCGACGTATATTTCGTCGTTTTTCGAGGTTAATGGGTTCACGGATGAGAAAGTCTTAAGGGGTGGAATCTTCAGATGCTGGCTGTGGATATTGTCTCTCGGGGATGTACAAATCACCCTTGGTCCCGCATGACACGGTGGTCAAGCAGATCAGCAGACTGAATAGTAAGTGGCGCATTGAAAATCCGGATTAAGTATTCAATTTATTTTAGCATACGGCTGGGGCGAGCTTTGATTTGGCTTGGGTTGCGTACCGCTTATGACCATAAAATTGCCAGTCATCGGGTTGGGCTAGACCTTGATTTTTAGCATCGGCATTATTCACTCATCTAGAAAGGGCAAACATGCACTCCTTGGACATGACAAAGGGCTTTACTTTAATAGAGCTGATGGTAACGATAACCATCATTGCCATCCTTGCCTCGGTTGCCTTGCCGAGTTACAACTCTTATGTTGTACGAGGCAAGATTGCAGAAGCGACATCGGAGTTATCACAATGGCGCAATGCTGTAGAACGGTATTACCAGGATAACCGCAACTATACAAATGTCTGTGCAAATACAGGACCTACAGGTACAAGGTATTTTACTTATACCTGTGTCTCCGCTGCGGATACTTATACGCTGACAGCTACTGGTATTGCCAGTCAAGGGTTGAACGGTTATGTCTATACGGTAAATCAGAATAACGAGAAGGCCACCACCAAATTCGCCAATGAAGCTGTGACTGCTGCATGCTGGCTCACCAAGAAGGGTAGCTGTTGATGCAGGCAACTGGGCACCGGGGCTTCACATTGATCGAGCTGCTGGTCACCATTGCTATTGCGGCAATCCTGGCAACGATTGCCGTACCCGAGTTTCGTGCTTTTCTCATGAATATACAAATCAAGACGGCTACAGAAGCTATTAACAATGGATTGCAGTTGGCCCGGGGCGAGGCAGTGAGGCGAAATACGAATGTGCGTTTTAGACTTGGCGCTGGTACAGCCTGGACAGTGGGCTGCGAAACATCAACTGCGGATTGCCCTGCAGTTATTCAATCCCGCGCTGCTGGTGAAGGATCGGCTTCCGCAACTGTGACTACTGTGCCCGCGGGCGCGACGGCTATTACCTACAATGGTTTTGGGCGTGTTGTAGCGAATGATGATGGAACACCCTCTATTACTAGTTTCAATATTGACGTGCCAACAACCGTGTTAGCTGCTAGTCAAAGTAAGGACTTGAGCATTATAACGACGGGCGGCAGCATACGAATGTGCGATCCCAATGGAATCACAGGAGATCCACGCACATGCTAAATAAAGCTCGACTTAGCCACCAACAGCAAGGTTCTGTATTGCTTGAAGGCCTGATCGCCATCCTGATCTTTTCCATGGGTATCCTGGCTATTGTAGGGTTGCAGGTAGCGGCTATTAAAACGGTGGCAGATTCCCAATATAGACTTGAAGCCAGTTTTCTAGCTAACCGCTTAATTGCTCAAATGTGGACGGATACGGCAAATATTGCGAATTATGCCCTCCCTGGCGGGGCTGCGGCAGCAAACTGGAAAAATGAAGTAACTGCTTTATTGCCTGGCGCAGCTAATACTCCCCCTACAGTAGATATCGCTGGAGATGCTATAAGCGGCTATACAGTAACTGTGCAGCTCAAATGGAAGGCTGCTACAGAGACCAATGCACACAATTACACAACCATTGCCTATATCAATACCAATTAGACGAGAAAACCTCAATGCTGGCAATTAGACAAAATGGTTTTAGCCTTGTGGAAATCATGGTTGGCATGGCAATTGGCCTGCTTGGCATGGTTGTCATCATGCAGGTATTTTCTGTTACCGAATCAGGGAAGCAGACAACGACTAGCGGTGGAGACGCACAGCAAAAGTCCGCATTGTCAGTACACACCATCGAACACGATCTGAGAATGGCCGGCTACGGAATTACAGGCGTGCCGGCGTTGATGGGTTGCAAAATTATTGGTTATAACGAGTCTCGCATTCCTAAAACTTTCGATTTTGTACTTGCGCCGGTCGTCATTACCCAAGGCACCGGAAATCTGCCAGATACCATCACAGTGACTTACAGCACCTCCTCTGTCATGAATGCACCCGCAAGCCTTACTCAGGCAATGCCTACTCCCTCAGCAGCATACAAGGTAAATAACCGTTATGGTTTTGCACCAGGGGACTTGATCGTAATTGCGGAGGCGGGCAAGGATTGCACTTTGGGCCAAGTGACCGATACGCCTGGAGGCGGCCAAAGTGACAATGTGATTCATAACAGCGGGCAGTATAAAAATTCAGATGGTAAAAATGTACCGGCTGACTACAACAAGCCTGGGGGTGTGAGCAACATCAATTACACAACGCAAGCCAAACTGTACAACCTTGGTCCCATACCGGTTACTAATGTTTATTCAATTGTGAACAATTCTCTAAATCTGTTTCCTGTCTTGACGGCTGTTAATGCAACCATAGCTGATAATGTGCTTGATCTACAGGCGCAATATGGTATTGATACGGATGACGACGGGGACGTGGATGCTTATCGAACATCCGCTGATTTGGACAACAATGGGACAACAACAGGTCTCGAATACAGCCAAGTGTTGTCTGTACGTTTCGGGCTAATCGCACGCAGCACCAAACGAGAACCCGCATGCAATGTAACGACCGCTGTTCCTACATGGGCAGGCGGGTCTTTCAATAACATTACCGCCAATGCAGATTGGCAGTGCTATCGCTATCGGGTGTTCGAAACTACAACGATGTTGCGCAATATGTTGTGGACTTCAGCATGAGAAAAAATCAGCAAGGCATAGTCCTCTTCATTGCACTGATTATTCTGGTTGCGATGACCTTGGCGGGGATCGCCATGGTCCGATCAGTGGATACTAATAACATCATTTCGGGCAACCTTGCCTTCAAGCAGGCTTCCTTGGCAGCAGCTGATCGTGGCATCCAAAAGGCTTATGAGTGGCTAAATAATAATCGCACCACCCTAAGCAAAAGTAATCTTGCAGAAGGTTATTACTCGTCCATCGCCGGCAATTTCACGGGATTCGCCAAAGACGATTGGAGATATGCGAAAGCAATCGCTGAAGCTGATGCTGCAGGAAACGTGGTGGAGTATGTAATTCACAGGCTTTGCACTCAACCAGACACCGAATATAACGGGAAGAATGGGGCTGTTCCAAATGAATGTTCTACTTCCGACGCCGCCAGCCCTTCTTCCAATGCGGCAGCTGGCAGCAGCACCCAAATTGGAGCAGCGGTATATAACACCAGCCCCTCGGTCTACTACCGTATCACTGCAAGAGCCAAAGGACCCAAGAACGCGACAAGCGTTGTCCAAGCTACTGTTTTAATACCTATCTAACGAATGAGAAACACCGGAGGTGGGGCATGAACGTATACCACAATAAGAAAGCTTTGACTTTGATCCATAAAATTGCTGGGTTTCTGCTGGTTCTAATCAGTATTCCCGCTACGGCCGCATTGAAAGATTTATCCGACACCCCATTGAACACGGACGCTGGTGCTTCTGTGCGCCCAAACATGATGTTCATCCTTGATGATTCGGAGAACATGCATTTCAACTACTTGCCCGATTATATGGGCGATAGCTACACCAAAACATGCCGTAGCACTGCGAGCACAATGAGGAAGTGTGATGGGACAAACGAGAACGGCACAGCATTAGCGGAAGGTGGCGACCCCCCGATCTACAGTTACACGTTCAATACCATTTATTACAACCCCAACATCCGGTACACGCCGCCTGTCAATCCCTGCAATACGGCCCAAAAACTTCCAGACATGTCCGACCCCACTAAAGTCAGGGTGGACGGTCATTTGATCAATGACGCATGTGTTCAGACATCGGCCATGGTTGATATCAAGAATGCATTTCCGGAGTTGACCTATTGCAAGACTACCAATGCTGGGAATGTGACGAACGATTGCAAGCGGAATGGTAAAGACGCAAGTAATACATTCACTGGCGATTATGATTACCCTGATGCGACATACACCGCTCGGGTACTGCAGAATTCGAACCCCCACTACTATGTAATTACTCCCTTAGAGCATTGCGCAGATAGTACTTTGAAAAACTGCGATGCTTTAACTTCCCCTACTTCTAGTAGGCCCATCCCTGCATACGTCAGATTCTGTGAAACAGATACTGCGGCGCTTAGTGCTCCCGGTAGTAATGCGGCCAATGCGAACAACAATAGTAAATGTCAGGCCACTTACACCACAGCTTTCCAAAATGCACGCTATGGTAATTTCAAGCGCTACGATATTGAGCCAAGCATTAACAGTTATCCACAGGTCGGCACCAAGGCTGCTACCAGGACGGACTGCGCTGGAACTACGTGTACCTATGCAGAGGAAGTGAGTAATTTCGGAAATTGGTATGCGTACTACCGCACGCGCCTACAAGCTCTGAAAAGCGCCGGTGGTCATGCATTCAGCACCATCAATGATGCCTACCGGGTAGGGCTGATCACTGTCAATCCGGGAGATCCGGTTGCTTCCAGCGATTACTTGGCCATTGATACCTTCAATGCGCCTCAAAAGGAGATGTGGTACAAAAAGTTATACGCTATTAACGCCAGCGGCACTTCGTCGCCTCTCAGAGAAGCCTTGTCCAGAGTTGGCAGGCATTACGGTAAGGTTACGACCGGGATCAATAACGGCATGTCCGAAGATCCCGTGAAGTACGAGTGTCAGCAGAATTTCGCCTTATTGGCTACCGGGAATTATTGGAACGGAAACGCCGGCCAAAAGCTCGATGGAGCCGTAGTCGGCAATCAGGACAATGTAAATGCCGGGTATTCTACGAGGGCTATTGGTGCGTTCGACGGCAATGTGAGTGGTGCGAGTGATACCTTGGCCGACGTGGCCATGTATTACTATCAAACCGACTTGCGGCCTGATTTTCTTAATAAAGTGCCTACTACGGATAAAGATGAGGCCGAACATCAGCATATGGTGACGTTCACCTTGGGCCTTGGCTTGGCTGGGCAGTTAACCTATCGGCCGGATTATGAAACTGCTACAACGGGGGACTTTGCATCCATTAAGGCAGGCAACAGTAATTGGCCGATACCAGTAGCCGGGACCAATACGACAGCTGATGATTTATGGCATGCCGCTGTCAATGGACGAGGTATTTACTTTAGCGTCGATGACACTTCGAGTCTGGCAGCTGCTGTCGAGGGCTCTTTGGGAGGTGCATCTGTCAAAGTGGGCGCAGCAGCAGCTTCTGCAACCAGTAGCCCTAACATCACCCAAACCGACAACTATATCTTTAGTACAACCTATCGTACCCGCTATTGGGATGGGGAAGTCCTTGCGAAAACGATCGATACTCAAACCGGTATTGTGAGTGGGAGCGCTGTATGGTCAGCTCAAGACCAGCTGGATGCTCAAGGCTCAGGCCGTACGATTTACAAAATGAATACGGCCGGGAGTGCCCCGGAAACTTTCTCATGGGAAAACTTGGATAGCACAGAGAAAGCCTATTTTTCGAACAAATGTCCTCTGCTATCGCAATGCGCCTCGTTGAATTCTGCGACCAAGGAAATTGCGAATAACGGAGAACAGCTATTGGCTTTCTTGCGTGGCGATACTGCTCAAGAGAACGATGGGGAAATATCTACAGAGGATAAGGCATTCCGCTATCGTGAACACATACTGGGCGATACAGTAAATGCCACTCCGGCGTTCGTTAAAGCTCCAGCCTATAGCTTTTCGGATGATGGCTACAGCACTTTCAAAGATAACAATGCCAGCCGGTCAGGAACCTTATATATCGCAGCTAACGATGGGATGTTGCACGCCCTGAATGCCAGCACAGGCGCTGAGAGGTGGGCTTATGTACCCAAACTAGTGATGAAGGATTTGTACAAGCTTGCCGATAAGAATTACGGTGCAAAACATCAGTTTTTTGTGGATGGTTCTCCACAAGTGATGGATGTCAAAATTGATGGTGTATGGAAAACTATTCTTGTCGGCGGCCTGAACGGTGGCGGCAGGGGATATTATGCCCTCGATATCACTGACCCTGCTTCGCCTAAGGCTTTATGGGAATTCTGTTATGACAGTACATACTGCAATGTTGCCGATGCAGACCTGGGCTTCACCTATGGCAATCCTGTAATCGCGAAACTCCCCCCTGGAAATGCAAATGCCGGCAAATGGGTAGTGATGGTGACTTCTGGATACAACAATGTTTCACCAGGTGATGGCAAAGGCTACCTCTATATATTGGATGCTAAGACAGGGGCCATCTTAGACAAGATCGGCACTGGCGTCGGTGATGCTACAACCCCTAGCGGCTTAGCCAAGATTAGCTCACATGCGGACAATGCAAATGTTGATGCTAGTGCAAAGCATTTGTATGGCGGAGACCTTGAAGGCAATTTGTGGCGATTCAATCTCACGACTTCGTCAGCTAGTATCAGTAGGCTAGCAACACTAGCCAGAAGTGGTGTGGCTCAGCCGATTACGACGAGACCAGAAGTCGGTTTTGTGAAAGGCATTGCAGAGCCAATTGTGTTTGTCGGGACTGGAAGTTACCTAGGTGAGGACGACATCACCAACAGCAATGTTCAATCCTTGTACGCCATAAGAGATACGGGCGCTACTGTTTCAAATGTGCGCTCACTCACTCCACGTACTATTGCTCAAAATGGAGTCACGGCAAGTGTTTCTGGAGGTGGAATTGATTGGGCAAATGGCGGATGGTATGTGGATTTCCCTGAAAGCAAAGAGCGGGTAACCATAGATCCGAAATTGACTTTGCGGACCTTAACCGTAGCTACTACTACTCCAGTGGGAAGCACCTGTTCACCTGGAGGTACCAGCTGGGTTTATCAGTTTTACATCGACACGGGTTTGAATGTTGGCTCTTCAGCCTTGGGTAAAAAGAATACTGCAGGCGTCATTGTAGGTATCGTGATATTCCGGTTGCCAAATGGCCAATTAAAGGCCGTGGCTACAACGAGTGACGGGACACAGGACACTTTCGGAGTGAACGTCAGCGGTGATGCAGTAGGGGCTCGCCGTACAGGCTGGAGAGAGCTTACCCAGTAATCTGCTTATCGCATAAATTGATAAGGGCGCTATATGCGCCCTTATTTTTGGTTTCGTGCGAGCAGCTGTTGTGTGATATAACCATTCACAAGGCACAAAAAAATAAGTGCGGTGGCGGAAAAAATGGGCACTAGATAAGCAACACCTGCGTGTGGATCAGCCATAGTGAACAATGATTAGCTGTCCCACAATATGCGCAAACGCGGCAAAAATGCTTAGCGTGGAAGGCCCAAACCATTGGCGGGGCAGTTTGGCAGCGAATCCAAACATCAATGAATATGGGCTTGGAGGCCAAATCTGAGATTACGCCTGCTTGCTCCCTCACGGTACAAGTACGGTAACGGCTTGCATGTTTTGTGCTGGATAACCGGTTTTTGGATTAATGATCTGGCAATAACGCACACCGTCTTTCAAAGTAGCGTTGGTAATCCCTTGAGGTCCCGATGGGACAGCCGTCTTCAAGTACGGCGATCGGCCCGGGCTTGCGCGGGTGTTAGATTCCTACTCTCTAGGGGTTCTCTCCGTGACGTCCGATAGTGATGATGTTGCCGCCAATATTTACCAAAGCATGCCGTACACTCTTGTTACGTAGATGCTGGATTGCGCGATCGAGTGCATAACCTGTGGCATAGCCCGTAGCATCTTGAATGATGCTGGCAAGCTCCAGCGAGATTGGGAGGGGTCTGCCCTGGGAGAATGCCGAGTTCAAACGGCTTATTTCACTATCTTGCTGCCAGGCATGAAACTGGCGGTGCCAGCGCTGAAATCCTACTGGATTTCAGTCGCTACTTCTTGCGCACGGACTCTGTTTCACCGTAGATGCTAATGTCGACTAAGGTGCCAAATACATGGCTCTGGCTGTGGTAAAGCGGTTCACGTCCGCAGGCGGTAAGTGGGCAAAGACGTACCAGCAGGATCTAGGCTAGGCCCGGATGCATTTGTTTTGCAGCGCATCCATGAAAACTGCTGCGGGGTTGCAATCAGTTTGCGCAGCAATTTCGACCATGCCGGTGGGGCTGGTGACATTAATTTCGGTGAGGTAATCACCGATGACATCTAGTCCCGTTAGGAACAGGCCATTTCTTTCTAGCTCAACTCCGACTGCAGTGGCGATTTCCAGGTCACGGTCGCTCAGTGGCTGAGCCACCCCCTTGCCGCCAGCTGCTAAATTGCCGCGCGTTTCCCCCGCCTTGGGGATGCGTGCTAATGCGTAGGGGAGCGGCTGGCCATCAATGACGATAATGCGCTTGTCGCCCTTGCTGATGGCTGGTAGATAACGTTGTGCCATGACCGTGCGCTGGCCGAAACGGGTCATGTTTTCGAGGATGACGCCAATGTTGTAATCCTCGGCATGCAAACGGTAGACCTCGCTGCCACCCATGCCATCCAAAGGCTTGACGACAATATCACCGTGTTTGAAAAGGAAATCTCTGATGAACTCGCTATTGGAGGTGACGAGAAAAGGTGGCGCGAATTGAGGAAACCGTGTGATAGATAACTTTTCATTCCAGCCACGCACGGATGCCGGGTCATTAAGTACGCGCGCACCTTGGGCGACTGCGAGTTCAAGCAGATAGGTACTGTAGAGATATTCATTGTCGAAGGGAGGGTCCTTGCGCATGAGCACAGCATCAAACTCAGCCGGCGCACATTCAAAACTATCGCCTCGTTCAAACCATCGAGCACCTTCTGTAAATCGGAAATCTTGTACGAGGAGACGGACTTGCGCATGGCGCAGAAAAACTCCGGCTTGCATGGCCACAAACACGTTATGGCCGCGCTTTACAGCCTCACGCATAAGCGCGAGGCTGGTATCTTTGTAGGGCTTGAGCGTGTCCAGCGGGTCGAGGATAAAAACCAGGCGCATGATTTAATCGGACATAGCCTCTGGATCATTTTCCTGCAGTTCAACTGCTGCAGCCAACAAAGCCAAACGTGCAATCACGCCATAGACATAGAAGCGGTTAGGCAGGGCATCGGGTGCTCCAGCACAATCAGGCAGGGTGCAGGCAGTCTCAAACGCCAACGGTACGAAATGCATACCGGGGGAGTTAAGGTTTTCATCCTTATCGCGGCCCGTATGCACGCGGTAGAACCCGCCGACGACAAAATGATCCATCATGTAGATGACAGGCTCAGCGACTGCCTCATTGATATATTCAAAGGTGTAGACTCCTTCCTGAACCAGCACCTCTTCCACCTGCAAGCCTTCCTTGACCACGGACATCTTCTTGCGCTGCTTGCGATTCAGGTCTCGCACATCATCTGGACTTTTGACAGTCATGATGCCCATGCCATAAGTACCCGCGTCGGCCTTTACAATGACGAATGGCTTTTCGTCGACACTATATTCATCATATTTAGCCTGGATTTTTGCCAGCAGCATTTCTACTTTGCTTGCCAGGCATTCTTCGCCCTGTCTCGCATGGAAATCAATTTCGCCACAAGTCTCGAAATAGGGGTTTATGAGCCATTCATCAATGCCGATCAGTTCCGCAAACTCGGCAGCAACGCGGTTGTATGCCGAAAAATGCTGAGACTTGCGGCGTGTAGCCCAGCCTGCATGAGGTGGCGGGATAACTGATTGCTCTAGGTTTTTCAGAATATCCGGGATTCCCCCGGAAAGATCATTATTGAGCAGCACGGCACAACTATCAAAATCACCTAGTTCCGGGTTTTCTAGAACAAGTCGGTTGCCCTTCCGATGCACAGGCTCCAGCAGAATGGAGTGGCCGTCTTGGGTATCCAGATAAGTCGGCTTGGTAATTTCAGGTAGCAAACTGCCGATACGTACTTCTAAGCCTGCCTGCCGCAGGATATTCGTCAGCGCTGCAACATTGCGCAGATAAAAGGTATTGCGCGTGTGGTTCTCGGGGATGACCAGCAGCCGCCGTGCCTCTGGGCAAACTTTTTCAATAGCGACTGTGGCTGCCTGTACGCATAAAGGCAAGAAATCAGCATTGAGATTATTGAATCCGCCAGGGAACAGATTGGTATCAACTGGAGCCAGCTTGAAACCGGAATTGCGCAGATCCACTGAGGTATAAAAAGGTGAGCCGTATTCCAACCATTGGGTACGGAACCAGTGTTCGATGCGTGGCATAGCACCCAGAATACTTTTTTCTAGCGTTAGTAATGGGCCTTTTAGTGCAGTCGTGAGGTGTGGAATCATATGCAGGGCATGAAAAATGGACTGCTGAGATTCTAGCTTACTTGCTTGCCTGACGGCGAATGACAAAAAAACGGGCACATAAAGTGCCCGTTCAATCAGACAACCCGATTAATAGTGATAAGCGCGCTCGCCGTGTTCAGTAGTGTCGAGACCTTCACGCTCGGATTCTTCGCTCACGCGCAGACCGATGAGGATATCGACTATCTTGAAGGCTACAAAGGAAACCACGCCTGAGACCACGATTGCAGTCAGTACTGCCCATACTTGTGCAGTCATCTGTGCCCCGAAGTCATAAGCTGCTACGCCGTTGGCAACATAGTCGACCACACCCATACCGCCGAGCGCTGGATTAACGAATACACCAGTCGCCAATGCACCAAAGATACCGCCAATGGCATGCACGCCAAATACGTCCAATGCATCATCATAGCCCAGCATGTATTTCACCTTGGCGACAAAGAAGTAGCACAGCGGCGATACCAGAAGGCCGATCACTAATGCACCGACAGGGCCCACAAAGCCGCAAGCAGGGGTAATCGCTACCAAGCCGGCAACCGCACCGGAAGCAGCACCCAGCATGGATGGTTTGCCTTTGGCGGCCCACTCGGAGAATGTCCAGGAGAGCGTAGCCATGCCAGTTGCAATGATGGTATTGACCAGAGCAAGAGCTGCGTAGCCGTTAGCCTCCAGATTGGAACCTGCATTGAAACCGAACCAGCCCACCCACAGCAGGGCTGCGCCTACCATCGTCAAAGTGAGGCTATGCGGTGTCATGGCTTCCTTGCCGTAACCGATGCGCTTGCCAACCATAAAAGCACCGACCAGGCCGGCAATACCAGCATTGATGTGAACTACGGTGCCGCCAGCAAAGTCGAGCGCGCCCTTAGCCCAGAGCCAGCCTGCATTAGCAAGCACGGTTTCCAGCGAGGCTGCGTCGGTAATCGCGTCAGGACCATCCCAGTACCAGACCATGTGTGCCATCGGCAGGTACGCAAAGGTGAACCACAGCACCATGAATGCCAGCACAGCCGAGAATTTCATGCGCTCTGCAAATGCACCAATAATGAGCGCTG
>Ga0196972_1000634_pt1 | contig 15228 bp, 13 predicted proteins | sample S1v_2013CmetaG_FD_148618 | JGI IMG/M metagenome (GOLD analysis project Ga0196972, IMG submission 148618) | Soil microbial communities from Anza Borrego desert, Southern California, United States - S1+v_20-13C | ecosystem: Environmental > Terrestrial > Soil > Desert | place: USA: California...
GCTCCGAAGGGCAGGTGCGCGCCGTGCTCGCGGGCTGGGGCGTGAGCGTGGTGCCCGAACTGCTGGTTCGGGGGCTGCTGGAGCAGGGCCAGCTGGTCGATGCGCTGCCGGGGCACCGGCTGTCGATCCAGCTCTACTGGCACTGCTGGAACCTGCAGTCCGAGGTGCTGGATGCGCTGACGGGCGCGCTGCGCAGCACCGCGGCCGCGGTCCTCGGGCCGAGCTGATCCAGGCCCGCGCCACTACGGATGGCCGGCCGGCGACACCTCTAGCACCAGCGCAGGCCGGAACCCGTCCTGCTCGCCCTTGCGCGCATAGCCCAGCGGATTGGCCACCACCCGGCAGTCGCCGGCGCGGTAGTCCTGCGGGCAGTGCAGGTGGCCGTGCACCCACAGCTGCGCCCGCGGCAGCAGCTCGTCCAGCGCATTGCAGAAGCCGGCCGTGCCGGGCGTGACGCCATAGCGCGGATCGGCGCTGCGCAGGGACGGGGCGAAATGGGTGACGGCCACGGTCGGCCCGTCGAAGGGCTGTGACAGGGCCTGCCGCAGCCACTGCTGGCACTCCAGCCCCAGCTCGCGCCAGCCCTCGGCCATCAGCGGCTCGCCGCGGCGGTGGGCGGCCGCCTTGCCCAGGTAGAAGTCCGCCGCCCGGAAGGCCTTGTGGCGCTGGCGCAGCGCGCCGGTAGTGTCCGGCGCCTGGGCGGCCAGCGCATCGAAGTCGCTCCACAAGGTGGTGCCGACGAAGCGCACGCCGTCGATCACCACCACCTCGCGCTCCAGCCAGGTGATGCCCAGCCGCTCGCAGGTCTCACGCAGGCGGGCGTGCGTCGCGTCGAAATCGAGGTTGTCGTACTCGTGGTTGCCGGGCACGAACAGCACCGGCACCGGCCAGCCGTGGCGCGGCGAGAAGCGCTCCAGCCCGAAGTCCGTGCCCGGCAGTGCACTGCCCGGCTGGTAGGAGCCGATGTCCCCGGCCAGCACCAGCAGCTCGGCGCCGGGGGCCGGCAGCAGCCGGGCTTCCGGCTGGGTTTCCAGGTGCAGGTCGGAGGCGAGTTGGAATTTCACCCCGGGGATTGTGGAGGGCGCGGGATGCCCGGCCGATGCGCCGGAAGGCAGGACCCATGCCAACCTGGCATGGGAAATCGCTGGCTGGGCAGTGGAAGAATGAGGGAAAACCCTTATTCTTCAAAGCATCCCATTCGCACCGATCCGGTGCATGCCGCCATGTACACCCTGTTCGCCTCGATCGCCCGCCTGTTCAGCTCCGCTCCTGCCGGTGCCGACTATCCCCAACAACTGATGGAAGAAGCTGGCGCCCGCTTCGGCCGCAACCCGCTGCAGGCCGCGGAACTGCGCCAGGCCGCCTCGGCCTGGCTGCGCGTGGTCCGCTGAACCGCAGGCCCTGGGCTCGGCGGCCGGCTCAGAAGTGCCCGGTCGCGAAGGCTTGGCGCGCCGCCGTGAACAGCGCCAGCCGCAGCCAGGCGTGCTCGCTGCGCTGTTCCTGCCGGTGGTGCCAGAGCGACTCCACGTGCACCCGCGGCACTTCGAACGGCAGTTCGCGGATCAGCAGCTCGTTCGCCATGCCCGTCGCGGGCACGAAGTGCTCCGGCAGTACCGTCAGCAGGTCCGAGCCCGTCACCACCCGTCCCGCCGTGAAGAACTGGTTCACGGTCAGCACCACCCGACGCTTGCGCCGCAGCGCCGCCAGCGCCTCGTCGATGAACCCGTAGGCCCGCCCCGAGAAGCTGACCAGCAGGTGGTGGGCGGCGCAGAACGCGTCCAGGGTCAGCGGCTCCCCGGCCAGCGGGTGCTGGCGCCGCATCACGCAGACGTAGCGGCCCTCGTACAGGCGCTGGTGGTTGAAGGCGGCCAGCCCGCTGGCCTGGGCCTGCGCCGTCAGGTCGGCCACGACGGCGGGGAAGAAACCGACCGCCACGTCGATGGCGCCCTCGTCCAGCAGGTGGCGCGGATCGCGGGTGGTCAGCGGCAGCACCCGCAGGGTGATGCCGGGCGCATCCCGTTCGATGATCCCGACCAGCCCCGGCATCAGGGCGGCGGCCGTCGCATCCGCCATCGCCAGCACGAAGGTGTGGACGGCCTGGGAGGCGTCGAACTGCCCCGGCAGCAGCGCACTCTCGAGCTGTCGCAGGGCATCGCTGACCGAGGGCCACAGGGCGAGCGCACGCGGGGTGGGCTCCACCCCGTAGCCGCTGCGCACCACCAGCTTGTCGCCCAGCGCATCGCGCAGCCGGTTGAGCGCGTTGCTGACTGCCGGCTGGGTCATCGCCAGGTTGCGCGCCGCCCGGGTGAGGTTGCGCTCGGCCATGACTTGGTCGAAGACGCGCAGCAGGTTCAGGTCCAGGGTTCGGAAATTTGCCACATCAATACCTTTGGTGAATGGTATGGATAACCAATATTGATTTGCAATATATCAGTGGAAACCCTAATCTCACGTCATCCCCCAGCACCCCTAGCGGTACCGACAGGAGAAATCAAATGACCAGCTTCGCCCGCATCGAATTCCCCGCCCAGCACGCCGGCGTCGCCCGCATGGAGCGGGCCGCGCAGTCGATCAAGCACACCGCCGAGGGCTTCGACCGCTCGCGCAGCGCCGCCACCCTGCTGCTGGCGGCCATCGTCTCCTCGCTGGTGGTGGTGGCCAACCAGGTGGTGGACACCTGGTCCGAGGGCCACCTGCTGGCCGCCTGGATCGTGCTGTGGACCGTCGCGTTCGCCGCCATCGCGCTGCTGGCCACCCCCGTGCGCAGCGCCGGCCGTGTCCTCGGCGCGCGCTGGGAGCGCCTGGCCGAGGCCCGTCGCCAGGCCCGCGCCGACCGCGAATACTGGGACATCGCGCTGACCGACCCGCGCGTGATGGCCGACATCAGCCGGGCCATGGCCTCCTCCGACGTGGCCGTCGACCTGCGCAGCTACCGGTAAGCGCGCCATGCTGATGCTGGCCCTCCGACGTGCCTGGACCTGGGCACTGGCCTCGGCACCCCGCTCGCTGCTGCAGCGACTGGATGGTTGGGCCGAGCGCAGCGCCCGGCGCCGGGCCGAGCGCCGGCGCCGCCGGCTGCTGGCAGCACGCCAGGCCTGAACCGCGACGCCCCATGAACGAAAACAGCCGCCCTCGGGCGGCTGTTTCCATGGGTGCCGGCAGCGATCAGGCGGTCAGGCGGCCAGCCGTTCCTCGATCTTCGCCTTGGTCTGGTTCAGCTCGGCCGGCAGGTGGTAGGCCAGTTTCTGGAACAGCTCGGCGTGCAGTTCCAGTTCCTTCTGCCACGCGGCCTTGTCGATGCTGATGACGCGCTCGAACTGCTCGCGCGAGAAGTCCAGCCCGGTCCAGTTCAGGTCCTCGTACGAGGGGCTGACGCCGAACACGTGGTCGTGGCCGGCGGCCTGGCCCTCGATGCGGTCGATCATCCACTTGAGCACGCGCATGTTCTCGCCGTAGCCGGGCCAGACGAACTTGCCGTCCTCGCCCTTGCGGAACCAGTTCGTGGTGTAGATCCGCGGCAGCTTCACGCCCGCGGCCTGCAGCTTGCGGCCCAGGTCCAGCCAGTGCTGGAAGTAGTCGCTCATGTTGTAGCCGGTGAACGGCAGCATGGCGAACGGGTCGCGCCGCACCACGCCCTGCTGGCCGGTGGCCGCGGCGGTGGTCTCGCTGCCCATGGTGGCCGCCATGTAGACGCCTTCCACCCAGTTGCGCGCCTCGGTCACCAGCGGCACCGTGGTCGAGCGGCGGCCGCCGAAGATGAAGGCGTCGATCGCCACGCCCTGCGGGTCGTCCCAAGCCGGGTCCAGCGCCGGGTTGTTGGTGGCGGACACGGTGAAGCGGGCATTGGGGTGCGCGGCCTTGGCGCCGGTGTTCTTGGCGATCTCCGGCGTCCAGTCCTTGCCCTGCCAGTCGATGGCATGCGCCGGCGGCTCGCCGTCCATGCCTTCCCACCACACGTCGCCGTCGTCGGTCAGCGCCACGTTGGTGAAGATCACGTCCCGCCGCAGGGAATCCATGCAGTTCGGGTTCGTCTTGTAGTTGGTGCCCGGGGCCACGCCGAAGTAGCCGGCCTCGGGGTTGATCGCGTACAGGCGGCCGTCGGCGTGCGGCTTGATCCAGGCGATGTCGTCGCCGATGGTGGTGACCTTCCAGCCCTCGAAGCCCTTGGGCGGGATCAGCATGGCGAAGTTGGTCTTGCCGCAGGCCGAGGGGAAGGCGGCGGCCACGTGGTACTTGCGGCCCTCGGGGTTGGTCACGCCCAGGATCAGCATGTGCTCGGCCAGCCAGCCCTGCTCGCGGCCCATGGTGGAGGCGATGCGCAGCGCGAAGCACTTCTTGCCCAGCAGCGCATTGCCGCCGTAGCCCGAGCCGTAGGACCAGATCTCGCGCGTCTCCGGGTAGTGGACGATGTACTTGGTCTGGTTGCAGGGCCAGCTGACATCCTGCTGGCCCGGCTGCAGCGGCGCGCCCACGGTGTGCACGCAGGGCACGAACTCGCCATCCACGCCCAGCACGTCGTACACCGCCTTGCCCATGCGGGTCATGATCTTCATGTTGACCGCCACGTACGGGCTGTCGGACAGCTCGATGCCGACGTGGGCGATCGGCGAGCCCAGCGGGCCCATGGAGAACGGCACCACGAACATGGTGCGACCGCGCATGCAGCCGTCGAACAGCGGCTGCAGGGTGGCGCGCATCTCGGCCGGGTCCATCCAGTTGTTGGTCGGGCCGGCGTCCTCCTTCTTCTGCGAGCAGATGAAGGTGCGGTCCTCCACCCGGGCCACGTCGCTCGGATCCGAGCAGGCCAGGTAGGAGTTGGGGCGCTTGGCGGGGTTCAGGCGCTTGAAGGTCCCGGCGTCGACCAGCTGCTGGCACAGCCGGTCGTACTCCTCCTGGCTGCCGTCGCACCAGTGGACCGAATCGGGTTTGCACAGCGCCACCATGTCCGCCACCCAGGCGATCAGCCGGGCATTGCGCACATGGGCGGGCGTATTGAGGCTCAGCCCCTGCATCACGGGTGAATTCATCGTCACGAAGCTCCTGAAACGAAAACCGGGTTTCAGAAAGGCGGAGCTCTGCAACGGGCCGAGCGCGCCTTTTTGAAACCGGGCTTGGCTCAGTCGGCGTGCGGTGGGCGAAGGGCGGCTGCAGGATCGCTGCAGGGCCGCCGGGGGCGTTCCGCGGGTCGGCTGGGGAAGGGGAATTTTAGGTAGGGGGAGAGGCCCCTGGCTCGACGATCCCGGCGATTCCATGCAAAAGACTCATGACTTTATGCAAGGCAGAGGCGGCGCGCCGAAAAGCAAGACAGCCCGGCTGCGTGCGCAGGCCGGGCTGTCGGAAGTTGGGGAAAGCAGGTGGCGTCAGGCCATGTAGACCGCGATGAACGCGAGCAGGAACATCAGCAGCCCGCCGACGACGGGGATCACGACCGGGATCGCGTGGACGACGGCGTCCATCGGGTCCTGGTGTTCGGTGGCTTCGCCGTGGCTGTGGCGCTGTTCGGTACTCGTCATGGCTCTGGCTCGTGTCTGGCTTGTGCTTCGAAAACGGTCATTCTAGCGGCGACCGGACAGCCGCACCCTAGAGCAGGGCATAGGTGGTGCTGGCGCGGCAGACGCTCTTGCCGTCCTCGGCGCCCCGGATGTCGATCTCGCCGAAAGCCAGCGCCTTGCCGGCCCGGACCACGCGCGCCTGCACCAGCGCGTCCTGGCCGCTGAGCGGGCGCAGGAAGCTGCTGTTCATCTGCACCGTCGTGCAGGGCCGGAACTCGCCGAACAGGTTGATCAGGGCCAGCACCATCGCGGTGTCGGCGGCGGCCATCATGGCCTGGCCACACAGCATGGCGCCGGTGCGGGCCAGCTGCGGGCTCTGCGGCAGCCGCAGCGTGACGCTGTCGTTGTCGAAGGCCTCGGCCTTCAGCCCCAGCGCCTGCACCCACGGCGCGAAATAGTCGGGAAGGGCGGCTTGCAGCTGGTCGAGCGTCATGGCCGGTCATCATACGGACGGGCTGCCGCCGGCGGAAGCCGCCCGGCGCTCACTGCCGCTCGGCCTGGAACCCGGCCTCGTGCAAGGCGTCCAGCACCGCCTGCACGTGCTGCGCCCCGCGCGTCTGGATCACCAGCTCGATCTCCACGTTCTGGGCGGCCAGCATGGTGAAGGCGCGCTGGTGGTGCACCTCGTCCACGTTGGCGCCGGCGTCGGCGACGGTGGCGGTGATCTTCGCCAGGGATCCGGGCACGTCGCGGGCGCAGACCCGGATGCGCGCCAGCCGGCCGGCGCGCACCATGCCGCGCTCGATGATGGCCGCCAGCAGCAGCGGATCGATGTTGCCGCCGCCCAGCACCAGCCCGACGGTACGGCCCTGGAAGCGCTCCGGATGCTTGAGCATGGCGGCCAGCCCGGCCGCGCCGGCGCCCTCCACCAGGGTCTTCTCGATCTCCAGCAGCATCACGATGGCCTGCTCGATGTCGCCCTCGTCCACCAGCAGGATGTCGTCCACGCAGCGCTCGATGATCGCGCGCGGGATCTCGCCCGGCGTGCCCACCGCGATCCCCTCGGCGATGGTCGAGGGCCCCTGCGGCAGCCGGGTGTGCTTGACCGCGTTGTACATGTTGGGAAAGCGCACGGTCTGCACGCCCACCACCTCGATCGACGGCTTCAGCGCCTTGGCGGCCAGCGCCATGCCGGCGATCAGGCCGCCGCCGCCGACCGACACCACCAGCGCGTCCAGCCCCGGCACGTCCTCCAGCATCTCCAGTGCCGTGGTGCCCTGGCCGGCCACGATGGCCTCGTCGTCGTAGGGGTGGACGAACACCAGGCCCTGCTCGCGGGCCAGCGCCGTCGCGTGGGCGCGGGCCTCGTCCAGTGTGTCGCCTTTCAGCACCACTTCGGCGCCGAAGCCGCGGGTGCGCTCGACCTTCACGCCCGGCGTGAAGCGCGGCATCACGATCACCGCCCGGATGCCCAGCCGCTGCGCGTGGTACGCCACGCCCTGCGCGTGGTTGCCGGCGCTCATCGCGATCACGCCGCGCGAGCGCTCGGCCGGCGACAGCTGGGCCAGCATGTTGCACGCGCCCCGCTCCTTGAAGGAGGCCGTGAACTGCAGGTTCTCGAACTTCAGGAAGATGCGGGCACCGGTCAGTTGCGACAGGGTTTGCGAGGCCACGCAGGGTGTCCGCAGCACCTGTCCTTGCAGGCGGCCGGCCGCGGCGCGGATGTCGGCGAGTTCGAGCATGGCGCATTGTCAGGCCGCGGCCGGCAACCCCGCTCGCCCATCAATGCCTTCCATGGCGGATGAAGCCGGGTTATCGTAGGCGCCGCATGTCCTGGTGACATGCAATGGAGGTCGCCCATGGTCAAGCGAATGGTCGATGCGCAGATGCTGGTGTCACCCGGTCTGAAGGACGCGCCGGTGCTGGATCTGATGTGCTCGCACTTCGTGCTGACGCTGGCGGCCAAGCAGGGCGGCAAGTTCAACGTCCGGCGCGACCTCAATGGCCTGCTGTCGCTGGCCGGCCGCCACCTGGTGTGGCCGGCACCGGCGCTCGCGCGGCTGCGCGAATTCCTCGGGCGCCGCTGCAAGGACAACGAGTTCTGGCGCGGCCACGAGCAGCTGCCGGTGGCCGAATTCCTGGAGCGGCACGGCGTCTGGCGCGGCCCCTACGAGGAAGGCACGCTGTTCTTCTACCTCGACGAATACGCCAAGGACCAGCCCAAGGACCTGCTGTCGGTGCTGGCGGCCACGGGCGAGTGGCTCACGCGCGCGCTGAAGAAGCAGTCCACGCTGGTGGAGAAGAACATCGACGCCCTGTCCGGCCTGCTGCAGCTGAACCAGGCCGAGCGCGCCCTGCTGCTGTACGGCACGCTGGCGCGCTACCAGCGCGACCTGCGCAGCATCCTGGTGGAGTTCAAGGTCAACAACGCGCCGGAGGCCTATGCGGCCCTGGCCGAACTGGCCGGCGTCGACGCCGCCGACATCGGCGAGGCGCTGCGGGCCGGCTCGCGGCTGGAACGCATCGGGCTGGTCGAGAACCTGATCTCCGAGCACAACATCACCGACCTGGCCGACCTGATGAAGGTCAGCGAGAAGCTGCCGCCGGTGCTGATGCGGGAGTACCGCGACCAGAACGAGCTGATGGCGGTGTTCACCCGCCCCAGCAGCAAGAGCGGCCTGGTGCTGGCCGATTTCGCCTTCGTGCAGGACGAGGCGCAGGTGCTGTGCGCGCTGCTGCGCAACGCGGTGGACCGCAAGGAGCCGGGCGTCAACGTGCTGCTGTACGGACCGCCCGGCACCGGCAAGACCGAGCTGGCCAAGGTGGTGGCCCAGGCCGCGGGGCTGGAGCTGTTCGAGGTGGAATACGCCGACCGCGACGGCAACTCGCTGTCCGGGCGCGACCGCTACCGCTCGCTGCAGATCGCCCAGGTGTTCCTCAAGGGCAGCGCGCGGGCCGCGCTGCTGTTCGACGAGGTCGAGGACGTGTTCCCGCCGATCAGCTCGGAGGCGGCGCAGCTGATGGCGCGGGCCGAGCAGGTGGCCGCGCCCGCCAGCCACAGCGTGAGCGGCAAGGCCTGGGTCAACCAGATCCTGGAATCCAACCCGGTGCCCACGCTGTGGGTCACCAACCGCATCGAGCAGATCGACCCGGCCTTCCGGCGCCGCTTCGCCTACCACCTGGAACTGAAGTCGCCGCCGCCCGGCGCGCGCGAGGGGCTGGTGCGCAAGACGCTGGAAGGCGTGGCGGTGTCGGAGGACTTCGTCGCTCGGCTGACTGCGCGCAAGGGCCTGACGCCGGCCCAGATCCGCACCGCCGTGCGCTTCGCCGGGCTGGCCTCGGATGCCGGCACCAGCGTCGAGAGCCTGATCGAGCGCCAGTTGCGCAACGCCGACCAGGCATTGGGCAATCGCGCCCCCGGCGCGATCCGGCCCGCGGTCACGGCCTACGACCTGGCGATGCTGAACGTGGAGAGCCGCTTCGAGGTCCCGCGCATCGTCGACGCGCTCAAGGCGCGCGGACACGGCACGCTGTGCTTCTACGGTCCGCCGGGCACCGGCAAGACGGCGCTGGCCGAGCACATCGCCCGCAGCCTGGACCAGCCGCTGATGGCGCGGCAGGCCAGCGACCTGATGAGCAAGTTCGTGGGCGAGACCGAGCAGAACATGGCCGCCATGTTCCGCGAGGCCGAGGCCGAGAAGGCGGTGTTGCTGCTGGACGAGGCCGACAGCTTCCTGCTGGACCGCCGCGGCGCGCAGCGCACCTACGAGGTCACCGAGGTCAACGAGATGCTGCAGGGCATGGAGCGCTTCGCCGGCATCTTCATCTGCACCACCAACCTGCTGGACCGGCTGGACCAGGCGGCGCTGCGGCGCTTCACCTTCAAGATCCGCTTCAAGCCGCTGGCGGCGGCGCAGCGCGAGGCCATGTTCGTGACCGAGGCGCTGGGCGGCGAAGCGGCGGCGCTGACGCCGGCGATGCGCGCGCGGCTGGCGCGGCTGGACCTGCTGTGCCCGGGGGACTTCGCGGCCGTGAAGCGGCAGGTGCAGATCCTGGCTGCGGCCGACTACGGGCCGCTGGAATTCCTGGAGCAGCTGGAGGCCGAGCACCGCATCAAGCCGGAGGTGCGCGAGGCCCGACCCATGGGCTTTACCTGAGGCTCTCGGCCGCGGTTTCGGGCGGCGGCTCCTTCAGGGGCTCGAAACCCCAGGCCGGCTCGTCGGGTCCGCGCTCGGGTTCCACCGCCGGCCACTCGAGCTGCGACTCGGAGCGGTCGCTGCCCGGGCCGCCTTGCGACGCCCCGCGGATGACCGTGCGGGCCTCCACCGGCACCGGGACCAGGCCTTCGTAGCGCGCGGTCCAGCTGCCACGGGCGGCGACGCGCGGCATGAAGCGGCCGCCCACCGAATCGAGGGTGACGTCGGCCTCCAGCGTGAGTTCCCCCTCGGCAGCGGCAACGGCTTTCCAGCGGATCGTCCCGCCGACACGGCCCTTCCGGGATTCGATGCGCGCTTCGCCGCTGCTGCCTGGCTGCAGCGGGACCTTCCAGAGCGAGCCGTCCTGGGGGACGTACACCCGCTGGCCCATGCGCCAGGCCAGGATCTGCCCCTGGGGCGAGGCCATGTCGCCGCTGCTCCAGCGCACGTTGCCGCCCGGCAGCGTGAAGGACTGCAATGGGATGCGCTCGATCCCGCCGGTGAGCAGATCCCGCACCACCAGCTTGGCGATCGGCGCTTGCGCAAGGGCGGCGCCCGATCCCCACAGCACGGCGCCCAGCGCCAACGTGGAGCCCGCGCGGGCCAGGCGATGCAGCGAGTTCTTCATGGCGGCAGCAAGGTGAGATCCAGGCTCAGGAGGATGCCACGACCCGCAGCACCTCCTCGCCGTAGGCCTCCAGCTTGCGTGCGCCCAGGCCGCTGATGCCTTGCAGGTCCTCGAGCGAGCGGGGTGCCGACGCTGCGATCGCCGCCAGGGTGGCGTCGTGGAAGATCACGTAGGCCGGCAGGTTGTGCGCGCGCGCCACTTCACCGCGCCAGGCCTTGAGCGCCGCGAAGCGCGCCTGGCCGTCCCCGGTCAGCGCCGCGGCGACCGCCGGCAGGCCCGAGGCGGTGCGCGGCTCGCGCCGCTTGCGACCGTTCGCGCCCTGCGCCACCGACTCGCGCAACTGCACGGTGCGCTCGCCGCGCAGCACGGCGCGCGAGCCGTCGGTGAGCCGCAGGGTGTTGAAGGCCTGGGCATCGACCGCCAGTGCGCCGATCGCCACCAGCTGGCGCAGCACGCCGCGCAGCTGCGCTTCGCTGAACTCGGCGCCCAGGCCGAAGGTCGAGACCTGGTCGTGGCCGTATTGCGCCACCTTGTCGGTGCGGCGGCCGCGCAGGATGTCCATCACGTGGCCGGCGCCGAAGCCGATGCCGCTCATCTGCTGCACCCGGTAGACCGTGGACAGCAGCTTGCGCGCGGCGTCGGTGCCGTCCCAGACCTGCGGCGGCGCCAGGCAGTTGTCGCAGTTGCCGCAGGGCTGCGAAAGTTCGCCGAAATAGCCGAGCAGGCGCACGCGCCGGCAATCGGTCGCCTCGGCCAGCGCCAGCAGCGCGTCGAGCTTGCCGCGCATCACCTGCTTGAAGTCCTCGCCGGCCGGGCTCTCGTCGATCATGCGGCGCTGGTTCACCACGTCCTGCAGGCCGTACAGCATCCAGGCATCGGAGGGCAGGCCGTCGCGGCCCGCGCGGCCGGTCTCCTGGTAGTAGCCCTCGATGTTCTTGGGCATGTCCAGGTGGGCGACGAAGCGCACGTCGGGCTTGTCGATGCCCATGCCGAACGCGATGGTGGCCACCATCACCAGCCCGTCCTCGCGCAGGAAGCGGTCCTGGTTGCGCTGGCGAACGGCGGCGTCCAGGCCGGCGTGGTACGGCAGCGCGTCCACGCCGTGCTGCTGCAGCGACTGCGCCGTCTCCTCGACCCGCTTGCGGCTCTGGCAATAGACGATGCCGGATTCGCCCTCGTGCTCGTGCTGGATGAAGCGCAGCAACTGCGCCGAGGGATCCTTCTTCTCGGCGATGCGGTAGCGGATGTTGGGGCGGTCGAAGCTGCTGACGAACTGCTGCGCGCCTTGCAGCTGCAGCCGCTCCACGATGTCGGCGCGCGTCAGCGCATCGGCGGTGGCGGTGAGCGCGATGCGCGGCACGTCGGCATAGCGCTCGTGCAGCACCGTCAGCGCGCGGTACTCGGGCCGGAAGTCGTGTCCCCACTGGCTCACGCAATGCGCCTCGTCGATGGCGAACAGCGCCAGCTGCCCGCGGCGATGCAGTGCGTCGAGCTGCTCCAGGAAGCGCGGCGTGGTCACCCGCTCGGGCGCCGCGTACAACAGCGTGAGCTCGCCGCGCGCCAGCCGGCGCTCGACCCCGACCGCCTCCTCGTAGCTGAGCGAGGAATTGAGGAAGGCGGCCTCGACCCCCGCCTCGTGCAGCGCGCCGACCTGGTCGTGCATCAGCGCGATCAGGGGCGACACCACCACCGTCACGCCCTGGCCGGCGCGCTGGCGGGCGATGGCGGGGATCTGGTAGCACAGCGACTTGCCGCCGCCGGTGGGCATCAGCACCAGCGCGTCGCCGCCGCCGATGACGTGGTCGACGATCTGCGCCTGCGGGCCGCGGAACCGTTCGTAGCCGAAGACCTGCTGGAGGATGGAAAGGGCGTTGCTCACGATGCGGCGATTGTCCTTGCGGCCACGCGGCTAGGCCCTTGTTCCTACAATCCCGGTCCCATGAAGTCCCCAGCCTATACCCGCGGCCAGGCCCTGCCGCCCCTGCTCGAGAAGCGCATCCTCATCCTGGACGGGGCGATGGGCACCATGATCCAGCGCCTGAAGCTGACCGAGGCCGACTACCGCGGCGAGCGGTTCCGGGACCACGGCAAGGACGTGCGCAACAACAGCGAGCTGCTGGTGCTGACCCGGCCCGAGGTGATCCGCGACATCCACGCGGGGTTCCTGGCGGCCGGCGCCGACATCATCGAGACCAACACCTTCGGCGCCAATGCGATCGCGCAGGAGGACTACGGCCTGGCCGGGATCTCGCGCGAGCTGAACCTCGCGGCGGCGCGGCTGGCCCGCGAGGCGGCCGATGCCTCCAGCACGCCGGAACACCCGCGCTTCGTCGCCGGCGCGCTCGGCCCGACGCCGCGCACCGCCAGCATCAGCCCGGACGTCAACGACCCGGGGGCGCGCAACGTCGATTTCGAGCAGCTGCGCGCGGCCTACTACGAGCAGGTCGAGGCCCTGGTCGAGGGCGGGGTGGACCTGCTGCTGCTGGAGACCATCTTCGACACGCTCAACGCCAAGGCGGCGCTGTTCGCGATCGACGAGTTCTTCGAGGCCAGCGGCCAGCGCCTGCCGCTGGTCATCAGCGGCACCGTCACCGACGCCTCCGGCCGCATCCTCAGCGGCCAGACCGTCACCGCCTTCTGGCACAGCGTTCGCCATGCGCAGCCGCTGGCCGTCGGCCTGAACTGCGCGCTGGGCGCCGCCCTCATGCGGCCCTACATCCAGGAGCTGGCCAAGGCCGCGCCCGACACCTTCATCAGCTGCTACCCGAACGCCGGCCTGCCCAACCCCATGAGCGAGACCGGCTTCGACGAGACGCCCGAGGTCACCGCGCGCCTGCTGCGCGAGTTCGCGGCCGAAGGCCTGGTGAACATCGTCGGCGGCTGCTGCGGCACCACGCCGGCGCACATCCAGGCGATCGGCGAGGCGGTGTCGCCGCTGCCCGCGCGCAGCCGCCAGCGCGAGTTCTTCTACCGGGAAGCGGCCTGAGCCGTCATCCTCCGCGAAAGGGGAGGATGACGAGGGGGCGCTGAGGACGACGTGGGTGCGGCGACGCGCCTCACTGCGGCGTGAACCCGCTCGCCTTGATGATCTTCGCCATCGCCTGCGTATAGGCCCGCTCGCGCGCCGCCAGCTGCTGCTGCGTCATGTAGCCCACGGCCAGGCCCATGGTGGTGAGGCGCTCGCGCACCTCCGGCAGCGCCACCACCTTGGCCAGCGCGGCACCGAAGCGGTCGATCGCCGCCTGCGGCGTGCCGGCCGGCGCGAACAGCCCGTAGTAGGGCACTTCCTCGAAGCCCTTGAGCCCCAGCTCGGCGAAGGTCGGCGCATCCGGCACCGCTGCCTGCCGGGAGCGACCCATCACCGCCACCACGCGGATCTTGCCGGCCTTGTGGTTCTCGATGAAGTCCGGGATCGATCCCACGCCGGCGGAGACCTGGTTGCCCAGCATGTCCGCCATCATCGGCGCGCTGCCGCGGTAGGGCACGGCGCGCAGGTCCAACCCGAACTTCTGGCCGACCACCCCGACCAGGAATTCGGGCATCGAAGCCGGTGCCGGCACGCCCACGTTGCCCTTGCCGCCGCCTTGCGTGCGCACCCACTGCACGTACTCGGGCAGCGACTGCGCCGGCGTGCCGCCCGACAGCGCCAGTGCGTTGACGAAGGTGGCGAAGCCGGCGACGGCCACGAAGTCGGTGGCCGGGTCGAAGCCGGGCTTCTTGGTCACCAGCGGCAGGATGGAGATGCTGTGGTCGTGCGTCAGGAACACCGTGCGGCCATCGGGCGCGGCGGCCTTGAGCGCCTGCGCCGCGATCTGCCCGCCGGCGCCGGCGCGGTTGTCCACGACCACCGGCTGGCCCAACAGGCCTTCCAGCTTCTCGGCCAGCACGCGCGCGATCGCGTCGGTGCCACCGCCCGGCGGAAAGCCCACCAGGATGCGCAGGGCGTTGCCACCGGACTGGGCCAGCGCCTGCAGCGGCCAGGCGCCGGCCACCAGGGCAGCTGAGCCGAGAGCAAGGACCGCGCGACGGTGCAGGGGACGGGACATGGGAACTCCTGGGACAACGAAACGGAAACCGGGCATTCTCGCCCGCCGCCCTGCGACCACCCTGAAGCTAGAATGACGCCCTCTCAAGGAGCGTTGCAGCGCCGGCGGTGCCCGGCGTCAGGCTTGAGACTTCTTCCGTAACGGCGCTCACCTCGACCGCGGCGCAAGCCGCATCCCGACGAAGGTGAGCCGAATGCCCGATACCCCCGCCGTTCCCCCGTTGAAGCTGTCCGGCCTGGAGCCCGTCTCCATCGCGTCCGCTCAGCCAGTCGGGGACAGAGCTGAAGGTCTGTCCCCGAGCAATTGGTTCGTCAACGTGGGCGAGCGCACCAACGTCACCGGCTCCAAGGCCTTCGCCCGCATGATCCTGGCCGGGCAGTTCGAGGAAGCGCTGGCCGTGGCGCGCCAGCAGGTGGAGAACGGCGCCCAGGTCATCGACGTCAACATGGACGAGGCCATGCTGGACAGCAAGGCGGCCATGGTGCGCTTCCTGCGGCTGATCGCCAGCGAGCCCGATATCGCCCGGGTGCCGGTGATGGTGGACAGCTCCAAGTGGGAGGTGATCGAGGCCGGCCTGCGCTGCCTGCAGGGCAAGGGCATCGTCAACTCGATCTCCATGAAGGAGGGCGAGGCCGAGTTCAAGCGGCAGGCCCGCCTGGTCAAGCGTTACGGTGCCGCCGCCGTGGTGATGGCCTTCGACGAGCAGGGCCAGGCCGACAGCCTGCAGCGCCGCCAGGAGATCTGCGGGCGCGCCTACCGCATCCTGGTCGACGAGGTCGGCTTCCCGCCCGAGGACATCATCTTCGACCCCAACATCTTCGCCATCGCCACCGGCATCGAGGAGCACAACAACTACGCGGTCGACT
>Ga0196972_1000636_pt1 | contig 15154 bp, 10 predicted proteins | sample S1v_2013CmetaG_FD_148618 | JGI IMG/M metagenome (GOLD analysis project Ga0196972, IMG submission 148618) | Soil microbial communities from Anza Borrego desert, Southern California, United States - S1+v_20-13C | ecosystem: Environmental > Terrestrial > Soil > Desert | place: USA: California...
TAGTGGATTCCACCGAAGGCTCGTCCACCAGCACTTTCTGGAAGCGGCGTTCCAGCGCAGCATCCTTCTCTATGTATTTACGGTATTCATCCAGCGTGGTGGCGCCTACGCAATGCAATTCGCCACGAGCCAGAGCCGGCTTCAGCATATTGCCGGCATCCATGGCACCTTCGGCTTTGCCGGCGCCAACCATGGTGTGGATTTCATCGATGAAAACGATGTTCTGACCTTCATCCTGCGCCAGCTCCTTGAGCACGGCCTTGAGCCGCTCCTCGAATTCGCCGCGGTACTTGGCGCCGGCCAGCAGGGCCGCCATATCCAGCGAAAGCACCTTCTTGCCCTTGAGCGTTTCCGGCACTTCGCCATTGACAATGCGCTGCGCAAGGCCTTCGACAATGGCAGTCTTGCCCACGCCGGGTTCGCCGATCAGGACAGGATTATTCTTGGTGCGGCGTTGCAGCACCTGGATCGTGCGGCGGATTTCGTCATCCCGCCCGATGACCGGATCGAGCTTGCCCATGCGAGCGCGCTCCGTCAGGTCCAAGGTGAATTTCTTGAGCGCTTCGCGGCTGCCTTCGGCTTCCTGGCTGTCGACATGACTGCCGCCGCGGACTGATTGGATAGCCTGCTCCAGTGCCGGCTTGGCCAGACCGGATTCCTTAAGCGCGCGGCCGGTTGCACCCTTGTCGTCAGCCAGAGCCAGCAGGAACATCTCACTGGCGATATAGGTGTCGCCGCTCTTCTGCGCATTCTTGTCGGTGACATTGAGGAGGTTGTTGAGGTCACGCGAAATGCTGACCTCACCGGCATTGCCCTCGACCTTGGACAGATTGTTGATGGATTGCTGCAACGCGGTCTTGAGGCGCGGGAGATTCACACCGGCATGCGCCAGCAGCGAAGTCGAGCTGCCGTCTTCCTGATTGAGCAGTGCTGTCAATAAATGCTGGGGCTCGATGTTGGGGTTGTCATTGCCCACGGCAATGCTTTGCGCATCAGCCAGCGCCTGCTGAAATTTGGTGGTCAGTTTGTCGAATCGCATGGTGCCTCCCAATACTCATTTACCTCCAATATGGGGCGGCTATCGCGTTTTTCAATTGCCAGGCGGCACCTGTTGTGGCTGATCCCAAGTCCGGCCATCGTTATGTGATACGACCTGATGGGCGCCATGCTGATCATGCCAGTGCAGCACCAGCTCCGATCCATTCGCCTGAAAGCTGATGTCACTGGCGCCGGCCTTGCTGAGACGCTTGGGCGGTGATGAAACCCAGGCCTGACCATCCATGCGGGCATAACGCGCTCCCTCTTCTCCGGCCCAGGCCAGATGCCAACCCCATTGTTCGTCACCGCCGCCAGGAGCGATAGCGACAGATCTATGGAGGCAGCCTTCCGTTTTGCCTCCGCCAAAGGTGACGCGCTTGACCTCCATGTCGCTACCGTTCTGGGGAATCAGCACAAGATCGGAGCTGCCGTCGGCAAACCGGTGCTGCTGAAACACGATATACGATCCATTGGCACCCCGCGCTTCAGCGCGTGGACAATCAGTGTCGCCCTCGGCATAGACGACAATGGGCATAAGAAACTGCAACACAGCCAAGCATTTGCGGATGCCTCCCATTTGAGCGAATTGCTTGATCTGCATGCAGCATGACTCCGGTTATTGGACTGCGGTTGACTCTCGTTTCATTGTAATAGGTGATGCCAGTTGCTATCATTCGGCCATGCAATTTTTCCGGCAAAATCGACGCCTTATCGCATGGCTCGCAAGCTTGGCGATCGTGCTCAATGCCCTGGCGCCAGCCCTGTCGCACGCCATGGATTCCGGGCACGGCGATTCCCTGCTGATAGAGATATGTTCTGCCGCCGGCAACAAATCTCCTATCTCCATCCCGCTCGATAGCGAAAAGCCTGCCGACACTCAGCCTGACTCCATGCAGCATTGCCCGTATTGCCTCACGCATGCGGGTTCCTTTGCGCTGATGGCTGACGTGCAGCCACTCATTACCAATCCTGATCTTTCCTACTCGCTTCCCGAACTTTTCTATCACGCCCCACGCCCACTGTATGCCTGGGCAGCCAGCAACCCGCGTGCACCTCCACACCTTTCCTGAGTAGCTGTTGCAACCCACTGAAGAAGCGCTGACTTCGGTATAGCCTCTTCACAATCTCAGGAGTCATCATGAAGTTTTATCGCAGATATTTATGCCTTGCCATTCTGGCATCGGCGAACACGGCTTTTGCCGATCATGTCGTGAAGGACACGGAAGTGTTGTCCACCGTCACCGTGACAGAGGCGCGCGACCCGCTGGGCGCCTCGATGACGCAGCCCGATCTCGAGCGTGCGCGTGAGGAAATCAACCGCACAGCGGGCGGCGTGACCATTGTTGATACGGAAGAAGTCCGCGAAGGGCGCGTTTCCAATTTCAATGACACACTGGGTATGGCCGCCGGTGTTTTCGCACAATCACGTTTCGGCGCCGAGGAAAGCCGGCTGTCGATTCGCGGCTCCGGCCTGCAGCGCACTTTTCACGGCCGTGGCATCAAGCTCATGCAGGATGGCATTCCGGTCAACCTGGCCGACGGCAGTTTCGACTTCCAGACCATAGAGCCCATGGCAACGCGTTATATTGAGGTCTATCGCGGAGCCAATGCATTGCGGTATGGCGCCAGCACGCTGGGCGGCGCCATCAACTTCATCTCGCCCACCGGTTATGATGCGCCGCTATTTGAAGCGCGCGGCGAGATGGGCAGTTTCGACTATCAGCGCCTGGGCATCACCACAGGCGGCGTCCATGGCAACCTGGATTATTTCATCAACGGCAGCACCTTCAGCCAGGACGGTTTTCGCGAGAATGCAAGGCAGGAAGCTGAGCGCATCAATGCCAACATCGGCTATCGCCTCCATGAGGATCTGGAAACGCGCTTCTACTTCGGTTACGCCAACAGCCAGTCGGATCTGCCTGGCAACCTGACCAAAGCGCAGCTCAAGGAAGACCCCAGCCAGGCCATTCTCAACCCGGCAACCGGCCAGCAGAAACGCGATATCGACCTCTGGCGAATTGCCAACAAGACCACACTACGCTTCGGCGATACGCGCCTTGAACTTGGTGCCTATTATTCCGACAAGAGATTGTTCCATCCTATATTCCAGGTGCTGGACCAGGACAGTCGCGATTACGGCATCGAAGCGCGCCTGATCCAGCAAGGCGAACTGTTCGGCCATCTCAATGAATTCATTGTCGGTGTCGCGCCAAGCCGCGGCATTACCGAAGAAGATCGCTGGTTCAACAATCGTGGCAGCCGTGGCGCGATGACCAACCGTTCGGAGCAGGTTGCGGAAAACATCGAGGCGTATGCTGAAAACCGCTGGTATGCCACGACAAACCTTGCCATCATCACCGGCTTGCAGTACACCCACGCGCGTCGCAAATACATCGACCGTTTCTTCGCTGCGCCTGAGCAGAATGAGAGTTTCGAAGCCACCTATGTGCAGACCAGTCCCAAGATCGGTCTGCTCTACGATCTCCAGCCCAACATCCAGCTCTATACCAATCTCTCCCGTAGTTTCGAGCCGCCTTCATTCGGCGAGCTGGCCGGCGGCTTGGTGCCGAACATCAGTGAGGCACAGTCCGGAACGACACTGGAAGTGGGCACGCGCGGAAACAGCAGCAAGGTGGATTGGGACATCTCGGTCTATTACGCGCGGCTGCAGGATGAGCTTTTGCAGACCGCCGTGTTCGTAGGGGGTAACAATCCGCTGCCGGTTTCGCAGACGACCAATGCCTCACGCACCGTGCATGCAGGCATCGAGATGGGCATGACCGCACGCCTGCCTTGGAATCTCGAGTGGCGTCACAGCCTGCTGGTCAATGAATTCCGTTTTGACGATGACGATATCTACGGCAGCAACCGCCTGCCCGGCATTCCGCGTGCCATGCTGCGCGGTGAACTGATGTATCGCAAGGGCGGATTCTACATGGGGCCGACCATTGAAACTTCACCCTACAAATATGCGGTGGATTTCACTCGTACTCTTTACGCCGATAGCTACACCATTTTTGGCTGGAAGATGGGCCAGCAGGTGACGGATTACCTGTCGTGGTTCCTCGAAGGCCGCAATCTGACCGACCGCAAATATGCCGCCACCACCAATGTGGTACGTGACCAGAGTGGCGCCGACGGTGCGTTATTCCTGCCGGGAGACGGCCGCGCTGCCTATTTCGGCGTGCAGTGGCGCTACTAGCATGACCTTCGCAAAACGACTGCGCTTCAGCTGGAGCGCCTGGCACCGGCGGCTTGGACTGGTCACCTGCTTCGGCATCCTGCTGTGGGGGCTTTCCGGCATGAGCCATCCCATCATGTCGAGGCTGCAGCCCAAACCTGTCGCTTTCACCGCGCCCACCGCGGCGCTGGATTTGACTCACACCATAAATCCTCAGGCAGTGCTTGCCTGCCATGGGCTGACCGGGTTCCAGCGGTTCAGCACAGCCATGATGGATGGCAAGACCTACTTCCGCGTTGCAATCAGCGCGGATGCTCCAGCGCGCTATTTTTCCGCCACTGACTGCAAGGAACGTGAAGCCGGGGACGAAGAACATGCGCGTCAGCTGGCGAGCCATTACATCGGCCGGCCGGCGTCGGAAATCACAGATGTGCGCTTCATCAGCAGCTTCGATGAGGAATATCTTTACGTGAACCGACTGCTGCCCGTGTGGCGCGTCGAGTTTTCAGGTCCGGACCACCTGCGCGCCTACATCGACACTGACCAGGCAAGGCTCTCGACGCTGATTGATGACACACGCTATGTATTAGGCAAGGTATTCCGGCTGGGTCACAACTGGGCTTTCGCAGACGGATTTCCGCGAGTGCAGCTGACCATCATGGCTGTGATTCTGGGCACTGCGCTGTTCTCGGCGATCTCCGGCATCACGCTGTATATCCGTCGCAGGAGGCACAGCAAGGAACGACTCGAGGTACAGCCGGCAAGGCGCTGGCACAGACGCCTGGGCTTGCTGGTTGGGCTCACCACGCTGACCTTTGCCGTCAGCGGCATGTTCCACCTCATCATGAGCTACCGCCAGCAGGCCACAGCTACGCCACAGCAAACCGCGACCGTGGATGCAGTTTCTTTATCCGCAGAAAGCTGGCAACGGGCAGCGGCTCAGCCGGCGCACCGCCTTGATTTGGTAAATTCCTCCGACGGACTGCATTGGCTGCTGCGTAACAATCTGCCACCCAGCCGGGTAACCATCCTGTCGCACGGCGACCATCACCCGGCTTCTCACATACCCGCAGCGCCCGTGCTTTTGCCTGCGGATAAAAGGCCAGCTACGGACGGCGCCGCCGACTTGTTCGCCGTGGCCAAAAGCCAGGCAGCCGCTTATGCCAGACTATCCGAAGCGTCTGCTACACAAGTCGAACTGGTGACGAAGTTCGGCGGTGAATACGGCTTCATCTTCAAGCGCCTGCCGGTCGTCAAGGTGCAGTTCACCGGCCCCGGCCACCCGCGCTACTACATCGAGCCTGCCACGGGTGCACTGGCGGCAGAGGTTCGCGATGTGGATGCGGCAGAAGGCAAGACTTTCGCCTACCTGCACAAGTGGACCTGGCTGGATGCCAACAAAGAGGTGCGCGATATCCTCATGATGCTGTTCGCGCTGGGGAATGTGATTGTCGCCCTGCTGGGGCTATGGCTGTTTAGCCGCAAAAACGGCTGACAGACGACCCAGTCAACACGGCCATTAAGGCTGCTAGTGCGCAGTGAGTCGTTCTTGGCCGGCGTAATACTGCATCTTGTGGCCATTCTCCAGCCAGCTGGTGATCTCCTCCGCTGGCCTGGCATTGGAGTACAGGTACCCCTGCATGGCGCCGCATTTGCAGCTGCACAGGAATTCGGCCTGTCCGGTGGTTTCAACGCCTTCGGCAATCACCTCTAGATTCAGCGCCGATGCGACCTTGACCATTGATTCCACCATCGTGCAGCTCAGCTCGCTCTGCGGCAGATCGCGCAGGAATACCTGATCCAGCTTCACCTTGTTGATGGGCAGTTTCCTGAGGCAGCTGATGGCGGTATAGCCCTGGCCGAAATCGTCCAGCACCAGCGAAATGCCGCGCTGGCGCAGCGCTTCCATGTTCTGGATGCCGCTGGAACTCATGTCCAGCGCCTGCTGTTCGGTCAGCTCGATTTCCAGATCTGAAGCTTCCAAACCAGTTTCCATCAGGATGCTGTCTATCGACTCGATGATGCGCGGATTCATCAAGTCGCGCATGCACACGTTCACGCTGACTTTCAGCGAATCAAATCCCATGTCCTGCCAGCGCCGCAGTTGCAGGCAGGCCTCGCGCAATACCCAGATGCTGATATCGGGCATCACGCCGGATTCCACCGCAAGCTGGATAACCTCTTCCAGTGGCTGGCTGCTCAGGGTGGGATTGTTGAACCTGAGCAACGCCTCCATGGCAACAGGCTGGCCGCTTGCGCAATTTACCTGCGGCTGGAATTCGAGCCGGAAATCCTTGTGCTGTTCCGTCTCGCGCAGCAGGACCAGATGTTCATTTCTACGATGCACGGCCTCATCCAGGCCCTTGGTGAAATAGTGATAACCACCGCGGCTTTCATTCTTGGCGCGGTATAGCGCGAGGTCTGCGCGTTTCATGAGCTGAGTGGGTTCTTCTGCATCATCAGGGCAGATGGCGATGCCTATACTGCAGCTAATCAGTACTTCGTGGCCGTCTATGTAATACGGCCTGGAGATGGCTTCGATCAGCTTGCTGGCGAGTTCGCTGCCGGCATCGGGCGAAGTCATGCTGGGCTGCAGTACGATGAATTCATCACCGCCCAGACGCGCGATGACATCTGTATCGCGTACAGTTTGCTGCATGCGCTGCGCCACATGCTTGAGCAGAACATCACCCGCCTCGTGACCCAGCGTGTCATTGATTTCCTTGAAGCGATCCAGGTCGATGGACTGCATGATGAGCAGCTGCCCGCTACGCCGCGCCAGAGCAGTCAGCTCCTTGAGGCGCAGATCGAAGGCGAAGCGGTTGACGAGACCAGTCAGCGCGTCGAAATTGATGAGCTTGTGCAGGTCGGCCTCGGCGATTTTTCGCTCGGTGACATCGCGCAGAATCTTGACGAAACCAACGTGAACGTCACGCTCGTCAAAAATTGGGGTCATCACGCCGTCCGCCCAGAAACGCGTGCCGTCCTTGCGCAGATGCCAGCGGTAGTCTGCAGCGCGGCCTGTGGTCAGCGCTCCGATGAATTCCTTTGAGGGGATGTGGGCTTCGCGGTCCTCTGGTGTGAACATCTCCAGCGCGACGTGGCCGATCATTTCTTCGGCCTTGAATCCCATGATGTGCTCGGCCCCGGTATTCCAGGTGGTGACATTGCCGCGCTTGTCGAAAGTGATGATGCCGAAGTCAACGGCACTTTTATAGATACTGTTCAGCAGAGATCGCGGGTCTATCTGGGATGCCATTGAATCCTGTTTCTCTGCTATCGGTTCAGCGTAGGGAATAGGTCGCCCTCATCCTAATGCACAGCCATAAAAAAGAAAGCCGGATAACGCACACAAATGTGCGGCAAGTTAGCGCGAGTGAGCGGGTTTTCTGAAGCTGTCGATCAACAGCAGGACAACACCGCCGCTGATGGCGGAATCGGCCACATTAAAGGCTGGCCAGTAGAAATCATGCTGGTAGTGCAGGAAGATGAAATCCACGACATAGCCCAGTGTCACCCTGTCATAAAGGTTGCCCAGGGCACCACCCAATACCAGGCTCAGGCCCAGCGAGAACAGCTTGCGTTCTGGATGTTTGCGCAGCAGATGGATGATGATGGCTGAAGCGGCAATGGCGATCGCACTGAACATGAAGCGCTGCCAGCCGCCGGCGCCCGCCAGGAAACTGAAAGCCGCGCCTTCGTTATGGAACAGCACGAGGTCGAAGAAGGAAGTCACCGGCACATGTTCGCCATAGGCGATGTGGGCCTGTATCCAGTGCTTGGTCCAAAGGTCCAGCACAAGCACGATGGCACTCAGCCCCAGCCATTTATGCATGATGACGCGGCTCCCCGTTGCCAAACAGGTTGCTCAAACAACGTCCGCAGATACTCGGATGTTGTGTATCCACCCCAACGTCGGCACGGTAATGCCAGCAGCGGTCGCACTTCACATGCGGGCTGGGGATGACTTCTATGCGTGTTTCACCAGAGCCATCATGCAGCGTGGCGCGCGACACAATCAGCACAAACCGCAGGTCATCCTTGAGCCGTGAAAGCGCTGCATGGGTTGCACCTTCAGCGTAAATGTCGATCTCGGACTGCAGCGAAGAGCCCACCAGGCCCTGCTCGCGCTTCTCCTCAATGCGCTTGTTGGCCAGCGATCGCACTTCCACTATGGTCTGCCAATCCGCAAGCGCCTGTTCATTGAGCCCATGCGGCGGCAATGCATACCACTGCTCCTCGAATACGCTGGTTTGTTCGCCCAGTTTGAGTATCTGCCAGATTTCATCGGCGGTGAAACTCAGGATTGGCGCCATCAAGCGCATGAGTGCATGCGTGATGTGATGCAAGGCATTCTGTGCCGCGCGGCGCGCGCGTGAATTCTCGCCGGCGGTATAAAGGCGGTCCTTGAGGATGTCGAGGTAGAAACCGCCCAGTTCTTCCGAACAGAAACCCACAAACTTCTGCACCGCCAGATGGAACTCGTAACGTTCGTAATCGGCCAAGATGCCCGCCTGCAGCTTTTGCGTCAGCGCCAATGCGTAGCGATCGATTTCCAGCCACTGATCCACCGGCAAGCCATGTACGTTATGGTCGAAATCCGCCAGGTTCGCCAACAGGAAGCGCAGCGTATTGCGGATGCGGCGATATCCTTCAGCCACGCGCTTGAGAATTTCGTCGGAAATCGTGAGTTCGCCCGAATAATCGGTAGAAGCCGTCCACAAGCGCAGGATGTCGGCGCCATAGGTATCCACGACCTTTTGCGGCGCAATGACGTTGCCGCGCGACTTGCTCATCTTATGACCCGCGCCATCGACTACGAACCCATGGGTCAACAAGGCGTCATAAGGCGCCCGGCCGTCAATGGCGCAGGCCGTCAACAACGAACTCTGGAACCAGCCGCGATGCTGGTCGGAGCCTTCAAGATAGAGATCAGCAGGGAACTGCAGGTCTTCACGGCGCTTGAGTACGGCTGCATGTGTAGCGCCTGAATCGAACCAGACGTCGAGTGTATCGGTCGCTTTCTTGTACTGGCTGGCCTCTACTGCTGCATGCGTATTGAGGAAGGCATCGCCATCGAGCGAGAACCAGGCTTCTATGCCCTGCTGCTCGACCAGTTGCGCTACGGTTTCAATCAACTCTAGCGTCTGCGGATGCGGCTCTCCGGTTTCCTTGTGCACGAAGAAGGGCATGGGTACGCCCCAGTTGCGCTGACGCGAGATGCACCAATCAGGTCGGTTTTTGATCATGGCTTCCAGCCTTGCGCGGCCCCAGCTGGGGAAGAAGGCGGTATCCTCCACCGCCTTGTTGGCATGCTCGCGCAGCGTCTTGCTGTCCTTGCCCTGCTGGTTCATGCCGATAAACCACTGATGCGTGGCGCGGAATATCACTGGCGTGCGATGGCGCCAGCAATGCGGATAGCTGTGGTTGAGGCGGGCAGAGGCCAGCAGGACGCTATTGGCTTCCAGGGTTTCGATGACTTTCTTGTTGGAGTCCCAGATGCTCAAGCCGGCAAACAGCGGCACTTTCGAATAAAACTTGCCATCGTCGCCCACCGGGTTATCCACCGGTAGTTTGTAGCGCATGCCGACGGCGTAGTCGTCCAGACCATGGGCAGGCGCAGTGTGCACCAGACCCGTACCGGCATCGGTCGTGACGTGATACCCAAGAATGACCGGCACCTGGCGATCGTAAAAAGGATGCTGCAGCGCAAGCATTTCCAGCTGTGCGCCGGCGGTAGTGGCAATCGTCTTGCCTTCAAGGCCGTATCGCTGCAAGGTTGCCGCAGCCAATTCATGCGCCAGAATCAGCAGGCCTTTACTGGTTTCGATCAGGTCATAGGCAAATTCCGGATGTACTGTCACTGCCTGGTTGGCGGGAAGTGTCCAGGGTGTGGTGGTCCAGATAACGGCATAGGCATCGCCTTTCAGTTCGATACCTGCTTCCTGCGTACCGAAAGCCTGTGCGAGCGCCGTCATATCGACTACCTTGAAGCCAACATCGATGGCAGGCGAATTCTTGTCTTCGTATTCGACTTCCGCTTCGGCTAGTGCTGAACCGCAGTCAACGCACCAGTGTACGGGTTTGCTGCCCTGATAGACATAACCCTGCTGATAGATTTCACCAAGCGCACGCACGATATCGGCCTCGGTCTTGAAATCCATGGTCAGGTAGGGATCGTCCCAGTCGCCCAGCACACCCAGACGGATGAAATCCTTTTTCTGGCGTTCGATCTGTTCTGCCGCGTAGGCACGGCACAGCTCGCGGAATCTGGCCGGTGGAATGTCCTTGCCATGCTGCTTTTCCACCTGCAGTTCGATGGGCAGGCCATGGCAATCCCAACCCGGTACGTAAGGTGCATCGAAGCCGGACATGGTCTTGGACTTGACGATGATGTCCTTGAGAATCTTGTTGACCGCATGGCCGATGTGGATGTCGCCATTGGCGTAAGGTGGCCCATCGTGCAGGATGAACTTCGGTTTGCCGGCGCGCGACTTGCGGATGCGCTCGTAGAGTTTCTTCTGCTGCCACTGGCCTAACCATGCGGGCTCGCGCTTGGCTAGATCGCCGCGCATTGGGAATGAGGTTTCCGGTAGGTTGAGCTTGTATTTGGTATCTTTGTCGTCAGTCATCGGCTTATGCTTGGCCCTTGAAGTAATTGCGGGCCTTCTCTTCATCGGCAATCATCCATTGCCTCAGTGTTTCAGGATCGGGGAATTTCATCTCATCGCGGATTTTGTGCAGAAAATGCACGCGCACATGCGCGCCATAAATCTGCCTGTCGAAATCGAATACATGGACTTCAAGCACCGGCTGGCCATCCTGCTTCATGGTGGGCCGGATGCCGAAGCTTGCCACCCCTGGCAGATGCGTTTCGGCCACGCCCTCCAATTTTACCGCATAGATGCCGAATTGCAGCGGGCGTTGTACGGGCAGGCTGATGTTGGCCGTGGGATACCCCAGGGTACGACCTACCTTGTCTCCATGGACTACACGGCCGCTGATGCTGTAGGGCCGCCCCAGTAATTCACGGGCCCGTTCCAAGTTGCCGCTGGCCAGGGCTTCGCGCACCACCGTACTTGAAATGCGCACACCGTGCAGATGCACGTGCGACAGGCTGAAGCATTCGAAACCATGGGCCCGGAAATCTGCAACCGAACCGGTGCGTCCGGCGCCGAACTGGAAATCCTCGCCAACCATGATGACTTCCACATGCAGGGAGTCGCGCAGAATCTTCTGCATGAAATCTTCTGCACTCACTTGGGCAAAGCGTGCATTGAATTTGCATACATAAACCTGCTCCACCCCGGCAGCAGCAAACAATTCCAGTTTTTCCCGCATGGTAGTGATGCGAGGCTGCACATAGGATGGACGGAAAAATTCCAGCGGATGGGGCTCGAACGTCATTACGGCCGGGATCAGGTTACGCGCCCGTGCAGTCGCCACCAGCCCGTTCAACAAAGCCTCGTGGCCCAGGTGGATACCATCGAATTTGCCGATTGCCAGTGCAAGCGGGGCATCGTCCGTTCTATGGAAATGGCGGAAAACCTGCATGATTTATAGCGAAACGCGCCGCATGAAGTCCTTGATTCGTATACCCAACAGCCACAGCACCCCGAAGTAGATGGCAGCTCCGAGAACGACCAGACCTGCGAGATGGGCAAGCTTGCGCTCGACGGCATAATTAAGCCAGATAGCGGTATCACCCATTGCAAAATACAGTGCGGCAGCCATGGTCAACACTGCCAGAGCCAATTTGCCCATGAAGACAAGCCAGCCAGCTTGGGGTTTATATACATCAGCTTTGCGCAGGTGGTAATACAGCAGACCTGCGTTGATGCAGGCGCCCAGGCCGATAGCCAAGGCAAGGCCAGCGTGCTTAAGCGGGCCGACGAAAGCGAGATTCATGAGCTGGGTGGCCACCAATGTGAATAGTGCGATCTTGACCGGCGTCTTGACGTTCTGCCGTGAGTAGAACCCGGGCGCCAGCACCTTTACCAGGATCAAGCCCAACAAGCCCAGGCTGTATGCCATCAGCGCCTGCCGGGTCATCATGACATCGAGCTCGGTAAAAGCACCGTAATGGAAAAGGCTTGCTACCAGCGGCACGGACAGCACGGCCAGCGCCGCCGCCGCCGGGACCGCCAGCAGGAAAGTCAGACGCAGCCCCCAATCCAGAAGCTGGGAGTATTCATGATCCGCCTTGTCCGTGAAAGATTTCGACAGGCTGGGCAGCAGAATAGTCCCCAGGGCCACACCCAGAATCCCCGTGGGGAATTCCATAAGGCGGTCAGCGTAATAAAGCCAGGAAACACTGCCGGTAATCAGGAATGAGGCGAAGATGGTGTTGATGAGCAAAGAGATCTGCGCAATCGAAACACCGAATACGGCCGGTCCCATGAGCTTGAGGATACGCCACACGCCTTCATCACCAAGGTTGAAACGAAACCGCGGAATCAACCCTATTTTTCTCAGAAAAGGCAACTGGAACAGCAACTGCAGCACGCCACCAAAAAAAACGGCCCAGGCTAGCGCGATGACCGGCGGATCAAAATAGGGCGCGGCAAACAGCGCCGCCACAATGAACGATACATTGAGCAGTACGGGTGTAAACGCCGGGACCGAGAAGCGGCCGAAGGTATTGAGCACGCCTCCAGCCAGGGACACCAGCGAGATGAAAAGAATATAGGGAAAGGTGATGCGCAGCAGGTCTATCGTCAGCGCGAATTTCTGTGGTTCGTCAATGAACCCCGGCGCGCTGACATATACGATGGCCGGTGCGGCCACCATGCCGAGAATGGCCACAACAATGAGCACCAGCCCCAGCAGCGAAGTGACGGTATTGACCAGGGTGTGCGTGGCTTCCTGCCCGCGTTGATTCTTGTATTCCGCCAGGATGGGCACGAAGGCCTGTGAAAAGGCCCCCTCAGCAAACAGGCGGCGCAACAGGTTGGGAATCTTGAAGGCGACAAAAAAGGCATCAGTCGCGACCCCGGCGCCGAAAACGCGCGCGATCAGCGCATCCCGGATGAAACCCAGCACGCGCGAAAGAAAAGTCATGCTGCCGACAGTAGCCAGGGCTTTCAGGAGATTCATGCGGGATTTATCATGTAGGGTCTGCCGCGATTCTAGCATGCACGGCTGGCCGGGCTCACTAATGCATGGAGAATGCCTTGCATTCGCAGACAAAAATCGCTACTATGCTCGGCTTTCGTAATTCGATATCAGATTCAGGAATATTCATGGCAAATACTGCACAGGCTAGAAAACGCGCTCGCCAGGCAATCAAGCAACGCGCTCATAACGCAAGCTTGCGTTCCACACTGCGTACCGCGATCAAGAAGATCCTCAAGGCAGTGGACGGCGGCGACAAGGCTGCTGCACAAAGCGCTTTCAATGAAAACATCAGCGTGATTGACCGAATTGCCGACAAGAGAATCATTCACAAGAACAAGGCCGCCCGTCACAAGAGCCGCCTGAGCGCCGCCATCAAGGCAATGCAGTAAGCGCGTAACAGATCATCTCCTCAATAAAAAAGCCGAACGCATAGTTCGGCTTTTTTATTTCGTGTGTCTCCTACCAGGTCAGGCTGCCAATTCCCAGATCGCTTCTGCCTTGCATGGCTAGCGCAACCACGGTTTCAACATCCTTGCCCAGTACCGTGAAATGCCCCATCTTGCGGCCAGGCCGGGCTTCATGCTTGCCGTACAGGTGCAGCTTGGTCTGCGGACATGCAAATAATTTATCCCAGGCAGGCTCACCCTTGCCCCACACATCACCAAGAATATTCACCATTACCGCATAGCTATGCATGCGTGCATCACCCAGCGGCAGGCCGGCGAGAATACGCACCTGCTGTTCAAACTGATTGGTAGCGCAGGCATCTATCGTGTAGTGGCCGGAGTTATGCGGACGCGGCGCTATTTCATTGACCAGCAACTTGCCGTCGCTGACAAAAAACTCAACCGCCAGCACGCCGACATAATCGAGCTGTTCGGCTACATGTATAGCAAGCTGGTGCGCTTCCTCATGTAACGCGGCAGGTGCACGAGCGGGGGCAATGCTGATATCGAGGATGCCATTCAGATGGCTGTTTTCTGCCGTCGGGAAGGCAGCAATATTGCCCTCGGCATCCCGACCCAGGATGACAGAGACTTCGTAATCAAGCGTCAGCATCTGCTCTAGCACGCAAACTTCGCGCCCCAGTTTTTCAAATGCGGCCTTGGCTGCTGTCGCATCGGCTACACGCACCTGCCCTTTGCCGTCATAGCCAAATCTCGCCACCTTGAGTATGCCCGGGTACACCCCTTCCTCAGGAATGTCCTCTTCTTTGCGAACGACAACAAATGGCGCGACAGGCAAGCCGGCTTCGCGAATGAAGTTTTTTTCCATTACCCGGTTCTGGGCGATTGCCACGGCCTGCGGACTTGGTCGGACAATGCGCGTTTTTGCCAGGTAATCCATGGTTTCAGCCGGCACATTCTCGAATTCGGTCGTTATCGCTGCACAGGTTTGGGTGAGCTGCTGCAATGCCTTGATATCGTCATACGGGGTGCATAGATGTACATCGGCAATCCTGCCGGCGGGGCTTTTTTTGTCCGGATCCAGCACAGTGACCTTGTAGCCCATTTCATGGGCGGCGATCACGAAAAACCGGCCAAGCTGGCCGCCGCCCAGCATGCCCAGCATAGCGGGTGGAAGAATAACTGAAGAATCGGGTTGATGACTCAATGTAACTCCAGGGATAAGCTGTCTCAGGGCTGGTCGGGAAGCTGCATGGCAAGCACCTTGCCGGCTTGAGCCTCCCGGAATTTTTCAAGTTTGGTAGCTAAACCGCTGTCCTGCGTTGCCAGAATGGAGACTGCGAACAGGCCAGCATTAGCAGCGCCTGCCTCTCCGATGGCAAATGTCGCAACCGGGATGCCCTTGGGCATT
>Ga0196972_1000637_pt1 | contig 15142 bp, 15 predicted proteins | sample S1v_2013CmetaG_FD_148618 | JGI IMG/M metagenome (GOLD analysis project Ga0196972, IMG submission 148618) | Soil microbial communities from Anza Borrego desert, Southern California, United States - S1+v_20-13C | ecosystem: Environmental > Terrestrial > Soil > Desert | place: USA: California...
CGAATGCTGTCGCCTACATCGTTCACCCGTGAATCGATGACTTGCGTATCATCGGCACCGCAGAATGGACACTTCATCTTTCCCCAACCTCTTTTATGCTATCCAGCATGGCCAATAATTCGGTTCTGGAGTCTCGTTTTACTTCCAGCCAGTGCGATCCCCTGATCGCAGCTTCCAGCGCATACAACAGGTTGAGGCTCGGCTTGACGCCCAGCTGCTGCACTTGCCGGTAAGCCTGCACGGACCCTATGGCTGCCAGGTCGGCCAATGTATGGAGGCCAGCCTGCCTCAGCCATTCTGCACTTACCGCCCCCAGGTTGGGAAGTTCTTCAATCGCATGTTCGCCATGAGGGTGAACATGCGACCCGCCACAACCCGGGCAGCGCATGCTTAGGCCCCGTAGACAGGGAACCGGCTTGTAAGTGCGTGTACCTTCTGCTTGGTCGCGGCAATAACCTGCTCATCCGTCGGATTATCCAGCACATCGGCAATCAGGTTGGCCACTTGCTTCGCTTCTTCTTCCTTGAAGCCGCGCGTGGTAATGGCCGGGGAGCCGATGCGAATGCCTGAGGTCACGAATGGGCTTTCCGGATCGTTGGGGATGGCGTTCTTGTTGACCGTGATATGCGCCAGGCCCAGTGCCGCATCGGCCGCCTTACCCGTCAGGCCCTTGGGACGTAGGTCAACCATGAACATGTGCGATTCGGTGCGGCCGGAAATGATGCGCAGGCCGCGTGACGCCAGCGTTTCCGCGAGGACGACGGCATTCTTGAGCACTTGCTGCTGGTATTCCTTGAATTCAGGCTTGGCCGCTTCCAGGAAAGCCACTGCCTTGCCGGCAATGACGTGCATGAGCGGGCCGCCCTGCAAACTCGGGAACACGTTGGAATTCAGCAGCTTTTCGTGCTCAGCCTTGGCCAGTATGATGCCGCCGCGCGGGCCGCGCAGCGTCTTGTGCGTGGTCGAAGTGACGAAATCGGCGTGAGGTACTGGGTTGGGGTAGACGCCTGCGGCAATCAGTCCGGAATAGTGCGCCATATCCACCATGAAATAAGCGCCCACCTTTTTGGCAATGGCAGCCATGCGCTCCCAATCGAAACGCAGCGCGTAGGCGCTGGCTCCGCCAATCAGCAGCTTGGGGCGGCAGTCGGTGGCAACTCGCTCCATCTGGTCGTAATCGATTTCTTCGAGCTCATTGAGTCCGTATGCCACGATATTGAACAGCTTGCCGGAAAGATTGGCCGGGGAGCCATGGGTCAGGTGGCCGCCGTGGCCGAGATTCATGCCCATGACGGTATCGCCGGGCTTGAGAATGGAGAAATAGACTGCCTGGTTGGCCTGCGAGCCGGAATGAGGCTGCACATTGGCGTATTCTGCGCCGAACAAAGCCTTCACGCGATCGATGGCAATTTGCTCGACCTGATCCACAAACTCACATCCGCCATAGAATCGCTTGCCGGGATAACCCTCAGCATATTTATTGGTGAGTTGTGAGCCCTGCGCCTGCATGACGGCGGGGCTGGTGTAATTTTCGGAAGCGATCAGCTCGATATGCTCGTCCTGGCGCTGGCGTTCTGCTTCTACTGCCTGCCAGATGTCCGGATCCACGATATCGAGTTTTTTTGCTGCGCTAAACATATTCAATTTCCCAAAGTTTTTAACAAGTTGTGGCGATTCGCGCGAGGCAGGATTCTAACATGTTCAGACCTGTGCAGGCCGCACAGCCTTGGCGCCTCGAGATGAACACAATGCACCAATCTGCAACCAACTGGTGGCTGCTAACAGCCATGTCCTTTTAGGGCGTAACTCAAGCCATTGATTTATTGATTGTTTATATAGTGGCACAAGTTTTGCTGCATTTAGATCGAAATCTCCAAGTCTCCTATATCTCTCATCAAGCCTCATATCTCCATGAGGCTTTTTTTTGGGTTGCATTTGCGCTCGCTGCCGACTGCGCGACCCTGGCCAAAGCGCTATAATTTGCTACCCCATCGCGAGCCATGAGCATGACCCTGATCCGGCAAGAGGATTTCATCAGCAGCATCCACAATGCACTGCAGTACATTGCCTGCTATCACGCACCGGATTTTCTGGATGCGTTGCATCAGGCATGGCAGCGTGAAGCCTCGCCTGGTGCCCGTGATGCACTTGCCCAGATTCTCATCAACTCCTACCTGTGCGCGCACGGCCACCGCCCCATCTGCCAGGACACCGGCATTGTCGTGAGCTTCATCAAGGTTGGCATGGACGTCCGCTGGGAAACCGGCTTGAGTCTGCAGGCTTTGGTGGATGAAGGCGTGCGACGTGCCTACAGAGACCCCGAAAACCCGCTACGCGCTTCCATCGTGGGAGACCCTGCCGGCAGACGCAGCAATACGCGCGACAACACGCCGTCTGTGGTACATGTTGAGCTGGTTCCCGGCGACAAGGTGGAAATCAGCATCAGCGCCAAGGGCGGCGGCTCGGAGAACAAGGCCATGCTGGCCATGCTGGAGCCCTCGGACAATATCGTCGACTGGGTGCTGGAAACCGTGCCCAAAATGGGTGCAGGCTGGTGTCCGCCAGGCGTATTGGGCATAGGCATCGGCGGTACCGCGGAAAAAGCCATGCTGCTCGCCAAGCAGTCGCTGTTTGCCCCCATTGATATCCAGCAGCTCAAGGAGCGCGGGCCATCAAATCGTGCGGAAGAGTTGCGGCTGGAGCTCTACGAAAAGGTCAACCGCTTGGGCATCGGCGCCCAAGGACTGGGCGGCCTGACTACGGTGCTCGACGTCAAGGTGCTGGATACCGCGACACATGCCACCTCCCTGCCAGTCGCCATGATTCCCAATTGCGCAGCCACGCGGCATGTGCATTTGGTGCTCGACGGTACAGGCCCCGCCAAGTTGCCTGTACCGAAACTCGATGACTGGCCCCAGATCACCCTTGAAGCGGGCGCTCCCATGCGGCGCGTGAATCTGGATACTGTTACGCGGGATGAGGTTGCTCAATGGCGACCCGGCGAAAAGCTGCTGCTTTCGGGAAAATTGCTCACCGGGCGTGATGCCGCGCACAAGCGCCTGGTTGATCTGATTGACCACGGCAAGCCCTTGCCTGAGGGTGTGGATTTACGTGGCCGCTTCATTTATTACGTTGGCCCGGTAGATGCCGTGCATGAAGAAACGGTCGGCCCCGCAGGTCCCACCACCGCGACGCGCATGGACAGGTTCACCGAAACCCTGCTCGCCAAAGCGGGCCTCCTGGGCATGATAGGCAAGGCCGAGCGCGGCGATGAAGCGATTGAAGCCATCCGCAGACACAAATCTGTCTACCTGATCGCTATCGGCGGCGCAGCCTACCTGATTTCGCAGGCTATCAAATCTGCGCGCGTGGTGGCCTTCCCCGAGTTGGGCATGGAGGCCATTTACGAATTCGTGGTGGAGGATATGCCTGTCACCGTGGCCGTGGACAGCCAAGGCCAATCCATCCACAAGACCGGTCCTGCAGAGTGGCGCGGCAGGATCGCCGCCATTCCGGTTGTAGAAGCCTAACGAGATCCGAAAGCATCATGGCAAATCCCAAACTATTTTCTCCCTACACACTGCGAGAAGTCACCTGCAGAAACCGCATCTTCGTTTCACCCATGTGCCAATATTCGGCCGTGGACGGCATGCCCAACAACTGGCATCTCGTGCACCTGGGCAGCCGCGCCGTCGGCGGTGCAGGGCTAGTGATGGTGGAAGCGACCGCCGTTAATCCCGAAGGCCGCATCACACCGTTCGACCTTGGCATCTGGTCTGATGCCCATACCGAGGCCTTCAAGCCCATCGCCGAATTTATCCGGCAGCACGGTGCCGTCCCTGCCATCCAGATCGCACATGCAGGACGCAAGGCTTCGTGTGACTCGCCATGGAAAGGCGGCAAATATCTGCCGCCCGGTGACGGCGGCTGGCAGACTGTCGCGCCATCTGCTATTGCGCTTTCGCCAAACCATGCGGCACCTGAAGCGCTGACGCACGAAGGCATCGAAAAAACGGTAGCCGATTTTGAAGCTGCCGCCCACCGTGCACTGGCTGCCGGTTTTGATGTGCTGGAGTTCCACTGCGCGCACGGCTACCTCATGAATGAATTCCTGTCGCCGCTCACCAACCAGCGCACGGATGAGTATGGCGGCAGCCTGGAAAACCGGTGCCGGCTCATCCTGCGTATTGCCAGGCTGCTGCGAGACCTGTGGCCTCAGGATAAACCTGTGTTCGTGCGTATCTCGGCTGTTGACTGGGTGGAAGGCGGCTGGACCATCGAGGATTCCATCCAGCTTTCAAAATGGCTCAAGGACATAGGCATAGACCTGATCGACTGCTCCAGCGGCGGTCTTATCCTCGATGCAAAAATTCCCGCAGGGCCCGGTTACCAGACAGCCTTTGCTGCCGCGATTCGGGAACAGGCCGGCATTGCCACTGGCGCGGTAGGCCTGATCACCGATGCCGCCCAGGCCGAACATATTCTCGTGACCGAACAGGCGGATGCGGTATTCCTTGCGCGCGAATTGCTGCGCGACCCCTATTGGCCGCTGCATGCGGCGCATCAACTGAGAGCCGATATCGAATGGCCTGTGCAGTACGCGCGCGCCAAACCCTGAATGAGAGGACTTACGTAATGAAATGGACTGATATTCAACAAATCGCAGAAGAGCTTGCCGATAAATATCCGGATGTGGACCCCACCCTCGTGCGTTTTGTGGATCTGCACAACTATGTGGTCAGCCTGGAAGATTTCGACGACGACCACAACCGCGGCGGCGAAAAGGTGCTCGAAGCCATCCAGCAGACATGGATTGACGAGGCGTAGCCTTCAAGGTCGTGCGTTACACAACAGACATACTGCAAGCTGAGCCGTATGCTTCTTGTGCCTTTTCATAACGACTAAAACCATGCAGATAACAAATACAACTCCCCCCAAGGAAATCTTCAAGGCTTACGATATTCGCGGCATCGTCGGCAGAACACTGACCCCCGAAATCGTCGAATACATCGGCCAGGCCATTGGCAGCGAAGCTGCAGCCCGCAACCAGAACCAGATATGCATAGGCTATGACGGCCGCCTGTCCAGCCCTGAGCTAGCCGCCGCACTGTCGCGCGGCATTCGCGCGAGCGGGCTCGATGTCATCAATCTCGGCTGCGTCGCCACGCCCATCGTTTATTTTGCCGCTCAGCATCTGGGTACGCATTCCGGCGTCATGATTACTGGCAGCCACAACCCGCCTGAATACAACGGCCTCAAGATGGTGATTGCCGACGAAACGCTGTCCAACGAAACCATCCAGAAGCTGCGCGTACGCGTCGAACAGGGCGATCTTGCCGAAGGCCAGGGAGCCGAGCGCAGCTATGACATCGTGCCTGAATATATCGAACGCATCGCTTCCGACCTCAAGCTCAAGCGCCCGCTGAAAATTGCCGTGGATTGCGGCAACGGCGCCGCCGGCCCGTTTGCCAAGCGGCTCTACAGCGCGCTTGGTTGCGAAGTTGAAGAGCTCTTCTGCGAGGTGGACGGTCATTTCCCCAACCATCATCCCGATCCGTCCATCCCGGAAAATCTCCAGGACCTCATGCAGGCACTGGCGAGTGGCGATTCGGAAATCGGCCTGGCCTTCGATGGCGATGGCGACCGCCTGGGTGTCGTCACCAAGGACGGCAAGATCATTTACCCGGATCGCCAGCTCCTGCTGTTCGCCGAAGACCTGCTGAAGCGCGACCCGGGCGCCACCATTATCTATGACGTCAAATCCACACGCATGCTCGCACCATGGATCAAGGCCCGCCATGGCAATCCCCTGTTATGGAAAACCGGCCATTCACTGATCAAGTCGAAAATGAAGGAAACAGGTGCGGCGCTGGCTGGCGAGATGAGCGGCCATGTGTTCTTCAAGGAACGCTGGTACGGATTTGACGACGGCCTGTACGCAGGTGCCCGCCTGCTGGAAATACTGAGCGCCCATGAGGATGCGTCGGCGGTGCTCAATAGTCTGCCCGACAGCGTCAGTACCCCCGAGCAGCACATCGAAATGCAAGAAGGCGAGCCGCACGCGCTGATCGCCACGCTGCAGGCTTCCGCGCGGTTCGAAGGCGCCGATGAGGTCATTACCATCGACGGTCTGCGCGTGGAATATCCGGACGGCTTCGGCCTCATGCGGCCGTCCAATACGACGCCAGTCATCGTGCTACGCTTCGAGGCAGACAACGAGCCCGCACTCAAGCGCATCCAGGAGCAATTCCGTCGCATCATCCTGCATGCCGCGCCGCACGTCGTGTTGCCCTTCTAGCAGTTCTTAGCGCACAGTGTCCCGCAACAGCGTTGTCGTTGTCCTTATCTGGCTCGCGCTGGCCGCCGGGATTTTCTACCTGGCGGAAAGCGCGCTCAATCCAAACAAGATATCCAACCTCGGCGAAGCACCCAGCGTCATGCTCAAGCGTGGGCTTGACGGACATTACCGCGCCGAAGCCTTGATCAACGGCAAGAAGGTCAATGTGCTGGTAGATACCGGCGCCACCGGTGTTGCGATCTCCCAACATCTGGCGGATGAGTTGGGGCTGGAGAGCCGTCATGCCGTTCGCACCATGACGGCCAATGGCGAAACCGTGGCCTATATGACGCGCCTGGAATCGGTACAACTTGGCGGCATCGAAGCCAGGGATGTCGCTGCTGTCATCACACCCGGCCTCGGCGGCGATGCATTGCTCGGCATGTCTTTCCTGGCCCGCATGGATGTGCGGCTCTACCAGGGCACAATGACGATCAAGCAGGTTGAAGAATAGGCTTCTGTAAGGTCTTAATCATGCAGCTCTGCAGCTCCCTCAAGGCCGCTTAACGTACAGACCTTATTTACGGTTCATGCGACGCTTATGGCATGAAGCGCTCAATCACCGGAAAAGATGAGATGGACCGTGCCTATGCTGGGCTGGAGCGTGAAGCTCCTGACTGGATGGCACGTCACATCCGTTGGCTGCACAGTCCCGCTTCTCGCAAACTCCGGCTGCCCATCGGCATTCTTCTAATTGCGTGCGGCCTGGTAGGATTTTTGCCCATCATCGGCTATGAGCTCATTCCGGTCGGCCTGTTGGTCATTTCGCAGGACATTCCCTTTCTGCGCCGTCCCATGGGTAAATTTGTCCTGTGGCTTCTGGATAAATGGAAGGCCATTAAAAAATGGTGGAAGCACAAACACAGTCACCAGCACTAATGCACGCTTTGCTGTCTCGCCTGCACTTCAAAATAGTTATCCCAATATACCCGTCTGCCCCTGAGCAACTGCCACAGACTTGAGCCGAGATAGGCCGGGAAAAAGAATATCCCCCAGCGCTCGTATTGCCGCACATGCACCAGCTCATGCGCGCGTATGCATTCCAGCTCTTCCGCCGTAATGGCAATGATGATGTGGCCGAAGGTGATGGCGCGGTACGGCAAGGATCTCTCGATAGCGCCGCAATTTGCTACACCCTGGCGTAAACAGAATTCGATGGCGCCGTGCTTGCATCTTGCCCTGCCGCCACACAGCAAAATAACCAAACCCGGTAAAAGCCCTACCAGCGAACCTGGTGAGGCCCACACGATCTTCATGAATTGCACAGCTTTATGCATTCCTGTTTGCATCCCAGCCGCCTGCTTTCGACACAACCATCTCGTGTACTTACCTGAAAATGGGAATGGTATAACATGGCCAATCCCACGATTCAAAGTTGAATGGAGTGACCTATGCCAACAGGAACAGTCAAACTTCACCGTGTCATGCGTTGCACGCCCGAGCACATCTACAAGGCATTCCTCGAGGCCGATGCCATCGCCAAGTGGCTTCCGCCTTATGGCTTTACCTGCCAGGTGCACGCCATGGATGTGCGTGTCGGCGGCAGTTTTCGGATGTCCTTCACCAATTTCACTACCGGCCACGGTCATTCATTCGGCGGCGAATACCTGGAACTGATACCTGCAGAAAAAATCCGCTATACCGACAAATTCGATGACCCGAATCTTCCCGGGGAAATGATGACAACTATCACCTTGCGCAAAGTGCTGTGCGGGACGGAGTTGAACATCGTGCAGGAAGGTATCCCGGAAGCGATCCCCGCTGAGTTGTGCTATCTCGGCTGGCAGGAGTGCCTGGTGCAACTCGCCAACCTGGTGGAACCGAATATCCCGGATTGAAATCCGAACTTCAATCCTAAGCCGATCAGGTAATCACTGTCGGCTTGCCGCGTCCGGTGCGTTCCGTGAGTTCGGAAATCTGCAGCGCGATGCCGATCATTTCCGCCAGCGCGATCTGCGCATCCAGATGGTGCAGCTCGACTGCCGGCTCGTAGGCCTCGAGATAAATGCGCAAGGTGGCTCCATCCGTGCCGGTGCCCGATAAGCGGAACACAATACGCGAGCCGTCGGTAAACATGATGCGTATGCCCTGCGCTGTGCTTAAACTGCTGTCGATGGGGTCGGTGTAGCTGAAATCATCACAGGCCTGCACCGCGTATTTGCCGAAACGCGTGCCCGGCATAGTTGCGAAGCTGGCGCGCAGATGCTGCATGACGCCTTGCGCCGCTTCTGTCGGCAGGGTTTCGTAATCATGACGGGAATAGACGTTGCGGCCGAATTCATCCCAATGCGCTATCAGCACCTCCTGCACGGATTGCCTTTTGGCTGCCAGGATGTTGAGCCAGAACAGCACGGCCCACAGGCCGTCTTTCTCGCGCACATGATCCGAGCCGGTGCCGAAGCTTTCCTCACCGCATAGCGTCACTTTGCCGGCGTCCATGAGATTGCCGAAGAATTTCCAGCCGGTCGGCGTTTCGTAGCAGGGGATCCCGAGCTTCTGCGCCACCCTGTCTACCGCCGCGCTGGTCGGCATTGAGCGCGCCACGCCCTTGATCCCTTGCACATAGCCTGGCGCTACAGTCGCATTGGCAGCGATGACAGCGAGGCTGTCCGAAGGGGTGACAAAAAACTGCTTGCCCAGAATCATGTTGCGGTCGCCATCGCCATCAGAGGCCGCACCGAAATCGGGGCCGTCATCCGCATACATCAGCTCGACCAGGTCGTGCGCATAGGTCAGGTTCGGGTCGGGATGGCCGTCGCCGAAATCCTCCAGCGGCTCGCAATTCATGATGCTGTCCACGGAAGCGCCAAGCCGGTTGATGAATATCTCGCGCGCATAAGGGCCGGTGACCGCATGCATGCCGTCGAACTTCATGCGGAAGCCGCTCGCCAACAATTGTCGAATCGCATTGAAATCGAACAGCGATTGCATCAGGTCTGCGTAATCCGCAACCGGGTTTATGACCTCGACCTGCATATCACCGAGATTCTGAATGCCCAATCTATCAAGCACGACATCAGGCACTTGCAGGATTTTGTATTCGCTGATGACGCGGCTGCGGATGTAGATGGCCTCGGTGATTTTCTCTGGCGCCGGGCAGCCATTGGCGTTGTTGAACTTGATGCCGAAATCGCCTTCTGGTCCGCCGGGGTTGTGACTGGCGGAGAGGATGATCCCGCCGAAGGTCTTGTACTTGCGGATGACATGCGAAGCCGCAGGCGTGGAGAGTATGCCCCCCTGCCCCACCATCACCTTGCTGAAGCCGTTGGCTGCAGCCATTTTCAGTATGGTCTGTATCGCCTCGCGGTTGTAATAACGCCCGTCGCCGCCCAGCACCAGCGTAGCGCCCACAGGCGCAGCAATGGTATCGAACAGGCTCTGGACAAAGTTTTCCAGGTAATGGGGTTGTTTAAAAACGGAAACTTTCTTGCGAAGCCCGGAGGTTCCGGGGCGCTGTCCTTCATAAGGCTGAGTGGGAATGATGTGTACGTTCATGCGGCCGACTTTAACATGCGTCAGAGGTTGACGTCAGCCGGTTAGTCTTGGATAATTGCCGCCCTTACGGGGGATTAGCTCAGCTGGTAGAGCAGCGGACTCTTAATCCGTTTGTCGACAGTTCGATCCTGTCATCCCCCACCAGATTAAAGCGGCTCACAGAAATGTGGGCCGTTTTCATTTTTGGGCGGCCATAACCCATTCGTAGCCCGTGGTGCAGCTTCAGCATACCGGCTGACTTACCCTTTCAACGTGGTTTTAGCTTGATTTTATGCTCGCTGATTCGGCACAGTGATTGAAATACCAAGCCTCGAATAACTTCCCATCCATTGGCCTGCTCAAGAAATATCCTTGCGCCTGATGGCAGCCATGTTTTCGAACGTAGTTTAGCAAGGCTTCCGATTCTATACCCTCTGCAATGACATCAAGATTGAGTGTATTTCCAAGGGCCAGCATCGCATCAGTAACAGCGCGACTGGCAACATCATATTCGAGCCGTGAGATGAACGATTTGTCTATCTTGATCTTGTCGAGCGGCAGCCTGGCAAGATAAGAAAGGCTTGAATGACCCGTACCGAAATCATCCAGAAGGATTTTCACCCCCATCGCTTGCAATTGGGTAAGAACAGTGACCGCATGCTCGATGTCATCCATCACCGCTGTTTCAGTGAGCTCCATCTGCAAGGCCTCCGGGCTGATGTCATATTCCGTTATGAGCTGCTCAAAACGACTGACAAAATCTCTGTCCCGGAACTCTACGACTGATACGTTAACGGCGATGGGTATGCTCGGCAATCCATGTCGTATCCATTCCCTGTATTGGCGGGAGGCTTCCTCCAACACCCATCGGCCGATCGGATTGATAATGCCTGTTGCTTCAGCAATCGGCACGAAAGATTCCGGTCCGATGGCTGAATTTTGCCAGCGCAGTAGTGCTTCCACACTCACTACTGCACCAGTATCCAGATCCAGCACAGGTTGGTAACACAAGTGAAAAGAAGAGGTACGCAGGGCAGATTTCAACTGTTGCTCGATCGCCAGCTGCACTTGCCTACCCTCATCAAATGAAGGGGTATAGAACTGGAAGTTGTTGCGTCCTTTTAGCTTTGCTTGATACATGGCCGCATCTGCATGAACGATCAAGCTCTCGATATCATCTCCATCGTTGGGGAAGACACTGATGCCAATAGAGGCCGATATGGTTAATGTGAGCTCACCGATGTGATACGGCTCATTGAGATTACTCAAGATATGACGCGTTACTTCGGCTGCATATTTAACATCTTCAATGTCCTGTACCAGGACTAAGAATTCATCACCCCCCAACCGAGTCACGATATCCTCTGTGCGTAGGCAGGCTGTGAGCCTGTTGGCGATATGCGTGAGCATAAGGTCGCCAACCTCGTGACCGTGGATATCGTTAATGGGTTTGAATCTGTCCAGATCTAGAAAAAGTACTGCGGCTTTACGATTCGTGCGCCGATTGAGCGGTAGCAGGTGTTCAGCATATTCAAAGAGCATGGAACGGTTAGGCAAGTTAGTGAGAGGATCATGCAAGGCTGCGTGCCTAATTCTCTCATCTGCTAGCTTACGCTCTGTGACATCTAAGACGATGCCGGCCATTCGACTTGGCTGCCCCTCCACTGCATAAACACTGCCGTGTGCAGCAATCCAGTGTTCACTGCCATCTGGCCAGTTCACACGACATTCAAAGTGCCATCTTTCTACATTGCTGATGGCATGTTCGAAAGTCTGCTTAACCCAGGTGCGGTCTTCGGGATGCACATGCTGGAGGAATTTCTGGAAGCCCCACTCGGGGGTTGGCTCGGAATAGCCAAAGCATTGATCGTGTCGTAAAGAGCGATAGGCAGTATCGTTTACCAGGTCCAGATCCCATTCTCCAATCTGCGCAGAATCCAACACGAACTGCAATCGCTCTTCATTCGCTTTTGCGATATCTCTTTGGGCTCTTAACTCTGCACTTAACTTGATAAGCTCCTGATTCTTCTGCTCAAGCTCTACTTCCACCCTTTTCCTTCTTTGTATTTCCTTGGATAGCTCGGCAATTTGCAGGTTAAGGGTGGTGAAATTATTGCTATGTGCAGCATTCACCATGCGAAGAAGGATTCGGGCAGGAAATGCTTCAGTTTTAGTAGCAAACAGTGCCCCATATACCCGGAAACTTACAGGCTCCCTTCCGCGCAGGTTGATTTTGATTTTTCCTGGTAGAAAAGTTTTCGTGCGGCTACACAGATGCAGATACTCAAGCAATTGGCCTGACGAGCCTGCGGTGATGGATGTTAGGGACGTCCGGAAATCCAGGCCCAATGTCTTGAATTCTCGTTGCCCTGCTGTATTCAACTCTAGGATGGACCCAATGGTGTCAACAATGAGTATGATTTCGGGAAAAATATCGGCACCTTGGTATAGCTTCTGCATGCCAAGAATGCGTTCAACTACCGAAGTATTCACGCCCGCCTACATTTTCTAATTGCTTAAGGTAGACAACCACGCGACAGCCATGGTCCCCCTCAGCAATGGTCTGCTGCAGTTCAACTTTTGCATAACCCAAGTTCTGGGCAGTGATAACACCGAAGACATTCGAGGTCATCATGCACATCGCTGGACGACCTATGACTTTTTCTTCAAAGGGACACACACGGTTGCCAAAAATAATCTTCTCGTCGTCCTGCTCGATGATATAAAAATCGCCCTTAATGCGTTTTTTCAAATCCACGAGCACGTCTGCCACTTGCTCACGCGTGAGATTTTCAGTGCCTAGCGCGCCTTGGTAAGCATTGTTGATCTGATCCCCTATGCGTTGCCCTACCACGCTGACAAAACCTGACGCTTCATCCAGCCCAACAACGTCCTGAAGTGCACCTGCAAGCTCTCTGATTAGGGATCTAAGGAAGACATCTCTTTCGAGATCGACATGTAAGTCGTGAATAGGAATCACTGAAACCATTTCCATACGCCCCTTCTTATTTTCCAGACAGGATTGGAATAAGTTACGCAAAAACGGGTCACAGTGCCACAATGAATTGCTGTGTAATGTGCGGCATCGCACAACTTGGTATCGTCTATCGGTTAGGTGATAGCGTTTTTAGCGTTCAAGACCATAGCGATCGTGGTTTGGATGATGACCGGCCATTATTCAGGAGGACCATAAGGAATCCCGTCCAGTCGTTCCGTCGCTATAGCGAACTTCCCATGACCATTGAATATTAAGTGGAATAAAAACCGGCTGGTTATGTAAGAGCTTGCCATAAAAAAGTATAGCCTTTAGGAAGGGCTTTACGGTCAATGCGGCCCTCCGTCGGCCAGCATCAAGCAGTCTTGTTAATGGCAATGGCTGCAAGTTGTAGATTCACTTCTGCCCCAAACGCAGGCATTCAAACAAATGAGAAGACAAGCTAGCCGTAAAGCAGAAATCATAAGGCAACGACAGCACACCGGTCTGGCATAAACTCCGGAAGAATAGTGCTCGCTATCACACAGAACTTATTCAAGTTCAAAACGAATATTCAATGGAATTAGTAGCTTGAAGACGAGGCAATTCATGTCCACGAAGAAAATAAAATTCCGGCATAATTGGCTTACAAAATCGATTTATTCAAATATTAAGACTTAAAAGACAAGCCCAATATGGATGACAAGATAACGCCTGCGGCTGCTGATTCAGATTTAAAGCTGGAGATTGCAGAACTGCTGGTCAAAGCACTAAACCTCGATGCAGCCCCGGCTGATATCCCCACCGATCAACCTCTTTACGGCAAAGGCCTGGGCCTTGATTCGATTGATATCCTCGAAGTCGCGCTGGTGGTATCGAAGAAATACGGTTTGCAGTTGCGCGCCGATAGCGAAAACAATCACCAGATATTCAGTTCGCTGGGCAGCCTGGCGGAATACGTAGCAGCCAAGAGAACGAAGTAGTGCGGGATTTATTCCGCATCGCGCGCATTGGCGGCATTGCGGTTTTTGTAGTGGCTTATGCTTTGCTGGTGCACCACGTCAATGCTTCAGGCCAGGCCAGCACATTAGGTGGTGTGCTGGCGCTGGTGCCTTTATTGCTGATTGGCGCTGCACTCGTTATACGCCCACAATCCCGCATCGCGGGAATTCTCTTTCTGCTCACGCTTACTTCGCTGGCCTGGTGGCAATGGCCTGCACTTCAGAAACACTCCAGTCTGGTTTTTTTGCTGCAGGACTTGAGCCTGATGCTGGCATTATTCGCAACATTTGCACGTACTTTAATGCCGGGCTGTAAGCCGCTCTGCGTAGGCTTCGCAGAGGCAATACATGGCGGAGATCTGCCGCCTTCGCACGCGCAATACGCAAGACAGGTGACAATCGCCTGGGTGATGTTTTTTATGCTGATGGCAATTACTTCTACTGTCTTGTTCGTTTTCTTTCCGCTTGCCGTATGGTCGTTTTTTGTAAACTTCCTCACGCTGCCGCTCGTTGCCTTGATGTTTATTGTGGAGTTTTTTGTGCGCCGCCATGTCTTGCCGGATGCGCCGCGCGTCAACATCCTCGCTGCCGTGAATGCATATAAAAACTTGGCCCGAGTGAATCATTGAAGCGCCCTGAAAACAATTAGCCAGACATGACCAAATATCCATTACTGACGCATGAATCGCTAAACCAGCCGATGGCCTGGTACAAAAGCGAGCCTGTTTCGGTTGCAAAATTCCTGGCGGATGTCGGCCACCTGATCGTGGCCATGCCTGCCGGTTCTCACGTACTCAATGTGTGTCATGACCGTTATCACTTCACCGTGGGTTTGGCCGCCGCTATCGTCAGCGGCAAGGTGAGTTTGTTGCCGCCGACCCATACGCCGGAAATGGTGCGCCAGCTCAAGGCATTTTCCCCGGATGTGTTTTGCCTGTATGACGGCGAGGACTGCGAAATCGAGCTGCCCAGCCTGGCATTTCCTGAATTACCGGTAAGCATTACACCGGAGCGCGCTCGGCAAATAAAAATTCCGTTAATCGACAGCAGGCAACGCGTTGCCGTGCTGTTTACCTCCGGCTCTACCGGCGAGCCGCTGTCCCATCCCAAGACATGGGGTAGCCTGGTGCATAACATGCGGGCGCAGGCTGAGCGGCTGGGCATGAATAATGGAGAGAAGCTCACCATCATCGGTACCGTGCCGCCGCAGCATATGTATGGGCTGGAATCCACCGTGCTGCTGCCCTTGCAGAGCGGCAATATCCTGAACAGCGAGCGGCCCTTCTACCCTGCCGATATCTGCAGTGCCATTCATGAGGCACCGACAAAGGCCATGCTGGTTTCGAGCCCGGTTCA
>Ga0196972_1000638_pt1 | contig 15089 bp, 13 predicted proteins | sample S1v_2013CmetaG_FD_148618 | JGI IMG/M metagenome (GOLD analysis project Ga0196972, IMG submission 148618) | Soil microbial communities from Anza Borrego desert, Southern California, United States - S1+v_20-13C | ecosystem: Environmental > Terrestrial > Soil > Desert | place: USA: California...
GGTCAGGAAGAGGAGGTTTTCAGACATGCCAGTCTCGTCTGAATTGCAGCATCCAGCTGCTGCATATCCGCTACGACAGTGGTTTCCTCAAAGCGCTTGAGCTTTTCCATGTTCTCAAGGTCGATACTGCGCGGATACACTTTGACGATATGTTCACGGGGAGCTTCGGATTCCAGTTCAGGTGACGTATCGCAGGCAAACACGATGGATGGAACACGGCATTTTCCCGCCTGCGCGTAGATATTGGTGATCAAGTTGTCGGATATGCCGCAAACCATCTTGGCCACGGTATTCGATGTGGCCGGTGCGATGACTACCGAGTGATAGGCGCCGTGATAGAACAATTCAACCGGGACCGAACTGGCCGTCTTGTCTTGGTAAACCCGGCCGACATTATGCTTGTAGCCATACTGCCGCAGGATTTCGGCTGCAGCCTTGCTTAGAAAAAGATCGACATCCTGCAGCAGGTTGATGATTTCCAGGCATTCCTTGAGGTAATGCCCGGAACCGGTCAGCGCCCAGGCCAGGCGCTGCCTTTCAACCTTCTTCATTTACTGCGCCCCGAAAGGGTGGCGCAATACGATGGTTTCCTCACGGTCGGGGCCGGTGGATATGATATCAACAGGCACGCCGCAGACTTCCTCCATGCGCATTAGGTACTTCTTGGCATTCAGCGGCAGGTCTTCATATTTCTTGATGCCTTCGGTGCTTTCCGTCCAGCCAGACATTTCCTCATAAACCGGTGTGCAACCCTGCAATTCCTCGGCGCCATTCGGGAAGATATTCCGGTCGCCGCTGCTGGTCTGATAGCCCACACCGATCTGCAGAGTTTCCATGCCGTCTAGAACATCAAGTTTGGTCACGCACAATCCGCTGACGCCATTTACCTGGATAGAACGCTTGAGCGCAGCCGCATCAAACCAGCCACAACGGCGCGCACGACCGGTCGTGGCACCAAACTCATGACCGCGCTTGGCCAGGTGTTGGCCTACTTCGTCCTCGAGTTCAGTGGGGAATGGGCCTGATCCGACGCGTGTGGTATAGGCCTTGGTGATACCGAGCACATAGTTCAGCATCTGCGGCGCAACGCCTGCTCCGGTAGAGGCGCCGCCTGCAACAGTATTGGACGACGTGACAAACGGATAGGTACCATGATCCACATCCAGTAACGACCCTTGCGCGCCTTCAAACAGCAGCCTGTCACCGCTCTTATTGGCTTCATAAAGCAGGTTGGACACGTCCGCCGCCATCGGTTTGATCTGCTCGGCCAGCGCCAGCGTGTCATCCAGCGTGCGCTGGAAGTCCACCGTATCAGCCTGGAAATAATGTTTGAGTACGAAGTTGTGATAATCGAGGACTTCGCCCAGCTTGGCAGCAAAACGCTCGCGATAGAACAAATCCTGCAGGCGGATGGCTCGACGTGCCACCTTGTCCTCATACGCAGGCCCGATACCGCGGCCGGTGGTACCGATCTTCCCAGCGCCCTTGGCTGCTTCACGGGCAAGGTCCAGCGCAACGTGGTGAGGCAGGATCAGTGGGCATGTCTCGCTGATTTTGAGGCGGGAGCGCACATCTACTCCGGCCTCTTCCAGCATGTGAAGCTCTGTCAGCAAGGCCTGCGGAGAAAGCACGACTCCATTGCCGATATAACAGGTTACGTTCTGACGCAGGATGCCGGACGGAATCAGGTGCAGAACCGTTTTCTTGTCCGCGATCACGAGCGTATGCCCGGCGTTATGCCCGCCCTGGAAGCGAACAACACCCTGCGCGTGGTCGGTCAGCCAGTCGACGATCTTGCCCTTGCCTTCATCGCCCCACTGGGTCCCGATTACTACAACATTCTTGTTCATGTCAGATACTTGTCTTTATTGATTGATTAATTCCGGCGCAGCGACAACCTGCCAGCCATCCCCTTGTTTCACCAGCTTGCGGTCGCAGTTGAGCTCGACCCGGTGTTCTTCATGGCCCGGCAGTTCCTGCACCACAATTTCCCCTGAAGTGCGCAGTTCTTCAATTTTCCTGACCATACCTGCTTCCTGGCCAGCAGGAGCTAGGATGCCCTTTTCCCGCTCAGCGGGTGCCATTGCGGTAACAATGCCGCGAAGGTCCAGACTGAAGCCAGTCGCCGGCCGCGCGCGACCGAAGGCAGATCCGACCTCATCATAGCGGCCGCCTAATGCCAGTGGGCCGGCATATCCCTGCGCATACGCAGCGAACACCATGCCGCTGTGATAGTGGTAGCCCCGCAACTCTGCCAGATCGAAACAGGCGCTCACGCCCAGCGACGCCATGTATTCGCCCGCACGCGTCAGGTCGTCAATGGCATGCTCAATCTCTGCCGTAGGTGGCAACGACTTCCTAGCCGCATTCAGCACTGTTATATCCCCATTGAGCTCGACCAGCACCATGAGCGCACTGCGAATGGCATCATCCATGCCTTCGGTCAGGGATGAAACGCTGGTGCTGTCCTTGTTGCGCAGAGCAGCATGCAACGCCTGCTCAAGCGGAGCCGTAATACGTCCCTGATTGACCAGGCTGGCAAAAATGCCCACGTGGTTGAAATCCACATGCAGGGACTGCACGTCCATCAACTGCAAGGCCTTGACCATGAGCCCCTGGATTTCGATGTCGCTTTCTACGCCGGCGTGTCCGAACAATTCGACGCCAACCTGCAGCGGCTCCCGCGTCTGTGCAAGACCATCGGCCTGCGTTCTCAGCACGCTGCCTGCGTAGCACAACCGGGTAACGCCCTTGTTGTTCAGCATATGCGCGTCCATACGCGCCGCCTGTGGCGTCATGTCTGCACGAACGCCCATCAACCGCCCGGATATCTGGTCAACCACCTTGAAGGTTGCGAGGTCCAGATCGTGACCCACACCCGTAATCAATGACTCAAGATATTCGAGCAGGGGGGGGATGACATATTGATAGCCATGAACCCTGAACAGGTCCAGCAGGCCGCGGCGTAGTTGTTCGATGCGCGCCGCCTCTGCAGGAAGCACGTCTTCTATATATTCGGGGAGTATCCAGTTACGCATGTGCTGAAGCATTTCTAGCGGGCCATCACCAGAAACAGCAGGCCACCCAGCATTAAAGCAAGTCCAACAAAGCGCAGTTGGCCATCTCTGAGCTCAGTCATGCGCTGGAAGGTCTGCCGCCACGCTTTGGGCGCGAGGAAAGGCATAATACCCTCCAGTATCAGCATCAGCCCGAAGGCTGCCATTAGCGTTCCCAAGAGTTGTTGTCCTGGAGTTACCTGCCGCCGCCTGGGCTGCGCAGATACTTGAAGAATTCCGAATTCGGGTCCAGCACCATGATATCGCTCTTGTCCTTCAGGCTGTTGCGATACGCATTCAGGCTGCGATAAAACGAATAGAACTCGGGACTCTTGCCATATGCACCTGCGTAGATCTCGGCGGCCTTGGCATCACCCTGACCCTTGAGACGCTGCGCTTCGCGATAAGCCTCGGCAATAATGATCTCGCGCTGCCTGTCAGCATCTGCACGGATTTTTTCAGCCGCAGCGGCACCCTGGGAGCGTAGCTCGTTGGCAACGCGCTTGCGTTCCGCTTCCATCCGCTGATACACGGATTCGCTGACTTCCTGTGGCAGATCTACGCGCTTCACACGCACATCGAGCACCTGGATGCCCATCTGGCGTGCATCACGGTCGGCACGCTGGCGCAGAATCTCCATAATCTGGCCGCGCTCGCCGGACACCACATCATGAACAGTACGTTTACCGAACTCCGCCCGCAGGCCGTCATTGACCACCTGGGACAGGCGGCGTTCCGCCTGCAATTCATCGCCCTTGACCGAAACATAATACTTGGCGGGGTCGAAGATGCGCCACTTGACGAATGAATCAACCAGCACATTCTTCTTTTCGCTGGTGAGGAAACGATCCGGCTCTACCGAGTTCAGGGTCAGGATGCGCTTGTCGTAATAGCGGACGTTGTCCACCATTGGCACTTTGAAGTAAAGGCCAGGTTCTTTCTTCACCGAGATGATTTCACCAAGGCGAAAAACCAGCGCATACTCGCGCTCATCCACGGTAAAGGCGGACAGGCTCAGCAGCAGCAAAGCCACAATCAGGCCCATCAGCCATGCTCCAATATTTTTCATTTAGCGGCTCTCCCGATCACGGCTACGAAATGCTTCACGCGAACGCTGGGTGTTAGGATCCAGCTCCGGCAATGTGGCGGCTGCAGGGGCAGCAGGCGCCGCTGCCCCCTGCGCGGGCGCTGACGGATTCATCAGCCTATCCAGCGGAAGGTACAGAAGGCTATTGCCATTTTTCTGGTCAACAACGACCTTGCTCACGTTGGACAGGATCTGCTCCTGCACATCGAGATACATACGCTGCCTGGTCACTTCTGGCGCCTGTTGGTATTCAGCAAGCACCTGTTCAAAACGGCTGGCGTTACCGCGAGCCTCATTCTCTACACGCAGTTTGTAGCCGGCCGCCTCTTCCAGCAGGCGGGAGGCTGTACCGCGCGCCTTTGGAATCACGTCATTGGCATAAGCCTGGCCTTCGTTTTTCTGGCGTTCCAGATCCTGCCCGGCCTTCACCGCATCATCAAAGGCTGCCTGTACCTGCTCGGGAGGCTGCGCATTCTGCATGGTTACGCTGGCCACGCTGATGCCGGATTCGTAGCGGTCAAGAATCTCCTGCATCAACTTCTTGGCCTGAGCCGCGATTTCTTCCCGGCCTTCATACAGCACGAAATCCATCTTGCTTTTACCGACAATCTCGCGGATCGCGGTCTCTGCAATGCCACGCACGGATTCTTCAGCGTCGCGGTTGTTGAAGAGCGTATCCTCTACGTCCTTGAGGTCATATTGCACGGCGAATTGCAGATCGATGATGTTCTCATCATCCGTTAGCATCAACGACTCGCGCAGCTCCTTGCTGCGGCCCGCCCCGCCTTCAGCTGAACGATAGCCTACTTCCACCGTACGCACCTGCTGCATGTTGACAACGGTTGCAGTTTCGATTGGGTAAGGGAAATGCCAGCGGGGTCCCGGTGTTGTCGTTTCAACGTGTTCACCGAAGCGTAGCACCACGCCGCGAGAGCCCTGATCAACGATATAGAAGCCAGTAGCAAGCCAGATCAGGAGAATGAGGCCAATAATTGGCAGAACAGCAAATGACTTGCCACTTGGATCCGAACCATCTCCCTTACCGGACCTACCGAACAAGCCATTCAGCTTGCGATTGAACTGGCGCAGGACCTCGTCCAAATCAGGTGGTCCGTCGTTATTTCGATTACCCCAGCCGGGATCGTTAGCCATTAAATACTCCGAACTAAATTTGCAGTATGCATATGCTCAAACATGAGCGTGAGGAGCAGGCATTACAGGCAGATGTACTGCCGTTTGCTGCTGATGCTCCACCAGTAATTGTTTTATCAGGTCCAGGCCTTCGCCCGTTCTGGCGGAGATACGAATCCGGCTGATTCTACCATATTCATCGCGCTCCAGACCCGGCTCCAGCCCCAACTTGTCTATCTGGTTGAGGACCAGCACTTGCGACACCTGGGATGCACCGATCTCCTCCAGCACTTCACTCACCTGAGCGATTTGGTCATCACGATTCGGGCTGCTCGCATCCACGATGTGCAGTAGCAGATCAGCCTGTACCGCCTCCTCCAGCGTCGCGCCGAAAGCTTCGACCAGCGCATGTGGCAAATGTTTGATGAACCCGACCGTATCAGAGAGAACGATGGGGCCGGCTTCGGGAATGTAGAGCTTGCGGGAAGTGGTATCCAGGGTGGCAAACAGTTGATCCGCTTCATAAACGTTCGACTGCGTCAGGCGATTGAACAGGGTGGATTTGCCAGCATTGGTATAGCCAACAAGGGACACGGACATCACATGGGAGCGTTTGCGGGAGCGGCGCTGCATACTACGCTGCTGTTTGAGCTTATCCAGCTTTTCGCGGAGCTGCTTCACGCGCACACGCAGCATGCGGCGGTCCAGTTCCAGCTGGGTTTCGCCCGGGCCGCCACGTACACCGATACCACCCTTTTGTCGTTCAAGGTGGGTCCAGCCGCGCACCAGACGTGTGGAAAGATGCTCCAGCTGCGCCAGCTCCACCTGCAGTTTGCCCTCATGGCTTTGGGCGCGCTGGGCAAATATGTCGAGGATAAGACCAGTACGATCGACAACCCGGCATTCAAGCAGACGCTCCAGATTGCGCTGCTGTGAGGGACTGAGATCGTGATTGAAGATGACTACCGAAGCCTGATGCGTCTTGACTGTAGCAGCCAGCTCCTCAGCCTTGCCCGAACCCAGGAAATACTTGGCATCAGGTTTGGTGCGACGGCCCTCGACCGTATCGCTGACCGCAATACCTGCGCTTGCTACGAGTTGTCTGAGTTCCTGCAGGCTTTCTGTGTAATCAGGCCCGCCGAGATCGAGGCTGACCAATACTGCTGCGTTCCCGCCAGTGGGCCTATCCTGCATTATGTGGGAAGGAGTTTACTCGTCACTTGGGTGATTGGTGGGAATGTTGACTGCGCGCCCAGGCACAATCGTGGAGATGGCATGTTTGTAAACCATTTGGGTGACAGTATTCTTGAGCAAAATGACATACTGGTCGAAAGAATCTACCTGACCTTGTAATTTGATGCCATTAACAAGATAGATCGAAACTGGTACATGCTCCTTGCGCAAAATATTCAAGAATGGGTCTTGTAGCATCTGCCCTTTGGCGTTCATTTATTGCTCCTTTTCTTTGGGAGTTTTAGTTATTCAGGAACTCTACGTTAAAAATTAATCTTAAGCTACCGCCAGAAAATCACATTCCGGGCGCCTGACGACAGGCATATATTGGGGATGTTTTCTTCTGCTACAAGTGGCAAAGATTTATTTGCTCATGGACTAGCGTATTCAGACCGTAAATCCGGAAACACTATCCATGATGCGACAAATTATTATTTCAATTAAGCGCATCAGTCTGTGCAGTAATTAACTTAATTTTTCAGATAAACGTGCAAGCGTCTCTTCTTTCCCCAGCACCTGCATGACTTGGTCAATGCTTGGAGATTGCGTTCCGCCAGTCAGCATCAGCCTCAGCGGCATAGCCACTTTGGGGAATTTGAGACCATTGCTGACGACCGCATGTTCGATTGCATGGTGAATCGCCTCTGTTGTCCAGTCCAGACTTTCCAGCTCAGACGCGAGCATTTTGAGCACCGGCTGAATATCGGGAGCCATGTGTTTCTCTACGGCCGCGGGATCCAGCGATTCTGGTCGGAAATAGAAAAAACGCACTTGCTCGGCCAACTCATTCAATGTGCTGGCGCGCTCGCGATAAAGGGCGAGCACTTCCATTAATGCGGGGGCGTCGGTCACCTTTACTCCGACATCCGTCAGACGCTTGCGGATATCGGCAGCCAGCCTATCCATATCCACCTGCTTGATGTAGTGCGCATTCAGCCAGTTGAGCTTTTCAGTATTGAACTGAGCCGCTGATGACGTGATGTGATCCAAACCAAACCATTGGCAGAACTGGTCCATGCCGAAAATTTCGTCGTCTCCGTGTGACCAGCCAAGTCGTGCCAGGTAATTCAAAACGGCTTCAGGCAGATAGCCGTCTTCATGGTATTGCATCACGCTGACGGCGCCATGCCGCTTGGATAGCTTTTGGCCGTCATCCCCGAGAATCATTGAAAGATGCGCGTATTGTGGAATTTCCGCTCCCAGTGCTTTCAGCATATTAATTTGGCGAGGTGTGTTATTGACGTGGTCGTCACCGCGAATCACGTGGGTGATATTCATTTCCCAGTCATCCACCACAACACAGAAATTGTAGGTGGGTGTGCCATCAGCGCGGGCGATGATCAGGTCGTCCAGCTCCTCATTGGAGATGGCAATATGGCCCTTGACCAGATCATTCCACTCGACAAGCCCTGAAGCCGGATTTCTGAAGCGGACAACAGGCGGTATATCCTCAGGCTTGGGTGGCAATGTCTTCCCTGGCTCAGGCCGCCAACGGCCGTCATAGCGTGGCTTGATCCCTTGCGCCATCTGCCTTTCACGCATGAGGTCCAGCTCTTCCTTGCTGGCATAGCAGTAATATGCCTTGCCTTTATCCATGAGCTGCTGGATAACTTCCCGATAACGCTGCATACGCTGCGTCTGGTAAAAAGGGCCTTCATCCCAATGCAGGCCTAACCAGTTCATGCCGTCCAGAATCGCCTGCACAGCTTCCGGCGTGGAGCGTTCTAAATCCGTATCTTCGATGCGCAGGATGAAGTTTCCCCCATGCCGGCGAGCATAGGCCCAGGAAAACAAGGCCGTTCTGGCGCCGCCAATGTGGAGATAACCGGTCGGGCTTGGAGCAAATCGGGTGCGGACAGTCATGGAATCAGGCATGTAATAAGAGGCGGGATTTTACCATGCCCGCCTCTCTTGGCTGTGGATGAGATCTACTCAGGCTTAACTGCGGATTCGGCTTGGCTGGAAATCTGCACAGACTGATCAGGCCGCCAGCCTCCGCCCAGGGCCTTGAACAAGTCGACGGTGGCAGCAAGCCGAGCCTGACGGCTGTCGATGTAGGCAAGCGTAATGTCGTTGTGCACGCGCTGAGAATCCAGCACTTCAAGGTAACCAGCATAGCCGGCCTTGTATCTGTTTTCGGCAATCTGCAGTGCTTTGGCCGCCGCATCTTCACTGACCGCCAGTGCCTCTTCGCGCTCAGCGCTCTGGCGCAGAGTAATCAATGCATCGTTGACTTCGCGGAAAGCGGTTTCGATCGATTGTTCATATAGCGCCAATGCCTGCCGTTGCTGCGCAGTCGCCTGGTCCACCCGCGCTCCACGAGCACCAGAATCGAAAATCGGCAGGTCAAGGTCGATACCTAGTGTCCAGATGCGGGCAGCCGACTTCAGGATATCGCTCAGCTCCGCGCTTTCTCCGCCGTAGATGCCGGTAAGCGAAATCGAAGGGAATAGCGCCGCCCTGGCAACCCCGATCTGGGCGTTCGCGGCAGCAAGTTCCAGCTCAGCCCGTTGGATATCCGGGCGTGCCTCCAGCAGCCGTGAAGGCAGCCCAGCAGGCGGTACCGGCGGCATCGGCAGGCTCTTGATGTCACCTTCGGCCAGTGCCAGATCCAACACTCCAGTCAATACTGCCAGCTGATGCTGGACAATGGCGCGCTGACGCACCAGCTCCGAAATCTGCGCTCTCAAATTCGAGACCGAAACCTGTGCCTGATGCACGTCAAGCGCAGAGGCAACGCCGCCTTCGAGGCGCCGTTTGGTCAGATCAAGGCTTTCCTCTCGGCTGCGCAGGCTATCACGCGAAATCCGTATTTGCGCATCCAGGCCGCGCAGCAGAATGTAATTGCTGGCCACCAGGCTGGAAAGTGATAGCTCCACCGTATCGCGGGCATATCGTGTAGCCAGTGCCTGCGCCCGCGCAGATTCTCTGGCACGGCGGAATTTGCCCCAAAAGTCCACTTCAAACGAGGAGCCCAGCTGGACAATATGATTGTTGCGGATGGGGTTGGCCTGATTGAAGGCAGGGACCCCTGTCATCTGAGAAGATCTTGAACGCGATGACCCTGCATTTAGGTCCACACGCGGGAAAAGCGTCGTACCGACTTCCCGCAGGATAGCATCTGCCTCCTCAATCCGGGCAACAGCAAGCTTGATGTCGGTGTTATTACTGCGCGCTTGCGCTACAAGATCGTTCAAGACGGGATCCTGGTACAACTCCCACCAAGTCGCGCTCATGAGAGCATCCGCCGCGGCCTCCGTTTCCTGCTCGCTAAATTGGGCTGGAAGATCGTTTTCCGGGCGCTGGAAATCCGGGCCGACCATGGCGCAGCCCGACATCAGGGTCACCATCATGACCAATTTGATCGAGAGTAAATTAGACTTCATGCTTTTCACCGGGTAAATCGCCTTCAATAGGTTCCGTGGCTCTCTGGGCTTTGCCGCTGCTCAGCCAGCTGAAGAATAACGGAATGAAAATGGTGGCTACAAAGGTTGCCAGCAGCATACCGCCGAATACACCTGTACCCATGGAGCGACGTGCAGCGGAACCGGCGCCAGTTGCTATGACCAGCGGCACGATACCGAGTACGAACGCCATTGAGGTCATGACAATCGGGCGGAAACGCAGGCGGGCCGCTTCAATTGCTGCCTCCATAACGGGCAGGCCTTCTTCCAGTTTCTGAGTGGCGAACTCGACAATCAGAATGGCATTCTTTGCCGCCAGGCCAATCAGGGTAATCAGGCCGATCTGGAAGTAGATGTCGTTCGGCATCTGGCGCATCCACACGGCAATCAATGCGCCCACCAGTGCGAACGGCACCGCCATGATGACTGCTAACGGCAGTGCCCAGGTCTCAAACTGAGCTGCCAGGATCAGGAAAACCACAATGATGGCGAAGCCGAAGGCAAACACAGCCGCGGAGCCCGTACGTTTTTCCTGATAGGCCTGACCCGTCCATTCGATCTGGTATCCATCCGGCAGATTCTCGGCGGCAATCTGCTCAACCGCCTTGATCGCCTCTCCTGAGCTGATACCGGGTGCGCTATTGCCGACGACCTTGGCTGAAAGCAAACCATTGTAGCGTTCCAGCTGCTCCGGGCCGATGATATGCGTCACCTTGCTCAAGGCGGACAGCGGAATCATGGTGCCCTCGTCCGATCGTACGTATATCTTGCCAAGGTCCTCCGGCTGCATGCGGAACTGCGGCTCTGCCTGCAACTGCACGCGATAAGTACGTCCAGAGCGGTTGAAATCGTTTACATATAAGGAGCCCATGGTGCTCTGCAGGCTCGCGTAGATACTGCCAATTGGCACACCGAGCGACAGCGCTTTCGGCTCATCTACCTCGACAAAGAGTTGAGGTACCGTGGGCCGGAAGAAGGTGTTGATGCCGGTCAGGCGCGGATCCTGTTGCAGGGCACCGATGAAATTGTTGACCACTGCGGAGAGGCGCATGGGGTCTGCATCACCACGGCTTTGTACATACATGTCGAAACCCCCGGTCGTGCCGAGGCCACGAATCGCGGGCGGATTGAAGGCAAAGGCGATGCCATCTGGCTGCTGCATGCCGATACCGGTGATCTTGGCTACCATGTCATCAGCGGTGATATCCCGCTCGTCCCAATCCTTCAACCGTACGAACATGGTTCCCGCACTCGTTTTGTTACCGCCACCGATCAGATCCATACCATTGATGATGAACTGCATGACCAAGCTTTCATCATCCGCAATGGCAGAGCGCACCGATTCCGTCGTCTTGGCGGTACGGTTCAGGGTAGCGCCGTCCGGCAATACGAATGCAGTAATCACATAACCTTGGTCTTCGGCCGGCACGAAGCTGCCGGGTACGATACGCAGCAGGAAGGCCGCCAGGGCGATGATGCCCACAAACACGGCTGCACCGATGATGCGGTGATGCAGCGTCAGGTTGACAATTCGCACGTAAAACCGGCTGAAGCGCTCAAAACCCCGGTTGAACGGCCGGAAGAATTTCGATTCCTCATGCTTGTGTTTGAGGATGATGGCGCACAGGGCAGGTGTCAGCGTCAGTGCTACAATGCCCGAAATGACCACGGCCACGGCGACGGTCACGGCAAACTGGCGATAGAGCTCGCCGGCGATACCGCCCAGGAAGGCTACCGGCACAAATACCGCACACAGTACGAGCACAATCGCCACCACCGCGCTTGAAACCTGCTGCATGGACTTGATGGCTGCATACAGCGGCGGTAGTTTTTCCTCGGCGATGAGGCGCTCGATATTTTCCAGCACGACGATGGCGTCATCCACGACAATCCCGATGGAGAGCACCATGGCGAACAGCGTCAGCGTGTTGATGGAGAAACCGAACATCCATAGGCCAGCGAATGTACCAATCAGCGAAATCGGCACGGCAATGATAGGGATCAGTGTGGCACGCCAACTCTGCAGGAACAGGAATACCACCAACACCACCAGTATCATGGCTTCACCCAGCGTCTTGACGACCTCCCAGATGGAGGACTTGACGAAATCGCTGGTATCGTAAGGTATCTGGTAACTCATGCCCTCGGGGAAGCGCTGGCTCAGCTCTGCCATCTTGGCTTTGATGCCGTTAGCGGTATCGAGCGCGTTGGCGCCGCTCTGCAGGAATACACCAAGGGCGACTCCAGGTTTGCCATTCAGCGTGGTGCGAATGTTATAGGTCTGGGCACCCAGCTCGATGCGTGCCACGTCCTTGAGGTACAACACCCCTCTTGGGCCATCAGCGCGCAGAATGATGTTGCCGAACTGCTCAGGGCTCAGCAGGCGGCCTTTGGCCGTGACGGTATAGACGAGTTGCTGGTCCGATGGCGCCGGATCCTGGCCAATTTTTCCTGCAGCGTACTGCGCATTCTGCGTCTGGATGGCGTTTGATATATCAGTCGTCGTAATGCCGAGCTGAGCCATGCGGTCAGGTCGCAACCAGATGCGCATGGAATAATCTTGCGCCCCGAATATCATGGCATCGCCCACACCGGGCACACGCTTCAGGTGGTCGAGAATATTCAGCGTACCGTAATTGCTCAGGAAAAGCGGATCGTATTTGCCGCTTTCCGAGGTAAGCATGGCAACCAGCAGGATATCGTTTGAGCGTTTCTGCACAACAACACCGGTGCGCCTTACGTCATCTGGCAGCCGCGGCAACGCAATGTTGACGCGGTTGCTGACGTTAAATGTGGCCTGGTCGACGTCTGTACCAACCTCGAAGGTAGCCGTAATGGTTAGCGTACCGCTGGAGTCAGCGCTGGAGTTGAAGTACAGCAGATCCTCCACGCCGCTGAGCTGTTCCTCTATTGGCGCGGCAACGGTCTTGGAAAGTGTTTCAGCACTGGCGCCCGGGTAGGTCGCCTGGATTTGGACCGTGGGCGGCGCGATTTCAGGGTATTGCGCGATGGGCAGCTTGAATGCGGCTGCCAACCCCGCCAGCACAATGATGATGGAAAGAACCGAAGCGAAAATCGGTCGGGTAATAAAGAATCGCGTCATTTGGCTTGGCTTTGCTGGCTAGGTGTCTGAGCGTCTCCGCCCTGTGCCGGTTGCGCGCCCGGTAGTTGCGGCGCCACAGTCATGCCCGGGCGAATCTTGAGCAGATTGTCAACGATGACCTTGTCGCCTGCATTCAGGCCATCCAGCACAATCCATTCCTTGCCGACCCAGTTACCGGTCGTAACAGGCTGCGGATTGGCCTGGTTTTGAGCATTAACAACATATACAAAAGAACCTTGGTCGGAATTCATGACCGCAGGTTGCGGCAGCAGGAACACGCCATCCCGCTGGCCGGTGACGACGCGTGCGCGAACAAACTGGCCGGGCAGCAGGCGACGATCCCTGTTTTCGAACGTGGCGCGCAACTGCTGTGTCCCTAGCGTCGGATCAATCTGGCTTGCGGCGAAGTTCAGTTTGCCTTTTTCCTTGTATTCAGTACCGTCCGGCAGCATCAGGGAAACTTCCTTGACGTTCTGCTGGCTCAACCTGCCGCCCAGTTCGGCCAGCTCATTATCCGAAAAGCTGAAGCGCACCCAGATAGGCGATAGCTGGATGACGGTCGTCAGCAGGCTGGTGTTAGGTTCTACCAGTGCCCCTTCCGAAAAGCGGAAGCGCCCCGAGATGCCTCCAACAGGGGCCGTTACCGTGGTATACGAAAGATTGAGTTCCGCCTCGCGCACACTGGCCTCGGCGCGCTGTGCGGTTGCTCTGGCAACAGCAAGCTCGGAGACGGCAGTATCGTATTCACGTTCACTGATGGATTGGGTTGCCAGCAGACTCTTGAGGCGCGCTTCTTCGCGTCTCGCCTGTTCGATGCGTGCCTGCTGTTCGGCCAGCGCTGCACGGGCCTGGGCCAGTGCGATCTTGTATGGCTCCGGGTCAATGAGGAACATCGCCTGGCCCTCCTTGACCGGATCACCCTCCTCATACAGACGTTTCAACAGTATGCCGCCGACACGAGGTCTGATTTCAACTTCTTTTGCGCCCTCTGTCTGCGCTACGGCTTCAGCACTGATGGGAATAGTAGTTGGCTGCATCTCAATCACATTGACCGGCATGGCAGGAGGCGCGCCCGCGCCCGGCTTGGCTTCCTGTTCATTATCCTGACCGCAAGCGGCCAGCAAGGTGGAGATCAGCAACAGCGAAACTATTGCCCACATATTCTTAGGTTGGATGCTAAATCCGTTGACCATTATTCAGGGCTCCGAGGAAAAACGACAAATGGCTTGCTTACATTCTTGCGTGGCGGTAAATTATATACAAACATGATTGTATGTAAACAGGAATATTTCAAATGGTTCGCAAAACCAAGGCAGAAGCGCAGCTTACCCGTCAGCAAATCATAGATGCTGCGCGTGAAGTCTTTCTTACACGCGGCGTTAATCGAACAACGCTGCAGGATATCGCAAAGCAGGCTGGCGTTACGCGTGGCGCCGTGTACTGGCACTTCAGCAACAAACACGAATTGTTTCATGCAATGCGGGATCAGGTATTTCTCCCACTCATTGACCGCATGGGCGATACTCTTCTAACTGAGGAAATGCATGATCCTCTGGGTAATATAGAGCAATTTCTATGCGGCACAATACAAAGTCTCGAAGAAAATGCCCCTATCCGGCAAATCTACGAAATCATGATGGTCAAATGCGAATATGTGGATGAATTTGCCGAAGTATTGCAGCAGATCCTCACCAATTGTTCAGACATTATATCCAAGCTGGAGCTCGTCTATGAACGGGCCAGGGACCAGGGTCAGCTGCATCCCGATCTCAATCCTTCCGCCATGGCATTGGATACCCATCTATTTTTTGCGGGTCTTCTGCATATGTGGGTCAAGGATAGTCAAGGCACCCGGTTCCGGCACCAAGCCCTCGAGATCATCAAATCGCATGTCAAGTTACGAAGACCAAGGCCACAGGCTTGTGAATCCGCTTCTGCAGAGCTAATATCCGCAGAAGCTAGATAAACAAGGACGGCATCCTGGTCAGCAACATCCAAGTCGGCGAAATTTACGGCAAGCAGACAGCCAGCAAGTTCGTCATGTACAACGTGCTGAAGGTCGGCAAATCTTCCAT
>Ga0196972_1000639_pt1 | contig 14993 bp, 15 predicted proteins | sample S1v_2013CmetaG_FD_148618 | JGI IMG/M metagenome (GOLD analysis project Ga0196972, IMG submission 148618) | Soil microbial communities from Anza Borrego desert, Southern California, United States - S1+v_20-13C | ecosystem: Environmental > Terrestrial > Soil > Desert | place: USA: California...
CGTCGCGATGGCGCACCCTGGCCCAGCCGGCGATCGGCGGATCGACCAGTTCGAGCAGGACGCCCTTGTCGGCGGTGAAGACGACCGGCGCCGCTTCTTCGGCGGCGCTGCGCACGCGGGCGCCCGCCGCACTCACGACCACATTGCGGCGCGGGGCGAGGAAACGCGACTGCACCCATGCAAGGTCGCCCGACATGTCGCGCACCTTGACCCATTCGCCGTAAGTCAGAACGACCTCGACCGGCATGCCGCGCGGCGCGACAAACACCTTGCGGCCCTTGGGCGACGGCGCGTCATAGAGGACGGCGGGCGCGGCGCCGACCGAGCGGTACTCGAGCGCATGGGCGCCGGCCGCGGCAAACAGGCCTGCGGAGAACACGAACATGCATACCAATGGACGCAACGGTCGCAACATACGCAACATACGCGCAGACTTCATCCAACCTCCCCTGAGCGAGCGACGCGGCGGATTCTTAGTGTTTTGCCGGCGTGCCGTCGGGCATCACGAGGCCGGAGCCGGCTTGCGGCTGCTGCTGTTGCTGCTGCTGGAGCTGCTGCAGGCGCTGCTGGTAGAAAGCCTCGAAGTTGATCTCCGCCAGGTGCACCGGCGGGAAGCCGGCGCGGGTGATGGCATCGGCGATGTTGGCACGGAGGTAGGGATAGATGATGTTCGGGCAGCCGATGCCGAGCAGCGGGTCGAGCTGTTCCGGCGGAATGTTGGCGGCCTCGAAAATGCCGGCCTGCTTGCCTTCCACCAGGAACGCGACCTTGTCCTTCACCTTGGCGGTCACGGTGATCGTGACGGTCGACTCGAAAATCGTCTCGGCCAGCGCCTCCGCACCGACGTCCACCGACACCTCGATGTTCGGACCTTCCTGTTCGAGGAAGATCGCCGGCGAATTCGGCTGCTCGAGGGAGAGGTCCTTCAGGTAGACGCGCTGGATCTGGAACACGGGTTGGTTGTTTTGCTCGGACATGGAAGTCTTTCGTTGAAGTAGGAAGGAAAAAGGACGGCTGCCCGCCGTCCTTCCGGTAGAAGATTGCTAAGTTTAAGCGCCCTGCAGCAGCGCGTCCAGCTTGCCTTCGTGCTCCAGCTTGCTCAGGTCGTCGAAACCGCCGACGTGGGTGTTGCCGATATAGATCTGCGGTACGGTGCGGCGGCCCGTCTTCTGCATCATTTCGACGCGCTGTTCCGGTTGCAGGTCGACGCGGATCTTTTCGATGGTCTGGACGCCTTTTGCGGTCAGCAGGCGTTCCGCCATCACGCAATAGGGGCAAACGGCGGTGCTGTACATTAAAACGCGTGCGGTCATGTCGGATGCTCCGTTACTTCGTCAGCGGCAGGCCCTGCGCCTGCCATGCAGCAATGCCGCCGTCGAGGCTGAACACCTCGTTGAAACCGGCCTTCTTGAGCTGTCCGGCTGCTTTCGCGGAACGGGTGCCGCTCTGGCAGACGGCGATCACGGCCTTGGACTTGTCGAGTTCGCCGATCCGGTTCGACAACTCGCCCAGGGGGATGTTCTTGGCGTCACGCAAATGCCCCGCGGAGAACTCCGCCGGTTCGCGCACGTCCACAACTATGGCCTTACCCTGGTTGATCAGCTGCGTTGCCTGCAGCGTGGTAACCCGGGCGCCGCGCCGCTGGAGATTCGGCCACAGCAAAGCGCCGCCGGACAGGATCGCAATGCCGATCAGCCAGATGTTATCAAGGAAGAATTTCACGTTACCTCAGGCCTTTCAATGGTTTAAAGCAATCCCGCCATTATAAAATAGATGCGGAAGCCACATTTCAAAGTCCCAAATCCCCTTATTTTTCTTCATCTCCTGACATGTACAAGATCGTATTCATGCGCCACGGCGAATCGACGTGGAACCTGGAAAACCGTTTCACCGGCTGGACCGACGTCGACCTGACCGAAAAAGGCGTCAACGAGGCCCGCCAGGCCGGCAAGATCCTCAAGGAAGCCGGTTTCGAGTTCGACCTCTGCTACACCTCGGTCCTCAAGCGCGCCATCCGCACCCTGTGGCTGACGCTGGACGAGATGGACCTGATGTGGTTGCCCGTCAAGCACGACTGGCGCCTGAACGAACGCCACTACGGCGCGCTGCAAGGCCTGAACAAGGCGGAAACCGCCGCCAAGTACGGCGACGAGCAGGTGCTGGTCTGGCGTCGCAGCTACGACGTGCCGCCCAACCCGCTCGACCCGGACGATGCGCGCACCTCGTACAACGATCCGCGCTACAAGGGCCTCAAGCGCGAACAGATCCCGCTGACCGAATGCCTGAAAGACACCGTGGCCCGCGTGATGCCGGCCTGGGACGAGGAAATCGCCCCCGCCATCAAGGCCGGCCGCAAGATCCTGATCTCCGCCCACGGCAACAGCCTGCGCGCGCTGATCAAGTCCCTGGACGGCATCAGCGACAAGGACATCGTCGGCCTGAACATCCCCAACGGCCAGCCGCTGGTCTATGAGCTGGACGCCAACCTGAAGCCGATCAAGAGCTACTACCTGGGCGACCAGGAAGCGATCGAAGCGGCCATGAAGGCCGTCGCCAGCCAGGGAAAGGCGAAGTAACGCTTTTTCCATGTTCTTCCGCCGCCCCGCACCCGCACACCGACAGGAATCCCCCGCGATCACCCGGCATCTCCGCCATGCCGGTTGGATCGCCCTGGCGGTTCTCGGGGTGGCCATCCTGCTAGGCAGTGTGCCTGCACACGCCAGCAAGGTCACCGAACGCACCCGCCAGAAGCGCGCCGCCGAGGCGGAACGCGCCGAACTCCAGCAGAAACTGGAAGCCCTCAAGCGCGACATCAGCAAGACCGAAACCGCCAAGAGCCATGCAGCGGATGCGCTGTCCAATTCCGAGGCAGCGATCTCGGAAGCCAACCGCGCGCTGCATGAGCTGGACCGCGAACAGAAGGACGCGGAAGCGAAACTCGCCAGGCTGTCCCAACAGCAGGACCAGCTGGCCAAGACCATCGCCGGCCAGCAGAAGCGCCTGTCGCGCCTGTTGCGCGACCAGTATGTTGCCGGCAACGAAGACCGCATCAAGCTGCTGCTGTCCGGCGACAACCCGAACCGCATCAACCGCGAGCTGCAATACATGGGCTACGTCTCCCAGGCCCAGGCCAGGCTAATCGACGCCTTGCGAGCGAACATGAAAGCAGTCGAGGACAACAAGGCCGCCGCCAGGGAAGCCCGCGACGAGCTGGAGGAAATCGCGCAGGAACAGCGCGAACAGAAGGCGCAGCTGGAGAAGGAAAAGTTGCACCGTGCCGCCCTGCTCGCCCAGCTGTCGACCAAGCTGCAGGCCCAGCGCAAGGAAGCAGGCAATATCGAACGGGACGAGCAGCGCCTGGGTGGCCTGGTCGACCGCCTCGCAAAGTTAATCGAAGAACAACGGAAAGCGGAAGCCGCGGCGCGCGAGAAGCGCCGCCAGGAACAACTGGCGCGCGCCAGGGCCAAATCCGAGGCTTCCGCGGACAAGAAAGTGAGTTCGGTCAAGACGCCGGCACACAATCCTGATGCAATTGATGACGACGAGCCGCCGCAGAAATTGACAGCCCGAAATGAACTCACGCCGGAAGCGAACGTCCAAGACCGAGGTCTCGAGCAGGCTTTCGCCTCGCTCAAGGGCCATCTCCGGCTGCCGGTGCGGGGCGACCTTGTTGCCCGATTCGGTAGCAAGCGCGGCGACGGGCCGGCCTGGAAAGGCCTGTTCATCCGGACAGCCGAAGGCGCCGAGGTGAAGGCAGTGGCGGCCGGGCAGGTGGTTTTCGCGGAATGGTTGCGCGGATTCGGCAACCTGATCATCATTGACCACGGCGGCCAGTACATGACCATCTACGGCAACAACCAGGCAGTCCTGAAACGGGTCGGCGATACAGTCCGGACCGGCGACGTGATTGCCAGCGCCGGCAACAGCGGTGGCAACGAAAATTCGGGTTTATACTTTGAAATGCGGCATCAAGGCCGCGCAATCGACCCACTCGGGTGGGTAACTATCAGGTGACACATGAGCAGCAAACTGAAGAACTTCGGCCTTATTGGTTTAGGCGTCATTGCAGGCATCGCAGGCTCGATGCAGTTTGAGGCAAGCGCACAGAAGCACACGTCACCGCTGCCGCTGGAAGAATTGCGCCAGCTGGCCGATGTGTTCGGCCTGATCAAGTCGGATTACGTCGAGGCGGTCGAAGACAAGAAGCTGCTGACCGAGGCGATCTCGGGCATGGTGTCCTCGCTCGATCCCCACTCCGCCTATCTGGACAAAAAGGCATTCAAGGAACTGCGCGAAGGCACCCAGGGCAAGTTCGTGGGCCTGGGCATCGAAGTCGGCATGGAAGACGGCTACGTGAAGGTCATCTCGCCGATCGAGGATTCCCCCGCGTTCAAGGCCGGCCTGAAGGCAGGCGACCTGATCACCCGGCTGGACAACACACCGGTCAAGGGCCTGACGCTGGATGAAGCCGTCAAACGCATGCGCGGCGAGCCCAATACCAAGATCACCCTCACCATCGCCCGCAAGGAAGAGGACCGCCCGATCATCGTCACCATCGTGCGCCAGGAAATCCGCGTGCAAAGCGTGAAGTCGAAGATCATCGAACCCGGCTATGCCTGGCTGCGGGTATCGCAGTTCCAGGAGCCGACGGTCGATGACATGGTCAAGAAGCTGCAGGCGATCTACCAGCAGGAACCCAACCTGAAGGGGCTGGTCCTCGACCTGCGCAACGATCCGGGCGGCGTGCTGCCCGGCGCGATCGGCGTTTCCGCCGCCTTCCTGCCGAAGGACGTGCCGGTGGTGTCCACCAACGGCCAGCTGCCGGATTCGAAGCAGACCTTCTACGCGCGCCGCGAGTTCTACACCTCCTCGCGCGTGGCCACCAGCGACCCGCTGGCCAAGCTGCCGGAAGCCGTCAAGAAGGTGCCGATCGTGGTGCTGGTCAACGCCGGATCCGCCTCGGCCTCGGAGATCGTCGCCGGCGCGCTGCAGGACTACAAGCGCGCCACCATCATGGGCACCCAGACCTTCGGCAAGGGTTCGGTGCAGACCATCCGCCAGCTCTCCGCCGATACCGCGGTCAAGCTGACCACCGCGCGCTACTACACGCCGAACGGCCGCTCCATCCAGGCCAAGGGCATCGTGCCCGACCTGCTGGTGGACGAAACCGCAGACGGCGACGGCCTGAACGGGCTGCGCCTGCGCGAAGCGGACCTGACGAAGCACCTGCTGAACGACAAGGACAAGGATGAAGCGGCCCGCAAGCTCGACGAACTGGAAGAGGAACAACGCCTCGCCGCCCTCGAGAAGAAGCGCAAGCCGCTCGAGTTCGGCAGCAAGGAAGACTTCCAGCTGGCACAGGCGCTGAACCACCTGAAGGGCCAGCCGGTGCAGCTCTCCAAGTCCGCCAAGATCGAGAGCAAGAAGGAAAACACCATCAACGAAAACAAGAATGGAAACGGAAACGGCGAGAAGAAATAATCCCTTGCCCTGAAGGAAAAGGCCGCAGCGATGCGGCCTTTTTCATTTCTGCCGCTTCCCTCGCGCGAGTACAATCCCGGTATTGCCTCCTGCACAGCCCATCCCCATGAACGACAACCAGCTGCTTCGTTATTCCCGCCACATCCTGCTCGACGAAATCGGCATCGAAGGCCAGGAAAAGATCCTGGCCGCCCATGCGCTGGTGATCGGCGCCGGCGGGCTTGGGTCGCCGGTCGCGTTCTACCTCGCTTCGGCCGGCATGGGGCGGATCACGCTGGTCGACAACGACACCGTGGACCTGACCAATCTCCAGCGCCAGATCCTGCACACGACCGAACGCGTCGGACAGCCCAAGGCCGAGTCCGGCAAGGAGACGCTGGCACGCATCAACCCGGAGGTGGAGGTGGTGGCGCTGAAGGAACGCGTGGAAGGCGAGCGCCTGTCTGAGCTGGTGCGGCAGGCAAGCGTCGTGCTCGACTGCAGCGACAATTTCGCGACGCGCCATGCGGTCAACCGCGCTTGCGTGCAGCACAAGGTGCCGCTGGTATCCGGCGCGGCCATTCGCATGGACGGTCAGATCTCGGTGTTCGACACGCGTCGCACGGAGTCGCCGTGCTACGCCTGCCTGTTCCCGCCGGAGCAGCAGTTCGAGGAAGTGCTGTGTTCCACGATGGGCGTGTTCGCGCCCCTCGTCGGCATCATCGGCACGATGCAGGCGGCCGAAGCGCTGAAGCTCGTTGCGGGCATCGGCGAGTCGCTCGCCGGACGCCTGTTGCTGCTCGACGCGCGCAACATGGAGTGGACGAGCATCCGTGTCGCGCGCAACGCTGCCTGCAGTGTCTGCGGATAAAGGACTGTGGGACTGTAGGCTGAGTAGAGCGCCAGCGAAACCCGGCACATGCCACCCCGCCCTCAACTGCATATGCCACTAATCCTGCAACAGCATCGCCCGCATCGAGCACGCGGGAACACTCTCCGCAAGCAGCACCGCCTGCTGCAAGCCCTCGTCCTGCATGGCGGCGCGTGACTGAAAAACCTGGGGCGAGTCGTCGAACAACACCCGGTAGGTGTTGTAAATCGCAAAATGCCGGCGTTCAATCACCTCCGGCAATGTGGCGTCCACCGTATCAATAACCTCTGGCTGCGCAGCCTCCGGGACCGCGGCAGCTTTATCCGGCCGGTCGCAGGCGGCAAGCGCAAGCAGCATGGCGATCAGCACCACATGCGTGCAATTGTTCTTGTTTGCGTTCTTTTTCATGTCAATCTCCCTGACATGATTATTAATGTTTCAACTCCCCGTCCTTTGGCTTGTATCAACGGGCTTACACCTCGGGACTCGCATTCGGCAAGCACGCAACATCGGCGCGCTTGCTGAGGATGCGCCACGCGGCACGCTAGTCCCGGTGCTACAATCGACCGGGCGTTCTATTTCCCCACTGCAACTCCTCCACACTCCTCTCGATGTCCTTCGCCGATCTTGCCAAGCTGGTGTTCCTGTCCGCGATCTGGGGAGGCTCCTTCATCTTCCTGCGCATCGCGGCGCCCGAGGCAGGCCCGCTCCTGACGGCAACGCTGCGCACCACGCTTGCCGGCATCGCCCTGGTTGCCTTTGCAACCGCGACCCGGGTGAAGATGGACTGGCGGGCAAACCTGAAACCCTTCGCGGTCGTCGGGTTGTTCGCGGTGGTGATTCCTTTTTCCTGCTTTGCGTTTGCCGCATTGCACCTGCCGGCGTCGCACTCGGCCGTGCTGAACGCGACCGCGCCGCTGTTCGGCGCCGTGTTTTCCATGATCTGGCTGTCTGAAAGGCTGACGCTGCAAAAACTGGCGGGGCTGCTGCTGGGGATCGCCGGCGTCGCCGTGCTGGTGGGCGCCGGCTCGGCTACATTCAGCCCGGCGATGCTGGCCGCGGTAGGCGCCTGCCTGGTCGCGGCCGCCGGCTACGCGCTATCGAGCATCATCGTCAAGAAAACCGGGCATCCGGACGGCATCCATCCGATCGCAATGGCGGCCGGTTCGATGGCGCTGGGCAGCGTCGTGATGCTGCCGACCGTGCCGTTCTCGCTGCCGGCGGCCATGCCCTCCTTCGCCGCGCTTGCCTCCATCCTGGCGATGGCGCTCCTGTCGTCCGGACTCGCGCAGGCCCTGTTCATTCCGCTCATCGTCAAGGTCGGCCCGACGCGCGCGATGAGCGTCTCCTTCCTGATCCCGCTGTTCAGCATGCTGTGGGCTTTCCTGTTCCTGCAGGAGCCGATCGGCATGTCCACGCTGGTCGGCGGCGGCGTGGTCCTGCTGGCGATGGGCCTGGTCCTCGGCGCGCCCCGCGAGAAGTCTGCGAAGGGAGTGTGAGGCGATGCCGGCCTCGGTCCCCGCCTTCGCCATGCGGCATCCGCTGCTCACGGCACTGGCGCTTTCCTTCGGCGCGGCAATCTCCCTCGGCATCTCGCGTTTTTCCTACGCGCTGCTGCTGCCGCCGATGCGCTCAGACCTCGACTGGTCCTACCTGCTGGCCGGCGCCATGAACACAGCCAATGCCTTCGGCTACTTCGTCGGCGCACTGCTGACGCCGGCCTTGATGCGGCGCGCGGGCGCGCAGGTAGCGCTCATCGGCGGCGCGGTGCTGACCGGCGTATTCATGCTGATGTCGGGCTTCGTCACCGATGCCGCCATGCTCCTGCTGCAGCGCGTGCTCGCGGGCATTGCAAGCGCCTTCATTTTCATTTCCGGCGGACTGCTTGCGGCAAGGCTGGGGACGCTGCATGCGAAGCGTGCCGGCTTCCTGATCGGACTGTATTACGGCGGCACCGGTTTCGGCATCACCCTGTCGGCGCTGCTGGTGCCGGCCGCACTGGGTGCGGCACAAGGCACGCCGCACGCATGGCAATGGGCGTGGCTGGTGCTGGGCGGCGTCTGCCTGATCATGACGCTGCTCATGGCCTTTCCGGCACGGCAGATCAACGGCGCCGCAGCCGCCGCCGGGGGCCCCTCGCATTTCCGCGTGCGTGCGTTCGCATTCGGGCTGGCAGGCTATTTCATGTTCGGTGTCGGGTACATCGGCTACATGACCTTCATCATCGCGCTGCTCAAGGAGCAAGGCATGCCGGGGACGACAGTCACGTGGTTCTACGCGCTGCTCGGTCTCGCGGTGGTAGCATCCTCGCGCATCTGGGCGCGCATGCTCGACCGCTTCAAGGGCGGCCAGTCGCTGGCCATCCTCAACGGCCTGCTCGCATTTGCCACCCTGCTGCCGGTGGTCACTGCCGCCCCTGTCGCCGTGTTCGCCTCCGGCATCCTGTTCGGCGCGGTATTCCTGTCGGTAGTCGCATCCACCACCGCGCTGGTGCGCCACAACCTGCCGGCCGAAGCATGGCCGGCCGGCATCAGCGGTTTCACCACGGTGTTTGCCTTCGGACAGATCGTGGGGCCGACCATTGTCGGCTGGATCTCAGACGGCGCCGGCGGGCTGCAACCCGGCCTGGTCTTTTCGGCTGCCGCGCTTTTGCTCGGCGCCCTCCTCGCTACGCGGCAACGGCCGCTGCAGCATCGCAACTGATCGCCTGTCCACATGTCCGATTGCGGCCAGCGCACTTTGCGCGTTGGCGCTATCCTGTCGCCTTCTCCTCTCCGGGATTACCCATGCGTAGCGCCGACCTCATCCGCCTGCTCGTACTCGCCGCCATCTGGGGCGCGTCCTTCCTCTTCATGCGCATCGTCGCGCCCGTGCTCGGCGCATTGTGGACGGCGGAAATCCGCGTCGCCGTCGCCGGACTGGCGATGCTGGCCTTCATGCTGCTGATGAAGCGCGGCATGAACTTCCGCGCCAACTGGAAAGACTACCTCGTGCTGGGCACGATGAATTCCGCGCTGCCGTTTGCCTTGTTTTCGTATGCGGCGCTCACTCTGCCCGCCGGCTACTCCGCCATCCTGAATGCAACCAGTCCGCTCTGGGGCGCATTGGTCGGCGCCGCCGTCCTCGGCGAAACGCTGACGCCGCGCAAGATCGCCGGCCTGGTGACCGGGGTGGTGGGTGTCGCCTTCCTGGTCCGCCTGGGGCCCGCGCAGTTTTCGCCCGAGGTGCTGCTTGCCGCGCTCGCCTGCGTGAGCGCCGCGCTGTGCTACGGCATCGCGGGCGCGTATTCGAAAAAGAAATCGTCGGGAATCGCGCCGCCCTTGATGGCCACCGGCTCGCAGCTCGGCGCGGCGCTGGTGCTGCTGCCCTTCCTGCCGCTGTCCCCGATCCGTGGCGAGGTGACGCCATTCGTGATGTTGATTACGCTGCTGCTCGCCTTGTTGTGCAGCGCCGTGGCCTACTTCATTTACTTCCGCCTGATCGCCGACATCGGACCGACGAAGGCCCTGACCGTAACCTTCCTGATCCCGCTGTTTGCCCTGGTATGGGGAACCCTGTTCCTCGGCGAAGCGATCAACCTGAACACCATCATCGGCTGCGGCATGGTGGTGCTGGCGACCTGGCTGGTGGTGTTCCAGCCGGTTCAGGCGGTGGCGAAGGAAGCCTGATCCCAGTCGATCACGGCGGGCAGCGCGCCGCGCAGGGCATTGCATGCCACCACCGCATCCGCACGCCGCAGGTCGTCCAGCGTCAGCACGCGCTCGACGGCATTCCATGCGGGATCGGCAAGCAGGACGCTGCGCATCACGCCCGGCAGCAGCCCCGACGCGAGCGGCGGCGTGGCCCAGCGCCCGTCGAGCTTGACGAAGACATTGCTGCGGCCGCCTTCCGTCACTTCGCCCCGCTCATTGCAGAACAGCATATCGAACGCGCCCTGCGCTTCCGCGGCGCGCCATGCCGCGTCGTAATGCGCGCGCACGGTGGTCTTGTGGCGCAGGAACAGGTCGCCGGATGCGGTGCGCTGCCGGCCCACCAGGAGCTTGACGGGCGACGCGATCGGCGCGAGCGGGGCGTGCTGGATCGAGATCGCGCCCTCCTGCCGCAGGGCGAGCCGGATGCGATGGGGTGCGTCGTCGCCGAATCCGTCGCAGGCGTCCTTCAATGCAGCACGGATCGCATCTTCATCAAACGCGAAACCGAAGTAATCGGCGGAAGCACGCAGGCGTTGTAGATGCAGGTCGAGGTGGCGGCATGTTTCGCCGCGTGTCGCGTGCATCGTTTCCAGCAACTCGAATTCGTTGGGCAGTCCGGTCAGGAATGAGGCTTTCAACCGGCATTCGGCGATCTCCTCCTGCGCCACGCTGTCATGCACGATGCCTGCGCCGACACCGAGTTCGCCCTTGCGTATGCCGTCTTCCCGAGGCGCCTGCAGGGTCAGGGTGCGGATCGGCACCGACAGGCAGAAGTCGCCGACCAGCCGCGTCCCCTGCGGCGCCTCGAACCAGCCGATCGCGCCGGTGTAAATGCCGCGCGGGTCGGGTTCGAGCTCGCGAATGATCTGCATGGTCCGGCGCTTGGGCGCGCCGGTGATCGAGCCACAGGGATACAGCGCGTCGAAGACATCGGCAAGCCGCACATCGTCGCGCAGCGACGCCTCCACCGTCGACGTCATCTGCAGCACGCTGCTGAAACGGTCGACGCTGAAAAGCCGCGGCACCTTGACCGTGCCGAATTGCGACACCCGGCCGAGGTCGTTGCGCAGGAGGTCCACGATCATCAGGTTTTCGGCACGGTTCTTCGGATCAGCTGCCAGCGCGGCAGCACGCTGTGCATCAATCGCCGCGTCGCCGCTTGCCGCCGCCGTGCCTTTCATCGGCCGCGTCGTCACGATGCCTTGTGCGTGCCGCACGAACAGCTCGGGGGAAAGCGACAGCACCGCGCGGCCGTCGGGCAGCATGATCAGTGCGCCGTACGGGACCGGCTGGCGTTCGCGCAGGCGGCGGTACAAATCGAGCGGCGCGCCGAAGGCATCGAAGCGCAGGCGATAGGTGTAGTTGATCTGGTAGGTATCCCCTGCTTCGATGTAGGCATGGATGCGGGAGATCGCATGTTCGAACTGCGCGTCCGTCACGCTTGCGCGGACCTGCGCAATGCCTGCGGGGCCGTCCTGTCCGCGCGCGTCGAGCCACTGCCGCACCTGCTCGGACGACAGCCGTTCGCAGCGGTCGAACAGCAGCACTTGCGCGAGCGGTCCCGACGCAGCGTGCGGCGCGATGCGATGCATCTGCGCGCCGAGTTCGTAATGGAACAGGCCGACCGCATGCCGTCCCTGGCGCAAGGCCTCTTCCATGTCTGCCAGCAGCGCAGGCAGTCCGGCGGCATCATGGCAATCGAGCACGCCGGCGAACCCTGTCAGCAGGCGCGATCGCGGGTCGTCCGCGCTGCTATCGCTGTCGTCGAGCAGTGCGAAACAATCGTCGGCGGGATGGAAGGCGGCGTTCAAGGCAGTGCCCCGCAAGGGAAGCGGCGTGGGGTGAAACCGGTATTGTATCGCCGCCGCTTCAGCTGCCGCGTTTGGACAGGTAGATGCCCCAGAGCAGCAATGCGCCGCCGGCCATCTGCACCGGGCCGATGGCTTCCTGGAAGATCATCCATGCCGCCACCGCCGCCGTCAGCGGCTGGATCAGCAGGCTGACCGACGACAGGTTCGCCGGAAGATGGGCGGATGCATAGGCGATGACCGTCTGCCCGCCGATCTGCGCGACCAGCGCGAGCGCCAGCAAGGGCAGCCAGCCCGCCGCTTGCGCAGGCCAGAACGCGCCGGGTGCGGCCAGCGCGAAGGGCAGCAGCGCGATGCCGGTGATAGTCGTGCTCCAGGCCATGAGGCGGGCCGTCGAATACGCACTGCGCGCATCCTTGATCACCAGCTGGTAGGCGGCATAGAACACGGCGCTGCCCAGGCCGAGCGCATCGCCCAGCAGCTTGGTGCTGCCGCTGGCCGGGCCGCCCGCATTCGGCCCCACCAGCATCATGGCGCCGGCCAGTGCGATCAGCATGCCGACAATGAAGATCGGAGCGAAGCGGACACGGTAGGCGACCCACATCCACAATGCGATGAAGATCGGCGCGAAGTTCGACAAGAGGGTGGCGTTGGCCACGGTGGTGTAGTGCAGCGACAGGTGCCAGATGCCCATGTCGCCGGCGAAATAGATGCCGGCCAGGACCAGCGCCTTGGTGAAATCGGTGCGTTTGCCGGCAGCCTCATCCTGTCCGCGGACGGCGAATGCCCAGGCCCAGAGGAAAGGCGCGGCCAGGGCCATGCGCCAGAATGCCGAGGCGAGCGGATTGACGTCCGACAGCCGCATGAAGATGCCGGCGAAGCCGATGGCCATGCCGCCGACGAGCAGTGCGGCAAATGCGAGTACGGGAAATTCTTTTTCGAGTGTCGTGTCCATGCAACCGGCGGAAGGATTTGCAAAGACTGAGAGTGTACTGATCTTTGGTTACCGGCGCAGAATGCTATCCGGCGCAGAGCGGTAAACGACGAGGGGGCCGAACAAACCGGAAAATCGGCCGCGCGGTGGCCAATGAAGGAACCAAGCCGACGCGAAGAAGCGAATCAAATTCGGACGCGGCCGGCAAAAAACCTTGAACTTTCAGCGCTCAGGCCAGCAGCATGGCGATCTGCGCCTGGGCGTTCTCCGACGGGCTGTGCTTGAATCCGCTCTTGGCATAGCGGTGCCACTTGCCGACCACGACGCTCGTGATCAGGCTGGCGCGGACGGCGACTTCGCTCTCGCGTGCCTGCCCCTGCGTGGCGGCCACGCGCAGCGACTGCTTGATCGCCAGTTCCACGCGTTCGATGAACTGGTTCATGCGCGACTGCAGACGTTCATCCTCGTTGACCAGCGCATCGCCGATCAGCACGCGGGTCATGCCGGGATTGCGCTCGGCGAAACCGAGCAGCATGGAGATGGTTGCCTGGACCTGCGAGAGGCCGTTTTCCTGCTGCTCGCTGATCTGGTTGATCAGGCCGAAGACGCTGGTTTCGATGAACTCGATCAGCCCTTCGAACATCTGCGCCTTGCTGGCGAAATGCCGATACAGCGCCGCCTCGGACACATCGAGCTTGGCAGCCAGTGCCGCCGTCGTGATCTTTTCCCCCTTCGGATGCTCCAGCATGGTCGCCAGAGTCTGCAGGATTTGAAGCTTGCGTTCGCCCGGTTTTGTGGTTGCCATGATTTTTAGAGGGTGTTATGAACTGGATTGAGGGTCGCGCAACGCCGAGAACCGGCCGAGTGCTAGGCGCAGCGACGCGCCGTGGTGGTTCCACGGCAAGGAGCTGCAACACCGCAGGCGGCCGGTTATCGGCGTTGCCCGGAGGGTTCTTACGAGAAGGGACGCATTGCGGTGTTGCGGCGCTTGCGCAGGCGCCCAGCCTGCGCGGCGCGCCACGCCTAGCACTGCATCCCTTCTCGTAAGAACGCGACCCTCAATCCAGTTCATAACACCCTCTAGGGTTGAGCAATCGGTTGGGTTTACCTCAGCCGGTGCAACATCTCGGGTAGTTGCCTTACGGATTGTACTTTGACATCGACAAAAATGGGGCGCTTTGTGAATCTTGGTATCTGACGCCCTGCAGCAAGCTGCCGCAGGTTGGGGCTGGACGCCAGGTACTGGGTCACCCAGGCGGTGCGCATGCCGAGCGCCTTGGCCGCCTTCAGGTTATCGGCCGTGTCCTCGACCAGGATGCAGCGATGCGCCGCCACGCGCTCGCGCGCCAGCAGCTTGCGCAGCAGCTGTTTCGAGGGCTTGGGCCGAAGCTGGCCATGCACTCGCATGGATTCGATGGGGATGTGCTTGGCGAAATGCCGGTGCAGGCCGAGGTGGCGCATCACGTCGTGGGAATAGCGGTGCGGGGCGTTGGTGAGGAGGATCTTGCGCCCCGGGAGGCGTCGCAGCAAACGGCCCAGTCCGCGTTCTGCGCGGATCATGCCGGCAAGGTCATCGAACAGGTGGGCTTCGCGCAGGAAGTCGTCCATGCGCACGTTGTGGTGCCTGACCATGCCGAGCAGGGTCGCGCCATAGCGCTTCCAGTAGGCGAGGCGGGCTGCATTGACGGTTTCCGGGTCCGCCGGGTTTTCACCATCTCCCAGGACCTTTGCCATAAATGCATTCATGTTGGCGTTAATCGCCGGGAAAATCGCGTGCGACGCGTTGTGCAGCGTGTTGTCGAGGTCGAACAACCAAATTGGAGAAGGCATCTGATACAGTCGGAGCCAGCCGCTGCAAGAGCGGCACTCAGGGAGAAATAATGAAGTCCGGGGTTATTGTTTTGCTAAGCGCCTGCCTGGCCCTCTGGCTCGGGTTCGCGCATGCGGACAATGATGCAGCACCGGCCCCTTCCACACAAGCCAAGGCACCCAATCGAGGCACCCTCTTCCGCGTCAGGCACCAGGGCAATACCGCCTACCTCTTCGGCACCATCCACGTCGGCCAGCCGGCCTTCTTCCCGCTGGAGGAGGAAGTCACGCGCGCCCTCGCGCATGCCGGCAAGCTGGTACTGGAAATCGATATCCGCAAACCGGAACCCTTCCAGCTGGCGCTGCACAAGCATGGCATCTACCCGGTCGGCGAGACAGTCGACCGGCACCTTAGTCCA
>Ga0196972_1000640_pt1 | contig 14957 bp, 10 predicted proteins | sample S1v_2013CmetaG_FD_148618 | JGI IMG/M metagenome (GOLD analysis project Ga0196972, IMG submission 148618) | Soil microbial communities from Anza Borrego desert, Southern California, United States - S1+v_20-13C | ecosystem: Environmental > Terrestrial > Soil > Desert | place: USA: California...
CCACCCGGTTCTTCAGCTCCGTGCCGCGCAGGCGGAACGGCGTGAACATCGGCGGCACCGGCGATTGCGCGGGGGCGCGCTGGATGCCGCAGGCGCGGGCGATCCAGTCCTCGTAGCCTTCCACGTAGCCCTTGTCGCGCAGGCGCAGGTTCTCGTGGCTGATGCGCTGGCTGCGGGTCAGCAGCGAATAGGCGAACTGCGGCGCCGGCAGGTTCACGTAGCGGGCCACGTTCTCGAACCACTCGGTGGAGTTGCGCGCCGCGTTCTGGATCTTCAGGACTTCCACGCTGCGCACCGCTTCGTAGTCGGACAGGGCGCGGTTCAGGTCGCCGCCCGCCTTGCCGATGCAGCGCGCCAGCTCGATCGCATCCTCCAGCGCCAGCTTGGTGCCCGAGCCGATGGAGAAATGCGCGGTGTGCGCGGCATCGCCCATCAGCACGACGGGCTGGCGGCCGTTGTGGTGCACCCAGGTCTTGCATACCACGCGCGGGAAGCGGATCCACTGCGCCGAGCCGCGCAGGTGGGCCGCGTTGGACATCAGCTTGTGGCCGTCGAGGTACTTCGCGAACAGCCGCTCGCAGAAGGCGATGGACTCCTCCTTCTCCATCCGGTCGATGCCGGCCTTCTCCCAGACGTCCTGCGGCGTCTCCACGATGAAGGTGGAGGTGTCGCCGTCGAACTGGTAGGCGTGGGCCTGGAACCAGCCGTGCTCGGTCTCCTCGAAGGCGAAGGTGAAGGCCTCGAACAGCTTGTGCGTGCCCAGCCAGACGAAGCGGCACTGGCGCACGTCGATGTCGGGCTGGTAGGTCGCCTGGTATTTCGTGCGGATGCGGCTGTTCAGACCGTCGCTGGCGATGATGAGGTCGGCGTCGGGGTACTGCTCCTCGCCCTGCACGTCCTGCTCGAACACCAGCTTCACGCCCAGTTCCTCGCAGCGCTTCTGCAGGATGTTGAGCAGGCGCTTGCGGCCGATGCCGCAGAAGCCGTGGCCGCCCGAGCGGATCCGCTCGCCACGGATGTTGACCTCGATGTCGTCCCAGTGGTTGAAGGCGCCCAGGATCTCGCCGGCGGTCTGCGGGTCGGCCGCCTGCAGGTTGCCCAGCGTCTGGTCGGAGAACACCACGCCCCAGCCGAAGGTGTCGTAGGGCTTGTTGCGCTCGACGACGGTGATGTCGTGGCGCGGGTCCTGCTTCTTCATCAGGAGGGCGAAGTACAGCCCCGCTGGGCCGCCGCCGATGCAGACGATCTTCATCCGGATACTCCAAGCCTGGATAATTTAAGTTTAAAGCATTTGGGCGCGACCGCAAGCGCGGAATTGCGGGCGGCGACCCGGCGCTGGCCGTCAGGCTGCCAGGGTGGCGGGGCGGTGCGCCAGGTCCATCACCTCGCGCGGATCCAGGTCCTTGATCCGGTGGTCGCTCCACACCTGGCGCCAGCGACGCGCACCCGGCAGGCCGTTGCGCAGCCCCAGCATGTGGCGGGCGATGGCGCTCCAGGGCGTGCCGTGCTCGCGCGCCTGCCGCGCCATGTAGGCGGCCATGGCCGCCTCCACGTCGTCGCGGCTGTGCGCCCGCGGCGGCGCATCGAAGAAGTCCCGTTCCCAGGACGCCAGCCACCAGGGGTTGTGGTAGGCCTCGCGGCCGACCATCACGCCATCGACGTACGCCAGCTGTTCGCGGACCTGCTCGTCCGTCGTGATCCCGCCGTTCACGAGGATCTGCAGCTGCGGGAACTCCTGCTTGAGCCGGTGCACCACCTCGTAGCGCAGCGGCGGCACCTCGCGGTTCTCCTTGGGCGACAGGCCCTTGAGCCAGGCGTTGCGCGCGTGCACGATGAAGACCCGGCAACCCGCCTCGGCCACCGCACCGACGAAGTCGCGAACGAAGCCGTAGTGCTCCTCGCGGTCGATGCCGATGCGGTGCTTCACCGTCACCGGCACGCCCACCGCATCGACCATCGCCTTGACGCAGTCGGCCACCAGCGCCGGCTCGGCCATCAGGCAGGCACCGAAGGCGCCGCGCTGCACCCGCTCGCTCGGGCAGCCGCAGTTGAGGTTGATCTCGTCATAGCCCCACTGCTCGCCCAGCCGCGCGCACTTGGCGAGCTCGGCCGGCTCGCTGCCGCCCAGCTGCAGGGCCACCGGGTGCTCCTCCCCGTTGAAGTCCAGGTGCCGCGGCACATCGCCGTGCAGCAGCGCGCCGGTGGTCACCATCTCCGTGTAGAGCAAGGCGTGGGGGCTCAGCAGCCGGTGGAAATACCGGCAGTGGCGGTCCGTCCAGTCCATCATCGGAGCGACAGATATTCGCCTCGACCTATCTAGTTGATTTTCAACGGTTTTTTCGGTCACTCGCTGGTGCTTTCAGGCCCCGTTTGCGCATCGGGGTGCACACGGGGTGCACACGGCTGGGGCTGGGGTACATAATGGGTGCACGACCGGACACACACGGGGTGCACATGCCGACGGTTTTCCAGATCCCCAGCGGCAAGTGGTGTGTGCAGGTACGCAAGGGCGGACTCTACCGCGGCAAAACCTTCGCCACCAAGCGGGAGGCGCGCGCTTGGGGGCAGGAAGCCGAGGCTCAGGCCCACCATCTTGCCGCCAGCGGAGTGATGCCGGTGCCCAAGGGTGCCACCGTCGGCGACCTCATCGACAAGTACCGCGAAAACCTGCGCCGCAGCCTGGGCAAGACCAAGGATGTCACCTTGACCATGCTCTCGCGCGAGCTGGGGCGGGTCAAGCTGGCCAGCCTGAACGCCGGCGTGTTGCGCGATTTCATCGACCGGCGCCTCAAGGCCGGCGCCGGCGGCGTCACCATCGCCGCCGACCTGTCGTTCCTGTCGTCGGTGCTCAAGTGGGGCCGGCATGCCCGCCAGCTGGACATCCCCGAGCGGCTCGCGCTGGAGGCGCGCGCCAGCCTCAAATACCGGGGCCTGAGCACCCGCTCCAGGCAACGCGCCCGGGAGCCCTCGGACGAGGAACTGCGCCGCCTGTACGAGCACTGGCACGCCCGGCCGCGCCAGCGCATCGACATGGTCACGCTGTGCCGCTTCGCGCTGGCCACTGGGATGCGCCAGGATGAGATCTGTTCGCTCCAGGTGGAAGACCTCGACCGCGAGCGCAAGACCGTGGTCATCCGCGACCGCAAGGACCCGAACAACAAGCACGGCAACGACCAGGTGGTGCCTCTGCTGGCCGACGCCTGGGCCATCGTGGAGCCGCTGGTGGCCGAGCGCACCGAGGGCAGCATTTTCGGCGTGCGCGCCGCCTCGGTGTCCACCGCGTTCACCCGCGCCTGCGCGGCGTTGGACCCGCCGATTGCCGACCTGCGCTTTCACGACCTGCGGCATCGCGCTACCGCAGAGTTTTTCCGCATGGGGCTGGACATCCCGCGCGTGGCCCTGCTCACCGGGCACCGCACCTGGTCGATGTTGCGCCGCTACACCGATATCAAGCCGGCCGACGTGCACGCCGCGCTGGTGCGCAGCGGCGATGCGAAAGCAGCAGCTTAACGCGGGCTGCGTGCGGGTGGCAGTGGCCGACCGGCTGTTGCCAAGGGCGAGCGCTGCTGCCGACGGATGGCAATTGGTGAGGTACGGATGAACACGAAAAGGAAACTTCAATGGCTGGAAGCGCAACTGGCAGCGCTTCCCGCGCCGGAGCCGCCCCCCGCGGACTGGGAGCCTGAAGAGGAACTGGCCGCCAGCGCGGAGGAGCCCTGGGAAGATCGCCAGAACGACCCCGACAACTGGCTCGTCATCCCGGAGTTCGGCGTGCTGCCCCAGGCCGTCAACTTCGAGGGTTTTGCCAGCCCCATCGTCGGCCCGGACGATTCACAGGCCGGCTGGCGCGGCTCGATCCGCAGGACGGTGCACGCGGTGCGCGATGAGGCCAGGCGCCGGTTCGCGTCGCTGCAAGCGCTGCATGACGCCGGCGAGCGCGTGCTGATGGCATCCGATCTGGCCGGCCGCGCGGACCAGTGGATCGCCGATGGGGCATTCGCGTTCCACTACAGCACCTTCTTCTGGCATCTGCAACAGGCGCACAGGAAGCACCGGCTCGGACAAGCCGAGCCGTGCATCGACCAGCTCGCCCGCGCGCTGGGGATGGTCGCCTTCATTCACGCCGGCGACCAAGCGCGGCTCGCCAACTTCTTTCGGCTGCGCAGCAAGAGGAAGTCGAAGTCGGCAGATTTGCGCCACGCGCAGGACCCCAAGCATCACGCCAAGGGCAAGGTCAAGAAGCGCTGGGAGGAGTGGCAGCTGAACCCGACCAAGTACAGCAGCGCGGAGCAGTTCGCACGGGACATGCTCGACGAGTTCACTGTGTTGCAGAGCAGCCAGGTCATCACCCGCTGGTGCCGCGTGTGGAAGGGCAAGGCGAATGGCCAGCAGCCACGGCGCTCTGCCGGCTGATTACCCGTACTCTGCGGCGCAGAGTACGTAGCCTGCGCTGCATGGCGCTAGTCCGTACACCTGAAGTAGTCCAGAGTGGTCTTGTCGATGTACCCGACAAGACCCATGACCACCGAAATTGCTGATCCCCTCGTTGCCCAGCCGGACGCCGACGGCAGGCCGCAGGCCGGTGTGCCGGCACTTTCCGACTTGGTGCAGCAGGTCAAAGCGGCACAGGCCGCCAGCGCGCTGGCGCAGCTGCTGGACTGCCTGACCGAGCCGGACCTGTGCGCCCTGTTCGACATCAAGCCCGGCACCGCCGTCGCTTGGCGCAAGCGTGGCCGCGCCCCGCCCTACGCCGTTGTGGGCAACCGCGTGCTGTACCCGCGCGCGCAGCTGGCGAAGTTCATCGAGCGCCAGCTGCGCGAGCACCCCGAAGTTGCGGCCGGGAGCCTGTTGTAATGGCACGGCCCTCCCACAAGGCCCTGGTGACGGCCCGCGCCGACGCCGCGCTCCAGGGCATCGCCGCCGAGCCGTCGCACAACGAGCACGGCCGCCCCACCATCATTCTGTCCCGCGGGGCATGGACCCGCGAGGTGCCCATCGAAAAGCTGCGCGAGGCTCTTGACGAGCTCGGGGCCGAGACCCGCAACGATCTCGACCAACCCACCAGCCAGCGTGCCGAGGCCTGCTTCGGCCGGCTGCGCACGCAGCTGGCGGCGACGGGCGTGGCGCTGTGGCGCACCGACGCGGAGGACGGCACCGTGCAGTTCATCTCCGAGCGCGAAGGCCACCTGCTCCGGCACCGCAGTCTCGAAGCCGTGCAGCAGCACTACGGCATCGGCGGCGGTGGCCGCTTGGCGCAGGCTCAAGATGGCTCTTGACGCGCGCCTGCGCCGCAGGATCGGCGAGTCGCGCCGGGATGGCGACCGCTTCGTCCTCGTGCCCCATGTGGTCATGGACAGCGCCGCCTTCCAGGACCTGGGCTACCCGGCGCGCAGCCTCCTGCTGGAGATCGCGCGCCAGTACAGCGGCCACAACAACGGCCAGCTGATGATCAGCAGGAAACGGCTGGGCGACCGCGGCTGGAACAGCGTGGATGTCATCGCGCGCGCCAAACAGCAACTGCTCGATGGCGGGTTCATCTTCGAGACCGTCAAGGGCCAGCGCCCGAATCGCGCAAGCTGGTACGCCCTCACCTGGCTCAAGCTGGACCACCACCCCCACTACGACGCCGGTGTTGAACTCCTGTTCCGGCGCGGCGCTTACGCGAAAACGCCGCGGCTGATGGAAAACGCAAAGCCTTGTCCGGCTCCCGGACACATGGACCGCGCCATTGCACCGGATGGCGGACAGCAGGGCCGGGCTATTGGTCCGGCAACCGGTGCAGTCGAGACCCTGGGCGAGGCCGCGCCTTGACCGGCTGACGGACACCATCTAGAGCATGCCATCTGCGGTCAGCTGTGACCGTGTATGTCTTCCCCGACGACTCGGCGGCCAAGTACCTCAAGCAGCCCCAACCTCAACCCCAACCAACAAAGGAGACTCAAGCGCCGCTGGCCGAAGGCGCTGGAATCGTGCTTCCCATGGGCCACCCCTCTGGGTCGGCCAGCGCCGGCTGCTCGCTGTCCGCATCCAATGCGGAAATTTTGCGGACGCTTTGCGGATGCCAGGCGGGCGCCTGCTGGTCGAGAAGCAGCTGGGTCGCCCGCCGTTCGCGCAAGAGCACTCGGCCAAGTTCTTTGTCAGTGCGCACTCTGGTGCGCAGCTGCGCACCGTTGCGCACCCAGGTCTCCTCGGTGCCCTCCCGACGTCCAAGTCCGGTTCACGGCCTCGCGGGGCTTTGATCGACCGGGAGTGGTAACGCGCCGCGCGTTACCTCACCGTTAGCTCTGGCGTTAGCTGGGCGTGACCACCGAGTGGGGCTTACGCGCCGCAGGCGTAACAGCTGCGTGGCGCTTGCTGGTCCGGCCCTAGCCCGGTGTAGGCGGCGAAACCCAGTTGGTTTCCGCCGAAAACCCAGTGGGTTTCTTCGCCCGCTCGGGCAGCTCGCCGGTTTGCGGGTCGTTGCGCGAGGCTTGTCCGCAATCGCCTGGCGCGCGCCGAGCGTTCGTTGGTCGAGCAGATGCACGCGCTGGAGCGCCGCGAGGTGCCTTCCCGGGTCAAGGGCCAGATCGGCAGCCGCCTGATGAACGAGCGCCGCCGCGAGAAGCCCGCCTTGCCGACGAGCGCGGGCGGGCCGGCCCAGATGGTGGCGGTTCCGAACTCCGGCGCCAAGCGCGCCGGTGCTGCTGGAGCTCGATGACAAGGCGCTGGCCGGCGGCTACGAGTGCCTGATGGTGCCGGTCGCCGTGCGCGAACGGATGAGTGTTTCACATGAAGCACTCATCCGCAGCGGCTTCTCGGGGTCACGGCGCAGCACCTCGAACACGGCGGCGTCGCAACCGACTGCCGACCCGCCGGCCAGCCAGACGCCGACGACTTGTAGATGGCGAGGTGGGCCTCAGCCCCCTCGACCTGCCCGGGGGCCATGGCACGGTACAGGCCCACCTCGGCCGGTAAGTCGCCCACGAATATCGTGCTCTTGGGCGCGTTGGACAAGAGCTGCTCCAGCAGGGCCTTTCGCTCGATCAGCGGCAACGCCGTCACGCTCTTGCCGTCGTGCACCAGCAGGTCGCAAGCGCGGTAGACGGCCCGTGGGCCGCCCGGGAAGTAGTGGTTTCTATGCGCAGAGGGCTGGACCAAGTCGAAGTTGCTGGTGTCGTCCGGGGGCATCACGCCAACTTCCCCGTCGATGACATGCGGGCCGCCCGGCAGCATGGCCAGGGCGTCGGTCACCTGGGGGAACAGGACGCTGCAATCAACACCAAGCTTGGTCTTGAGGTCCACCCGCAGGGCGGCGATGGTGGCCCTCTCCATGCGCGTTCTGGGGCGCGCGCCGTTGTCGGCTTCGATGAAGGCGAAGCAGCCGTGGCTGTCGCTCTCGAATTGGACGATCCATCTGCGGCTGGTGAAGGGCTGGTGCAGCTTGCCCAGCGCGCGCATGGGGGGCGGGATCTTGACCACAGCCACATTTCACCGCATGCCGATGTGCGAGAAGCCGTCCACGCCTCATCAGCCTGGAGGTTTGGCCGCGGTGGCGGTGCTGGCCGCCTGCGGCGGAAGGGCAGTCGTGAGCCGGCCGGACCAGGTGACGAAGTTCGGCCGCAAGAGGGCTACCCAGTTCGCCGGCGAGGTTCCGGAAGGCGAACTGAGCAGTTAATGACTGATCGGTCAGAAATAAAGACCGCAGCTCGCGGTTTTTGCGGATGACTACTGGATGCAAACTCAGCCATAATCCTAAAGCCCCAAAGAAAACCGGCATCACCTCTCGATGTGCCGGTATTGGTTTGGGCCTTCGTTCCGCCGCGCCGCATCCGCCAAGATATCAAGCGCGACGGTTTTCTGAACCGCGTCGGTGATTATATGTGCTGCATTGCAGCAATGCAACTGCGGGTAATCCCGACGCAAGGCACTTGAAAGGGTTATCCGTGCCTTCGCATCAATTCTCACTCTCTCTCATTGACCACAAGGTGGCCGAAAGCCTGATTCAGCAGCGCGCGGAAGACGGGTACATCAACGCCACCCAGCTGTGCAACGCAGCGGGCAAGCGCTGGTACAACTTCCACCGACTGGAGACCACGGGCAAGTTCCTGCGGGCGCTAGAGGCCAAAACTCAGATCCGAGTTTTGGACCTCGTGCAGGAGGTGCGCGCTGGAACGCCCGACGGCGTGCCGAGCACCTGGGTCCACCCGAAGGTCGCCCTGCACCTGGCGCAGTGGTTGTCCGCGGACTTCGCCGTACAGGTGACGGAGTGGGTTCACGACTGGATGACGGGGAAACTCACCCCGAGCAAGCTGCCGTACCACATCGAGCGGCACATGCTGAACTATCACAAGATCCCCACCGGCTATTTCTCGGTGCTGCAGGAGATGACGAACCGGCTCGTCGCGCCGATGGAAGCGCAAGGTTACCGCCTACCCGAATCAATGATGCCCGACATCGCGCATGGCCGCATGCTGTGCAAGTTCCTCCGTGAGCGCCGTGGCGTGGACACGGACGCGCTGCCTGTGTACTTGCACACCTTTCCCGACGGCCGTGAGGTCGAGGCCAACCTGTACCCGGTGCAGTTCCTAGGGGACTTCTTGCAGTTGCTCTCGACCGAGTGGTTTCCTACAAAAGCGGTCGAATACTTCAAGCAGCGCGACCCACAGGCTCTCGCCGCGCTGGACAAGATGCTGATGCTCGAAAACTCGGCGCCAGTGAAGAAGCGCACGCCGCGAGGTCAGTTTCTGCCGCGCGCCCGCAGCGCAGGCCGACCGGCGTTGCCGCCGAACTGACTCGCTTCATCGAAGCCCGCTTCGGCGGGCTCTTCTTACGCCCTGCGGGCTGAACCTGCACCCACAGCGGCCGACCGAGAGTACCCCGCGCGCTTCGGCATGGCCAGCTCTACCCGGACTTCCGCTTCGCTCCCGGCTTCGTGGACGAGCGGGACTGGCCTCCCGAATTAAGTGCCGCAGCAGCACGTTCTCGCTCGTCGTTGGCGGCCTTCCGGCTGGTGGGGCCGGTTCGCCCTTTGACAGCCTTCTTTCCCGGCCCAGCTGCCGCGCCGGCCGCTGCATCGGCACCTTTCAAGCTGCGGCGCAAGAGCTCCGTCAGGTCCACGACCTCGGCGCTGGAGGGCAGCACCTCTGCCCCCATGATTTCCGCGACCTGCTTGACCTCGCCGGCGCTGCGCTTGGCCTCGATCAGCGCCTGCACCTTCGCCGCGAACTCGTCGTGGAATCGCTCGGGATGCCAGTCGTCGGCGAGGTCGAGCACCAGCTGCTCGCCCATCTTCAACTCGCGCTCGGACAGCCCCTCCTGCTTGGCGTCGCCGGGCAGCGGCAGGCCGGCCTGGTCGCGGATTTCCTCGTGCCAGCGCAGCAGGTTGACGACCAAGCCGTCGCCGTGCGGAACCACCAGGGCCAAGTGCTGCTTGCTGGTGACGACCACGCGGCCCACGCCGACTCGGCCGGTACGGCGCAGCACCTCCCGCAGCAGCGCGTACACCTTGCCCGCTTTGCCGGTCGGCGAGGTCAGGTAGGGCTTGTTGAAGTAGACCGTCGGCACCTCCGCCAGCTTGACGAAGGCCTCGATTTCGATGGTCTGGGTCGTCTTGGGCAGCGCCTCCCGAATCTCATCCTTGGTGAGCGTGACGAACTGCCCCTTGTCCACCTCGACGCCCTTGACCACGTCGGCCTGGGCGACGGCCTGGCCAGTGCTCTTGTCCACCTTCTGGTAGCCAACGGGTGCGCCCGTGTCGGCGTCGAGCATCCGCATCTTCGGGCGAATCTCAACGGTTGCCGAGTGCAGCGCAATGGGGATGAACACCAGCCCGAAGCTGATGCTGCCCTTCCACAAGGCTCGGCTGGGTGCAGGGGCGGCCATGTCGCACCTTATCGAGCCGAGCACCGAGGCTGCTGTAGGCCTCCGCTTTCTCCTTGTGTGCGGCACCGACTGCGAGATGTTTCACATGGAGCACAACAGCACGCACAGGGGCCCCGCCAACACAGCGCGGCGTGGCTGGCGACCAGGATAATCCGGCAGTGGTGCACGCACCCTCCCCGTGACGAGAACGTATAGGCGCGGGGAGCGTAGGCGAGGATGTCGTCGCACCCCGACCCTCCGCCACCGGGCGCCACCCGGCAGCACCCCTGGCCGCAGACACGCAGCTCGCCTGGTCACCGCCGTGACCGGGCACCGCGGCGCCGGAACTCCCATGGCGGCGTGGGGCTGGGCAGGGCCCACAAGCCCCTCAATGCGCCCTTAGCGGCGCTTTCGGCAGCGGCGTAGGCCTCGCGGTCCAGCGGCGACTGCTCGCGCGCGTAGCGCCGGTAATGCCAAGCCAGGCCGACCTCGACCTGGCGCAGGTTCACGTCGGTGCCGCCGACCGTGACTTTGCCGACGATCCGGCCATAGCGGTCGAACTTCCCGCCTTGCACGTCGGCCTGCCGCAGGTACGTCATGGCCGACAGGTTCTGCTTGGCCCGCTGGCCGAACGCCTGGCGCTTTTCAGGCGCGTCGATCCCGGCCAGGCGAACCCGGTGTTGTCGGTACTGGGCGTCCAGCACCGTGAGGGTGTCCCCGTCGGCGACGCCCACGACCAAGCCGCTGATGGTGGCGTCGGCGGCAGCCGCGGCGGTGGCCGTAGCAGCAACGAGGAAGCAGGCGACGAGCACCACGCGGGCCCGCATAGCTACCCGGCTACACCAAGAAGGGCTGGGGGCCAGGGTGCCCTGGGCGACTGCACCAGCAGCCACACCGACTTCGCCAGCCGCTGCACCGCCTCGGTCGCCTGCTCCTGCTTGTCCGCCTGGCACTCGGAATGCTCAAGTATTGGCCTAAGCGGCAGCCGCCAGCAGGTCGAGGCGCTCGCCAGCCGAGCCCGGGGACTCCGCGATGTCCAGCGCCGGCAGGGCGCGCACCAACTTCATCGTCTCCAAGCTCACGGTGATGACGCGCTGGAACAGCTCCAGCGGGTAGCGCGGGTTGCCCATCGTCTCAACCGCCCAGTCGTTCGCGTCGTTGACGATGCCGCTGTCCTTGTCGGTCTTCACGCGCTGGCGCTCCACCACCCAGTCCAGCGCCGGCTTGCCGTTCACCACGTACTCATAAGCTTCCAGCGGGATGCCGCGCAGCGTGATCTTGGCGTTGTAGTGCAGCGTGCTCAGGTCCTTTTCCTTGCCGCTCTTGCCGTACTTCATCTGCTCGACGCGGTAATCCGCATCGGTCAGCTTCTTGCCGCCCGTGTCGATGGTGATGGGATGGGGCGACACGGTTTCATAGTTCAGGTGCAGATCGGCCAGCTTGCGGCCGGCCTGGCTGAAAGCCCAGAAGCTCGCAGCCCCCCTGACGCAGGGGATTCGCGGCAGCTCCTTGGCCAGGTTTTCGGCGAAGCGCTCCCGGTACTCGGGCGAGTGCAGCAGGCCGTAGACGTAGTAAAAGATGTCTTCCTTGCCGATGACCTCGCCGGGGTACGCGCTCTGAAAGTGGGCCAAACCTTCTGCGGTGATTGCGTCGCGGCCCTTGCGCGGTGCTGCCGTCTGCTCGAAAAACAGCTCCCCCGTATTTCCTTGAACCCCGGCTCCTTCGTCATAGATATAGAAGGGGAAGCACTGCGTGCCACCGTCCGATTGCACATCGATCACGTTTTGGACCATCAATGCAAACTGTCCATGGCCTGACCATCGCTGCTTGACAACGATCATCAAGTTTTCTTCTTCTCCTGTCGGGAAGGCTTTGGTCATTTGATAGCGGTTCTCGTTGAAGAACCCGTCGTAGTACATCCACCGTCGCTCGAATGGCCTGTACACGGCTTTTATGACTTTCTTTTCCGAAAAGACACCGCGCTTCCCTTTTTCAAAGCGTTCCCGAAGAACCCACGACCATCCGATCTTTGAAGAATCATTCAGATCCCCCAAGACTTCACCTGACACCGCCTCGTTGTAGAAGTCGATCATTGACCGCATGGAGCGGATAAGTGTCGCGCGCGATGCGTTGTAAACCCAGCTATCGCGGTTAGTCTTAACCCCATTGGAAAATGCAGAGAAAATTGCAGGCACCTGTTTGTCTTTATCGCCCATGGGCATGAATAGCTCAAAACCAGCCTTGCGCTGCGCTATCCAGTCACCATGTTCGTCTGGCACGATGGTGCGCCACTCACCTGTGGCGGCAATGCCCGCCACACTGGCGTATGCGCCGACCCTCTCCAGCTTCTGCTCCCGACTCAGGTAGTCACCAATGTCGTAGAAGTAAATCTGACCATGCTGCGCTGCCTTCGGGTCCTTCACAAGTATGGAGATTGCGATAGGGGCGCGACTGCCCAGCCCGAAGACGTTGCCAGCCTCTTTGCGCCGCAGCTCACCCGAGGTGCGCGCGTTCCCTCGCAGGTGGAACACATAGATGCTGCTGAACTCGTCGGCCAAGCACTTGCGCAGTCCATCGGCTGCTTTTCCGTCGATGTACCCGGCATTTGTGACGAACCCAATCACCCCTGCATCACCGATACGATCCGATGCCCAACGAAGGGCTCGGATGTAGCTGTCATACAAGCTGCGTGGATTTCCGGTAGAGCGTGCAACATATGTGCTTTGCAGTCGCGCGTCTAGCTGCGGATATCTGATATTCGCCGCGTTATCGTTGTCGTCCTTCTGGCCCACGGAATAAGGTGGATTTCCCACAATCACCCGAATATTCAGCTTCTTCTGCCGCTTGCGACGGGCGCTGTTATCCACCAGGAGGGCGTCAATCAAGTCTTCCTTCTCGTACATCTGGAAGGTGTCTGCCAAGCAGATGCCCTCGAAGGGCTGGTACTGGCCACCGACCATGCCGTGGTAGGCAGCCTCGATGTTGATGGCCGCGATGTAGTAGGCCAGCAGCACGATTTCGTTGGCGTGGATCTCGTGCTTGTATTTGTGCGCCAGCTCGGCGGGAGCGATTAGCCCGCTTTGCAGCAGCCGGGTGATGAAGGTGCCGGTTCCGGTGAAGGGGTCGATGATGTGCACGCCCTGGCTGCCCAGGGTCTGCCCGAACTCGGCGCGCAGGATGTGGTCGATGCTGTGGATGATGAAGTCCACGACCTCCACGGGCGTGTACACGATGCCCAGCCGCTCGGTCATCTTGGGGAAGGCGTTGCGGAAGAACTTGTCGTACAGCTCCACAACGATCTTCTGCTTACCGCTGGCGCTGTCGATGCCTTCGGCGCGCATCTTCACGCTGTCGTAGAAGCGTTGCAGCGTGTCAGCCTCCTTGTCCAGCCGGTGCTCGTGCAGCGCGTCCAGCACGCTCTGCATGGCCTTGGACATGGGGTTGTGCTGCGCGAAGCTGTAGTCGGCAAACAGCGCATCGAACACCGGCTTGGTGATGAGGTGCTGCGCCAGCATCTCGATCACTTCGCCGTTGTCGATGCTGGGGTTCAGGTCGTCGCGCAGCTCGCCGGCAAAACTGTTGAACGCCTGGCGCTCCGCCTTGTTGGCGGGGTTCTCGACAATGGCAGTGATGCGGTCGATGTGGGTGCGGGCGATCTTGGCGATGTCGTTGGCCCAGTCCTCCCAGTGGTGCCGATTGCCCACCTTCTGCACCAGCTTGGCGTAGATGGCCTTTTCGATCTCGCCGATCTCAAAGGGCAGGTGGGCTTGGTCGCCTGCCGGGGGCTTTGGCGCTGCCCCGCCAATGACGAACGAGCCCTTGCCGGCCTGCCCATTGTTCGCGCCAGTGCCCTTGCTGGTGGGCCTCTTCGCCAGCTTGTCGGTGATGGCGATGACTTCCATCTTGCTGGTGTCCTTGCCGATCAGGTCGAGCTTGTTGACCATCGCGTCGAAGCGGTCGTCGTGCGAGCGCAGGGCCTGCAAGACCTGCCACACCACGGCATAGGTCTTGTTGTCGTTCAGAGCCTCGTGCGGCTCAAGGCCGGCGGGAATCACCACCGGCAGGATGACGTAGCCGCGCTTCTTGCCCGGCGCATTGCGCATCACGCGGCCCACGGACTGCACCACGTCCACCTGGGAATTCCTAGGGGTCAGGAAGATGACGGCATCCAGCGCGGGCACGTCCACGCCCTCGGACAGGCAGCGCACGTTGCTGAGCACGCGGCAGGTGTTGTCGGGCGTGGGGGCTTTCAGCCAATTCAGCTTCGCTTCCTTTTGGCTGGCGTTCATGCCGCCGTCCACATGCTCGGCCTCGCAGGTGAGCGTGGCCAGCTGCTCGTCGGCATCAGCGGATTCCTGGTACGCATCCACCACGGCCTGGAACATGCCCGCAATGTTCTTGGAGCTGACCTTGTGGGTCTTGGCGCCCTTCTGCACCTCGATCACCTGGCAGAACGCGACGGCCCGCTTCATGGGGTCGTGGTCCTTGGCCCCCTCCAGCTCCTGTTTCGATAAAGCTTTCCAGCAGCCGACGATCTTGGCCGCGTCGTCCACCCGCAGCTGGTTGTTGTCGTCCTTGAGAATGTTTTGCAGGCGCCGGTTGACGTGGGCCTCTTCCACCGCCAGCACGATGACCTTGTAGTCCACCAGCAGCCCGCGCCGCACCGCCTCCGAGAACGTGATGACGTACAGCTCCTTGCCGAAGACAGCTTCGTCGTCCATCGAAAACAGGGCCACGTTGTCCTTCTCCGCCGTGGCCTTGGCCAGCTCGCCGTAGATGCGCGGCGTGGCAGTCATGTACACCCGCCGCTTGGCCTTGATGGTGTGCTGGCTGTGGACCTTGACGAACGCGGACTCGTCCACGTCGCCGTAGGTGGCCCCGGTGGTGCGGTGGGCCTCGTCGCAGACGATCAGGTCGAACTCAGCCAGGTGGTGCTGCTTTTGCGCCTGCGAGATGACATCAATCGAGTGGTAGGTGGAAAACACCACGCTCATGTGCTTGGCGTCGTGCCGCTTGCCGATTTCGTGGGCCAGCGCCGTGGCGTTGGTGGTGGCTGGGTACTGCAACTCGTGCACCAGCATCTGGTAGTCGTCGTCCTTGTCGCGCTTCTTGCCCAC
>Ga0196972_1000641_pt1 | contig 14938 bp, 15 predicted proteins | sample S1v_2013CmetaG_FD_148618 | JGI IMG/M metagenome (GOLD analysis project Ga0196972, IMG submission 148618) | Soil microbial communities from Anza Borrego desert, Southern California, United States - S1+v_20-13C | ecosystem: Environmental > Terrestrial > Soil > Desert | place: USA: California...
CGTGTCCTTGCGGGTGAGTGAGCTGCGCCAGCGCCAGTTATCCTTGCCCTGGACTTCTACCAGATAGCCGTTGAATACAACAATTTCCCCAGGCTGCACTGATTTCAGCGATTCCTCAATGATGCCATCGGCAGGAATCAGGTGCATATTGGTGCTCTGCGTTTCGATTTCGGCACGCGGAATAGGAAATGCATTGGTCTTCCAGAAGTAGAAGCGACCGTCCTGCCGGATGTTAATCCTGCTTAATACCTCATCCTGCGACATCCGTTTCCAGCCAAGCGCTAAATCGACTGGTACCAGCGCCGCTTCCCGATCTTTTTCGTAATGCCTGGCGCTCAGTACACGTGCTTGTGCCTGAAACTCGGCAAGCGGAACGATCAGATAACCGTTTTTCTCTATCGGGGCGACTGGCGCATCAAGATTCTTTTGGATGGGGTCATCTAGGATGATGGGATCAGGACTAAAGGTTGCAGAGCTTGCAGGTAATACCGGGAACAGCGCGCCAGTAAGCAGCGCGGCAAAAAGCGACATTCTGAATTTCATTATGGACCCCCCGCCTGGATAAACTGGTACGGCTAACGGTCCAGGCTTCGTTAGCTATGCGGGCGTTTAGCGAAGCAGCCGACTAATCTGCTTAAAGATGTCTCCTTCGGCTTTGCCCAGCCATTCAAAAACAATCGATTCGGAATTGCTGACGGTGACCCCTGCGTGGCGCAGCCTTTCCATGGCGTTTATTCTAGCTGAAGAATTCCTTGAAATGACAGCATCTTCCGCAATAAATATCACGCGATTTCTATCCTGTTGTTTTAACCCCAAAGCAGTCTGCAATATGCAGATGTGCGCCTCCATTCCGATAAGAATAAGGTGCGGTTTATCTTTGGTGAGATGGCGACAGAATGCAGGTACATTGCTGCAGGAGAACGCGGTTTTTTCGATGCGCGGTTTCCCAGACAGAAGCTCAGCAAGTTCCGGTAGCGTTGGACCAAGACCCTTGGGATATTGTTCCGTATAAATCACAGGAATTTCAAACAGCTTCGCTGCCTGGATCAGCAGGCTGCAATTTCTGGTAACAGCCTGCATGTCATCTACTGCCATGGCCGCAGCCAGCTTCTCCTGCATGTCGACGACGACAAGACAGCTCAGGTCACGGCGAGAAAGGTCTGCGTTCAAGGCTGGGGGGCCTCAGCAATGGGACCGTCTGACAAACGCTGGCTTACATCAGCCAGATCCGACTCGTTGATCAGGCCGGTGGCGGCTTTCAGCTGCAGCACACTGAGGAGATAATTGTAGCGAGCCTGCAAAAGATCTCGCTGGGCCGTATAAAGCTGTTGCTGGGCATTGAGCACGTCGATACTGGTGCGTACACCGACTTCATAGCCTAATTGCGTAGATTCCAGCTGGCTGCGGCTTGAAACTAATGCCTGCTCAAAGGCGGCCACTTGAGCCACATTGCCGGTCAGGTTGAGATAGGCGGTGCGTGTTTCTAGCTCTGCCTGGCGACGCGCGGCTTCGAGATTGTCTAGCGCTTGTTGACGCAAGGCTACGGCTTCACGCACGCGAGCCGTGACAAGACCGCCCTGGTAGATCGGGATTTGCAATTGCAGTCCGATCTGCCCATTCTGCAAATCACTGCCAAAGCCGTTGACGCTGCCGCCGGCACGCGTGTCGTTATAGCTTCCCACCGCATCAAGTACAGGGTAATGACCTGCATTCTGTAACTCGACTTCCTCTGCAGCGATTTCATAAGCGCGCTGCTGGATATTGATGTTGAGGTTGTTCTGGCGTGAAATGTCGACCCACTCTTCCATATTCTGGGGCTTTGGAGGCGTGATTTCGATGCTGGGGTTAACGCCCGTCAGAGGCGGGGGCATATCACCGATAATGGCTTGCAGCGCCCTTTTAGCCGTCTCCAGCTGGTTCACAGCGGCAATCTCCTGTGCCAGGATGAGATCATAGCGAGCCTGCGCTTCGTTCACATCGGTGATCGTAGCAGTCCCCACCTCGAAGTTGGCCTTGGCCTGTTCCAATTGCCCAGAAATAGCCGCTTTCTGCGCATTGATGAGTTCAATATTGTCGCGTGCCAGCAGCACATCGAAGTAAGCATCTGACACCCGCAGCATGAGCTCTTGCTGTGCCTGTATCAGTTGCAAATCGGATTGCAGAACCTGCAGCTTGGCCTGGTCGTACTGATCATGGTTCTGCTTGCGGAAAATGGGCTGGGTAGCATTCACGCCATAAGCAAAAGTTTCGAACGACTGCGGCTCGCCCACACGGAACGGATTGTTCTGATTATTCAGATAACGGACATCCGTTTCCGAATGCGTGGCATTCATTGTGAAATTAAGGGTGGGAAAGAACAGTGACCGCGCTTGCGCCAATCTCTCTTCCGTAGCCTGGTTGGCACTGCGTGCTGCCGCCAATGTCGGGTCGCTCGCGACTGCTTGCCGGTAAATTTCCAATAAATTCTGGTGTGGCGCAGTCTCCGCTGCGGCAGGCAGAGCCAGCACGACGATGCTGAGCAGCAGCAGCTTAAAAAGCGTATGAAACATCAAAACTCGAATCGAGTTGGTCTGGGCGCATTGGCCAGCACGGGCAGGCAGGTCTCGAATAGTGCCTGTTGTCTGTAATTATTGTTTGCAACACAATGGATCATGATGGCTTCCATGACTGGAGGTTCCCCTACAACAGCAAACATTCGACCGCCTATCGCGAGTTGTTGCTGAATATTTTTCGGCAACATGGGCAAAGACCCGGTGAACACGATGACATCATAAGGGGCATGCATGCTCCAGCCTTGTGCGGCATCGCCGACTTCAAGGATGACATTCTCAATATTGTGTTTGGCAAGACAGGAATGTGCGCTTTCGCTGAGCTCAGGAATGATTTCTACGCTATGGACCTGCTTGGCGAGTGTTGCCAGCAGAGCCGTCAGGTAACCGTTGCCTGTTCCGATCTCCAGCACCCTGTCGGTTTTTTTGATTTCCAGCGATTGCAGGATACGACCTTCGATTTTGGGCGAGAGCATGGTCTGCCCATAACCAATTGGAATCTCCAGATCGGCGAACGCCAACCCCTTATATTGGGCAGGAACGAAGTCTTCACGAGGGATGTGATGAAACAGTTCCAGCACGCGCGCATCCAGCACCTCCCAGGTACGGATCTGCTGCTCGATCATGTTGAAACGTGCTTGTTCACGCAGTTTCGCTTCGGATAAGAGATGAGTTTGAGCGAGTGTCTGTTCGAGTTGCATGATTCTTTATGTAATGGCTGCCAACCTTGCAATTATTCCATATTTAAAGTACTTTCACAGGCATTGCTGGGGGTCTGCCGGTCAAGAAAGACGGCGGTGAGAAATACCCTTCGAACCTGATGCGGGTCATGCCGCCGTAGGGAAGCAGGTTCGCCGCTTCCCTACCCAACCTAAAGGGAAGCAGGTTTTACTGCTTCCTACCCGAATTTTGAGGAAGCAGACCATCTGCTCCTCGTTGATTATTGCAAGGAGCACACAATGAACGCCACCGACAAAGCGCTGCACGCAGCCTTCCTCAATGAAACTGCGCAGGTCGGTTCCGGCGCAACACAACCCTTTGCCAAATCCCGCAAGGTTTATGTCGAAGGCTCGCGCCCGGATGTTCGTGTGCCCTTCCGCGAGATTTCGCTTTCCGATACACCCTCTGCTTTTGGTGCGGAGAAGAATGCGCCTGTTGTGGTTTACGATACGTCCGGCCCTTATACCGATCCGCAGGCCAGCATTGACATTCGTAATGGCTTGCCGCCCTTGCGGGCGCCATGGATTGAAGAGCGCAATGATACTGAGCAGCTCGACGGCCCTACTTCCGACTATGGTCAGCAACGCAAGACTGACCCGGCACTGGCGCAAATGCGCTTCAACCTGACCCGCAAGCCTCGACGTGCCAAGGCTGGTATGAATGTGAGCCAGATGCACTATGCGCGTAAGGGCATTATCACGCCGGAGATGGAGTTCATCGCCATCCGCGAAAACCAGCGCCGCGAGAACATGTCAGAATTGCTGCAGAAGCAGCACCCAGGGCAGAGCTTCGGTGCCAATATCCAGAACATCATTACCCCTGAATTTGTGCGCGACGAAGTCGCACGTGGCCGCGCCATCATTCCCGCCAACATTAATCACCCGGAAATCGAGCCGATGATCATCGGCCGCAATTTCCTGGTCAAGATCAATGCCAATATTGGCAATTCAGCCGTGACTTCCGGCATTGCCGAAGAAGTCGAGAAGATGGTATGGGGAACACGCTGGGGCGCTGATACCGTCATGGATCTTTCTACCGGCAAGAACATTCACGAAACGCGCGAATGGATTATCCGCAACTCACCGGTCCCCATTGGCACGGTGCCTATTTATCAGGCGCTGGAAAAGGTGGATGGCAAGGCTGAAGAGCTGACCTGGGAGATCTTCCGCGACACCTTGATCGAGCAGGCGGAGCAGGGAGTAGACTATTTCACCATCCATGCCGGTGTGCGTTTGCCTTATATCCCCATGACCGCCAAACGGATGACGGGCATTGTCTCCCGTGGCGGTTCCATCATGGCCAAGTGGTGTCTGGCGCACCACAAGGAATCGTTCCTCTACGAGCACTTCGAGGATATCTGCGAAATCATGAAGGCGTACGATGTGTCGTTCAGCCTGGGTGATGGTCTGCGTCCTGGCTCCATCTTTGATGCCAACGACGAAGCGCAATTTGCGGAATTGAAGACACTGGGTGAACTCACGCAAATCGCCTGGAAGCACGACGTGCAAACCATGATCGAAGGTCCTGGTCATGTGCCCATGCACCTCATCAAGGAAAACATGGAGCTGCAGCTGGAGCATTGCGGCGAAGCGCCTTTCTATACACTGGGACCATTGACCACAGACATTGCACCCGGGTACGACCACATTACCTCCGGCATCGGCGCGGCCATGATCGGCTGGTATGGCTGCGCCATGCTGTGCTACGTGACGCCCAAGGAGCACCTGGGCCTGCCGGATAAGGAAGATGTACGCGAAGGCATCATCACCTATAAGATTGCTGCTCACGCGGCTGATCTGGCCAAAGGTCATCCGGGCGCACAGATTCGCGACAATGCACTTTCAAAAGCGCGCTTTGAATTCCGTTGGGAAGACCAGTTCAATCTGGGTCTCGATCCAGAAAAGGCCAAGGAATTCCACGATGAAACCCTGCCGCAGGAAGGCGCCAAGCAGGCGCACTTCTGCTCCATGTGCGGTCCCCATTTCTGTTCGATGAAAATCACCCAGGATGTACGTGAATATGCCGCTACCCAAGGCGTGAGCGACGAAGAGGCATTAAAGCGCGGCATGCAGGAGAAGGCGGTCGAGTTCGTGAAGAAGGGTGCCGAGGTCTATCAGAAAGTCTAGATCGATGTTTGATGAGCACGCTTAAACTCAACAAGAAATCAGACGCTACACCAGCGATGGAAGCGCAACGTACGCCTGTACGTCGCGCTGATCCGGCCAAACGTTCTCGCGCCGCTGCACCACCACCCAAATCAGCTAAGCAAGCCGAGATGGCTTCATCTAGGAAAGAAACGCGAAAACCGCCAGAAACACGACCAAGTCCAGCCCGTACCCCCCAAGTCGTGACTAGATCACGCGATGCCACCGGGCGCGATACGCCTCGTCGGGGTGGCAAACAACGTGATGGATTTGAGCAGGGTGAATTCAACCGCGACCGTGCGACCAATCCGAAATTTTCTCCCAAGCCGATCGCCAGCAATCCCGATCTGCCGAGATTGTCGAAACGCATGGCCGAGCTGGGTTTGTGCTCGCGTCGCGAGGCAGACGAGTGGATCGTGAATGGCTGGGTCAAGGTGAATGGTGAAATCATTGACACTTTGGGAACGCGCGTTCCGCCTGATGCAAGAATTGAAGTGAGCGGTAGCGCACGACAGGCTCAATCCGAAAGCGTTACCATCCTTTTGCACAAGCCCATCGGTTACGTTTCAGGCCAGGCCGAGGACGGCTATGAGCCCGCAGTTGTGTTGATCAAGCCGGAAAACCAGTGGCAGGAAGCACAGCAAGATCCAACCCAGCCCAAGTTCAAACGCGGACATATAAAAGGGCTGGCCCCAGCCGGCAGATTAGATATCGATTCCACAGGCCTGCTCGTGCTCACTCAGGATGGCCGCATCGCACGCCAACTTATCGGTGAAGATTCCCGTATTGAGAAGGAATACCTGGTACGTGTGGAAGGCCAGCTTTCTGAAGACGGCTTGCGCAAGCTGAACCATGGACTGGAACTGGACGGTGTAAAACTGAAACCCGCAAAGGTCTCCTGGCAAAATGAAGACCAGCTGCGTTTTGTGCTGCGCGAAGGACGCAAACGTCAGATCCGCCGTATGTGCGAGCTGGTGGGGCTCAAGGTCATAGGTCTCAAACGGGTGCGTATAGGCAGTGTTGTGTTGGGTAAACTCCCGCTGGGGCAGTGGCGTTATCTACGTCTAGGCGAGCATTTTTAGGCAGGTCATTGGCGGCTTAGGCCTCCATCAACATCAATAACGATCAAGAAGACGGGGCAATAGGTTCATGGAGCTGTTAATTCTGCTGAAGGCATTCATCCTTGGGTTGGTTGAGGGTGCCACCGAGTTTCTTCCAGTAAGCAGCACCGGACATCTCATCATCGTAGGCGATGTCCTCAATTTCAATGATGAAACAAGCAAGGTCTTCAAGATTGTCATTCAATTGGGCGCTATTCTTGCCATTATGTGGGAATACCGGGAACGGTTGGGACATACGGTTGCCAACCTGCAGCAAAAAAGCGCACAGCTTTTCATCCTCAACATTGCCATCGCCTTCATCCCGGCTGCCGTGCTCGGCGTATTGTTTCATGGCGCTATCAAGGATTTGCTGTTCAATCCCTTTACCGTCTCCATCGCCTTGATCACAGGTGGTTTCGCCATTCTGGCAATCGAACGCTGGGCTCCCGAGCCACGGACCCAGACCGTGGATGATATGTCGCCCTGGCAGGCCCTCAAGATTGGCTTGGCACAATCGGTAGCCTTGATCCCGGGCGTCTCCCGTGCTGGCGCGACCATTCTCGGAGGTGTTGTTTTCGGCCTGTCGCGAGAGGCCGCCACGCAGTTTTCGTTTTTCCTTGCCATTCCGATCATGTTTGCAGCAACCGGCTACGACCTGTTTAAGAGCTGGGAGTTGTTGTCAGCCGCAGATTTCCCCATATTCGCTGTAGGATTCATCACAGCCTTCTTTGCGGCGTTGGTGGCGGTCAAGACCTTGCTGCGCTATGTAGCACACCATGATTTCAGAATCTTTGCCTGGTATCGCATCGTGTTCGGGCTCATTGTGTTCGCCTATTACTGGTAACGAGATGAGCGACTATAAGGAACTGGTAACCACCCTGGAGCGATTTGCCGAAGAGGCGAAAAAACGACCTTTAACACTGGGCGAGGCTTTGGATAGCCTGGATGAAGCCGCCTATGGCTTCATTGCCCTGATTCTCGCATTGCCCTTCATGCAGCCCATTCCCTTGGGCCCAATTACCGTGGCTGGTGGTTTGACGTTTGCTACCTTGGGTTGGCAGATGTGGCGTGGGCATGAGTCGCCCGTACTGCCCCAAAAAATGCGCAATGTTGAGATGAGCGAAAAAAGCTGGCGCATACTGGTTTCGACATGCCTCAAAATCGTCAACTTCGGCCGCAAATTCACCAGGCCTCGCATGGACTATCTGGTGTCCGAAGAGAATGGTCAAAGGATAGGTGCCATCGTCCTGATAACCTCCGGCCTGCTGATGGCCATTCCTTTTGGGGTCTTGCCATTCAATAATGTTTTGCCTGCACTGGCGATATTCTTCTATTGTTTTGGTCAGCTGGAAGAAGATGGACTGATGGTGATGATCGCGTTTGCGTGGATCATCTTCACAGTGCTGTATTTCGGATTCTTCTTTTTCGGTTTATGGTATTTTGGCAGTGCTGCAATGATGCGCTGGCTGGCCTGAGAAAACTGGCCATTGGCATTTACCGAATGGAGCTTGCATGAACAAAATTCTTAAATATTCCCTGTTTGCTATCGGCGGCCTGTTCCTGCTGTTGCTGATCGCGGTCGCTATCATTGCGGCCACTTTCGATCCCAACGATTACAAGCCGCTGATCGTGAAGATGGTGCAGGAGAAAAAGCAACGCACCCTAAATATCGAGGGAGACATCAAACTGGCCTTCTGGCCCAAACTGGGCGCCAATCTGGGCAAGGTTTCCCTCTCCGAGCATCAGGGGGACAAGGAGTTCGCCTCCATTCAGGGGCTCAAGGTCTCGCTCGCCATGCTGCCGTTGCTCAAGAAAGAGCTGGTGGTAGATACCATCTATGTGGACGGCGCACGCCTGAACATTGTTCGCCACAAGGATGGCAGTACCAATTTCGATGATCTGTTGAGCAAAGAGGAAGAGGAGTCCCAGCAGATCAAGTTTGATGTTGACGGTGTTGTCGTGACCAACACCATGCTGAGCTATACCGATGAGCAAGCGGGCAGCCGCTACCAGGTCAGCGACCTTGAGCTGGAAGCCGGGCACATTGCGCTCGCCGAGCCATTTGATCTCGAAACCAGCTTCAAACTAGATGCCAACCAACCGGAGTTTAAGGCACAAGTTGGTGTTAGCGGCAATTTCATGGTTGATCCTGAAGCCGGGCATTACGTTGCCAAAGGGCTGGACGCAAAGGTCGAAGGAAATGTCGCGAGCGGCAAGGATGTCAGCATCAAGGTGTCAGGTGATGTAGATGCCAAACCTGAGAATACCGAGCTGCTGGTGGATGGCCTCAAGTTCGCATTATCCGGCAATTTCGATGGCGCCAAATTGGTCGCAGACCTGCAAGCCCCCAAACTGACCGTATTGAAGGACGAGGTCAGCGGGCAATCGGCCCGGCTGGAGTTCAGTTGGGAAAAGGGCACGGATAAGGCTCGCGGGAATCTGGAGCTGGCTGATATCAAGGGCTCCCCTCGCGCCGTAGAGAGTGGGGGCATCAAGGGGAGTGTGTCGATGGCTCAGGGTAGCCAGCGCAATATCGACAGCCAGTTCTCTTCTCCGCTCAAAGCAAATCTGGAAAAAATGGTATTTGATTTGCCCAAACTAGCGGGTGACATCAAGCTCAAGGATCCGGCAGTGCCGGGTGGCCTGCTTCAAGGCAATTTCGCCCTGAATCTTCAAGCAGATGTTAAGCAGGAACGAGCAAGCAGCAATTTCAATTTCAACGTCGACAAGAGCAACCTCAAAGGCAATGTCCAGGTTGCCGGGTTCTCCAAACCGGACGTGAAGTTCAATCTGACAGCCGATCAGCTTGACCTCAACAAGTGGCTCGGCAAGCCACAGGCAACGGCGAGCAATAATGAAAAGAAACCCGAGCCTTCTGGAAAGCCAGCCGATCTGTCCCCATTGAATGACTTGAAGCTGAAGGGCAAGGTCAACATCGGCAGCATTCTTTATGAGCAGTACCGCCTCTCCAATCTAGCCATGACACTGGATGCTGATGGTAAACAACTCAGAATCAGTCCTTTTGCTGTCAAGCTGGACGACAGCAACATCAAGGGTTCATTGGGCGTAAGTCGCTATGCCAACCCCGTTTACGCCTTTGACGTGGACATCGACAAGCTGGATGCAGACCGCTATGTCACGCAACCGGAGGGTAAGAAGCCCGAGCAGACTGCCAAATCCGACCCGAATACGCCGATTGACCTGAGCGCCTTGCGTCAGCTCAATGCCAATGGAGAATTGCGCGTGGGTTGGCTCAAGCTCGCCAATGTGAAGAGCACGGATGTCCGCATCAAGCTCAAATCGGAAGGCGGCGTTGCCGAGCTTTCCCCTTTCTCCGCCAACTTGTATGAGGGCGCAATGAATGGCACCCTCAAGGTAGATGCGCGCAGCACACCGAGTATTGCATTCAAGCAGGACATGAAAGGTATTATGATCGGCCCGCTACTGGTGGATGCCATCAATAACGACATGCTGACGGGCAAAGGCAATCTCAGTGTGGATGTGAAAACGCAGGGCAACACGGTCGGCGAATTCAAAAAAAAACTTGACGGTATAGCCGCGCTGAATCTAGCCAATGGTGCCATCAAAGGCATCGACATTGCAGGTACGCTGCGCGGCATCAAGGACAAACTCAATGTGGTGAAAGGTCAAAGCACCGTGCAGGGCGACAAAGCCAAGCAGACCGACTTCAGCGAGATGTCAGCCACTTTCAACATCAAGAATGGTATAGCGCATAACGACGACCTGAGTATCAAATCCCCGCTGTTTCGTATTACTGGCAATGGTCAAGTGGATATTGCCAATGAAACCATCAGCTATTTGGTCAAGCCCACGGTTGTAGCTACACTCAAGGGACAGGGAGGTGCCGGCCTCGAGGAGCTCAATGGTGTAACAGTTCCGATCAAGGTCAGCGGTACATTTGCCAAACCTGCCTATGCACTGGATTTTGCTGGACTAGGTGCTGCGCTGGCAGAGAAAAAGATCTTGGAAAAAGTCGGTGGCGATAAAGGGGAAGCCGTGCAGAAGCTACTCAAGGGCGACAAGGAAGGCGCGCTGCAAGATCTGCTGAACAAGAAGAAAAAGGAAGAACCTGCTGCAGCGGAACCTGCTACTGCGCCTTCGGAAGCGCCAGCGGGGCAAGCACAGGCGCCTGCTCCACAGGAGCCGAAGCCCAGCCGCGAAGAGAAAACCCGTCAGAAACTCAACGATCTCCTCGGGCTATAAGCGCAGTTTAACTACTACCAGAAATCAGTGCTTGTTCTTATGCTTGTTGTGACCGGGTGCATTCTCGCTGTTGCCTGGCCCATCCGGATCATGCCCGGGTGGAATAGCTTTGCAGCCGCTCATAACAACACACAGGCAGAGCACTAGAGATACAATCCATTTCATTACAATTCCCCTGATTTCGATTTGAATAACTGATGATAGCAGCTTCAATTCTGTGGAATGAAGAAACCTTGATGCCTGATTTTGCCTCGCGAGTCATTGATTGGCAGAAGTTGCACGGCCGTCATGACCTGCCCTGGCAGAATACCCAGGACCCTTACGCCATCTGGGTGTCTGAAATCATGCTGCAGCAGACCCAGGTGTCGTCGGTTGTGGGCTATTACCAGCGTTTTATGCAACGTTTTCCGGACATAGCCGCTCTAGCTGCGGCAAGCCAGGAAGAGGTGCTGCAGTATTGGAGCGGGCTCGGCTATTACTCCAGGGCTAGAAACCTGCACGCTGCGGCCCAGAAGATCTTGCACGAGCATTCAGCGACATTCCCTGAGGATATAGATTCGATTCAGGCATTACCAGGTATTGGCCGTTCCACTGCGGCTGCTATTGCTGCGTTCGCCTTTGGTCAACATCAGGCCATCTTGGACGGCAATGTTAAACGGGTGCTGGCGCGTTGTTTTGGCATCGAAGGCTGGCCGGGCCAGCCACAAGTTCAAAAAAGGATGTGGCTACTAGCTGAAGCGTTGCTGCCGCAGCAGGAGATCGAAGCCTATACCCAAGGGCTCATGGATTTGGGGGCAACCCTGTGTACGCGCACACCTGAATGCAGTCGCTGCCCCTTGCACGAAGTCTGCATCGCCTATCGCGAGGGTACGGTACATTCGATACCCAGTCCTAAACCACGAAAACCTGTCCCGCAACGGGAAACAGTAATGCTGATGCTCCTCTCGGGCAATGAAATCCTGTTGCAGAAACGCCCGCAAACGGGCATCTGGGGAGGGTTGTGGAGTTTGCCTGAGGTGGCGGCCTCAGAAAACGCAGGGGAAATAGTCAAACAACGTTTTGGCTTGGAAACAGAAGCTCTACCTGCATTGCCTCCGCTCGTGCATGCTTTCACCCATTTCACAATCAAGGTTACACCGCAGCCATTGTTGGCCAGGAGTAAGACCCGGCAATCAATGGAGCCGGGTTGGTTATGGCTGGATCTGGAAGATGCCGCAGGTGCGGCGCTGCCTGCGCCTGTCAAAAAACTCCTGCGACAGCTGGAACTGCTGAATTTGGATAAAGCGGCCTGAAGGAAAAAAGCCCCGACGACGGGGCTTTTTGATAGAACTGTTGCTGGACTACTTCTTATCCCAGCTTTCTTCCCACATGCAGTGCTTGATGGTGTGGCGATTCTTGATGAGTTCGTCGATGCTGGGCTCGTCATTGAGCGCGCGCTTGATCGCCAGCTTGGTTGCCTCGTAGTTGTTCTTGTACATGTCGGCTTTATCCAGCTTGCCTTCTTTGGCGAGCGGAGCGCAACCTGGGTCAACCCAAACCAAGCTGATGATGCAGAGATCATTGGCCTGATCCTTGGGGATAATGCCTTCGATGACACAATCAATCACGGCATCAGCGGTAGCAGCCTGCACGACGCCACCGAACAGCTCAATATTACCGGAATCCTTGAGTGTCACCTTGGGCACCATCATGGTAGCAGGGCGTACCATCTGATTGATATCACGCACGGCAAACATTGCTGTGTGGCCCTTGCTCTGTGCCATTAGATTTGCAAATGCTGCACCAACGGGACCGTCAACAGCGCCAATGACAATTTCCGGCATGGCGGCGGTAACGTCCTTGCCTTCGCTGAAAATGGTGGCTTCGCCAGCCTTGAAAATGATCTTGTTTGACATTCGGGTTCCTTAACTTAATCGGAATGGATTGGAAGATTGAATGGTGAATTGTATAGAAGGCAACCTGCCCAGGCAATTTTGCGGACGCGAGGTGCTCCTTGCCTCAGATGTCCAGGCGCATATCGCGGTGAGGAATCCCGGCATCCAGGTACTCATCGCTGCAAATGACAAAACCCGATAGTTCATAGAAAGAGATGGCATGGGTCTGGGCAGAAAGCGTGATGTTTTGCCAGCCGTGAGTCCTGCAGACATCAACAGCCTTGCCCAGCAATCCCTTTCCTACGCCTTGACTACGCCATTCATCAATCACCGCCATGCGGCCGATGATCCCTTTCGGCAAGATACGCGCGCACCCGATGGGTTTGCCGAGTGTGTCTACCGCCAGAAGATGGAACGCTCGCTCATCCAGCCCATCCCATTCCAATGCAACAGGTACCTGCTGCTCTTCGACGAATACGCGTTGCCGGATTTGCCGCAGTTCAGCTTGCGCGATACCCCAATCAACTTCCCTGATGGCGAAGCGGGGATTACTGGGTTTGTTCATCCACTTGCTGGCTGTTTTTGTCAGCAGATTGCTGCAGCACATCTTCCACGCCTTGCGCCTTGTTCATGACTTCACGCTGATCCTCGGCAATCTTGGGGTCAGGGTCGCTGGGTGAGCAAGCTACAAGCAGGGATGCCAGGCTGAGTATGAGTAAAGTCGTTTTCATGATGATCTCCTTGAACGATGTTGCGGCTAGCGGCGCTTACAGGCATCATGCCTTCTGGTATTTTGATGCTGATTTGAGTAAAGGTAAAACAATGAACAAATACTTAGGTCTTATTGCCCGCATTCTGCTGGCGCAGGTGTACCTGATCGTAGGGCTCTATGCCCATGTGTATCAAAGCATGACCAATCCCATGTTCTATAGTAATTTCCAGCAGTATCTAGGATCGGTGGGCTTACCAGGTTTATTCGCGCCATTGATGATCCTAGTCGAAGTCGTAGGCGCGGTCCTGCTGCTGATTGGTTTCAAGACCCGTTTCGCAGCATTCCTGCTTGCTGGCTACAGCGTCTTTATTGCACTGGTGTTCCATCACGATCTGGGGAATCCGCAGGAGCTGCTGGCCTGTTTGCAATATCTTGCAGTTGCTGGCGGCATGCTGGCCATTGCCAATAATCCAGTCACGGCTTGCAGCCTGGATAATCTCGGAAAGAAATGAAGGAATAGGGATTATGCTGCCGTCAGGTTTTTCGGCAGCTGGAATACGACATTTTCGACGACCCCCTGCAGTTCCACGACTTCGGATTCACCCAGCGTTTGCAGCTTGGCGATGACTTCCCGCACCAGAACTTCAGGGGCGGAGGCGCCTGCGGAAACGCCAATGCGTTTCTTACCTGTGACCCAGGCAGGGTTGAGGTGACTGGCGTCGTCTACCATATAGGCTTCTACTCCTTGGTTCTGCGCCACTTCTCGCAGTCGGTTGGAGTTTGAGCTATTGGGCGACCCGACGATGACGACGAGATCACAATCCTTAGCCATGATTTTTACTGCATCCTGACGGTTCTGCGTAGCGTAGCAGATGGAATCACTGCGGGGTGCAAGAATAGCCGGATACCGCATTTTGAGCGCCTCTACCACGCGTGCAGCGTCATCAATGGAGAGCGTGGTTTGTGTGACGTAGGCAAGTTTTGCAGGATTATTAACCTGTAATGTCTCAACATCTTCCGGCGTTTCCACCAGATAGATACCACCTTCACACTGGCCCATGGTCCCTTCGACTTCCGGATGGCCCTTGTGACCGATCATGATGACCTCGTAGCCTTTGGCTTGCATGCGTGCAACTTCTACATGGACCTTGGTCACGAGTGGACAAGTGGCATCAAATATCTGTAGTCCCCGGGATTCAGCTTCCTCGCGTACCTGTAACGAAACACCGTGGGCGCTGAAAATGACGGTGCTGCCGGAAGGAACCTCTGCCAGTTCTTCCACAAACACTGCGCCCTTGCGCTTGAGCTCATCGACAACAAATTTGTTGTGGACGACCTCATGGCGCACATAGATAGGCGCGCCGAATTTTTCCAGCGCTTGCTCCACGATGATAATGGCGCGGTCAACGCCGGCACAAAAGCCACGCGGATTTGCTAATAATATTTCCATCAGTTTTCTCTATTCAGTTTCCCAGCCAATGGGCGAAGGTGAGCAGCAACAGGATGCCGAGCATTAATATCAATACTCGCCAGATGAGCCCAATGGCACTCTGCAGATAATCTGCATCTGCTTCGTCCCCCAACCCCAGTTCAGGGCGAAATTGTAAAACACCAC
>Ga0196972_1000642_pt1 | contig 14907 bp, 12 predicted proteins | sample S1v_2013CmetaG_FD_148618 | JGI IMG/M metagenome (GOLD analysis project Ga0196972, IMG submission 148618) | Soil microbial communities from Anza Borrego desert, Southern California, United States - S1+v_20-13C | ecosystem: Environmental > Terrestrial > Soil > Desert | place: USA: California...
AGCTTCCGCGCCGAACAATTACCTCGCCGGATCATCGTCGATAGACGCGCCTTCTCGGCATCATCCAGCTTGACCAAATACTGTTTCCCGGGCATCACTGATCCCTCCTCCTGAATCAGGAGTTAGATCGGCAATATCCCTGTAAATTCATCTGGATGATCTACTAGTAGTCCGTCACGCTTCGATTTTCTGGTTCCGTCGGCTTGCGGGCTGATACGGTGGCATGCCAGCACCGTTCCCCCGTCGTTCCACTCGGCGTGCCCCCGCTGAGGCGGGAACCCATAGTGAGGTTGTTCCATCAATCGGCTTATGGGTTCCCGCCTTCGCGGGAACGACGGGGAAAGAGATCTGAAAATTCAACCTACTCCCCCGCAAGCAAGCGCAATCCGAAAATCAAAACGTGACGGACTACTAGGTTCATGATCCCGTGCGCGCGGCGTCGCCTTCGGGAAGCTGCGAATGGTAATGGACGATGCGCTCGATCGCATATTGGGCGCCGGCCTTGCGCACCGCGTTGCGGTCGCCGTCGAACCTTCTGGTTTCGGAATACACCAGCGTCGTGCCGTTGTGCTCGAACCCCCAGGCGAAACAAATCGTTCCGGGCGGGATGCCGTCCTCCGGCTCCGGGCCGGCGATTCCGGTATTCGATACGGCAGCCGTGGCGCGGCTGTTGCGCAGTGCACCCTGCACCATCTCGCGCGCGACGGCTTCACTGGTGAGGTTGTACTTCTCGATCGTCACCGGATTCACACCCAGCAGCCGGCATTTCGCCTCCGGTGCATAGGTAACGAAACTGCAGTCGAGCCAGCTTCCGCATCCGGGCACGTCACCCAGCATAGCCACGACCAAACCGGCGGTGCAGGACTCCGCCGTCACCAGCCGCAGTTTGTGCTGCACAAAATAATCGGCGATACGTTCCAGGTTTTCCATTCCATTTCCTCATCGACCGGATTCGGAGACACGCCGCTCGGCTTGCATCGGGAACTCGCCGGCGTCCGCCTCGCGATACTGGTTTGCCGTGGCAAGCAGCCATTTCCGGAACATTTCCAGCAAGAGCGATCCCTGCTTGTATTCGGGATAGACAAGGTAGTAACCCTTTTCGTTTCGCAATGACGTGTCGCAGGGGATGACGAGTTCTCCGTTGGCGAGTTCGCTCAGGACGAGGAATCGCGGCATCAGCGCGATGCCCAATCCTGCTCGCGCGGCTTCGACCAGCATCGAAAACAGTTCATAGCGCTGCCCCTTCATGCACGGGATGTCATGCATGCCGGCCTGCACGAACCAGTGCCGCCATGCTTCTGGACGAGCCGACTGGTGCAGCAGCGACAGCTTCGCGATGTCTGCCGGGCGCAGCAACTTGCGGCCCTTCAGCAACTTCGGGCTGCACACCGGCGTCATTTCTTCGCCGAACAGGTGGTCGGTGAGCGCGCCTGGCCAGACGGGACTGCCGAAGTGAATCGCGGCATCGAACATTGTGTCGTTGAACATGAACGGCTCCGCCCGCGTGGTCAGGTTGAGTGTGACGTGCGGATGCTTCTCGTAGAACTCGGGCAACCGCGGAATCAGCCAGCGCGTGGCGAAGGTGGGGATGACGGCCAGTTCCAGTATCCCGCCAGCGCCGCGGTGCGCCATCGCGGCGAGGGTATCGCGCTCGATGCGCTCGAGGTGTTCACGCACCTGCTTTGCATACATCTGCCCAACGTCCGTCAGGCTCAGACGCTTCTTGATGCGATTGAACAGCGGGACGCCAAGATACTCCTCGAGACAGGCGATCTGCCTGCTCACTGCGCTTTGCGTCAGGGAAAGTTCATCGGCGCTGCGCGTAAAACTCTGGTGACGCGCCGCACATTCGAATGCAATCAGGGATTCAATACTCGGGATTTTTCTTCGCACGGGTCATTCCTCAAACGCATGACATCGCAACTTTTTATCGTTTGTGCAATGTCCAAGGCGGCCGCAACAATACATTCAACCGCTGCAACTGCTCTGTACCGGCACCGAATATAGCGCGGCGAACCAGGTGTCAAATGCGCCATCGCCCTGCCTGTTGCGGTAAATCAAGCCGCCTAATGCTGCATATCGCTTTCGACAAAAGGAGAAGTCATGGGTATCGAGAACGTCCCGACGAAGTTCAAGCCTTACACGCGCCAGACCATCCACCAGTCCCCGCTGTGGGAACGCATTCCGCAAGACCTGCAGGAAGCCGTGCAGGTCATCTCGCGCGTGCTGCCCTTCCGCACCAACCAGTATGTGATGGAACATCTGATCGACTGGAACAACATCCCCGACGACCCGATCTATCGATTGGTCTTCCCGCACCCGGACATGCTGCATCCCGACGAGTACAAGCAGCTTCGCCAGTTGGTCCTGGTCGACAAGGATGAGTCGGCAATCGAGGCGGAGGTCACGCGCATCCGCCTGCGCATGAATCCGCATCCGGCAGGACAGATGACGCACAACGTGCCCATGCTCGACGGCCGGCCGTTGCCGGGCCTGCAGCACAAGTACAAGCAGACCGTGCTGTTCTTCCCCAGCTCCGGACAGACCTGCCACGCCTACTGCACCTTCTGTTTCCGCTGGCCGCAATTCGTCGGCATGGATGAACTGAAGTTCGATGCCAAGGAAACCGACGACCTCGTCAACTACCTGAAACGGCACAAGGAAGTGACCGACGTGCTGATCACCGGCGGCGACCCGCTGATCATGAATACCCGCGGTCTGGCCGGCTTCATCGAGCCGCTGCTCGGGCCCGAACTGGCTCACATCCAGAACATCCGCATCGGCACCAAGTCGGTGTCGTACTGGCCGCAGCGCTTCGTGACGGACAAGGATGCCGATGACCTGATGCGCCTGTTCGAGAAAGTGGTCGCCTCGGGCAAGAACCTGGCGCTGATGGGGCATTACAACCATCCGGTCGAGCTGCGCCAGGAGATCGCGCAACAGGCAGTGAAGCGCATCGTCGGCACCGGCGCCACGCTGCGCATGCAGGCGCCGTTGATCCGCCACATCAATGAAGATCCGGCGGGCTGGGCGGAACTGTGGACGACCGGCGTGCGGCTGGGCGCCATTCCGTACTACATGTTCGTGGAGCGCGATACCGGGCCGAGCGAATACTTCGAACTTCCGCTGGCAAGGGCATATGAGATTTTCCAGGCCGCCTACCAGAAGGTGTCGGGACTGGCGCGTACCGTGCGCGGCCCGTCGATGAGCGCTTTCCCGGGCAAGGTTGTGGTCGATGGCATCGTGGAGATCGGGGGCGAGAAGGTGTTTGCCCTGCAATTCCTGCAGGCCCGCAACCCGGATTTCGTGCGCAAGCCGTTCTATGCGAAGTTCGATCCCAAGGCCACCTGGCTGGACGACCTGGTGCCGGCATTCGGCGAAAAGCGCTTCTTCTTTGAAACGGAGCATGAAGCGCCAGTCATTCCGATCCGCGCAATGCATGACGAGCCTGCATCCATTGCCCACACGGCGTCGGCCAAACCGGCACGCCAGGTCGCCACTTCGGCACACGGAGGTTGAGCACCATGACACACCTCCTGCATCGGCAGATCCATCATCGTTATCCGCAGGCGGTTGCCGGCGAAGGTGTCTACCTGTTCGACGCCTCCGGCCGGAGCTACATCGATGCCAGCGGCGGTGCAGCCGTTTCCTGTCTCGGCCACCAGCACCCGCGGGTGCTGGCCGCGATGCATGAACAGCTGGACTGGCTTGCGTACGCGCACACCAGTTTCTTCACCACGCCCGTGGCCGAGCAGCTCGGGGACGAACTGCTGGAACACGCGCCGGCCGGCATGTCGCATGTTTACCTGGTATCGGGCGGTTCCGAAGCGGTGGAAGCGGCGCTGAAGATGGCGCGCCAGTATTTCGTCGAACGCGGTGAAACCGGACGGCGCCATTTCATTGCAAGGCGGCAGAGCTACCATGGCAATACGCTGGGTGCGCTTGCAGTGGGCGGCAACGCATGGCGGCGCAAGCAGTTTGCACCGATCATGACGGAGAGTCATTACATCGATCCCTGCTATGAATACCGCTATCGGAGCAAAGATGAATCTGCTGAGGTCTACGCCAAGCGATCCGCAGATCAGCTGGAGGCAAAGATCCAGGAACTCGGCGCAGAGAACGTCATCGCCTTCGTCGCGGAACCGGTGGTCGGCGCAACCCTCGGCGCCGTTCCCGCTGCGCCGGGCTACTTCAGGCGCATCCGCGAGATATGCGACCGTCATGGCATCCTGCTGATCCTGGATGAAGTGATGTGCGGCATGGGCCGCACGGGGACGCTGCATGCCTGCGAGCAGGAAGGCATCGTACCCGACCTGATGACGGTCGCCAAAGGACTGGGCGGGGGCTATGCGCCTATCGGCGCCACCTTCGTGCATCGGCGCATCTTCGATGCGATTGCATCAGGTTCCGGCCTGTTCCAGCATGGGCACACGTACATCGGCCATCCCCTCGCCTGCGCGGCGGCGCTGGCGGTGCAGCAGACCATCCGCAGCGAAGATCTGCTGAAGAACGTCAATGCGCGCGGCAGGCAACTGGAACAGGCGCTGCGCGAACGCTTCGCCTCGCATCCTCATGTCGGCGACATCCGCGGCCGCGGGCTGTTCTGGGGTGTGGAACTGGTGGCGGACCGGGACAGCAAGGTGCCGTTCGATCCATCCGAGCGGCTGCATGCCCGCATCCGTGCCGAGGCGATGCAGCGCGGACTGATGATTTATCCGATGGGCGGAACCGTCGACGGAAAATTCGGCGATCATATCCTGCTTGCGCCGCCGTTCATCTGTACACCGGAAATCATCGACACGATCGTCGACCGCCTGGGCGACACCGTGGATGCCGCCACCATACGCCATTCCGCCGGCGCGCTCGCCTGAGTTGCCAACAAGGAGAAACCATATGCCACGAATCGATTACCAGCCGCTCGATCTTTCGGAACCGGCCGACATTGTCAACGCCATCCGCGAGCGTCGCGGTGGGGAGCTTTTGAACCTCGACCGCATGCTGCTGCACAGCCCGACCTTTGCGAAGGGATGGAATGCTTTCCTGCGCGAGGTGCGGACCGGCCTGGAGCTGCCGCCGAAATTACGTGAACTCGCGATGTGCGTGGTTGCTGTGTTGAACGGCGCGGAATACGAGTTCCATCATCATGCGCCCGAATTCATGCGTGCGGGCGGGACCGAGCAACAGGTCAGAGCCATGCGCGATCCGGAGGCGGCAACGGGCAATTCCATCCTGTTTGACGACAAGGAACGCGCTGTCATCCTGCTCACCCTCGATATGACACGCGACGTCGCCGTCCGCGATGCGACATTCTCGGCCGTTCGCGCGGCGCTCGGCAATGATCAGCTGGTGGTGGAACTGGTCGGTGTGATTGCGACCTACAACATGGTGTCGCGTTTCCTGGTCGCGTTGGAGATTGCGCCGGAGTGATCAGAGTGCGCTTCAGGCTTCCTGGAGCCGTTCTTCCAGCCGGGCGCGGACGAAGGCGGCAAGTTGCCGGGGCAAGGCACGGCTATCGGTGTTGAACAGATCCAGGATGCGCACCGGATCGAACTCGCCGCCGGCCGCAAGGATGGGCGCTGACTTGTAACGCATGCCGCCGGCATTGTCACCATCGTCCACGATCATGTGGGAAAAACCGGAATCCGTGTGCCAGGTCAGCGCCCGTTCCGCGCTGTCCTTGTCGTAGCAGAGTTGGAAGCCTACAAGGGTACCGTCGTCCCGGCACCAGACAACCAGGTCCATGGTCCCGGACGTGAACCAGCGCCGGTGCGGCTCGCCCTTGATTTGCCTCGTATTTGCGATTTCTCGCAGCATTGTGTTGTTCGCGGTAAATTGCAGGGAAATGTATGCGACGGCGAATCGCCGCCCGCTACTTGGTTTCGAAGGTGGTAACGCCATCCCAATCCGCACCTGGCGGATGTTCGCGGTAGTGTTCGATCCGTTGCAGGTAGAGCTTGTACAGAACCTCGTCCGGATGATCGCTCAGGAGTTCCCGCAACAGCCGCTCCGCACGGTCCCATTGCTGCGCGCGGACGAAGGCCAGCGCCTCGTGCCATTTATCCACCGTAGCCCGCATGCCCGGATCCAGTTCGGTGTCGAGGCAGAGCGGCTCAAAAATCGGCACAGGTTCATTCTTGCCTTTCACCCGCACGCGGTCGAGCTCGCGATAGGCAAACTCCGGTGCGGCCCGCCTGGTCGCGTCGCCGACCGCAACGCCGGCACCGTACACCTTGGTGATGCCTTCCAGCCGTGACCCAAGGTTCACCGCGTCACCCATGACGGTGTAGGCACGGCGAATCTTGGAACCCATGTCGCCGACGCGCATCTCGCCCGTATTCAGGCCGACACCGATCTTGAGCGGCGGCCAGTTGCGCGCCATGAAATCCTTGTTGAGCGCCTTTGCAGTGGCCTGCATCTTCAGTGCGCTGGCCACTGCGCGCGACGCATGGTCAGGCAGTTCGACCGGCGCTCCCCAGAATGCCATCACGGCATCGCCGATGTACTTGTCCAGCGTGCCGCGGTTGCCGCGGATATCTTCCGACATCGCGGTGAGATAGATGTTGATGTACTCGCGCAGCGCGTTGGGGTCGAGCCCTTCGGAAATCGTGGTGAATCCGCGCACGTCGCAGAACAGGACAGTGAGTTCGCGGCTTTCGCCTTCCATGCTGTAGTTCTCGGGATTGGCCGCCATCTCGGCCACCAATTCCGGTGCGACGTATTCGCCGAACAGGCTGACCATTGCGCGGCCCTTGCGGTATTCGAACAGGTAGCCCCAGGCGATATTGAAGATGAACAGCGCACCGACCAGCAGCAGTGCCACGGCAATGGGTACAACCCAGTTCAGCTGCTGGTACATTGCGAAGTTGGCGCCGATGACTGCCGCCGTTGCGATGAGCGACGCCAGGATGGACAAGACGGGAGTGAGCACCGGCAGCAGGAGTCCGAGCACGATACCGATGACGACCACCTGCGCCAGTTGCAAGCCGATGCTGAAATCCGGCTCCTGCTTGAAATCGCCATCCATGATGGAGGCGATGATGTTGGCATGCATTTCCACGCCAGGGTAGTCGGTGTTTACCGGTGCCGGGCGGAGATCCTTGAGGCCGGCGGAGGTCGTGCCGATGAGCACGATGGTGTCGGCCAGATGTTCCATCGGGACTTTCTCCTTCAGGACATCGACTGCCGAGACGTAGCGATACTGCCCTCCCCTGGGCCCGCCTGGTCCGCGGTAATTGATCAGGGCGGTCATGTGCCGCTCGAGGGGCACGTAGGTTGCCTTGGGCTTGGTATTGAGGCGCAGGGCCTTCAGCGCTCCGTAGGTCCTGTGGTCTTCGCCGCTCAGCTGAGTCTCTTCTTGCGTGTAGAAGACCGGCTTGATCTTGCTCGCTCCCAGGCCGACGCGCGCGGTCGCCAGCGCCAGGGATTCATAATAGTTGTCGCCTACGCGTGCCAGCAGGCTCAGGCGGCGGATCGTGCCGTCGGGATCCTGCGTCGGATTCATGAAGCCGCCGCCCCTGGCCGCGGCCTGCAGCTGTTCCAGGTTCCCTGCGTAGTCCTTGTACACGGCGGAGTCGACCTCCATCCCGCCCAGGTCAGCCACGGTGAACGCCGGCGGCGGCAGCAGTCCCTTCGTGATGGCATCGGGTTCGTTGGACAGGAAGTAGCCTAGCACCGTGGGGCGCCCGTCGAGTGCTGCCGCAAGGTGCTGGTCATAGTCGAAGCGCGGCTTGAGCGCGCGGATCCTCTCGGCGAAGCCGGAGATATCCTTGAACTCCCTGTGCGCGAGCGTCTCGAGAGTGCCGTATCCGGAACTGGTGTCCGCTTCGGAGAAAATAACGTCGAAGCTGATCGACTTCGCGAAGTATTTCTGGTCGAGTTTTTCGATCAGTTTCGCGACCACATCCCTGCTCCAGGGCCAGCGTCCGACCTCCGCAATGCTTTTCTCGTCAATGTCGACGATGACGATGCGCGGATCCAGATCTCCCTTCTGCACCCGCATACGCATGTCATAGGCAAGGACGTCGAGCCGCTCGATGAAGGAAATCGGCGGGAAATAGGCAACTTGGAGCGCGGCGAGCAGCGTCATGCACAGTGCCACTGCCCAGCGGGAACCGAACTTGGAAATGAGACGCAAAATGACTCCCCGTCAACCGGTGATCAGGGCGTGTAGCCCGGGATCCTGCTTTCATCCACCTCGTCGATCTGCGCCGGGTCCATGAAGCGCTGCGCGTATTGCAGGTAGACCTTCTTGCGGATGAAGACATCGAACAGGTCCGGATCGATGTGGTCGCGCATGCGGAAGCCGCCGAGGATTTCCAGCGATTCGCTGAGGGTCTTGCCCTTCTTGTAGGGTCGGTCCTTGGCCGTCAGCGCTTCGAAGATGTCGGCGATTGCCATCATGCGTGCCTGCACCGACATCTGGTCGCCGCGCAAGCCGCGTGGGTAGCCCTTTCCGTCCATCCGCTCATGGTGGCCACCGGCATACTCCGGCACCTGTTGCAGGTGCTTCGGCCAGGGCAGCGATTCCAGCATGCGGATCGTGACCGAGATGTGGTTGTTGATGATTTCCCGTTCCTGTGCGTTGAGGGTGCCGGCGCGGATGGTCAGGTTGGCGATCTCTTCCTCGCTCAGGAGATCGCGTTCGTAGCCGTCGGGGCCGGTCCAGCGGTAACGCGCAATATCGACGACGCGCTTCTGGGCTTCGGGTGACATTGCCTCGGAACCGACATTGGAAAAGCGCAGGAATTCGCGGTCTTCATCCAGCCGGGCCAGCTCCTCGCTCAGGCCACGGTTGATTTCCTCATGGCGCCGCGTGTCGCTGCCGGCGGCCAGCTTCTCCTTCAGCGCGCGGATTTCTGCATCGCGCTTGATGACCTCGAAACGGGCATCGACGAGATGAATGCGATCGAACAGGGTCTCCAGCTTGGTGGCCTTCTCGACCACATGCACGGGCGTGGTGATCTTGCCGCAGTCATGCAGCAGGCCGGCAATCCAGAGTTGCCTGCGGTCTACCGGCGTCATCTTGAAATCGGCGAGCGGACCGGTCTCGGTCTCGTGCACCGCCTCGGCCAGCATCATGGTCAGCTCCGGCACATGCTCGCAGTGACGGCCGGTATGCGGCGACTTCTCGTCGATGCCGATGTTGATCAGCTTGACGAAGGATTCGAACAGGTTTTCGAGCAGCTTGATGAGCTGCTGGTTGGTGAGGGCGATCGCCGCCTGCGACGCCAGCGCTTCGATGAAGCGCTGGTCGGTATTCGAAAACGGGCGCGTTTCGCCAGTCGCCGGGTCCTTCGCATTGATGAGCTGCAGCACGCCGATCACTTCGCCCTCGTGGTCCATCATCGGCACCGTCAGGAAGGACTGCGAGTGATAGTGGAAGGTTTCGTCGAACTTGCGCATCCCCGAGAAGTTGAAGACGTCCACCTTGTAGACATCCTGGATGTTCACCGAGGTACCGGTATTGGCGGCATAGGCGGCGACGGCGCTCAGGTTCTTGCTGCCATTGGCATTCACCAGGGGAATGTCGGGAATCTCGATCTTGTGGCCGCTCGTTCCTCCCTGGTGCATGCCTAGGGTGTCATTGATCGAAATGCTGAAACACAGGCCCTTCTTGTCCTCGCTGATGCGGTAGAGCGTGCCGCCGTCGGCGTGGGTCATGCCCTTTGCCGCAAGCAGGATGCGCTCGAGCAGCAAGGGAACGTCATGATTGGTGCTCAGCTCGACGCTCAGCTCGGTCAGCCGCTCAAGTCTTTGTGCGATATCGGTGTAGCTGGGATCGGTCATTCGTATGTCGATGCTGGTATCTCTTCTGCACAGGCAACGCCGTTCGGCCGAACCGGGGCAAACCGGGGCGATATGGCGCCATGTCCTTGTTGCTGCAATTTATTCGTCAACCGGCCGATGATCCGCCTGCATCGGCCATCCCGCCGCGGTGCCGATGAGTCAGAACTGGATGACCTCTCCGCACTTGAGCGCGCGGAACGGGCGCCCTTCTCCTTCCTCGGCCAGCTCCCGCATGATCTGGTCTTCCTGGCCCGGCTTCAGGTGGTAAATCAGGAACTCGATCGACCGCGGCGTCGACCGGATCTCCTCGATCAGGGCGCGCGGGCAGAAATGCATGGAACGTGCCGCCAGTTCCATTTCGGCATTGGGGAAGGAACAGTCGATGATGACCTTGGCCAGCTTCTTTTCGTTACGCAGCGTAGTCCACAGTTCGGGCGTGGACGACATGTCGCCCGAGAACAGGAAACCCGATCTGTTGTTATTGACCATGTAGGCGACCGAGCCGACGGTGTGGTTGACGGTGTGCGGCGTCAGCTGGCGCGCGCCGATCTGCACCGTCTCGCCGGGCTTGATTTCCTGCCAGCGCATGGACGGCCGCTCGGGTGTCGGGATCGTTGAAAAATCGGGCCACAGGACCCAGTTGAACAAATGCTTCTTCATCGACGCCATGACCTTTTCGGTGGCGTACACGGTGACCGGCGCCGCTTTCTTGCCCTGGATAGCGTCCACGAGCAGCGCAAGGCCGGCGACGTGATCAAGGTGGCAATGCGTGATGAAGACGTGGTCGATTCTCGCCAGTTGGTCGACGTCCAGGCTGGTCAAGCCGGTCCCGGCATCCAGCAGAATGTCGTGATCCACAAGCAGGCTGGTGGTGAACCGCTCGCGTCCACCGATTCCCCCTGCGCATCCAAGTACTTGTAATTTCATGCTGTCATGCCCGCCGGTACGAGACAGGTAGTTTTTTTTGGCGCGCCAAACGAATGCAACGCCTTTCCGGAGCCGATCCGCGCTACATGACGCGAATTCATGACGCCCCTCCCATGTTTATTGATCGATTGTAGTCGCATTCGTGGAAATTGCGTCTTTTTCGCCAACTGAATGAATCTCTCTACTGAAATGAAGGCTGCCAAAGTGATACATTTTCGCAACGGCAAGAGCCAGATCAATTATTATTGGTAGATGCCGTTCAAGGCGGGACCGCCCAGGAGTTCCGCCAGCAGGCGGGCGTCTCGCCTCGAGCGGCGTTGACAATTATGAAACAAGTCTGATGGACGAAATCACATGAGCGCGGTTCTCGGCACACCGAAGGGCAACGACGACGAAGTCAACAGCCGTTTGGCGTTCTTCAAGCAGTTACAGTCCGTCACAAACAAGATCCACGCCACCAGCAACCTGGACGAAATCATGCTCGACCTGTCGCAGGACATCTGCGACCTGTTCGATGCGGACCGCCTCACGCTCTATGTGATGAGCGAAGACAAGACTTGCATCGTTTCCAAGATCAAGACCGGCCTGAACTCCTTCAAGGACTTCAAACTGCCGATCTCGGCGCAGAGCATCGCCGGCTACGCTGCGCTCTCCCGCCGGGTCCTCAATCTTCGTGATGTCTACGACGATCTCGAACTGAAATCGCATTCGCCCGACCTGCATTTCCAGCGCGGTGTGGACCAGGCCACGGGCTACCGCACCAAACAGATGCTGGTCGCTCCGCTGATCGACGAACCGAAGAACGAACTCCTCGGCGCGATCCAGCTGATCAACAACCGCAGCGGACAGCCCTTCAGCGGCGTGGCGGAAGAAGGTATCAAGGAGCTGTGCAAGACCCTGGCCATCGCGTTCACACAGCGGCTGAAGCCGGCCCCGCTGATCCGGTCCAAGTACAGCATGCTGGTGGAAGAAGCCGTATTGGCCGCCCCCGAGCTGGAGCTGGCCACCCGCTCCGCACGCCGCAAGAACGACGATATCGAAGAGATTCTGATCAAGGATTTCCAGGTCAAGACCGCGGCGATCGGACAAGCGCTGTCCAAGCATTTCGGCGTGCCTTACGAGCCGCACAAGCCGGACCGCGTCAAGCCGGTGGACCTGCTCAAGAACCTCAAACGCGAGTTCATCGAGCAAAGCCAGTGGCTACCCATCGAGGAAGGCCCGGAAGGCACGGTGATCCTCGCGCTCGACCCGGAACATGTGCGCAATGCGCGCGTGATCAACAACATCTTCCCCAAGGCGAAGCTGGTCTATCGCGTCACAACCCAGCGCGATTTCAGGCAGACGATCGACCAGTTCTTCGGCGCCGAGGGTGACCTGGCCTCGGTGGGCGACCTGCTTTCCGGCATGGACGGCGGCGACGACGAGGAAGGCAGCGAGCTCTCGGAAGCCGACCTGTCGGCAGCTTCGGAAAACGAGCTGGTCAAGCTCGTGAACAAGATCATCATGGATGCCTACCGGCAGAACGCGTCTGACATCCATATCGAGCCGCGCCCGGGCAAGGAAAAGACCATGATCCGCTTCCGCAAGGACGGATCGCTGGAACCGTACATCGAGATTCCGTCCACTTACCGCAATGCACTTGTCGCGCGCATCAAGATCATGTGCGACCTGGATATTTCCGAGCGACGCAAGCCGCAGGACGGGAAGATCAAGTTCAAGAAGTACGCGCCGCTGGACATCGAGCTGCGTGTCGCGACCATTCCGTCCGCAGGCGGCGTCGAGGATATCGTGATGCGTATTCTCGCTGCCGGCGAACCGATCCCGCTCGACAAGCTGGGCGTACTCCCCCACAACCTCGAGCGCCTGAGGGCGGCAGTCAGCAAACCGTATGGCCTGTTCTTCGTCTGCGGCCCGACCGGTTCTGGTAAAACCACCACGCTGCACTCGGTGCTCAACTTCCTGAACACACCGGAAACCAAGATCTGGACCGCAGAGGATCCGGTCGAAATTACCCAGAAGGGCCTGCGCCAGGTGCAGGTCAACCGCAAGAGCGGCCTCGACTTCGCCACCGCGATGCGCGCCTTCCTGCGCGCCGACCCGGACGTGATCATGGTCGGCGAAATGCGCGACAAGGAAACCGTGTCGATGGGTATCGAGGCGTCGCTCACCGGCCACCTCGTCTTCGCGACCCTGCACACCAACAGTGCGCCGGAATCCATCATCCGCCTGCTGGACATGGGCATGGACCCGTTCAACTTCGCCGATGCGCTGCTGGGCGTACTGGCGCAGCGCCTGGCAAAGCGCCTGTGCTCGAACTGCAAGATGGCGTACGAGCCGTCAGAAGACGAACTGCAACTCCTGCTGGCCGAATATTGCGAAGAACTGAAGAACACCGAAGCCTTCAAGGACCAGAAGGCAGGTTTCCAGGGCGTGATGAACAACTGGAAGAAGAACTATGCCGACAGCAGCGGCAAGTTCAAACTGTACAAGGCAGTCGGATGCGATCAGTGCAGCGGTGGCTACAAGGGGCGCGTCGGTCTGCACGAACTGATGATCGGCACTGACCGTTTGAAGCGCCTGATCCAGGAACACTCGCGCGTTGCCCAGATGCTGGCCACTGCGCTGGAAGATGGCATGCTGACGCTGAAGATGGACGGGATCGAGAAGATTCTTTCGGGGATTACGGACATCAAGCAAGTCCGCGCGGTTTGTATCAAGTAACGACCGGCGTATTCTTGCGCCGCTCCGGACCGAGATATTCCACCAGTTGTCCGCTGGCGCCACGCAGGCGCTGGCTGACCAATTTGGCGATGCGCGACAGGATGTGCACGGCAAGCACAGGCTTGTCGTGGATCATGCGCGCGTAGCTGTCCTTGGTCAGCAGCAGGATCACGCTTGCCTGCGATGCAATGCAGGTCGCGGAGCGCGGCTCCCCGTCGATGATGGACATTTCCCCCACCGTCCTTCCGTGCGCGATCTGCACGATGCGGTGCGGCTTGCCTTGCTGGTCGTATTTGAAGATTTCCACCTCCCCCTTGACCAGCAGGCACATGTAGCTGCCGGGATCGCCTTCCTTGAAGATGATGGTGCCGGCGCTCACCTCGTAGCACTGGACATAGTTTGCCATCGCTTCGATGTCTTTCCAGTCCAGGTCCATGAACAATCGGGAGTCGGCGATCATTTCGCAGATCTGGTCCTTGAACGCCGCTCCAGCTCCCATCAGCTTGAAGCTGTCCGTTGTATATGTCGAAGTCATCTGATCACTGCGAGCCCGTTGTGAATTCCTTGTCCTACCGCACTTCGCAGTCGACGGCATCCGATTTCGCCGGCTGGCTCGATCCGGTCTGCGTGTCGCTGCCGGCCGAGAACGCCGGCGGCGGCGTGAACCGGATGCCCGGGTTCTGCGGCAGCACCACCGGCGGCTGCACCACGCTCGCCGTGTAGCCGAACTGCCCCGCCGCAAAGTTCTGCGACCCGCCCCGGTTGCTCAGGCTGATCATCCCGTCCAGCACCTGCACGTACAGTCCCGGCGGACGACCGCCGCCGCCCGGCAGTCCGGGCGCCTGGGCCAGCTTCAGCGGCAGCACCTGCAGCGGGACAGGCATCGGGGCATCGCTCATGGAGGCGTCGATGTTGCTTCCCGCATGCAGCGCCGCCATGCTCGCCATCCGGTATGCCGCCACCGCTTCCTCGTCCGGCGCAATGTATTCCGCAATGAAGATCGTGCCGCGGATGCCGATCGTCGCCGTCGGCGTGTTCATCCCGAACTTTTCCTTGTTGCGCTTGCCCAGTGTCCCCGTCACCGCCCGCAACCCGCCCTTGACCAAGTTGAACGCCGCACTGTCCTTCTCCGGCTTGTCTTCCTCGAAACTGAAGTCGTCAATCTTCAGCTGCGAGTTCGGCCGCAGCGTGATCTCGCTGTTGTCGATGAACTTGATCCGCGCATACGTGCCCTTCTCGCTCACCAGCGTGTCGCCCTGCTCCACCGACGACTTGACCGACAACACCTTGGCCGAGCCGTCCGCTTTCTTGGCCAGCAGCGGGCCGCTCAGGTTCATCACTGTGCCCACCACTTGCGCGGCCCATGCTTGCGCTGCCAGCAGCAGCGCCGCCATGAACAGCAGCGCTTTAGTTGCAATACATCTTTGTGGCTGGCTTCTCATTCTTCGCTCCGCTGTCGTCCGCCTTGGACGT
>Ga0196972_1000643_pt1 | contig 14904 bp, 8 predicted proteins | sample S1v_2013CmetaG_FD_148618 | JGI IMG/M metagenome (GOLD analysis project Ga0196972, IMG submission 148618) | Soil microbial communities from Anza Borrego desert, Southern California, United States - S1+v_20-13C | ecosystem: Environmental > Terrestrial > Soil > Desert | place: USA: California...
TCCGGCGCTTCGCCCACCACGCCTCATCAAAGTCTTCGAGACGTTCTACGAATACCTGCCCGGCGCTCCCCAGCCTGAACTGGTCCGGACGCCGTTCATCCTCTTGCACGGTCATTGGCTCACAGGGGCCGGTTTCCACGCCGGGCAGTTGGCCGATATCCACGTCAAGGACCGCATCATCACCCTCAGCACGAGGAAGCTTCCCCAGCTTTGATCGCCCGTCGGAAGCCGGCGCTTCATAGCGGCCGGTGCTGAAGTCTTCCCAAAAAAAGAATCCCCGCCGAGGCCGGCAAGGCCAGGGCGGGGATCGCGGAACAACCTAACGGCTTACCGTCTTACTTGCGGCGCGCCAGGATCGCTTCGATCTGGTCCATGATGCTGTTCATGCGCGTCACCACTGCCTTGTACGGCGCGGGCGAGGCGAGATCGACGCCGGCGGCTTTCACCAGGTCGTACGGGTAGGCCGAGCCGCCCGATTTCAGCACGTTCAGGTAGCGGTCCACCGCGCCCGGTTGGCCCTTCAGGATCGAATCGGCGAACATCGTGCCGGCGGCGATCGAGGTGGCGTACTGGAACACGTAGAAGCGGCGGTAGAAGTGGGGGATGTAGGCCCACTCGATCGCGTACAGGTCGTCGATCTTGACCACGCCTTCCTTGTCGCCGTGGTAGCGCTTGAGGATGTCGCCGTAGAGCTTGGTCAGCGCTTCGCCGGTCAGCGATTCGCCGCGATCGACGCGGGCGTGCACTTCACGCTCGAAGTCGGCGAACATCGCCTGGCGGAAGAAGGTGCCGCGCATGCCTTCCAGGGCCGAGCCGAGATAGAGCAGGCGCTCGTCGTCGGTCTTGGCGATCTTCAGCATGTGGTCGAGCAGCAGCACTTCATTGGTGGTCGAGGCGATCTCGGCGGTGAAGATCGGGTAATCGGCGGTGACGAACGGCTGGGTCTTGTTCGACAGGTAGGAGTGCATCGCGTGGCCCCACTCGTGGGCCAGCGTCGATACCGACTCGTAGTCGTCGTTGTAGTTCATCAGCACGAACGGGTGCACGTCGTAGGCCGCGCCGTTCATGTAGGCGCCGGAGCGCTTGCGCGGACGCGGGTAGACATCCATCCAGCGGTTGTCGAAGCCGTGCTTCATGGCGGCGACATAGTCATTGCCGAGCGGCTTGGCCGAATCGAGCGACAGTTGCTTGCCCATCTCGATCGGGTACTGCAGATCGCTCTTCACCAGCGGCGGGTAGATGTCGTAGTAGCGCATCTCGTTCAGGCCGAGCATCTTGGCGCGCAGCTTGAAGTAGCGGTGCAGCGTGGGCAGGTTGGCGTTGACCTGGTCGATCAGCGCGTTGTACACGCCGACCGGCACGTTGTTGTCGTCGAGGGCGCGGGTGATGGTGTCGGGATACTTGCGGACCTTGGTGTAGGCGGTGTCCTTCTTCAGTTGCTCGTAGAAGGCGACGCCGTAGGTGCGCTCGAATTCCTTCCACTTGCCCCAGAAGGCGTCGAACACTTTCTTGCGGTCGTCGCGGTTGTCGAGGGCGCGGTACTTGGTGTAGGCGGACTGGTCGATGCGCGGCGAGGTGCCGTCGGACATCTGCACCGTCGGCCACGGCATGTCGGCGTTGGAGAGGATCGAATACAGCGACTGCGCGGCGTTGGTCGCCAGGCCGAAGCTGGCGACGATGCTCTCGCCTTCGGCGTTGAGCGTATGCGGCGCCATGCGCAGGATGTCGTTCAGCGGATGGCGGTAGATCGCCAGCGTCTTGTCCTGCTTGAGGAAGGCGTCGACCTTGGCCGCGCCCATCTTCAGGATCTCGGGGCGCAGGAAGGAAACCGTCTCCTCGACCTGCGAACCGAGCACGTCCGATTTCTGGTTCAGTTCCAGGCCGGCGTTGGCGCCGGTGTCTTCGTCATGCAACTGCCCGGCATACGACGCCAGGCGCGCATAGCGCTTTTGCATGTCGGCGTTCAGGTCGAGACAGGCCTTGAAGCGCTTGACCGAGCTGCCGAGCTGGCCGCGGCAGCCTTCGAATTCCTTGAGCTGGGTCTTCAGCTTGGCGGCGTCGGCATTCCATTCGTTGAGGGAAGGGTAGAGGTCCTTCAGGTTCCAACGGTCTTTTTCGGTCTCGGCGGCGCCGGCCAGCAGCGGGGCGGCGGCGAGCAGGGGGAGCAGGAAATACTTAACCATGCATGTTGCCTATGTGTGGGTTGATCAAAGGACGCTTGCCTCGCGTGCGCCGGTCGCGCCCGTTCGGCGGGCCGCAGCGCGAGATGGTCGCGCTGGCGGTAGCGGCGAGCCGGGCAGGATGCGCCACGGTTTGCGCCGAACCGCGATTGTAATTTCTGTAAGCAGAAAAATATTGTTTGGAGAAGAAAAATTTATGGCTATTTTTCTCCGCCTTCCCAGGCTTTTCACGACTCGAAATTCGCATTTCGTATCGTGGAATTTCTTGCGGCAAAGCATCAGTGGAATCTTTCATTTTGAGGAATTTAATTGCATATCGCGAAAATTTAATGATAACTCTTTGATTTCAATCGAATAAAAAATGCTTATATGTCTTATATAAGACATTGGTGCTCCGCAAAAAGAGGCATAAGATTTAGCCATAGGTTTTCGCTTTCATTCGTACCGTTTTCACTCTTTATCTTCACTCTCATTGCAAGGAGAACGACCATGGCAACTCGCGAACAGCAAGCTCAAGCATTGGCTAAGGATTGGGCAGAGAATCCCCGTTGGGCCGGTATCAAGCGCAACTACACCGCGGAAGACGTCGTCCGTCTGCGCGGCTCCGTGCAGATCGAGCACACGCTCGCCAAGCGCGGCGCCGAGAAGCTTTGGAACCTGCTCCAGAACGAGCCGTTCGTGAATGCCCTGGGCGCGCTGACCGGCAACCAGGCGATGCAGCAGGTGAAGGCCGGCTTGAAAGCCATCTATCTCTCCGGCTGGCAAGTCGCCGGCGATGCCAACCTGGCCGGCGAGATGTATCCCGACCAGTCGCTGTATCCGGCCAACTCGGTGCCGATGGTCGTCAAGCGCATCAACAATACCTTCGCCCGCGCCGACCAGATCCAGTGGGCCGAAGGCAAGGATGACACCGATTTCTTCGCGCCGATCGTGGCCGACGCCGAAGCCGGTTTCGGCGGCGTGCTGAACGCCTTCGAGCTGATGAAGGCGATGATCGAAGCCGGCGCTTCCGGCGTTCACTTCGAAGACCAGTTGGCTTCCGTGAAGAAGTGCGGCCACATGGGCGGCAAGGTGCTGGTGCCGACCCGCGAAGCCGTCGAGAAACTGACCGCGGCCCGCCTGGCGGCCGACGTTTCCGGCACGCCGACGCTCCTGATCGCGCGTACCGATGCCGAAGCGGCCGACCTGCTGACCTCGGACGTGGACGACAACGACAAGCAGTTCTGCACCGGCGAGCGCACCGTCGAAGGCTTCTTCAAGACCAAGCCCGGCATCGAGCAAGCGATCTCGCGCGGCCTGGCTTATGCGCCGTACGCCGACCTGGTGTGGTGCGAAACCGGCAAGCCGGATCTCGCCTTCGCCAAGAAATTCGCCGAAGCGATCCATGCCAAGTTTCCGGGCAAGATGCTGTCCTACAACTGCTCGCCGTCGTTCAACTGGAAGAAGAACCTGGACGACGCGACCATCGCCAAGTTCCAGAAGGAGCTGGGAGCGATGGGCTACAAGTTCCAGTTCATCACGCTGGCCGGCTTCCATGCCTTGAACTACTCGATGTTCAACCTGGCCTACGGCTATGCCCGCAACCAGATGTCGGCCTTCGTGGAGCTGCAGGAATCCGAATTCGCCGCCGCCGAGAAGGGCTTCACCGCGGTCAAGCATCAGCGCGAAGTCGGCACCGGCTATTTCGATGCCGTGACGCAGACGATCCAGCAAGGCCAGTCGTCGACCACGGCGCTGCACGGTTCGACCGAAGACGAGCAATTCTTCGACAGCAAGAAAGTCGCGTAAGAAAGCTCGCCCAGGATTGACGGAGGGAGACAGCGGCCAGGTGCCGCACGTTGTGGAACCGCGCCCCCAGGGGCGCGGTTTTTTTTCGGCCGGTTTTTACCAATTGAGTTTGAGGGTGTACTTGCCGTTGGTGGCGCCGGTGCCGCCCTTGTAGTAGAAGATGCGCACGTAACGGGCGGCGGTGGAAGGGCCGGGGTTGGTCACCGCGACCGAATCGACGACGCCGGTGCTCTTCTCGCTCTTGCCGAGGAGGGTTCCGGCACTGTTGTAGACATATAGCTCATAGTCGGAAGTCGCATTCGGCGCCAGCGTCGAGGTCAGCGTGCGGCCCGCGGGCAATTGCACGACATAGTAGTCGTTGTCCGTGGCGGAGCTCATGGTGCCGTTGACCGTCGTGCCGCTGGCGGCGATCGCTTGCGCGCTGCCCATGTTGCCGTTCGGCTCGATTTCGTTAATGGTCGTCCCGCCGCTGCCGATGGCGGCGTTCACGGCGGCCGTCGCATCGACGATGCCGGCGCCGCAGGTGAAGCAGCTCGCGGGAAACGGCCGGGCGGTGCTCTTGAGGAGCGATTCGACCTGGTCGGGCGTCAGGCTCGGCTTCCGCGACAGCATCAGCGCCGCTACGCCGGCGACGTGCGGCGCGGCCATCGAGGTGCCTTGGAAGAACGCGTGGATGTCGGCGCCGGGAGTGGTCGTGCCGGCATTGAGCGTGGACAGGATGCCGTGCCCGGCGAGGTTGGTGTCGCCGCCAGGAGCCGCCAGATCGACCGCGGCGCCGTAGTTCGAATACCACGCCTTGCCGCCGTAGCGATTGACGGCGCCGACCGTGACGACGCCCTGGCAATTCGCCGGGGTGTAATCCAGCACGATGGAATTCGCGTTGCCGGCGGCGACCACGACCACCGCGCCGCGCGAGCGGGCGCTGTTGATGGCGGCCTGGGTGGTGGCGCTGCAGGCGCCGCCGCCGCTCAGCGACAGGTTGATCACGCGGGCCGGGTAGGCGTTGTTCGGAACCCCGCTGATCGGGCCGCCCGCGCTCCAGATGAGCGCATCGGCGATATCCGACATGTAGCCGCCGCACTTGCCTAGCGCCCGCACCGGGACGATCCTGGCGTTGAATGCGACGCCGGCGACTCCGCTGCTGTTGTTGCTCAGGGCGGCGATGGTTCCGGCGACGTGCGTGCCGTGCCAGCTCGAGTAGCGGTTCTGCGCCGGCTGGCCGAAGCCGCATTCGCCCACCAGCGCCCAGTCGCCGGGGTCGCGCGCATCGCTGTCGCGGCCGTTGCCGTCGTTGGCGACGGCGACATTGCTGATGAAGTCGTAGCCGGGCAGGATGTTGGCTGCCAGGTCGGCATGCGGACGGTAGCCGGTGTCGATCACGGCGACGCGTACGCCGCTGCCGGTCGATTTATCCCAGGCGCCGGGCGCGCGGATGCCGGCGGTCGCTTCGTGGTAGTGCCATTGTTCGGCATAGCGCGGATCGTTGGGCGTGAGCGCCGGCTGCAGGAGCCGATCCGGTTCGGCATATTCGATCGACGGGTCGCCTGCTTGCAATTGCGCGGCGATGGCTTCGATTTCCTCCACCGCAAGCCGGCGGCCGAGGCTGATGACATGGGCGCCGCCGCCGGTCGCGTGCAGGGCCTTCATCGCGAGTCCGTGCTGGCGGCCGGCGCGCTGCAGCGCCGCCAGGCTTTCTCCGGAGATCTGCTGCACCGAAGCGGCGTCCTTGAGCGGCGGTCCCGCGGTCCGGTATTTCACGATCAGGCGATCGGTGACGTCGGCTTGCCTGGCCGCGATCGTGGGAGGCGGTGATTCGGGAGCGGCAGCGACGGCGGCGCCGGCGGCGGCGACCGAGGCGGTGATGCATAGCTCCAGGAAGGTCCGGTTTCTCCAGGGTTGGTGTTCCATGACGGCTCCTCGAAGTAGCGCTTCTTCTGAACGCCCGCCCGGCAGCGGCGGGAACGGCGGATCGTCGGTTGCTTCGATGGTGTCTTAAATCGCGCGAATGGATTTAAGGATGCTCAATCGCGCGTCTGCGCCAGCGCAGGCTTCGGCTCGTCCGGATAACGAGGATGCGGTGCGACATCGGAAAGCGGACAGTGGAGGGGCTGGGCGGCATGGCGCCGCCCAGCTTCGTGCCTATCGATTACCAATCGATTTTCAGGCTGTACCGGCCGTTGACCGGACCGGTGCCGCCGAAGCCGTACGCGACTTCGACATAGTAGGTGGCCGGCGCCGATCCGCTGTTGGTGACCGACAGGGTCTCGAGCGCGCCGGGGCCGAGCAGGCTCCCGAAGATGACGTCGCCGTTGCCGTCGCGGACGTAGAGGTCGTAGTCCGCGGCGCCGGTCGGCGCCATTTTGGCGGTCAGCGTGGCTCCCGGCGGCAGTTCCAGCCGGTAGTAATCGCTGTCCGAGGTCGTCCCCATGGTTCCCTTGACCATCGTGCTGCAGTTGAGGATGCGGATCGCGGTGGCCAGGTCGTCGTTCGGCTCGGTTTCGTGGATCGTCGGTCCGGGGTCGACGGCGGCTTTGGTCGCGGCGGCGGCATCGATGATGCCGTTGCCGCATCCCGCGCATGCCGCCGGGAAGGCCCGCGCCGTCGCCTTGAGCCGGGTTTCGACTTCCGCCGCGGTCAGCGTCGGGTTCTTCGCCAGCATCAATGCCGCCGTGGCGGCCGCATGCGGCGCGGCCATCGAGGTGCCTTGATAAAACGCATAGGCGTCCGCGCCGGGGGTCGTCAAGCCGGCATTGAAGGTGGACAAGACGCCGCCGCCCGGAAAGCGGGTATCGCCGCCCGGCGCCGCCAAGTCCACCAGCGGGCCGAAGTTCGAATACCACGCCTTGCCGCCGGTGCGGTCCGTCGCCGCGACCGAGATCACGCCGGGGCAATTGGCCGGCGTGAAGTTGGCGACATCCATGTTGGCGTTGCCGGCCGAGACCACGACCGAGGCGCCGACCTGGTTGGCGCTGATAATCACCGAGAGCATGGTCAGATCGCACGGCCCGAAACCGCCGAGCGACATGTTGATCACGCGTGCCGGATAGGGGTTGGGCGGCGAGTCGGGAAAGTTGCCGCCGTAGGCCCAGGTGACCGCATCGGCGACGTCGGAGAGATAGCCGCCGCACTTGCCGAGCACCCGGGCCGGAACGACCCGGGCGCCGGAGGCGACGCCGGCGACGCCGCTGCCGTTGTTGGTCAGCGCCGAAATCGTGCCTGACACGTGGGTGCCGTGCCAGCTCGAGTTGAAGTCGCGCGTCGGCTGGCCGCCGCCGCATTCGCCGGCCAGGACCCAGTCTCCGGGGTCGCGCGCGTCGGCGTCGCGCGCGTCGCCGTCATTGGCGACGAACGGGTCGCTGATGAAGTCGTAGCCGGGAAGAATATGTGTCGCCAGATCGGCATGCGGACGATAACCGGTGTCCAGCACCGCCACCGTCACGCCGGTACCGATCGATTTGTCCCAGGCGGCGGGAGCGCGGATGCCGCCGACGGATTCGTAGTAATGCCATTGCAGGGCGTAGAACGGATCGTTCGGCGTGAAGGTCGGCTGCAGGAGGCGATCGGGTTCGGCGTATTCGATGTTCGGGTCCTGGGACTGGATCTGCTTCGTGACCGCGCGGGCTTGCTCGAGGGAGAGGCGTTTGTCGAGCTTGACGACATGCGCGCCGGTGCCGATGACGCGCAGCGCCCTCATCGTCAGGCCGTGCTGGCGTCCGACCTGTTGCAGCGCCGTCAGGCGCTCGGCCGACAGCGGCCGCATCGGCGCTGCCGTCTTGGCGCCTTTCGACATCGGCAGCGGGTCCTTGTATTTCACGATTACGCGATCGGTGAAATTGGCGTGCGCGGCCGCCGTCGCCGCCATGCCGCTATCCGGCACGGCCGCGGCCGCGAGACCGGACGCCGACGCGATCAGCGCGGCGGTACATAACCTGGCGAACGCAGGGAACTTCGAGCAAGACTGTTTCATGTAGGCTCCTCGATAGGCTTTCATTGAATGGCGGATTCTTGCGAACCTCGGCCCGTCGGCGATGCGCCCGCGCGGCATGCCGCGACATCCGGCGCCGGACCGGCGAGATGACTGAGGTCTCATGCATCTTGCGGTCCGCCGCCGGGGCGACTCTTAAAGTCCGTCAAACGCTGCCGGGCTCTTAAGCTCGGTCAAAGGCCGAGGATGGCGAAGTGGTGCGTCAAGACAATGAAAGCGCCGGTCGGGCGGCGACGCGAATACCTGCGTGTTCGCGCCGGCAATGCTTGGCGACGGAAGGACGCCTCGATGCGGATTGGCCGACGCGAGGGGGAGGGAAGGGAACGCAAACGAAAACCGCACTCGAAAAGAGTGCGGTCCTTGCTACAGGAAGAGAATGCCGGGCGGCGTACGGAGTGCGTCCGCCGCCCGTCGATTCACGACGTATGCACGCGGAAGATTACCAGCTCATCTTCAGCGTGTACTTGCCGTTCGTCGAGCCCGTGCCGCCGCTGTAGTACTTGACGCGGACATAACGGGCGATCGTGCCGGAGCCGGTGTTGGTCACCGAGACGGTGTCCGTCGAGCCGGCGCCGTTCTCGCTGCTGCCGATCAACGTGCCTGCGCTGTTGTACACATACAGGTCGTAGTCCGACGAGGCGTTCGGCGCCAGGACCGAGGTCAGCGTCGCGCCGGCCGGCAATTGCACCACGAAGTAGTCGGAGTCGGTGGTCGAACCCATGTTGCCGTTTGCCTGCGTCTTGCGATTGGTGACGCTGTCCGCGGTGCCGGTGGTGTTGTTCGACTCGGACTCGTTCAGCTGGAACCATTCGTCGACGATCGTGCTCAGCGCCGCGTTGGCGTCGACGATGCCCGAACCGCAACCCGAGCAGGTGGCGGGGAAGGCGCGCGACGAGGACTTCAGCTTGGTTTCGACCTGGTCCGGCGTCATGGTCGGCGTCTGCGCCAGCATCAGGGCGACGACGCCGGCTACGTGCGGCGTCGCCATCGAGGTGCCTTGATAGAACGCGTAGTTGTCCGCGCCGGGAGCGCCGGTGCCTGCGTTCAGCGTCGACAGGATACCGTTGGAGGTGATGCTGGTATCGCCGCCGGGCGCTGCCACGTCGACCACCGTGCCGTAGTTCGAGTACCAGGCGCGGCCGCCGGAGCGGTTGGTCGCCGCGACGGTGATCACGCCCGAGCAGTTCGCCGGGCTGGAGTTCGACGCATTCTGGTTCTCGTTGCCGGCCGCGACCACCACGACGGCGCCGCGCGAGCGGGCACTGTTGATGGCGTTCTGGGTCGTCGTGTCGCAAGCGCCGCCGCCGCCCAAGGACAGGTTGATGACCTTGGCCGGGTTGGCGTTGGCGGGCACGCCGGAGACGGAGCCGCCCGATGCCCAGATGATCGCGTCGGCGATGTCGGAGGTGTAGCCGCCGCACTTGCCGAGCACGCGCACCGGAACCACCTTGGCGCCGAACGCAACGCCGGCCACGCCGGTGCTGTTGTTCGACACGGCGGCGATCGTGCCGGCGACGTGGGTGCCGTGCCAGCTCGAGGTTTGCGCCTGGGCCGGTTCGCCGTTGCCGCATTCGCCGGCGGCGACGGCGTCGCCCGGATCACGCGCATCGGTGTCGCGGCCGTTGCCGTCGTTCGAGACGAAGGTGTCGCCGATGAAGTCATAGCCGCCGACGATATTGGCGGCCAGGTCGACATGCGGACGATAGCCGGTGTCGAGGACCGCCACTTTCACGCCAACGCCGGTCGACTTGTCCCAGGCCGCCGGCAAGCGCATGCCGCCGGTGGTCTCGAAGTAGTGCCATTGTTCGCTGTAGCGCGTGTCGTTCGGGGTGAACATCTTGACCATGATGCGGTCCGGCTCGGCGTACTCGATCGACGGATCATTCGCCTTCAGGTCGGCGGCGATGGCGCGTACTTGATCGAGATGCAGCTTCTTGTCGAGCTTGACGACATTGGCCCCCGTTGCGATGCCGTGCAACGCCTTCATCGTCACGCCGTGCTGTTTGCCGACGCTCTGGGCGGCAGCCATGCGATTCGCCGCGATAGCGGGAACGACGGTCGCTGCCTTCATGTTGGGGGTGACGTCCTTGTACTTGATGATCAGACGGTCGGTATGCAGGGTGGCCGAAGGCAGCGCTGCGGCCGTTGCCTGCGTTTCCACCATGCCTGCAATCGCCGAGCTTCCGGAAATTGCAACAATCGCCGCGACACATAACTTGAGTACAGCAGGGTACTGCGAGTACTTCTGTTTCATTTATGCTCCTCACGATATTAACTTCTTCTGTTAAAAAAACAGGCCTTGTGAGCCTGACCCACTAACCACACGAGCAAGCCGATTCCGGGGATAGCTTCCGGGCGCTCGGCCGGGAACCGGATTCGTCAGGCACGCAGGTGAGTTCGGTGAGGTATAGCGCGCGATTGTTGTTGGTTATTCGGACATCGGGAAGGCAGTGATGGCGCTATCTAGGTTGGTCGGGTGACAGCATCATGTGGCCTATGCCGCCAGTTGTATTTAATGTTCGTCAAAATGTATTTAAATGTATTCGGAGCGGGATTGTCGGCGCCATCCTAGCGGCTTCAACCGGAGAAAACATCGTCCGAACGGATGAATATTCGGCGTTTTTGCGCTTCGGATTGTGCGGTACAATCGGCGGCCCCTTGCCTTGCCTCCTCCTTCACCGACCTTCGAGACCGACTTCCCATGTTCAGCTACCGTCACGCCTTCCACGCCGGGAATCACGCCGACGTACTCAAGCACACCGTGCTGATCCAGATGCTGCGCTACCTGAATCAAAAGGAAACGCCCTACATGGTCGTCGATACGCACGCCGGCGCCGGCGTGTATGCGCTCGACGGCGACTACGCATCGAAGAACGCGGAATACGAGACCGGCATCAGCCGCCTCTGGGAGCGCAAGGATCTGCCGGAGGCGCTGGCCGACTATGTCGGGCTGATCAAGTCGATGAATCCGAACGGCCGCCTGCGCTATTACCCGGGCTCGCCGTATTGCGCCGAGAAAGTCCTGCGCGAGCAGGACCGCCTGCGGCTGTTCGAGATGCATCCGACCGAAGGCCGCATCCTCGAGGACAATTTCCGCAAGCTGGAAGCGCACGAGGCGGCGCAAGGACGGGGCGGCGGACGCGGCAAACGGGTCTTGGTGCAGAAAAGCGACGGCTTCCTGGGCCTCAAGGCGCTGCTGCCGCCGCCGTCGCGCCGCGGCCTGGTGCTGATCGACCCGCCGTATGAGGACAAGAACGACTACCGGCGCGTCCGGGATGCCCTGACCGACGCGCTGGCCCGTTTCGCCACCGGCACGTATGCGGTCTGGTATCCGGTGCTCAATCGTAACGAGTCGCGGCAGTTGCCCGACAAGCTGAAGCAGCTTCCCTGCAAGGACTGGCTCGACGTCACGCTGTCGATCAGCGGTCCGGTGCCGGACGGTTTCGGTCTGCGCAGCAGCGGCATGTTCATCCTCAACCCGCCGTGGACCCTGGAAAAGACCTTGCGTGGACTGATGCCTTATCTGGTCGAGGTTCTCGGCACCGATGCGGCCGCCGGCTTCACCCTCGAATCCGGCGTGCCGGTCGCTCCGCCGTCGAAGGTGCGGGATAGATAAAACCGGTAGCGAAAACGCATCGAATTTTGGGATTCTTTGCTTCAGGCAATGATTTGCCTGGGAAAAAGGCGTAAAGTACCAACATTCTCCGGCTTCCCGGATTTCTCATGCGGGGTTCCATTCCTCGCGCACTTACTACATCGGGTGCGACGATGTCGACAAATGCGGTTCAGGACAATGAAACCGGCGTTGATCGTCTGAAGGATTTTTTTCTCGCACGCCAACCCATCCTGGATCGTCAGCAAGGCCTGGTTGCCTATGAATTGCTGTTTCGCGACGCCGAACGCAGCACGGCGGGCGTGAAGGACGACGTCTCGGCCACGGCCGCCGTCATTGCCCATGCCTCGGAACTCGGCTTGGCCAACGTCATCGGCAGCGCCCGGGGGTTCGTCAATATCGATTCGACGGTATTGATGAGCGATTTCGTCAATTTCCTGCCGCCGGAACAGGTGGTGCTGGAAATCCTGGAAACCGTGAAAATCACCGATGCCGTCGTTGCCCGCGTGGAAGGGCTGGCGCAGCGCGGCTATACCTTCGCGCTGGACGACGTCATTGCCGATTCTCCCGACTTGCGGCGCCTGATGCCGCATATTTCCATCGTCAAGGTCGACATCGCCGGCATGGAGCGCGATGTGCTGACCCGCTTGAGCGAGCAGTTGCAGGACGGCCACAAGAAACTGCTCGCGGAGAAGGTCGAAACCCGGGAGCAGTTCAAACTCTGCCTCCATCTCGGCTTCGAGTATTTCCAGGGCTATTATTTCGCCAAGCCGGTCATCATGAGCGGCAAGAAGCTGTCGCCGTCGCAACTGGCCATCCTGCGCATCATGTCGCAACTGGCGGCTGATGTCGACAACACCGAGATCGAGACAAGCGTGAAGCACGACGCGGCGCTCGGACTCATGCTGTTGCGGCTGGTGAATTCGCCGGCGATCGGCGTGGGCAAGCGTATCGAATCGCTGGGCCAGGCCTTGATCATCCTCGGCCGGCGCCAGCTCGAACGCTGGTTGCAGATCCTTCTCTACGCGGAGCCGGGCAAGCGCGACAGCGGCATGTCGCCGCTGCTGTTGCTCGCCACGACGCGCGGCAAACTGATGGAGCTGCTCGCGCAAAAGATCCGGCCGGGCAAGCATGGTCTGGCGGAGACGGCATTCACGGTCGGGATCATGTCGCTGATGGAGGCGCTGTTCGCGGCGCCCATGCAAGCGATACTCGGGCAGATCGCCGTGGCCGACGATGTGGCGGCGGCATTGCTGCGCCACGAGGGTTTTCTCGGCGAGCTCCTCGAGCTGGTCGAAGGCTGCGAGCGGATCGACGGCGCGGAGGCGCGGGTATCGTCGCTTCTGGGCCGGTTCGGATTGTCGGCCGACGATTTGTATCGGATGCAACTCGAAGCCTTCGACTGGAGCAACAACGTTTCCTCCGGCGCGCGCTGACCCGCGTCTTCCATACCGAAGCGCTCACACCGCCTTGTTCTATCGGCTGCGCCGCTGTTGCTAAAATAGGCGCCATGAGCAAGGCATTCGTTAAAGATTCCGAGAGCGAAGACGACGATCTCGAAGGCGCCCTGCCGGCGATTCCGGCCGGCGCGAAGAACTACATCACGCCGCAGGGGCATCAGCGTCTCAAGGACGAATTGCTGCACCTGATCGATGTCGATCGGCCGGAAGTGGTGAAGATCGTTTCCTGGGCGGCATCCAACGGCGACCGTTCCGAGAACGGCGATTACATTTACGGCAAACGCCGTCTGCGCGAAATCGATCGCCGCATCCGTTTCCTGACCAAGCGGCTGGACATCGCCGAAGTCGTCGATCCCAGCGTGCATCACGGCAGCAGCCAGATTTTCTTCGGCGCCACCGTCGTCTACGAGAATCAGGACGGCGAGCGGCATACTGTTACAATCGTCGGCATCGACGAAATCGATCCGCTCAACGGCAAGATCAGCTGGATATCTCCGGTCGCGCGCGCGCTCACCAAGGCGCACGAGGGCGAATCGGTCGTGCTGAAGACGCCGGCCGGCATCGAAGAACTCGACATACTCGAGGTCCGCTATCCGGCGCCTTGAGCCGCATCGCGGGGGCGCGTGCCCTCGCGCGGATTGAAGCGAATACACAGGCATTCAATCGCATCTCCTTGCAGCGGACGATTACCGTCTCCGCGACCGCAGGCGAATCGACATCCCGCTCGGCGAAAACCTTGGCGCCCGTCATGGCTCCGTAGCGTTGCGCCGGTAGGCTTGACGTATTTACCGACCCGATCTCATGGCGATTCCGTATTCCAGCCTCAATCATCCCTTGCGCGTTCCGCTCGCGGCGGAAGTCCATTCGCGTCCTTTCTTGCGCATGACCGCGCCGGAAAGCGTGACGCATCTCGCGGTGTATCCTCGCGCTGGCGGCGCGATCGCCGCGATCGATATCGCTGCGATCCAGCATGCGGCGCTGGCGCAGCTGTGCACCCATTTCGGCGTCGCCGCGCCCGGGCGCGAGGCGAAATATTTCTTCCATGATTTCGGCCGCTTCCGCCTGAAATGGGAGTGCCACACCGAATTCGCGACCTATACCTTCGCGCAGACGAACGAGAGCGGGCTGCCGCTCGAAGACGCCTTCGCGCGGGTGCCGTTGTTCCACGTTCCGCAGGAATGGCTTCTCGGCTTGCGCGGCAAGATCATCGTCGCCGCCCATGTCTTGCTCGAGAAGAGCGGATTTTCCGGCGGCGCGCCGGATGCCCAGGTGCGGCGCGCATTCGAAGGCAACATGCTGGTCGGCAGCCGGACATTGCACGGCGGCGAGATCTGGACCGATTTCCTGATTCAATCCGACGGCTTCTCGCGCTTCGTGGTGCGCGATGCGGGCATGCACGAGCAGGAGGCGGGACGTCTGGTGCAACGCCTGCTGGAAATCGAGACCTATCGCATGATGGCCTTGCTCGGCCTGCCGCATGCGCAGCATGCCGCCCCCGTGCTGAACGGCATCGAGGGCGAACTGGCGACCTTGACCGCCGCCATGGTCGAGGCCGGCAAGGCCGGCGGCGAGCCGGACGATGCCGACGACGAACAAGCCTTGCTGGGCGAGATCACGGGTTTGGCGGCGCGCGTCGAAAAGCTGGCGCTCGACAACAGCTACCGTTTTTCTGCCTCGCAAGCGTATTTCCGGCTGGTGCGCGCGCGCATCGAGGAATTGCGCGAGTCGCGCATCGAGGGTTTGCCGACGATCGCCGAATTCATGGATCGGCGCCTGGCGCCGGCGATGAATACCTGCGAGGCGATGGCGCGCCGGCAGGAAGCGCTGGCGGCGCGCATCGCCCATACCAACGACTTGCTGCGCACGCGCGTGGGCATC
>Ga0196972_1000644_pt1 | contig 14895 bp, 13 predicted proteins | sample S1v_2013CmetaG_FD_148618 | JGI IMG/M metagenome (GOLD analysis project Ga0196972, IMG submission 148618) | Soil microbial communities from Anza Borrego desert, Southern California, United States - S1+v_20-13C | ecosystem: Environmental > Terrestrial > Soil > Desert | place: USA: California...
TGCCCGCCCACGGACTGCGCACGTTCTGGATCGGCCATGCGAGCACCTACGTGGAGATCGACGGGCGGCGCCTGCTGCTGGACCCGGTGTTCGCCGATCGGGTGTCGCCCTTGCCGGTGGGCCCCGGGCGTTTCCACCCACCGCCGATCGCGCTGGCCGACCTGCCGACTATCGACGCCGTGCTCATCTCGCACGACCACTACGACCACCTGGACATGGACACGGTGCGCCAGCTGGCGCAGCGCGGTTCGCGCTTCTTCGTGCCGCTGGGCGTCGGCGCCCACCTGGAACGCTGGGGCGTTCCGCCTTCGCAGATCGAGGAAATGGCGTGGTGGCAGGCCCGTTCGCTGGGACCGCTGCGCATCGTGTGCACGCCTTCGCGCCATTACTCCGGCCGCGGCCTGGACCGCAGCACCACCTTGTGGTCGAGCTGGTCGGTGATCGGTCCGCAGCACCGCTTCTTCTACAGCGGGGATACCGGCTATGCGAAGGCGTTCGCCGAGATAGGTGCCCGCCTGGGCCCGTTCGACATGGCCTTCATCAAGATCGGCGCCTACGGGCCCGGTGCCGCGTGGACCGACATCCACATGACGCCCGAGCAGGCCGTGCAGGTGCACCGCGACGTGCGCGCCCGGCGCATGGTCCCCGTGCACTGGTCCACCTTCAACCTGGCGTACCACGACTGGGATGAACCGATCCGGCGAACGGTGGCCGAAGCCGCCCGCGCGGGCGTCGAACTGGTGACGCCGCGCGTGGGCGAGATGGTGGATGCCGACCGCCCGTTCGAGTCGACGCGGTGGTGGGAGGACGTGCGCTGAGCCGCGCGATCCGGGCGCCGCGCGCTAGGGCGGGTCGATGGCCCCGCGCCCGCCGCCGTTGCGCAGCACCCCGTTCACCTCGGCGCCGAAGATCAGCGTCGTCGCGCTGATGTAGAGGAAGACCAGCGTGGCGACGACGCCCGCGAAGCTGCCGTACAGCAGCGCCAGCTTGCCGGCGGTGCGGAAGGTGTAGGACAGGGTGGCGGCCGCCGCCACCCACAGCGCGGCACCGACCAGGGCGCCGGGCAGGACGGTGTACAGCCGCTGCCGGATGTCGGGCAGCCAGCCGTACAGCAGCGCGTACAAGGCGACCAGCACCACGAAGGCCGCGCCGTAGCGGACGCCGTCGCGCAGCCACGTCGCGTGCCGCGCCTCGCCCGCATTCGCCTCCAGGAACTGCCACACATACGGCATGATCACCACCGAGCTGAACGCAGCCAGGATGCCGGCGCCGGCGATGACGGTGAACAGCGTCACCTTGATGCGGGCCTTCCAGAACGCCAGCCCGCGTTCGATGCCGTAGGCGCGGTTGAGCGCCGTGCGGATGGCCTGCATGCCCGAGGAAGCCGCCCACAGAGTCGCCACCACGCCGACGGCGAGCAGCGCCTGGCTGCGCTGCGACAGCACCTGCTCGATGACGGGCTGTGTCACCTCCCGCACCAGCTGGGGCGCGTAGCCGACGACGCGGTAGGCCAGGTCGGCTGCATCGCCCGGCTGGCCGAAGTAGGCGGCGGAAGCGGACAACAGGACCAGCAGCGGAAAGATGGCCAGCACCCACGAGAACGCCAGGCTGCCGGCCTGCACCGCGCTCTGGTGCAGCACGTAGTTGCGGGTCGCCCGCAGCAGCACGCCCAGGCCCGGCAGGGCCAGGGCCGCGCGCGCGAACTGACTCAGGGCGTTCCGAAGGCCCATGGGCGGCTCGCGGACTGGTGGATCGATGCGATCGGATGCTCCTGGCGTGAGGTTGCGATGCATCATGCCCGGCCCGCGATGCCCGTGGCGGGCAGGTCCGTGAAAACCGCAGGACGGCCACCCCGCCAAAGCGCGGGGTCTGCGTCGGCCGTCCGCCCGGGTAGACGGACCGCCGCTAGCGGGCCGGTGGCGCACGCATGGGCTGCGCGCGCGTCACTCCATGCGCCGTCCCAGCATCACGCCGGCGAGCACGCCCAGGCCGAGCACCAGCAGGCTGGCCGTCACCGGCCGCGAAGCGATCGTGTCACCCAGCCCCGTTTGCGGGTCGTATCCACTGCGCGGCCAGGCCCTGACCCTGCTCCGTGCGCCCGCGCCGAGGTAGGGCAGGTCAGGCTCGGTGTCCCGGCGCTGCAGCAGCGCGGTGGTCAGCAGCCCGCTCGCGGCCAGCACGGCGCCGAGGCCGACCCAGGGATGCGACTCCACCGTGGCGCGGGCCCTGCTGCCGTAGGCCTGCGAACGCGCCATGAGGTGCTGCGCGGCCGTGCGCATGTGAAGCGGCAGCACCTGCGCCTCGTGCGCCAGGCGGGACGCCGCGGCCCGGGTGCCTGCGAGCCCCGCGGCGGCGGCCAGGCGTGCCCGGCCGGCCGCCTGTTCGGCGGTTCGCTCGGCACGGTGAGCGTGGGCATCGGCGGCGTCGGCCCAGTGCCGCACGCGCTGCTCCATCGCCGGGCTCGTTTCCCGGGTCGCCGGTACTTTGCGCACGGGTACCCCGATCACGCGCACCTTGGGCGTGCGCAGGAACAGGCGGTCGAGCAGCACGCCGGCCGCCAGCACGATGCCGAGGGCCTGCAGGGGCTGCTCGGCCATGCGCGAGCCCATGCTCTCGCGGTACTCGCGGGCCCGCTCGCCGTAGCGGCTCCGGGTCGAGGACATGCCGCCGCCGGCGGTGTTCAGGCGCTGCTCGAGGCTGTCGATGGCCCGGTGCACGGTGCCGGCCCAGCGGTGGACGCGGTCATGGCCGTTGCCGGCGCGCGCGGCTGTCGAGGCATGGGGCGAGCCCTCCGCTGCCAGCGGGGTCGAAGTGCCGGCAAGGTTGCTCGCAAGGTCGGATTGGGTCGTCGTCGGGGTCACGCTGCTTTCCTCCTGGAGTGGGCGTGACCCATTCTCCCGGCCGGCGCGCGTCGGGCAGCCTCGGCAGCGGGTATCAACTTGTCTCAGGCTCGCTCCCCGGCCGAGCCGCCCGGGAGTCGCCGGATCCCCTACTGGACCGGCCCTTTCATGGCCTTGGGGACGGGCAGCGGCAGCACCCCGATGCCCTCCTCCAGCAGCGCCTGGGTTTCCTCGCGCGTGGCCTGGCCGCGGATGCCGCGCTCCTCGCTCTCGCCGTGGTGGATGCGGCGGGCTTCCTCGGCGAAGCGCTCGCCGACGTCCTCCGTGTTCGCCATCACGTGGCGCACCATCTTCAGCCAGGCCTTCTGCACCTCCACTTCCGTGTTGGTGGTGGCCACGTCCTGGCGGGCCGGCGCCTCGGGCTGGGCGCCCAGGTTCAGGCGGGGCGCACTGAGCATCTTGGTGATGCCCGTGTCGCCGCACATGGGGCATTCGACCAGGCCGCGCTCGAGCTGGCCCTGGAAGTCGTCTTCCGAGCCGAACCAGCCTTCGAAGGCATGGCGCTGCGAGCACTGGAGGTTGAGGACCTTCACGGCGAAGCGTGGGAGTTCATGGCCCCCAATTATGGGCGCCAGTCGAGTTGCCAAGTCCCCGCCAGGACGTTCTGCAGCCAGAGCATGGCGATCAGGGTCTTGGCGTCGGTCACGGTGCCGTCGCGGCACCAGTCCAGCAACTGCTGCGGCGTGGCTGCGAACACGTCGAGGAACTCCTCCTCGTCGAGGCGGCGCGTGCCGGCGGACAGGCCACGCGCGAACCAGATGTCGATGAACTCGGTGGAATACGAGATCACCGGGTGCAGCTGGCCGGCCAGCGCCCATTCGCGGGCGGTGTAGCCGGTCTCCTCCTGCAGCTCGCGCCGCGCGCACTCGAGCCGGTCCTCGCCGGGGTCCAGCTTGCCGGCGGGGAACTCGATCATCACCCGGCCCATCGGGTGCCGGTACTGGCGCTCCAGCACCACCCGGCCGTCGTCCAGCAGCGGAACGATCATCACCGCGCCCGGATGGATCACGAACTCGCGGCTGGCTTCGGCGCCGCTGGGCAGCGCCACCTGCTCGCGCACCACATGCAGGAAATGGCCGCGCAGCAGCTCCTGGCGCGACAGCGTGGTCTCGACCAGATGCGGATCGTCGCGTTCAGCCACGGCGCCTCTTGCTCAGGTAACGCCAGACGAAGCCGGGGAAGGCGAAGGTCAGGAACAGGGCGCCGGTGACGGCGTAGAACTCCCAGCCCTGCGGGGCGATCTGGCCGGCGCGGTGCTCCAGCGCGAGCCCGAGCGCACCGACCAGGAAGTACAGCACGACCAGTTCCGCCAGCCGGACGGCCAGCGGCTTGGGCGCCTTGAGCGGCCACACGCCCAGCACGTGGCGATCGAGCAGGAACGGCAGGTTGGCGGCGACGAAGGCCGCCAGGATCACCAGCCAGACGGAGGCTGCCAGGGACACGGGTGGCGGCCGGCGGCGCTCAGGACGCCAGCAACTTGCGCAGGGCTTCGGTGCACAGCGCCATCAGCCAGCCCGGCACGATGCCCAGCACCAGCACCAGCGCGCCGTTCACGCTCAGCACGGCCCGCACGTCGGCCGGCGCGGACACCGTGGTGGCCGTGATCGGCGAGTCGAAATACATGACCTTGACCACGCGCAGGTAGTAGAAGGCGCCGACCAGCGAGGCCATGACGGCGAAGATCGCCAGCCCGATGTACAGCCCGGTGCCGCCGGCCACCAGCGCCTGCAGCACCATCAGCTTGGCATAGAAGCCCACCAGCGGCGGGATGCCGGCCAGCGAGAACATGCAGATGGCCATCACGCCGGCATACAGCGGGCTGCGCTGGTTGAGGCCGGCCAGGTCGGCGATCTCCTCGCTCTCGAAGCCCTCGCGCGCCAGCAGCAGGATGATGCCGAACGCGCCCAGGAAGGTGAGCACGTAGGTGATGATGTAGAACATCGCCGAGCTGTAGGCGGCCTGCGCGTTGTCGGCGTTGCCGTTGACCACGCCCGCCGCCAGGCCCAGCACCACGAAGCCCATCTGGGCGATGGTGGAGTAGGCCAGCATGCGCTTGAGGTTGGTCTGGGCGATGGCCGCCAGGTTGCCCACCAGCAGCGAGGCCACGGCCAGCACCATCAGCATCTGCTGCCAGTCGATGGCCAGCGGGATCAGGCCCTCCACCAGCAGGCGCATGGCGATGCCGAACGAGGCCAGTTCCGGGGCCGAGCCGATCAGCAGCGTGATCGCGGTCGGGGCGCCGTGGTACACGTCCGGGATCCACATGTGGAACGGGGCGGCGCCCAGCTTGAAGGCCAGGCCGGCGACGATGAACACCAGCCCGAACACCAGCACCTGGTGGTTGATGCGGCCGGTGGCGATGGCGCGGAACACCTCGTTGATGTCCAGCGAGCCGGTGGCCCCGTACAGCATGGACATGCCGTACAGCAGGAAGCCGCTGGCCATGGCGCCCAGCACGAAGTACTTCATCGCCGCCTCGGTGGCGGCCTCGTGGTCGCGGCGCAGCGCCACCAGCGCGTAGCTGGACAGCGTCATCAGCTCCAGGCCCAGGTACAGGACCAGGAAGTTGCTGCCCGAGATCATGACGAAGATGCCCAGCAGGGCGAACAGCGACAGCGTGAACAGCTCGCCGCCGCGCATCATGTCGCGGTCGGCCGCGTACGGCCGGCTGTAGACCAGCGTCACCATCAGGGCGATGGCCGAGAAGCACTTCAGCCAGTTGCCCATGGGATCGCTCACGGTCATCCGGCCGAAGGCGTAGAAGGTGCGCCCGTCCAGCGCGAAGTCGGCGCAGGCCCAGGCCACGGCGGCCAGCGTGGCCATGGTCAGCCAGTAGGTCAGGTCGCGCATGCGGGACTTGACGCCGAGGTCGACGATGGCGATGACGCAGGCCATCACCAGCAGCAGCAGCTCCGGCAGGATGACGATCAGGCTCAGGGAATCGAACATGGCTGCGGGAATGTCAGTTGAGTTTTGAAGCCGCCACGTGCTGCAGGAGGTTGGCGACCGACGCGTCCATCACGTCGGTGAAGGGCTTGGGGTGGATGCCCATGTAGAGGGTGGCGATCGCCAGCAGGCCGAGCATGAGGAACTCGCGGGCGTTGATGTCGCTGAGCTGGCGCACGTGGTCATTGGCCACCGGCCCCAGGTACACGCGCTTGTACATCCACAGCGTGTACGCGGCGCCCCAGATCAGCGCACTGGCGGCGGCCAGGCCGAGCCAGAAGTTGGCCTTCACGGTGCCCAGGATCACCATCCACTCGCCCACGAAGCCGGCGGTGGCCGGCAGGCCGCAGTTGGCCATGGCGAACAGCAGCGCGAAGGCGGCGAAGTTGGGCATGGTGTTGACCACGCCGCCGTAGCTGGCGATCTGGCGCGAGTGCACGCGGTCGTACAGCACGCCGATGCACAGGAACATGGCGGCCGAGACGAAGCCGTGCGCGATCATCTGCACCAGCCCGCCGGCGACGCCCAGCGGGCTGAAGATGAAGAAGCCCAGGGTGACGAAGCCCATGTGCGCCACCGACGAATAGGCCACCAGCTTCTTCATGTCCTGCTGCACCAGCGCCACCAGGCCCACGTAGATCACCGCGATGATGGACAGCGCGATGATGAACCAGTCCCATTCGCGCGAGGCGTCCGGCGCGATCGGCATCGAGAAGCGCAGGAAGCCGTAGGCGCCCAGCTTCAGCATGATGGCCGCCAGCACCGCGGAGCCGCCGGTGGGCGCCTCCACGTGCACGTCGGGCAGCCAGGTGTGCACCGGCCACATCGGCACCTTGACCGCGAAGGCGGCGAAGAAGGCGAAGAACAGCAGCGTCTGCGCCGTCATCGGCAGCGGCAGCTTGTGCCAGGTGGCGATGTCGAAGCTGCCGCCGGAAGCGCCGTACAGGTAGATCAGCGCGATCAGCATCAGCAGCGAGCCGAGCAGCGTGTACAGGAAGAACTTGAACGCGGCGTAGATCTTGTTCGGCCCGCCCCACACGCCGATGATCAGGTACATCGGGATCAGCGTGGCCTCGAAGAACACGTAGAACAGCATCGCGTCGAGCGCGCAGAACACGCCGATCATCAGCCCCGACAGGATCAGGAACGCGCCCATGTACTGGTTGACGCGCTCGGTGATCGCCTCCCAGGCGGAGATCACGACCACCACCGTGATGAAGGCCGTCAGCAGCACGAACCAGAACGACAGGCCGTCCAGCCCGAGGTGGTAGTTGATGTTGAAGGTTTCGATCCAGGGCGCCTTCTCCACGAACTGCATCTCGGCGGTGCCGTTGCGGAAGCCGCCGTACAGCGGCAGGGTGACCAGGAAGCTGACGATGGAACCGACCAGGGCGATCCAGCGGACGGCGCGCGCCTGCTCGTCCCTCCCCAGGGCCAGCAGCACGGCGCCGAACACGATCGGCGTCCAGATGGCGAGGCTCAAAAGACCCACTTTCTTGTTCTCCTTAGCGGCCCAGCCAGACGAACCAGGTCATGAGGACGAAGATCCCCAGGAGCATGGCCAGCGCGTAGTGATAGAGGTAGCCGGATTGCGCGCGCCGCACGACGCCGGCGAACCAGCCCACCAGGCTCGCGCTGCCGTTGACCACCGCCCCGTCGATCAGGCCCTGGTCGCCGCCCTTCCACAGGCCGATCCCGATGCCGCGCGTCAGGCGCGCCAGCACGTTCTCGTTGAACCAGTCCATGTAGTACTTGTTGTCCAGCACCGTGTAGATCGGCCGGAACGCGGCGGCGATCTTCGCCGGCAGCGCGGTGTTCACCAGGTACAGGTAGTAGGCCAGCGCCACGCCGGCAGCGGCCAGCCAGAACACCGGGGTGGTGAATCCGTGCAGCGCCATCTGCACCGGGCCGTGCCACATCTTCGCGAGTTCGGCCATCGCCGGGTGGCGTGCGGCGTCGACGACGATCGCGTCCTTGAAGAAGTCGCCGAACAGCATCGGGCCTATCGTCAGGAAGCCGATCACCACCGAGGGGAAGGCCAGCATCAGCAGCGGCACCGTCACCACCCACGGCGACTCGTGCGGCTTGTGGTGCTCGTCCTGGTGGTGGTGCGGGTCGGGTTCCTCGGCCGCGTCGTGCTCGTGCGCCGGCACCTGGTCGAAGCGCTCCTTGCCGTGGAACACCAGGAAGTACATCCGGAACGAATAGAAGGCCGTGACGAACACGCCCGCCATGACGGCGAAGTAGGCGAAGCCGGCGCCCGGCAGCGTGCTGTGGTGCACCGCCTCGATGATGCTGTCCTTGGAATAGAAGCCCGAGAACAGCGGCGTGCCGATCAGGGCCAGCGACCCCAGCAGCGCGGTGATCCAGGTGATGGGCATGTACTTGCGCAGCCCGCCCATCCAGCGGATGTCCTGGTTGTGGTGCACGCCGATGATCACCGAGCCGGCCGCCAGGAACAGCAGCGCCTTGAAGAAGGCGTGCGTCATCAGGTGGAACACCGCCACCGAGTAGGCCGAGGCGCCCAGCGCCACGGTCATGTAGCCGAGCTGGGACAGCGTGGAATACGCCACCACCCGCTTGATATCGTTCTGGATCACGCCCAGGAAGCCCATGAACAGGGCCGTGATGGCGCCGATCACGAGGATGAAGGACAGCGCCGTGTCGGACAGCTCGAACAGCGGCGACATGCGCGCCACCATGAAGATGCCGGCGGTCACCATGGTGGCCGCGTGGATCAGGGCCGAGATCGGCGTGGGGCCTTCCATCGAGTCGGGCAGCCACACGTGCAGCGGGAACTGGGCGCTCTTGCCCATGGCGCCGATGAACAGGCAGATGCAGACCACGGTGATCAGCATCCACTCGGTGCCGGGGAACTTCAGCGCCGCCAGCTCGCCCGCCTTGGCGAAGGTCTCGGCGTAGCTCAGGGTGCCGGCGAAGGCGGCGATCAGGCCGATGCCGAGGATGAAGCCGAAGTCGCCGACCCGGTTGACCAGGAAGGCCTTGAGGTTGGCGAAGATCGCGGTCGGCTTGTTGTACCAGAAGCCGATCAGCAGGTAGGACACCAGTCCCACGGCCTCCCAGCCGAAGAACAGCTGCAGGAAGTTGTTGCTCATGACCAGCATGAGCATCGAGAAGGTGAACAGCGAGATGTAGGCGAAGAAGCGGTTGTAGCCCTCGTCCTCCTCCATGTACCCGATGGTGTAGATGTGGACCATCAGCGACACGAAGGTCACCACGCACATCATCATGGCCGTCAGCCCGTCGACCAGGAAGCCGACTTCCATCTTCAGGCCGCCCACCACCATCCACTCGTAGATCGTGGCGTTGAAGCGGGCGCCGTCCAGCGCCACGCTCTTGAGCGTCATGGCCGACAGCACGAAGGCGATCAGCACGCCCAGGATGGTGAAGGTGTGCGACAGGCGCCGGCCGATCCGGTTGCCGCCGAAGGTGGTGCCCAGGATCCCGGCGAGCACGGAGCCGGCCAGCGGCGCCAGCGCAACGGCGAGCAGGGTCGATGCGTTGAGGGTTGTAGCCATCGTTTCTTTTTCGGGGGCCGCGGGCTCAGCCCTTGAGCTCGTTCAGTTCTTCGACCAGGATCCTCGACTTGCTGCGGAACACCAGCACCAGGATGGCCAGGCCGATCGCGGACTCGGCCGCTGCCACCGTGAGGATGAAGAACACGAACACCTGTCCGTGCATGTCGCCCAGGTAGTAGGAGAACGCCACGAAGTTCATGTTGACCGCCAGCAGCATCAGCTCGATGGCCATCAGCAGCACGATCAGGTTGCGGCGGTTCAGGAAGATGCCGACGACGGACAGCGCGAACAGGATCGCGCCCAGCGACAGGTAGTGGCCCAGCGTGACGCTCATGGCTGGCTCCCTTCCGCGGAGGACGCGGCCGCGGGTTGCGGCGGCGGCGCCACCACCGGTGGCATCCGGACCACCTGCAGGCGGTCGCGGGCACGCACGCGCACCTGCAGCGCCGGGTCCATCTTGCGGCTGTCCTTGCGGTGGCGCAGGGTCAGCGCGATGGCCGCGACGATGGCCACCAGCAGCAGCACGGCCGCCAGCTCCAGCGGGTACAGGTACTCGGAGTACAGCAGCTTGCCCAGCTCGCGCGTGTTGGACACCTCCAGCGGCGCCTGGGCGCCGGCCTGGGCCGCCGCCTGCACGGCGGCCGCCCCGGCCCGGGGCTCCTCGGCCAGGCGGAAGCCGCCCATCAGCACGGCGGCCATCTCCAGCGCGATGACGACGCCGACGACGGCGGCCACCGGGAAGTGCTTCCAGAAGCCGGCCCGCAGGCTGTCGGTGTTGATGTCCAGCATCATCACGACGAACAGGAACAGCACCATCACGGCGCCGACGTAGACCAGCACCAGCGCGATCGCCAGGAATTCGGCCTTGAGCAGCAGCCAGACCGCGGCGGCCTGGGCGAAGGTGAGCACCAGGTACAGCGCGGCGTACACCGGGTTGCGCGCGGTGATCACCCGGAAGGCCGCGAACAGCAGCACCGCCGAGAACAGGTAGAAGAAGCCGGTCGTGAAGTCCATGGTTGTTCTTGTCTGCGGCTCAGCGGTACTTGGCGTCCGCGGCGCGGCGGGCGGCGATCTCCGACTCGTAGCGGTCGCCCACGGCCAGCAGCATCTCCTTGGTGTAGTACAGGTCGCCGCGCTTCTCGCCGTGGTATTCGAGGATGTGGGTCTCGACGATCGAGTCGACCGGGCAGCTCTCCTCGCAGAAGCCGCAGAAGATGCACTTGGTCAGGTCGATGTCGTAGCGCGTGGTGCGGCGGGTGCCGTCGGCGCGCTGGTCGCTCTCGATGGTGATCGCCAGCGCGGGGCACACCGCCTCGCACAGCTTGCAGGCGATGCAGCGCTCCTCGCCGTTCTCGTAGCGGCGCAGCGCGTGCAGGCCGCGGAAGCGTGGGCTCAGCGGCGTCTTCTCCTCCGGGAACTGCACCGTGATCTTGCGCGCCCAGAAGTACTTGCCCGTGATGCGCAGGCCCTTGAACAGCTCCACCAGCATGAAGCTGGAGAGGAAGTCCTTGAGCGAGAACGCCGAAGGCTGTCGTTGCAGGGTATCGGTGGACATCCGTCATGCCTCCCGACGAGCCGCCTCTAGGGAGGCATGCGCCCCCTCGGGGGGCAGCGAACGGTAGTGAGCGTGGGGGCTCATGGTTACTTCCAGATGTTGTAGGGGGTTTGCATCCACAGGCCCACCACGATCAGCCAGACCAGCGTGACCGGGATGAAGATCTTCCAGCCCAGGCGCATGATCTGGTCGTAGCGGTAGCGCGGGAACGTGGAGCGCACCCACAGGAACATGGTCACGACCACGAAGGTCTTGAGGCCCAGCCAGATCCAGCCGGGGATCCAGGCCAGCACGGCCGAATCGATCGGGGGCAGCCAGCCGCCCAGGAACATGGTGACAGCCAGGATGGAGACCAGCCACATGTTGGCGTACTCGGCCAGGAAGAACATGGCGAAGCTCATGCCCGAGTACTCGATCATGTGGCCGGCGACGATTTCCGATTCGCCTTCCACCACGTCGAACGGGTGGCGGTTGGTCTCGGCCAGGCCGGAGATGAAGTAGACGAGGAAGATCGGCAGCAGCGGCAGCCAGTTCCAGGACAGGAAGTTCAGCCCCAGGCCGGCGAAGTAGCCGCGGTCCTGGCTGAGCACAATGTCGGTCATGTTCAGGCTGCCGGTGACCATCAGCACCACCACGAAGGCGAAGCCCATCGCGATCTCGTAGCTGACCATCTGGGCCGAGGCGCGCAGCGCACCCAGGAAGGCGTACTTGGAGTTGGACGCCCAGCCCGCGATGATCACGCCGTATACCTCCATCGAGGTGATCGCCATCAGGAACAGCAGGCCGGCGTTGATGTTGGACAGCGCCATCTCGGGGCCGAACGGGATCACCGCCCAGGCGGCCAGCGCCGGCATGATGGTCATGATCGGGCCGAGCAGGAACAGGCCCTTGTTGGCGGCCGACGGCAGGATGATTTCCTTGGTCAGCAGCTTCAGGGCGTCGGCGATCGGCGTCAGCAGGCCGTAGGGCCCGATGCGGTTGGGGCCGGGGCGCAGCTGGGTGAAGCCGATGCCCTTGCGCTCCCACAGCGTGAGGTAGGCCACGGCGCCCATCAGCGGCGCGACGACCAGCACGATCTTGATCAGGTTCCAGATCACCGGCCAGCCGGCGGCGGTCCACCAGGGCGCCGCGATCAGCCCGTTGCCGTAGCCGTAGATCGTCTCGATCATGCGAGCGCCTCCTCGCCGCGGCCGAGCACGACCCGGTGCGAGGCCGGCAGCGCGGCCTGTCCGTCGGCCGTGAGCTGCAGCGACTCGGCCCGGCGCACGATGCTGTCGAGCTGGTAGATGGCGGCGCTGGCCGGCGCGCCTGCGGGCACCGACACGTCGATGGCGGCCTGCGTGCGGTTGGACAGCACGTCACCCTGCACCATGGGCTGGGTGGCGTCGGCTTCGCCGCGGGCCGCGGCCAGCACTTCCAGCGCCGACTCGAAGCCGAAGCCGTCCAGCCCCAGCAGGTTGCCCAGCACGCGCAGCACCTTCCAGCCCGGCCGCGTCTCGGCCAGCGGCTTGACCACCGCGTGGAAGGACTGCACCCGCCCTTCGGCGTTGACGAAGGTGCCGGGCGTCTCGGTCCAGGGCGCGATCGGCAGCAGCACGTCGCTGATGTCCATGTTGGCCATGAACGGGCTGAGCGTGACCACCATCTCGGCCTGGGCCAGCGCCTCGGCCGCGCGCTCGCCGGCCGCCGAATCGGCGACCGGTTCGTTGTTCAGCAGGATGGCCGCCTTCAGGCCGCCGGGCGCCAGCATCTGGCCGGCGTTGAGGCCGCCCTCGCCCGGCAGCGCGCCCACCAGTTGCGCGCCGACGGTGTTGGCCGCTTCGGTCAGGTAGCCCACCGTGGCGCCGGTGGCTTCGCCGATCCACTGGGCCAGCGCCAGCAGCGTCGAGGCATTGGCGTGGTGCGCGGCGGCGTTGCCCAGCAGGATGGCCTTGCGTTCGCCCGACAGCAGCGAGGCGGCGATGGCCTTGGCTTCATCGGTCGCCGTGCCCTTGGCGGGCGCGGAAGCGCCCTTCTCGGCGGCGATGGCAGTGGCCACGTCGGCCAGCGCCTGGGCCCACTGGCCCGCCGGCACGGTGACCGTGGTGGCCATGGCCATCGCCCAGTCGTGCGCCACGTCGTTGATGCGCGAGACCTGCGCGCCCTGGCGCGCCGCCGCGCGCACGCGCATGGCGAACAGCGGATGGTCCTTGCGCAGGTTGGAGCCGACCACCAGCACGCGCTGCAGCTCGGAGAGCGACGCGATGCTCGTGCCCAGCCAGCGCACGCCCTCGGCCGGCGCGAACTGCGCGTTGCGCAGGCGGTAGTCGATGTTCTCGCTGCCGAGCCCGCGCACCAGGCGGCCGGCGAGGAACAGCTCCTCGACCGTGCTGTGCGGGCTGGCCAGCAGGCCGATGGCCTTGGCGCCGTGGTCGGCGGCGACGTGCTTCAGGCCGTTGGCCACGTATTCCAGCGCGGTCTGCCAGTCGACGGTCTTCCACTCGCCGCCCTGCTTGATCATGGGCGAGGTCAGCCGGTCTTCGCCATTCAGCGCTTCATAGGAGAAGCGGTCCCGGTCGGCCAGCCAGCACTCGTTGACCGCCTCGTTCTCCAGCGGCAGCACGCGCATCACGCGGTTGTTCTTCACCTGCACGATCAGGTTGGCACCGGTGGAGTCGTGCGGGCTCACCGACTTGCGGCGCGACAGCTCCCAGTTGCGCGCGCTGTAGCGGAACGGCTTGCTGGTGAGCGCGCCGACCGGGCACAGGTCGATCATGTTGCCGGACACCTCGGAGTCCACCGTGCCGCCGGTGATGGTGGTGATCTCCGAGTGCTCGCCGCGGTGGACCATGCCCAGCTCCATCACGCCGCCCAGCTCCTGGCCGAAGCGCACGCAGCGGGTGCAGTGGATGCAGCGGCTCATCTCCTCCGTGGAGATCAGCGGGCCCACGTCCTTGTGCAGCACCACGCGCTTTTCCTCCTCGTAGCGCGAGGCGGAGGCGCCGTAGCCGACGGCCAGGTCCTGCAGCTGGCATTCGCCGCCCTGGTCGCAGATCGGGCAGTCCAGCGGGTGGTTGATCAGCAGGAACTCCATCACCGACTGCTGGGCCTTGATGGCCTTCTCGCTGCGGGTGTGGACCACCATGCCGTTGGTCACCGGCGTGGCGCAGGCCGGCATCGGCTTGGGCGCCTTCTCCACCTCGACCAGGCACATGCGGCAGTTGGCCGCGATGGAGAGCTTCTTGTGGTAGCAGAAGTGCGGGATGTAGGTGCCCGCCTTCTCGGCCGCATGCATGACCATGCTGCCGTCGGGCACCTCGACCTTCTGTCCGTCCAGTGTGATTTCAGCCATGTTGGGTGGGCGCGTTGACCGCGCTGTTCGCGGGGCGCTTCATCCGCGCCTCGAACTCATGCCGGAAGTGCTTGATCATGGCGCGCACCGGCATGGCGGCGGCGTCGCCGAGCGCGCAGATGGTGCGGCCCTGGATGTTGTCGGCCACGGAGTTGAGCAGGTCCAGGTCGGCCAGCTTGCCGTGGCCATTGAGGATGCGGTCCTCGACCCGCCACATCCAGCCCGTGCCTTCGCGGCAGGGCGTGCACTGGCCGCAGGACTCGTGCATGTAGAAGTAGGACAGGCGCAGCAGGCTCTCGACCATGTCGCGCGTCTCGTCCATCACGATGACGGCGCCCGAGCCCAGCATGGAGCCGGCCTTGGCGATGGAGTCGTAGTCCATCGTGCACTGCATCATGATGTCGGCCGGCAGCACCGGCGAGGACGACCCACCTGGAATCACCGCCTTGAGCTTCTTGCCGCCGCGCATGCCGCCGGCCAGCTCCAGCAGCTTGCTGAACGGCGTGCCCAGCGGGATCTCGTAGTTGCCGGGCAGCTCCACGTCGCCCGACACCGAGAAGATCTTGGTGCCGCCGTTGTTCGGCTTGCCGCATTCCAGGTAGGCCTGGCCGCCGTTGCGGATGA
>Ga0196972_1000646_pt1 | contig 14886 bp, 10 predicted proteins | sample S1v_2013CmetaG_FD_148618 | JGI IMG/M metagenome (GOLD analysis project Ga0196972, IMG submission 148618) | Soil microbial communities from Anza Borrego desert, Southern California, United States - S1+v_20-13C | ecosystem: Environmental > Terrestrial > Soil > Desert | place: USA: California...
ACGCAAGATTCAGGCGGTTGCTGAGTTTAAAAGCAACACCTGCACCGAACGTTCCGGAGGGCTTAAAAGTGCTTCCGAATAATTTAGGACGGCGATCGCCGTGATTTTCTGCGTCTGTTTCATATGAGTCATCCAGCAGGTCCTTGAGGTCATTCTTGGTGTCTTTGCGATCTTCATAAGTGCCCTGGGGAATGCTGTTGAAATCATAAGGATTTCCATTGTCATCCAGCGCGTTGATCTTAGTGTCATAGATAGAACCACCAATACCACCGAATGCGTAGAAATTAAACCCGGTCTTTGATTTGTGGAAACGAATATTATTCAGCGTTACAACACCCTGGAGGCTGAGGTCCTGGATCTTCGTTTTGTAATTGAGGTATACCTGGTCATATCCGCCGGGAACACCGGTCAAAGAACCCACTACCACTCCGTTTACATTACGCTGGGGAGCGTTGTAAATACTGCTTAAAACGGGGTTATTACCGTAGTTTTCGGTGGCCCTGTAGTGTAATCCTTTACCAATACCGTACATGTATTCAAGACGGAGGGAGAATACATAACCAAATGCTTTACGAACATGAACGCCAAAACCGGGTGAAGGCCAAACGGCAGGAACGTCACCGCTCACTGCGAAGGCGCCAACTTTAAGACCCACTTCCCATTGGTTGCGGGGTTTTGCGGGGAAATTATTAGTTCCGTTAAGGAACTCAGTATGCTGAGGCATTCTCTTGGTCGGAATAACCGAAGAATCCTCGTAAGCCCTTATCTGAGTTTGTGAAAATGCTGAGGCTACTAACAGGCAGAAAACTCCTGCTAATAATGTGTACTTTTTGCTTGCCATAACTAAGGATTAAGATTTTACAGAAAAACAATGTCCTAAATAATACGCAAAAATATGATATGCACCTTAAATACCAAATTTTTGCAAAAATTATTTAGGACCATTTTAATATTATTGCTCAATCACTTAGTTACAAAAAAGATGCCCCTTAATGCAATTTTCAGCGGTTATTTTTTTGCGCCGTAAATTGCCGACCTTATTATGCAACTGCCGGTCAAATTAATCGAAAATGAATTGAGGGAATTCGAGACACGCTTCAAAGAGGCAGTTAAGAGCCAGACGCCTTTGCTAGACAGGATTATGCGCTATATCGTGAAGCGCAAAGGGAAGCAGTTAAGGCCTATGTTCGTGCTCCTCTCAGCCAGGCTCTGTGGCGAGATTAATGAAACGGCTTACAGGGCCGCATCGTTAGTAGAATTACTGCATACCGCTACCCTAGTGCATGACGATGTGGTAGACGATTCGCATGAAAGACGGGGTTTTTTTTCCGCATATGCGCTTTGGAAAAACAAGGCTTCCGTGCTGATCGGCGATTATTTACTTGCCAAAGGGCTATTGCTTTCACTGGATAATAAGGATCACCAGGTGCTTCACATTCTCTCTGATGCGGTCCGCAAAATGAGCGAAGGAGAACTCTTGCAAATGGAAAAATCCCGCACCCTTAACCTGGATGAAGCGATTTATTTCGAGATTATACAGAATAAAACTGCTTCTTTACTCGCTTCAGCCTGTGCCGCCGGCGCCTGGTCAACGAGTAAAAACGACGAAATTTCAGAAAAAATGCGATTATTCGGGGAAAAAACCGGAATGGCTTTCCAGATAAAAGACGACCTTTTCGATTATACCAGTGACAATGTGGGCAAGCCTACAGGTAATGATATCAAGGAAAAGAAACTTTCCCTGCCGCTCATTTATACGCTAAAGAAAGCGGATAAGGAGACAAGGAGGAAGATGATCTACATCCTGAAAAACCAGAATAAAAATAAAGCAAAAGTAAAATGGGTAATCGAGCAGGTAGTGGAAGCAGGTGGCATCCGGTACGCCATTGACCGGATGAACGAATACAAACGCGAAGCCCTCGAAGTGCTGCACCAGTTCCCCCCATCACCCGCAAGGCAGGGACTGGAGGATTTAGTGGTGTATGTTACGGATAGAAAGTTTTAAGGGAATGGCGAATTGGGAATTGGGAATTTATTGAGCCGGACGAGCTGACGAGCTAACCAGCTGACGAACTAACCAGCAAACAAGCTGTACAGAATCCTGGGGTGCCGGGAACTATTTTAATGAAAGCCAACTTTCCAATAAGCTGAGAATATGTTGCAGTACAGGTTTTCCCACAACGGAAAACCGAATACCGAAAACGGAAAACGGATAAAGATGCGTTGGAAAATCATAACACCAAATGAGGAAAAGGTAAAGTCCCTCCAACAATCCTTAAATATTCATCCTGTGCTCTGCCGCATTCTGGTTCAGCGCGGTATTGAGGATTATGATAGTGCAAAAGCTTTTTTCAGACCCGCATTGTCAGAGCTGCATGATCCCTGGCTGATGAAGGATATGGAAAAAGCGGTGACAAGGATCTTACTGGCTTTTCAATCAAAGGAAAAAATTCTCGTTTTCGGGGACTATGACGTTGACGGTACAACCGCCGTCGCGTGCATGTACCAGTTCCTGAAAAAGAACCACGATGAAGTGGAATTTTACATTCCGCATCGTTACCGCGAGGGATATGGCGTTAGTAAAGCCGGGATTGATTATGCAAAAAAAAATGGATACACACTGATTATATCGCTTGATTGCGGTATCAAATCAATTGACCTGGTGAAATACGCTAATGAGCGTTCCATTGATTTCATCATCTGCGATCATCACCTTCCTGATGAGGAACTTCCACCGGCAATCGCCATACTAAATCCCAAACAACCGGGCTGCCAATATCCTTATAAGGAATTGTGCGGATGTGGTGTGGGCTTCAAACTCATCTGCGCTCTTTCTGAAAAACTCGGGCTTTCAATGGGTCTCGCGCATTCTTATCTCGACCTGGTAGCAACCGCGGTTGCGGCTGACATAGTGCCCATGACCGGGGAAAACCGCATCCTCGCTTACTTTGGTTTGAAAAAAGCCAATGAGAACCCAAATAATGGCATCAAAGCCCTTTCTGACTTAAGTAAACTGACAAAACAGCTCGATATTTCGAACCTCGTGTTCATGATCGCTCCGCGTGTGAATGCCGCCGGAAGAATGGATGATGCAAGAAAAGCCGTGCTGATGTTTGTAGCGCCTGACTATGAGGAAGCGTTGCATTATGCCGGAATGCTACATACTGATAATACAAGCCGTAAAGAAGCAGACAGCTCCATCACGGAAGAAGCACTATCTCTCATTCTCGCAAATGAGAGCCTGGTGCAGCGGAAATCAACCGTACTTTTTCAACCTCACTGGCACAAAGGTGTGGTAGGCATTGTTGCTTCCCGGTTAATTGAACATTATCACCGGCCAACCGTGGTGCTTACCCGGTCAGGCGACTATGCTGCGGGTAGCGCCCGCAGTGTGCCCGGCTTTAACCTCTATGAAGCCATCCATGCCTGTCGCGACCATTTGATTGGATATGGCGGACACTTTGCCGCGGCAGGAATGACCCTGCATGTGGACAGCATCGATGCATTCAGCGAGAAATTTGAAGAAACCGTGGCCGCGACTATTGACCCGCAGCTATTGATCCCCGAAGTGGTGATTGACGCTGAAATATCTTTTCGCGACATACGACCTTCATTTTTCAATATCATATCCCAAATGGAGCCGTTTGGCCCGGAAAACCTGAGGCCCGTCTTCGTTGCCAGAAAGGTGGTTGACGCTGGCTTCTCGAAAATAGTAAAGGAGCAACACCTTCGCTTTGTGGTAAAGCAGGACAACATCACATTTACCGGCATTGGTTTCGGAATGAGCGCATGCTATGAATTGGTCAAACAGGGCAAACCTGTAGATATCGTATTTAAGATCGAAGAAAACGAATATAATGGTCAAACCAGTTTGCAATTGAGAGTGATGGATTGTAGGGGGAGTGGTGCTTAGTGATCGTTCCTGAAATTGGGAATTTTGACTCGGGGATTGCTAAAAATTCGAAGACGCCTACCCAAAATATAAGATGGTTTCGGATGACTTTTAGCAACCTCCTAATTCCAAATTCCCAATTCCAAATACCTATTTCAAAATTCCCACTTCCTAAACTCTGGCATTGCGTTAAGTCAATAAAAATTTCACCCCCCGCAAAATCTCCTTCGGCAGCATTGAACTCATTGTTAAAGAAAGCTAAAAAACCTACATTTGAGCATTAATCACGAGCCCCTTAAATACTGTAAACCACTTTTTCATGATTTCACAGCAGATTAAAGTTTCGATTGCCGATGATCATAAGATCTTCAGGGATGGTATCAGAATGGCCCTGAAAGATAAGGACTACCTGAAAATTCTCTGGGAAGCAGAGGATGGCAAGGACCTGATGCATAAATTAAAACTTAAACTGCCGGATGTGATCCTTATGGATATCCGCATGCCTGAAATTGATGGGATCAATGCCATCAGCATGATCAGGAAAGAATATGAGGCTCTCAAGATCATTGTACTTACGATGTATGATGACCAGGAAATGATCACCAAGATGATGGAGATGGGTGCGAATGCTTACCTGACCAAGACCACCGATCCGGAAGAGATCTACCAGGCTATTCTTACCTGCATGAATGATGATTTCTACTTCAATGAACTGGTGAATAAAGCCGTGTTGCTCAAACTACAGCATAAAAAAACCGTTCGCCAGTTTTATCCAAACCCCGTAAAACTGTCTGAAAAAGAGATCAAGATATTAAAGCTGATTGCGGAAGATAAAACCACGGAAGAAATTTCGAAGGAAGTATTTCTAAGCCCCCGAACCATAGAAACCATCAGGCAGAACATGAAGCAGAAAGTGGGCGCGAAAACTATCGCGGGACTGGTAATGTATGCCATGCGAAACAAATTATTGGAATAATTTACTTTTCCAGACCTAACCCAAGCCATGGCTAATATCAACAGCACTTATTTTGAAGGCCATTATAAGACCATCTGGAAATCGATCATTCCAGATGAACTCACCAGGAAAGAAGTTGAATTCCTCATTTCTCATTTCAAACTTGACAATAACAGCCGCGTGCTCGACCTCATGTGCGGGTTTGGCAGGCATGCCATTGGTCTTTCCCGCAAAGGCATCGCCTCCACTGCTGTTGATAACCTCGAAGATTATTACCAGGAAATAAAAAAAATAGCCGAAACCGAAAACCTTCCCCTTAGTGCGGTAAAAGCTGATGCTTTAGGCTTTACTTCTGATGAAAAATACGATCTCGCCATTTGCATGGGTAATAGCCTTAATTTTTTCAATAGAAACGATACCCTGCAAATACTCAGGAACCTTCACGGCATGTTGCTGCCGGGAGCACATTTATTGATCAACACCTGGTCTCTTGCCGAAATAGTTATCAAGAATTTCAACGAACGCTATTGGAGTAGAATAGGAGATCTAAAACAACTCAACGAAGGAAAATACCTGTTTCATCCCACGCGAATTGAATGGGAGACCTGGATCATTTCAGCCGATAACCAGATAGAAAACAAGAAGGGAATCGACTATGTGTTCACCGTAGCCGAAATGGAAAAGATGCTCTACGAATCAGGGTTCCAACTGGAAATTATTTATAGCATTCCCGGACGAAAAGAATTCTCTCTTGGCGACGCGCGAGCGTATATTATCGCTGGTAAACCATCGTAGCTCGTTGTACGATGATCGGTGTTCGTTTGAACCTGAAATTCTATGATTCCCTCAATGGATTAAAGGCAACCTGATTAAGAAATTCTGATTTATTAATCGCTTCGTACAACGAACATCGACTTACGATAATTGACATCACATAGGAATAAGATCAGACTGCCATTGCCCGCCTATTCACCAGATCCTTCGCCAATGCATTCAATTTAGTATCCGCCTGCTGTTCCTCTTCCAGGGTTTGCCGCAGTCTTTTTGCAATGGCATCATGACCCAGCATTTCCGCATAGTGGGCGGCTGATCCGTAGCCTGAGATTTCATAATGCTCTACTTTCTGCGCACCGGCAATGATGGTTGCATCCATCGCCTCATCGGTAGCTTCTTTGGCCATTACCTTCTCCCCTTCCTTAATTATTCCTTCCATGCCGGGATTAAAGTCACCTTGCGGATCTATGCCCAGTTGCTTGCAGATTAATTCCAACGCCACCTTATGCTGATCAGTCTCCGCATGGTGCAATGCAAGCAATTTCTTTAAGCCGACATTCCTTGCTCTTTCAATCATTTTTGGCATTGCCTCCACCAACATTGTTTCCGCGCTCCACAATACCTGCAACTCGTGGTAAAACAGGTCTTCGAGGGTTTTAATTGATGTCATAGTACGTTGTTTTATTTGGATATAATTATAGTTGAACAGTTGGCGAGGTGAACAGCTGACGTGCAATTGTTCTCATACTATCAAAATGCCCCAAATTCCCAATTCCATTGAATCCATCTCGTCAGCTAATAAACCAGTAATCTACTCCCAATCATCATGGCTTCAGAACTACCTTCACACAATCATCCGTCTTCTTCTTAAACATATCATATGCATTTGAAGCCTCACTGAGCGGAAGCTTGTGCGTGATGATATCATTCAGCACCACCTTCCCGCTCTTTACTAATTCAAAACACTGGTCAATGTAAAGATGCATTTGCGCCTGGCCAAACTGCATGATCAATCCCTTATCAAAAATCCGATGAATGGGAAAGTTGTCATAAGGACTCGCATACACACCCACCACCGCGATCGTTCCGCTGCGTCTCACGGCCAGCGTGCAAAGCTCCAGCACCTTTGCAGTTCCTTTCTCCACATTTATTACCGCCTTCGCTTTTTCAAAAAATGATCGCGAAGCTTCCATTCCAACCGCATCAATGGCAACATCGGCCCCGCGACCATCAGTCATGGCATATATTTTCTCAATCAGGTCATCATCATCTGCGTTGATGGTATCCACTTTATGCAATTTCCTCGCTTTCTCCAGCCGATACTCAAGGGGATCAACTGCAATCACTCTTTCTGCTCCATGCACCCAAGCCGCTTTTTGGGCCATCAGGCCAACGGGTCCGCTGCCGAATATCACCACGCTATCGCCTTCTTTCACTTTTCCCCATTTCACTGCTGACCAGCCGGTAGGAAAAATATCCGTGAGGAATAACACCTGGTCGTCATCAAATTCTTCAGGAACAATTCTCGGGCCCACATTGGCATACGGTACACGAACGTATTCTGCCTGCCCGCCATTATATCCGCCATACAAATCAGTATACCCAAACATTCCCGCCCCTTTATCTTTTAACATATCACCGCGGGGACCGTAATGTTTTGGGTTACTATGCATGCAATTGGGATGGAAACCCTGCGCACAAAAGAAACATTGCCCACAGGAAATGGGAAAAGGCACTACCACCCTGTCGCCCTTTCTTACCCTGGTCACGCGTTTTCCCGCTTCCTCCACAATTCCCATGAATTCATGTCCTAATACCATGTCTCTCACCTGGGGTACAAAGCCATCATATATGTGTAAATCAGAACCGCAAATAGCCGTTGAGGTAACTTTTACAATAATATCATCATCATTTTCCAATTTCGGATCGTCAACGTTGTCAACCTGTATGTCGCCAATCTTATGAAATACCGCTGCTTTCATGTTGCATAGTTTAAATAAAAAAATCTCGCAGAGCCGTGTAAACCCTACAAGATTTAATCCGAAAATTTTCTGCTTTGGGGAGAGGGGTGATGAGGAGGGAATTCTACAAGCCAAAACGTTTAACCCTGCCGGTGGCAGGGTTAAACGTTGAAAGTTAATTCCTCACCGGCTTTCCCGTTTTCAAAACCGCCTGTATCCTTTCCAGCGTTTTCTTTTCTCCACACAGGGAAAGAAATGCTTCCCTTTCAAGGTCGAGTAAATATTGTTCAGACACGAGGCTTTGTTCGCTCAAATCTCCGCCGCACATTACAAAAGCGAGTTTTTTTGCAACTAATGAATCATGTTCGGTGGCATAATTGGCCGTGCGCATGGCATGGATTCCCGCATATAGCGCTCCTAAGGCTGAGCGGCCCAATACCTTTACATCTTTTCTAATTACCGGGCTCGTGTAACCACTATCAAAAATTTCGATCACTGATTTCTTTGCTTCTGATATTCTTCTCGACTGGTTATACACAACCTCATCCAATCCTTTCCTGTATATGCCAAGATCAAATGCTTCATGCGCTGAAGTAGCCACCTTGGCAGTGGCGATAGTTAGAAAACGATTTTTAAGGGTTATCGTTTCCGGTTCGTCTTCATGCATTTCATCTGAAGCGCGAAGCACAAATTCTTTCGTTCCTCCCCCACCGGGAATTAATCCAACGCCTAATTCAACAAGTCCAGTATACGTCTCTGCTGCAGGGCACACTTTATCTGAATGTAAACTCAATTCACAGGCTCCACCGAGAGCGAGACCGTGAGGCGCTACCACTACAGGAACGGATGAGTACCGCGCCCGCATCATGGTATTCTGGAAAAGGCGAATGGCCATGTCCAGTTCATCATAATCCTGATCAATAGCCAGCATGAAGATCATCCCCACATTGGCGCCCGCGCTAAAGTTCGCTCCTTCATTAGCAATCACCAGGCCCTTATATGATTTCTCTGCTTTGTCAATGGCAGTTTGTATTCCACTCAACACATCGCCGCCAATGCTTCCCATCTTAGTAAACCATTGAAGACCGAGTACATCATCTCCAAGGTCATACAACCTGCAGCTGCCATTCTTCCAAATCAACTTATCCTGGAAGTTGCTCATCACTATAAAGCTCTGTTCTTTTATTCCGCCCCCGGGAGATATATATTTTTCCTGCGTGGGAGAATAACTTAAGCGTTGGCCATTTTCTATTTTATAGAAACTCCTGTTACCTCCTTCCAGCATTTTCAATACCCATTCAGCAACTTTATATCCTGCCTCCTGCATTGCTTTAACCGTACGCTCAACACCCAGCACATCCCATGATTCAAACGCGCCAATCTCCCAGCCAAAGCCAGCCATCATTGCATCATCAACCCTATACAATTCATCGCTGATCTCAGGTATGCGGTGAGATATATACGAGAACATGCCATAATGAAACTGGCGATAAAATTCACCGGCCTTATCCTTTCCCGCTACCAGCATTTTCAACCGGTCCTTTAAATCTTCCACAGGCTTAGCTGCCTCCACGCTTGCAAACTTTGGCCTTGTACGCGCGCCATATTCCATCGTCTTCAGATCCAGGGTAAGAATCTCCTTCTCCCCTCCTTTACCCTTTGTCTTCTTAAAAAATCCCTGGCCCGTTTTATCACCCAGCCATTTATTTTCTACCATTTTATTCAACCATGCGGGAATCACAAATGCATCTCTGGCTTCATCGTTCGGGCAATTCTCATGCACGCCGGCCGCTACTTTTACCAATGTATCAATGCCCACCACATCAGCAGTTCTGAAGGTGGCCGACTTAGGCCTGCCAATGATGGGACCCGTTAAAGCATCCACCTCATCAATGGTCAATCCCATTTTTTCAGAAAGACCAAGAATGGCCATTATGCCATACACGCCAATCCTGTTTGCAATGAACGCCGGCGTATCATTCGCGAGCACCGTTGTTTTGCCGAGGTACAAATCCCCATAATGCAAAAGGAATTCTATGACTGAAGGATCCGTTTCGGGAGTTGGAATGATTTCAAGCAAACGCAGATAGCGGGGAGGATTGAAAAAATGCGTTCCGCAAAAATGCTTCCGGAAGTCATCGCTTCTTCCTTCCTTGAGCATATGAATCGGGATACCAGAGGTGTTTGAACTTATCAGCGTTCCCGGTTTCCTAAATTGTTCCACCTTTTCATACAATGAACGCTTAATGTCAAGTCTTTCTACCACTACCTCAATCACCCAGTCGCAGGTGCCTATCTGCTTAAGGTCATCATCAAAATTGCCTGTGACTACGCGCTTGATCGCTGACTTATGATATACCGGAGAAGGATTGCTTTTAATTGCCGCCTGCAGGGAATCATTCACTATCTTATTTCTTTCCCCCGGTTTCTTACTCTCCTCAAACTCCTTTGGCACTATATCCAGCAGCAACACCTGCACTCCTATCCCCGCAAAATGAAGCGCAATCCTTGAACCCATTACGCCCGAACCCAAGACTGCTACCTTCTTAATCGACCTTTTCATAATTTTTCCAGATTTTTTTGACCAGCCTGTTTTGAAACATTAATCGTTCACCTAAAAAAACAATTAGTTAGCTATGCAACTAATTTACATCGAAGATAACGGTTTTTGGAAAAAACAGGGAAGGTGGAAAAGCTATTTAAGGGGGTCGAGGCTGCAATCAACTGTTACCCTGATGGTGGAAGAAATGTTATCCCGGTAAAGACGCGGGACCGAAATCTTATAGTCGGCAATGAGCACGTTAAAAACTGATTTTAATTGCAGCTTTCCGCCTTTAACTATAATGGTACCGGTGGTTTCAATACTTTTAGTTTGGCCATGAATCGTAAGCTGACCCTTCACTTTTGCAGTGTAAGTACCATCCACCGAATAGTTGATGTCAGTGTTATTGACAATTTGTCCTTTGAATTCAGATTTTGGAAACTTATCACTTTCCACATAATCCTGGTTAAAGTGTTCCTGCATGAGTGCTTTCTTAAAGTCAAAGCCCTTCATCAAAACCACGAATTGCATATCACCGGTTTTACTGTCAAGTAATGCGACTACGCTTCTATTAGTTGCTTCAATATTTTCTACTGAGGTACTTGAATAAAAACTGATCTTACCACTTTTGGTATAGAATTTTTGTGAGGAGGCTGTATTCATCCAAATAGAGAATAATAGAAGTACAGTAATTTTTTTCATCATTTATTATTTTGTAAAATGATTACACTTCGATTCAGTTCCACATCGGAGCCAAGGTTTTCGCCCAATAACTCATTTTTTTTGAAACCTGTACATTCACCCCTCACCATTATCGTGGAACCCGCTTTCAATTGAGATGCTGTTTCATTGTGTGACGTATCAATTGCGCACCGGATAGATGAAAGACCCTGGTTATCTCCTAGGATGAGTGTATAATATCCGCCACCTGAAATTTCAACCTCCTTCAGGGGTCCGGAGGTTTGAATGATCTTTCCAAGGTATTTTGCATTTGCCAGGGAATCATTAGCGGAATACTCATCCAGGAGCTCATTGTAACCAATCTTCACATCGGGTCTCACATGGCTCAGATCAGGGTTCACCCGTGTATATTCCTTATAGGCATATAATGCCGCCAGCACTATACCGAGCAGGATTACCAGCCAGATGAACGTCTTTTTTTTCAAGTTTGAAGGGCCTTAGTCGCCGGTCTTCAAATCGTAATCCAGGGGAGGAAGGTTGCGTTTGCGTAGTTCTTTTTTATACTGGCGGAGAAGCTTTTTATTATTCCTGATGCCAATAGTGTGACCAATGCCGCTAAGGGTGATCTTTACAATGTAGTTGATGGCTGACTTTTCGCGAAATCGCTCCTGGAAAATGATATAGGCTTTCTTCCTGTTAGCATTCTTTATTACAAACGCGTTCGCAAAGAAATTTGCCAATCCTTTAAACAACCCGCGCTTATCATCAGTACCATTTTTCAGGAAGCGTATTTTCAGTCCATGGTATTGCATTTCCATTTCTCCCAGCGCATAATGCTCAGATCCAACAACGGTCATGGTGAGGGTGTCAAGATAACCTGATTGCAATCTTACTGAGGCCAGGGCGGCAAGGGCATCGTTCAGTATCCTTGCATCCACCGGGCTGATGGATGCATGCATTAAAAAACCAGCGAGTGAATCCCTGAATGATTGCATCAGGTTCAGTTTGATCTTCGCAGAGTCCATCAGTTTTGCGGTTGCATAAATTTCCAGTGAATCCTCATCTTCAAGGCCATAGTTCCGGGCATTCAATATTGTGGCATTCATTTGAGAGAGTTCAATGATGCCGGGTAAAAGAGTTTTTTCATTTACCTCGGTGTACTGCACCTTTGAATTAGACAGATAGATAGTATCAGTTGAAAACGGAAACGGTATTTTTCGCAGGGCATCAACGGGGAGTGGTTTTATCTTTCCTCCTTCAAATGGTTTTCGCTTATCCCGGTGGCTTGCAAAATTCACACCGCTCACATGCAGGTTACCGGTTGCCATCACTGTATCAGCCAGGTAAACATCCAGGTCAAACGGTCCCATGGAAATAGCGCCCGTTTTTACCGTGATATAGTCAGTTTGATAGGGTCGTTTGGCAATGAAGCTATCCTTACTCAACGCAGGCCTGAACGCAAGCGAATCGACAGAAAACGTTTTGGAATATTTATTAAAATCCACGTTATTCCAGGAAAAATGAAAGTCATCATTCCTGAAACTGCCTGTAATTTCCCTTAGCCGGAAGGCGCCATTTTCGCGCACCAGGCGGCGTAGATCGTCAAATGAAGTTGACCTTATTTCAAGATCATTGAGCCTGCCGGAGGATAATTGAAAGCGGCCATTTTTTCTACCCAGGCTATCGAACGCAAGGTCATTTACTTTCAGGTCAGCGATCTTGCCTTCCCAGGTCCAGGCTCCGTTTACGCCTAATATTGCAATTTTCATCACATCACCCTGAATGAAGCCATTTCCTGTTCCAAAATTTCTTCCTAAGGCGTGCAACGTGAAATGATCGATCCCAAACCGGGCCCTGGCTGCCTTAACGCCACTGATCGAATCAATCTTCAATCCATCCACAGAAATGAAATTGTTTTTATCCGCCCGCGATTTCCAGTCAATTGATGAAACCCTCATGCCGGGAAGCACAATATGAATTTCCGGTTTCTCCAGGATGAGACGGCCGATATCCACAGAGGGAAACTGCCGGGTTCCTGAAAACTGCAGCCCGGTTAAATGAGATACAAAAACCAGTGGATTCACCAACTTTACTTCTCTGCCCACGATTCTTCCACGTGTAATCTCATTCAGGTCAGGATTGAAAATCACCTGCGGCACAGTGGCCGTAATGGAATCATTCCTGTCTCTTCGCTCAAACTTCAAACCATTAAGTATCGAATTTCCCCCATCCACCAGGTCGTAACTCCGTATGAATACTGACATTGAATCAGTGTTAAAAGAAAAATTATCGCCCACAGTTCGGAAATTTCTTATCCGCTCCTTAGCTCCCGGCTCAAACCGGTCAAGGGATATCGAACGTTGTTGCGTTATGAAGCTGTAATTATGATCCCGAACTGACAGTGTAGTGTTATTTCCTTGCAGGTTGTGGAGCAGGTAGTTTGTTCCGGTGCCTGAGCGCCCCTGAGTAAAATCAAGTTTCATGTTAGCCTTTGCCCATTTCAAACCATCGATCTCTGTAAGACCTGCATTGTTGTCAATGATGATGGAATTCACATTAAGTCCTTCCACCTCTATATCCATTTTCCTGTTGACATCGCTAATGGTTGCGCTTTCGGCAGCTAGTGTTCCCTTTGCCCCGGTAAAGTGTACGTTTCGAAGGTTAGCAGTGATTTCGCCCAGCTTCAGCAAACCGGTCTGGAAACGCAATACTCTGACAGCCTGTTGCAACGTCTCAAATTTTTGTGGGTTCGCGAGTTCCCTGGCATACACCGAGAGAAATGCATTTTTCAATTGAAGTTGGGAGTTTTCATTAAAGTAAACATTGATCTCGCCCTCGCTTATATCAAGGTGGTTCAATTCAATTATTGAGCTGATACCAGCCAGCGTTTGAAATACATCCTGCCTGCTTCCCTGGCTCTTATGCGGTACGGTATACCTGATCACCGGCCGGTAGAGAGTTGCTCTTTCTGCTGACAGTTTTTGCTCAAACACCAGGTCGTCCCATGACAATCCTTTTAATTCAAACTGCGGCATATTGAAACTGTTGATAGTATCACCCGCGCGCATTTGCTTCAATGAAAAATTGCTGAGGAAAATGCTATTGTTGATGATATGAACGCTATCGAATTGCATGGCGTACGTGCTATCGCCTAAAAAATTCTCATAATTCCGAATGGCCATTGCGAAGCTTTTAACTGTTAATGGCCGGGGTGCGTCCTTATGTATGCGCAAACCCTGTATTTCAAAATTATTATTGGTTGATGTAAATGAACTGGGCCGACCGTCACGTACAGTATTAATATCGAAGGAGCCGTTTTTTACTACTACGAAGGCAAGCTGCAGGTCACCCGTCAATTGCTGGATGAGGTCATTGAGTTTAGGTGCAGGCTTACGCGGACCGGTTTTCTTTGTTAATTCCACGTCAAGCCTGAACCGGGGGTTGATACAATAAACAGAATCCGCCTTGATCACTTCCTTCTGGTAAAGTGTATCAAAGTCAATATTCGTTAAAAGTAATTTATCAAAGAAGATAGTAAATGAACTACTGGAGCTATCATCCTTGGTGGCTGAGATAGTGCAACTATCGAATTCAACCAGTTTTTTCAGAATATTTATTCTGAAATTCCTGAACTGCAAACGGTGTCTTCCATCGGGGAACATGATGTCCTGGCCATGGGTTTCAAGCGAAACGTTATCACTAAAAAGGATTTTTCTTGTTCCGGCCACTACACTCGAATCGACTTGCAGATTTTCTAGGTGAAAATCAATATTAGTTATCGTAATTGGAAGTGCTTCAGGTTGAATCTTATTGATAAGTGTGAATCTTCCCTGGTCAATGTGAAACCGGCTTACTTTTAAAACGTCAAGGGCATCCTGTATGGATTTATACACCCTCCCCATTTCCTGCGGTAGCGAAACGGATCTATTGTCAGTTGAGTCTACATCCTTAGAAGCCCTGTGCCGGGTCACCCTTATATTCGGTTGATCAAGTCGTAAAGAATCAATAAGTATTTTCTTTTCAAATACCAGGGGAATGATCTCCCGTACCCTGATATGCATATTCTTTACACTAAAGCGGT
>Ga0196972_1000647_pt1 | contig 14872 bp, 15 predicted proteins | sample S1v_2013CmetaG_FD_148618 | JGI IMG/M metagenome (GOLD analysis project Ga0196972, IMG submission 148618) | Soil microbial communities from Anza Borrego desert, Southern California, United States - S1+v_20-13C | ecosystem: Environmental > Terrestrial > Soil > Desert | place: USA: California...
AAACAAGAACGAAGGGGAGCTGCCCACCAGTGTTACTTTGGCATTGACTTTAGCAGATGCAGAGAAGCTGATACTTTCTGAGGAGAGCGGAACCTTGAGACTTGCTTTGAGACCGGCAATGGATAATGGAATAGTGAACACACCAGGCGTCATAAGAGATGATTTGATGACTCCAAAAAGTAGAGTGGAAAATTAATTAAGAGGGTGACATTATGGAAAGAAAGATTAAAGTTTTGGTTGCCGACGACTCAGAGCAAACGAGAGAGAATATCCAAGCAATTTTTAGCTATGAGGAATCCATAGAAATCATTGGGGAGGCGCAGAACGGTGCGGAGGCAATTGAGCTTGCAAGAGAGCTGAGGCCTGATGTAATACTGATGGATATCAATATGCCGGAAATGGATGGGATAAGAGCTACAAAACTCATGACTGAGGAAGGTCTGGAGGGATCCATCATCATCATGTCCATCCAAGGTGAGAAGGAATATATGAAAAGGGCTATGTCGGCAGGAGCAAGAGATTATGTGATTAAGCCCTTTGGGGTAAACGACCTTGTGGAAACCATTAGGCGTGTTTACCAATTGGATCAAGTAAAGAAGAAAAAGATTACAAATCCAACCATAACATCCAAATTGCAGACCAAGGTGATCAGTGTATTTTCTACAAAGGGCGGAGTAGGTAAGACAACTATCGCTACCAATTTGGCAGTGGCGATTTCTGCATCCACCAATAAGAAGGTCGCTTTGTTGGATTTTGATTTACAGTTTGGCGATGTGGCCATTAGCTTGAATCTATACGTAAAAAACACGATAACGGAGCTTATCAAGGATATCAGCAATCTAGAATATGAGAATGATTTGATAGAAGAGTATATGCTCACCCATTATTCCGGGGTAAAGGTATTGGCTGCACCAATAAAGCCTGAGAATGCCGAGTATGTCAATGCGGAGCATATCAAAAAGATTATCGCAATACTAAAGGGCAGATATGATTATATCATCATCGATACAGCGCAAGGCTTTGATGATACTGTAATTACAGCGTTGGATGAGTCGGATACCATATTATATGTATCAGCTTTGGATTTGCCATCTATCAAAAATACCAAGAATGGTTTAGAGGTAATGAAAACCTTGAACTACTCTAGTGAAAAGGTAAGAGTGGTGGTCAACAAATCCAATGAAGGCTTTGGTATTAAACACTTGGACTTTAAGGCGGCACTGAATGTAGACCTATGGGCGATTATACCGGATGATTTGGCATCGGTGACAATTTCGGTGAATAACGGGCACCCTTTGGTATCCCATAAAAAGTCCTCACCGGTTTCCAAGAAGATTTACAAGCTAGCTCAGACCATCGTACAAGGGGAAAAACCAAAACAGAGCATCTTTAAAATAGGCTAATCCATAAAGAATAAGAGGTGAAAAATCATGAGCCTATTAAAAAGAATAGAGCAGGAAAAAGGCGAAATTCACAGCGAAGGCAAGCAAAGCCTAAAGGAAATCAAAAAAGAAGATCCTTATGCGGAAGTGAAAGGCTTAATACACAAAAAAATCATTGAAAAAGTAGATTCCAGCATGTTGAATAATATCAAGGACGAACACAAGGTGAACTCACAGATTGCTGAAATCGTTGAAGATACTTTAAAGGAAAAAGAAATCTATATATCCAGGACTGAAAAGCAGGAGATTGTAAACTACATCATTGATGAAACCATAGGCTTTGGGCCTATCAGCAAATTCCTGATGGATGAAAGCGTATCAGAGGTTATGGTTAATGGTCCAAAGCAGGTCTATGTAGAGCGAAGCGGCAAGCTTCAGCTCACAGATGCAGCCTTTGAGGACAATAAGCATGTGATGAGAATTATCGAAAAGATTGTTTCACCCTTGGGCAGAAGAATTGATGAGAGTTCTCCTATGGTAGATGCCAGGCTGCCTGATGGCTCCAGAGTAAATGCAATCATACCGCCTCTAGCATTGGATGGACCCTCGATTACCATACGTAAATTTGCCAAAAAGCCTTTGGAGATGAGCAATTTGATAGGCTATGGAACTCTGACGCCTGAAATGGCATTGTTTATTGAAGCCTGCATTAGGGCAAGGCTAAATATCGTTGTTTCGGGAGGTACAGGCAGCGGTAAGACGACGACCTTGAATGTGCTGTCATCTTTTATACCCTATGATGAGCGTATCGTTACTATAGAGGACGCTGCTGAGCTGCAGCTTAGACAGGATCATGTAGTACGGCTTGAAAGCAGGCCTGCCAATGTAGAGGGCAAGGGTGCTGTTCCTATTAGAGAGCTGGTAAAGAACTCTCTGAGAATGAGGCCGGACAGAGTAGTAATAGGTGAGGTCAGAGGTGGTGAGGCTTTGGATATGCTGCAAGCTATGAACACAGGCCATGACGGTTCTTTGACTACCGGACATGCCAACTCGCCTAGAGATATGTTGGCAAGATTGGAAACTATGGTGTTGATGGCGGGTATGGATCTTCCTGTCAGGGCGATTAGAGAACAGATATCTTCTGCAGTAGACGTCATCGTTCAACAGTCTAGGCTAAAAGACGGCAGCAGAAAGATTACGCACATAACAGAGGTACAAGGTATTGAAAAAGACATCATCACATTGCAGGATTTGTTTGTATTCGTAGAAACGGGTACCGATGACAAAGGCAGAATAGTAGGGCATTTCAAATCAACGGGCATTAGACCAAAGTTTATGGATAAGCTGATCAATACAAGAATGCACCTGCCTGCAGATCTTTTTGATTAAATAATTTACCCAGAATGGGGGTGGCAATAAATGTTAGGTGCAATTTTCTTTCTTTCCTTTTTAAGCACCCTGATCCTTGTATATTCCCTTTATTCGATTTTCTTTAGCAAGCGTGAGATCATACAGCGCATGCAGCATTATCTCAATCCGGATAAGAATGCAGAAAAGCAGGAAAAGGATTTGAATATACCTTGGAGGGAAGGTCTTAATGCTGTAGGAAAGACCATTGGTAAAAGTAAAATCGGCAGCAAATATATGGTCAACTTGGAGCGTCATTTGATTCAAGCCCATGTAATGCTTAAGGTAGAAGAATTTATAACGATTGAGATGATATCGGGCTTTGGTTTTTTATTGCTTGGCTTAATAGCTCTTGAAATAAAGACGTTATCATTGCCTCTTGCATTGTTTGGCTTCGCTTTACCTCTCATGTTGGTGAAGATGAAGAAGAAAAGCATAGCAAAGAAAATAGATCAGCAGCTTCCTGACACAATTATGTTACTGTCGAATTCCTTAAAGGCCGGTTATAGCTTCATGCAGGCAGTGGATGTGGCTTCCAAAGAACTTCCGCCCCCCATATCTTTGGAGTTCAAACAATTGCTCAAGGAAGTAAACTTGGGGGTAAATACTGAAACAGCCCTTGAGAGCTTGACGGTCAGGGTTCAGAGTGAAGATATGAAGCTGGTCATATTGGCAGTTCTGATTCAAAGGCAAATAGGAGGCAACTTATCGGAGATATTAGATAATATATCTGATACCATCAGGTCTAGAATCAAAATTAAAGGAGAAATCAGCGTATTGACTGCGCAAGGAAGAATATCTGGACTAATCATCAGCCTGCTTCCGTTGGTCTTGGGGGTTGGATTATTTATGATGAATCCTGATTATATTAGGGTACTGATAACACACCCCCTGGGCTTGGCAATGCTCGGGACTGCTGTGGTGATGGAAGCCATCGGAATATTCTTTGTTCGCAAGATATCAAGAATTGAGGTGTAGCAATGAAAATATTGATTTCGTTAGGTGTATTTACAGTCATAGGCTGCACTGTGTTCTGGGTTTTGAGTGTATTCTTCAAGGAGAAGATAGGGATACAGCAGAGAATCAAAAAATATGTTACAGCCAACGATAAACAACATGGCATGGTAGAGGGAACGCTTTATGAAAGGCTTATACAACCTATGCTGGGCGGGGTCAATGGTTTTATCGGCAGAGTGACGCCTAAGCATTATGTGATGCAGCTGGACAAAACCTTGCGGGAAGCGGGCAATCCAATGAACTTAGATGCAAACTCATGCATCATGCTGCAAGTGGCTGCAATAATCATCGAGATAATCGGTTTGATATCTATCTGGATAGCTTTTGCTGTACCTGTTCAAAAGATCATGCTCTACTTTGCGGCCTTGGTTGGGCTTACTTATATTTTTCCCAGTCTTTTTCTTAAGCAGATGATTCAAGAAAGACAAAAGGAAATAGAAAAAAGTCTGCCTGATGTCATTGATTTGCTTACGGTTTCAATTGAAGCAGGTCTAAGCTTTGATGGAGCTATGGCAAAGCTGGTGGAGAAAATGACAGGGGTATTGGTTTCAGAGTTTGCAGTTGTACAAAAAGAAATGAGGATGGGAATATCTAAGCGCGATGCATTGAAGTCCATGACTGAAAGGGTCCCGGTTGCCAATCTGATTACCTTTGTGGGTGCAATCATACAGGCAGACCAACTAGGTGTATCAATCGGAAATGTGCTCAGGATACAGTCTAATCTGATGCGCCAAAAAAGGAGACAGAGAGCTTCTGAGCTTGCCATGAAAGCACCTATCAAGATGCTGTTTCCTATGATTTTCTTTATTATGCCAACGATATTTATAGTCCTGTTAGGACCAGTTGTAATCAAATTAATAGAAACATTCGGCAACTGAGGAGGTAATAGGGTATGTTATATAACGTAAATAAGGATAACCTGGTATTGGAAAATTTGAAATTGGCTGATGGATTTTTTCAGAAATTCAAAGGGTTAATGGGGCGGAAAAAGCTGGCTAAATCAGAAGGGTTGATGTTTCTGTCCTGCAACAGCATTCATACATGCTTCATGAGATTTCCTATCGATGTGGTATTTTTGAATATGGATCATGAAGTGATTGCGATGCGTAAAAGTGTAAAGCCATGGAGAATGGTCAATTTCATAAAAAAAGCCTATATCACAGTAGAAATGGCGGAGGGTACAATAGAACGCAAAAACATTGAGATAGGCGATTTGTTGATCATGAAGTGAAAACGGCAGGTTTTACCTGCCGTTATATGTTAGATATTTATTCAGTCTGTTGGCTATGATTGTAGCTGCAGCAGCCTTAATCAGGTCCCCGGGTATATAGGGCAGAACTCCCACCATAATCGTTTTCATCATGCCCATACCTGTAATATAGTTCAACCATAATGAGCCAAATAGGTTGACAACTAATATACCACCAATTATATTTGCTAGGCCTAATCTTAATAGGCCATTTTTTTTGCCGCGAATCAAGGATATGACTACTGCACCAACAAGAAATCCAATCAAATAACCGCCGGTTTTGCCCACGATGATAGGAAGTCCCGCCGCGCCGCCTGCAAATATAGGGGCTCCGACTGCTCCAAGCAGCAAATATGTAAACAAGCTGAACGCAGCTTGCTTGGGCGTCAATACGCTTCCGGCCAGCATGACTGCCAGGGTTTGTGCTGTAATTGGAACAAAGGGCAGATCGATTTTTATATAGCTGGATATGCATATCAGTGCAGTAAATAGAGATATCTTGGTTAAATCATAGATAGTAAGTTTTTTAAACATGGTTTATCCCCCTTAATGCTTTAATATATATGTAATAGTACTTTATCATTATAATCATTGAGCAGGGGTATTGTCAACTTGAAAAGTGCCATAGGTTAACAATGAAAGCACATATATTCATTATGTTGTCGAAATTAGTCATATTTGTCGAGTATGCGTTATAATCTTAAATTTTGAACCTAAATAAACTGGTTAATATACTAAAATATGTAGTATAATAATTATTGCATGTATTGTAAAAATATAAAATTTAAATATAAGGAGGAAGTTTACGTGGAAAAGACAGAATTAATGAACCTACAGGATAAAAGTCGTCATATACGCCGTTTGATTATTGATGAAATAACCAAGCTTGGTGTTGGGCACGTTGGCGGCTGCTTATCAATAGTGGAAGCGTTGACAGTGCTTTACTATAAGGAAATGAACATTAACCCTGCAGAGCCTAAGATGGAGGGAAGAGACAGATTCGTACTCTCAAAGGGCCACGCAGGACCTGCGGTTTATGCGGTATTGGCGGATAAGGGGTACTTTGATATAAAAGAGCTTGATACGCTAAATAGGCCAGAGACAAATCTCCCAAGCCACTGCGATATGCTGAGGACACCGGGGATTGATATGACAGCAGGTTCACTGGGTCAAGGAATATCCTGTACCGTAGGTATAGCAAAAGCATCAAAGATCAAGAAGGATAATGCATACATATACTGCATTGTTGGAGACGGAGAGTGTCAGGAAGGTCAAGTCTGGGAAGCAGCAATGGCTGCGGCTCACTTTAAGCTAAACAACTTGATTGCTTTTGTTGACAACAACCGCATGCAAATTGATGGAGATACCGAGACAATTATCAACATATCACCATTAGAAGATAAATGGGCTGCTTTTGGCTGGTATGTACAAAGCATAGATGGACATGATATTGAGGCTATCCATAATGCAATAACCAACGCGAAGAAAAATGCTGATAAGCCTTCTATGATTATATTGAACACAGTGAAGGGCAAGGGCGTTAAATTTATTGAGGATATGGGTTCAAAAAACCATAACATGCCTTTGACTGAAGAAGATAGAGCAAAAGCATTCGAAGAATTGAAATAGGTGGTGATAATATGTACGAAAATAAAGAAATGAGAGCAGTATTCGGTGAAGTTCTTGATCAATTAATGGCAAAGGATGAGCGCATCGTTGTGATAGATGCTGACCTAGCTAGAGCAAATGGAACTTTCAATCTAAGAGATAAATACCCCGAAAGAGCCTTCGACGTCGGTGTAGCAGAAGCGAACATGGCAAGTATTGCTGCAGGTATGGCTTCTTACGGCTTTGTACCTTTTATTACTTCCTTTACACCTTTTGCAACAAGAAGAATATGCGACCAGATCACAATATCCATTACATATGCAAAGAGAAATGTAAAGATTGTTGGTACAGACCCAGGTATTTCCGCGGAGTTGAATGGCGGTACTCATATGAGCATGGAAGATATCGGCGTATTGAGAAGCATACCTAATATGGTAATATTTGAGCCGGTAGATGCAGTGCAGCTTGCAAAAGCACTTCCACAGATTGTTGATTATGAAGGTGTTGTCTATATAAGAATGTTTAGAAAGGTTTCTCCAATAGTGTTTGGAGACGACTATAAGTTTGATTTGTTCAAGGCCGATACCCTAAGAGAGGGTACGGATGTTACACTATTTGCATCAGGTATAATGGTGGCTGAGGCACTAAAGGCTGCTGAATCACTAAAGGCTGAAGGCATTGAGGCAGAAGTTGTCAATGTTCATACTATAAAGCCGATTGATAGAGAAGCAGTTATCAAATCAGCAAGAAAGACCGGTGCAGCGGTTGCTTGTGAGAACCACAATGTAATCGGCGGCTTATACAGTGCTGTAGCAGAAGTGTTGATAGAGGAATGTCCAGTCCCAATGAAGGCAGTTGGAGTACAAGATCACTTCGGGGAAGTTGCAAAAATAGACTACCTGAAGAAAAAGTACAAAATGACGGTTGAGGATATCATCGCAGCGGCGAAAGAAGCAATCAGCAAAAAGAGATTATAGTGAGATAAGGGTGCAATAAGCCATATTTATTGCACCCTTTATTTTATTATATTGTATAGCTTGACCTACTATGGATTTTGATGTATACATAAGAGGATAGGCTATTTGTTTAATTATTAGGAGGAAAATTATGTGGAAAGAGTTTAAAGATTTTGCCATGAAGGGAAATGTGCTGGATTTGGCAGTTGGTGTGATTATAGGGGGAGCCTTCGGTAAGATTGTTTCATCCTTGGTAAGTGACATCATTATGCCAATTATTGGTTTGCTTCTTGGCAATGTTGATTTTACGAATCTGTTCATATCACTGGATGGGAAAACGTATAAGACCTTAGAGGCAGCAAAGACAGCAGGTGCTGCAACGTTGAACTATGGGGTGTTCCTAAACAATATACTTGATTTTCTGATCATTGCTTTTTCGATTTTCATTGTGGTAAAGCAAATCAATCGCTTTGTAAAGAAGAGGGAAACTACCGTGATAGTTACGACAAAAGCTTGTGGTTATTGTTTTAGCCAAGTGCACAAGGATGCAACGAGATGCCCTCATTGCACATCTGTATTAGAATAAAGCCAATAAAAAAAGCAATTCCGCGGAATTGCTTTTTTATATTTTTATTATCGCAATGAATGATACATTTCAACTAGCTTATCAATGCCTATGACGACCGGATTGTTTACCATGTCGGGCTGCATGCTGAGTATTGCCAGATTTTCTATATCATTTGCCTCAATGCCTACTTCACTTAAGGTGGTTTTCATGCCTAGCTGCAATTTCATCTGTCTGATTCTATCGGCCATATGATTCGCATCATCAAAGCCAAGCTGTTTTGCAAACAAATGGAGACGCCCACTTTCTGCAGCTGCATTAATACGGATAAAGGAATCCAGTGTAAAGGCACAGGCTTCCCCATGACGCAGATCATACAAATATGTCAAAGGGTAGGAGCAAGCATGACTGGCAGTTGTGCCTGATATGTCTGCAGCGAGCCCTGCAAGTACACTTGCCTCGCTCATTTTTTCTCTGGCTTCCAGGTTGGATCCATCTCTATATGCTTTGAGAAGATTTTCAAAGATCAGCTTTGCAGCAGTAATGGAATATTGCTCTGCTTCGGGCTTATGTAGCCTGCTTGAATAGGATTCTATGGCATGGCATAAAGCATCGAAGCCTGTTGAAGCAGTTATCTTAGGCGGCAAAGTCTGTGTCAATACAGGGTCTATGATTGCAATGGTCGGGTAGAAGTTCTTCGATGAAATCGGTGATTTTATTCCTCTCAAAGGATCGGTCAGCACGGATTTGCAGGATACTTCACTTCCTGTGCCTGCCGTTGTCGGTATTGCGATTAGCGGTATATGCTCATTGGACAGCTTTCTGTTGCTGCTGTGGTATTGGACGATGGAGTGATTGCTTTTGCAAACGCTGGCTGCAGCTTTGGCACAGTCAAGAGAACTGCCTCCGCCGAGGGCTGCCAAAAACTTGATGTCCTTGCTGCGGATGATTTCAGCACATTTATCGACGCTCTCAATTGTCGGATTAGATACAATATCAAAAAAAATGTTTGTGATCAGTCCTTTGGAATAGTGCATGATTTTGTTTGCAAGACCGCTTCGTATGAAGTAGGGGTCGCAGACGAGCATGCCGTTGAATAAGTCATTTTCATTCAAAATATTATATAGATCATTCAGTTTATTGCTGCCAAAAATAATTTCCACAGGTTGAGTGTAAGTTATGTTCATGACAACCTCCAAATGTATAACTATTATTAAAAGTATTAAACAAATATGCAGAATATCCTTCTTCTATTATACCACAACCAAAAAAAAGACAAACCTTAAGAAAGGCTTGTCCTTAGAACGCGAGATGTTAAACTAGTCGTTATCCTTGCAGTGCTTTGGTTTATGATCCTTGCATTCAGGTATATAGTAGAAAACTTTAATCAGGTACTTGCAGTCTGGTTTGACGCCGAACAAGAATTGTCCGCATTCATCAGTATAGGTAAAGGTAACGGGAATCAATTCGCAATCATCTTTTTTGCAACAATCGTCGTGCTTTTTGCTGCAGTGTTCATCCTTTTTGATGAAAAGCTTTACTACAGCATCCTTTACAGGACAGCCGTTTGGAAGCTTAACTACACCATGGATTGCAGCTCTGCAGTCTTCCTCCAATACCAATTCTAGGTCCAACTCTTCACATGGGTCTAAACATACATCTTTTTTCATTAATTTCCAGCGTTTATCCATTTTTGACCTCCTTATTATTTAGGCTATCGCCTTTCTATAACAATATCCAGCTGAATAAAGTCATCGGAGGCATCATTGATGTAGTCCTCCGGCTTAAGGCTGGATTCGTTGCCCCAAAAATCTGTACGCAGAATATACATTACCTGTGCTTCTTTCATCTGCATTTCCACCGCAGCAGCTGCATCTCCGTTTGTTTTAGGGGTATCCATGGTATCAGATGCTGAGATCGCATCTTGAATTGCTGCTTGACCAGATTTAACACTGGTGACTTGGTCTTTTTTTATATAAAGCTCCAGCATCGCGTCGTCGGGCGGAAACACTTTGTATTCATTAACCTGGGAGTTTTTCTCTATATAATTGATAATGGACTTATAGTTCTTTTTTACTGCAGATTTCTTTGTGTAATAGGCGACTACTGCGCTGGCTACATCTGCCGAAGCCCTGCGAAATATTCTATGAGCCCTGATAATAGGCTGCTCATTCTTGAAACCTGCCGATAAAAGCTTTCTTTTGTTGTAGTTGTATCTTAGCTTGATATCCATCTGCTCACATTTCACCTTCAAATTGTCTACCATTTGAACACCTCCGTGGTTCCTTCTTGGTACATACTATGCAGCATGTACAATTTGGTTACATGGTTGTCCTGTTGCTTAAAATTTTTTTTGTCGATGAACAAGATTTACAAGGTAGTGCAAAATAATCAGTTCAATACTATAATGGAATCAGTAGGTAATTGGAGGGAAAGGAATGAAAAGCTTCAGCAAAGAACTCTGGTTTGAAACCAGGAACAGAAGAGAATTCATCAATATCACACATACTGTGGAGCAGTGTCTGCGGGAAAGTGGTATAAGAGAGGGGCTGCTGCTTTGCAATGCGATGCACATTACTGCCAGTGTCTTCATCAATGATGATGAGGGCGGGCTGCATAATGATTTTGAGAAATGGCTGGAGAAGCTTGCACCGGAAAAGCCACATTCTCAGTACATGCATAACGGGTATGAGGATAATGCAGATGCACACCTAAAAAGGACAGTAATGGGCAGAGAGGTGGTTGTGGCGGTAACAAACTGCAAGCTGGATCTTGGACCATGGGAACAGATCTTTTATGGGGAGTTTGATGGGATGAGAAGGAAGAGAGTGCTGGTGAAAGTTATTGGTGAATGAAAAAAAGAACCCTAAATATTCAGGGTTCTTTTTAATTGCTGATTAAACGATGCCTTGTTTGTACATTGCATCTGCAACCTTTAAGAAGCCGGCAATATTGGCACCTACAACTAGGTTATCCTTGTAGCCGAACTTTTCAGCTGCTTCGCTTGCATTCTTGTAGATGTTTACCATGATATCCTTCAGCTTTGCATCAACTTCTTCAAATGTCCAGTGCAATCTCATGCTGTTCTGACTCATTTCAAGAGCTGAAGTTGCAACACCGCCGGCATTGGATGCCTTAGCTGGTGCAAACAGTACGCCGTTTTCTATGAATACCTTTGTAGCTTCTAATGTTGAAGGCATGTTAGCACCTTCACCAACTGCTTTTACGCCATTCTTAACAAGAATTCTAGCTGATTCCTCATTGATCTCGTTTTGAGTAGCGCATGGAAGAGCGATTTCACATGGAATTGTCCATATGTTAGCGCAGCCTTCATGATATTCAGCTGTTGGATGTATCTTAACATATTCTGAAATTCTCTTTCTTTCAACTTCCTTAAGCTGTTGAACAGTTGCAAGCTTAATGCCGTCCTTGTCATAAATATATCCGTTGGAATCGCTCATTGCAACTACTTTACCGCCTAATTCCTGTACTTTCTTTGTTGCATAAATAGCAACGTTGCCTGAACCGGATATAACAACAGTTTTGCCTGTGAAGCTCATGCCCTTTGCCTTGATCATTTCGTCTGTGAAATATACCAAACCAAAGCCAGTAGCTTCAGTTCTAGCCAAGCTTCCGCCATATGGAATATGCTTTCCTGTCAATACGCCATTTTCGAAAGCGCCTCTGATTCTCTTGTATTGACCATACATGAATCCTATTTCTCTGCCGCCAACACCAATATCACCGGCTGGAACGTCTATATCTGGACCAATATGTCTATAAAGCTCTGTCATAAAGCTTTGGCAGAATCTCATTACTTCTGCATCAGACTTGCCTTTTGGATCGAAGTCTGATCCGCCCTTGCCGCCGCCTATTGGCAAGCCAGTAAGGGAGTTTTTGAATATTTGCTCAAACCCTAGGAATTTTACGATTCCAATGTAAACGGATGGATGGAATCTTAAGCCGCCCTTGTATGGTCCAATAGCACTATTGTATTGAACTCTGAAACCACGGTTTACTCTAACTTTACCGTTGTCATCAATCCATGGAACTCTAAAAACGATTTGTCTCTCTGGTTCAACCAATCTTTCTAAAATACCTGCTGCAATATACTCAGGATGTTTTTCAAAAACTGGCTCCAAGGACTCGATTACTTCTTGAACCGCTTGGTGAAACTCTGGTTCACCTGGGTTTCTCTTCACTACTTCCGCGAAAACCTGATCGATATATTGTTTTGCATTCATTTGTTCGTTTCCTCCTAATTTAAATTTATCTGAACAGTTGCATGCAACTGCCTAGAGTTGAAAGAATACAACCTATAGTATATGAGATTTTTTATATTTTAATTGTTCAATCAAAATGATATTTATTTAACGATTCCCAATTTTTAAATTTACCACTGTACGCATAAAAATACAATACTATTATGTAAAGTAGATGAAAATTATAGAAGTTTATTTATTTCATAGTTTCTATTGATATTTTTTGCAAAGGCTTGAGCTATTTTATCAATTTCTTCTACTTCATAGATTGCTCCTGGATCATTTGCGGTGGCAGTTATGCAGAAATTTGCCGGCAGGTAGAAGCCTTTGTTGATGCACAAAGCGTCCACCAGCTGCATCGCAACCGAATCACTGCCAGAGTTGCCGGATACGACTACTCCATAAAGTGCTTTTTCATAAAAGCTGGTCTTGCGATAAAGGGCGGTAAGCCTGTTGATTACAGCTGAAATATTTGCAGAAACGGCATCATTGTAGTTAGGACAAATCCACACTACACCATCTGCCTTTTCGATTGCTGGATAGATTTCCTTCACCAGGACGCCTCCATAGAAGCAGCTGCTTTGCTTGCTGTAATGAGAGCAGGTCTTAAAGGAGCAGCCTTTGCAGTCCATCACAGTACCGTTTTCCACATGCAGTTCCTCAATCTTGCAATTTGTAAGATGACGCTTGACCATGTTCCAAAGGGCTAGTGTGTTGGAGGTATTGTGGGAACTGGAGTGTAGAGCGACAATATATGGAGTTTTCATTTCGAAGGGGTGGAACTCCATAATGCGTGCACCCAATTTTGAACATTGATCAAGGCATATTTCCAGTAAGCTTAGGGACAGCGTTTTTTGCCATGTCCTAAAATTAGCAAGGCTTCCAACAGCCTCAATTACTGGGTGGCCCGGGAACTTGCAGCCCAGCTGGTTAAGATGAAAAATGATATCTGATGCCGTACTTTTTGTATTGTACTCATTTGGACTATATATCAGCAAGGCTGCCTTGGAGTCCTGCAGTGCTGTTTCGCCTCTTTTGAATAATTGACTGATGATCTGTATGATGGGGATGCAAAACCCCGCCTCATTCAAATCCAACGCCAGCAGGAGTCTTTTGTTGCTCAAATCAGGTATCTCGTCTGCTTCAGTAACAGTAATGGCTTGCACACTGCCACAAGCAGCTTTTATCATTTGCATTAATATAGGGGATGCAACCTTGGGTCGTATCACATAAAGTTCTCCACTCATATAATGCTTTCCAGCTCCTTATAACTATTCAATAATCTCTTCATCAATTGCTCGGGGATATCATGCCTTTCAAGTTCTATACCTGAAGGGAGAAGCCTGTTTCTTGCTCCCATATATACTCCACCTATATATGTTGCACTGTAATGCCAATTTCCATTCAGGGTATCCAAAATAGAAATAGCGCCTGAGGACAAGGCTGGAGCTATATAAGGCTTATATCCATGCTGCCGCAGTTCGAGATTGGCCTTTCTGGCCTTTTCAGTCAATGCAAGGGATAGCTCATTGTTATAGTTTGACATGCTGTCTGCTATAACCAAGTGCTCGCCATGGGGACCAAAAGCCCGGCCTGCACTGAGGTAGTGGAAGGTCTGCTCATCTTGCTCGGCATAATATACCGCTCTTGCATGCATGACACCTAGGCCATATCCCCTGATTTGCTCCGGGGCCAGTCCCTTGAAATCATATTTGCCTTGGCTGTTTGTGTTGCTATGCACTAATGCACTTTTGCATAGCAGATCTACCGGATCGGATACTACGGCAAATATGCCTTTAAAGCCAGCTTCCCTTGCTTTTTTGGCATACAAGGAAATTATTCTGGAATTTCCCTCGAATTGCGCCATTCGTACATCGATACCTTTGCTGTCGAGGGAAGGGATACCAACAGTAACGCAAAATACAAACATATCACAGTCAAAGAGTTCTTCTTCCTTTGCAGCGAAAACCTTTGGACTATGAGCTTGATTTGGGAAGAATATTTGATTGCTTTCGAATTCCCATCTGACAACCTTGCTTGAATCTATATCAAAGATGCCTATTTTGCTTATCATTTCCTGGCCTAAGAGCTTCAGACCAACCAGCAATGTACTGCCAACATCCCCTAAGCCGACAATGTTTATGCGCCAGGAGCTTGGAGGGGTATCCACCAAGCAGTTTTCCCAATTTGGATAGCTTGTATTAACGGCCTTGATCTGTCCTGCAGAGGCCTTATCTGCGATCCAAGAAGGGAGCGCTGGCCCATTGCTTTTTTGCAGCAGCTCCAGACTTTCCTCTTTTTGCTGCAAAAGGGAACCCTCCGATAAGCTGAAGCTTCTTCTGGATTTAATCGGGTCCATTTGCAGCAGGTAATAAACCATTGTGCTGCAGTTTATCAATTCTTCTTCAGCTGCTTTTTGCAGCTCT